>Ga0066395_10001104_pt1 | contig 9768 bp, 15 predicted proteins | sample PanSoiPlot1MoBio_FD_61218 | JGI IMG/M metagenome (GOLD analysis project Ga0066395, IMG submission 61218) | Tropical forest soil microbial communities from Panama analyzed to predict greenhouse gas emissions - Panama Soil Plot 1 MoBio | ecosystem: Environmental > Terrestrial > Soil > Tropical... | reverse complement strand
TCTGAATCATGGGACGCCTCTTAGTTTACTTTGTTCGTAAGCGTCATCGACGCTCACCTCACCGTCTTCCTCGGGCCGCGCGCTCACTTCGCCTGTTGACCGTTTTGCACCACGATCCAGCGTTTCAATTTTGAAATCGGCGCATGCTCCTCGATCTTCACGATATCGCCGACCGCACACTTGTTGTTTTCATCATGCGCATAATACTTCTTGGAGCTGCGCACCGTCTTCTTCATGACCGGGTGAGTAAACCGACGCTCGACCCTCACTACGACGGTCTTTGCCTGCTTGTTGCTCACCACTTGACCTTGCAATACGCGCTTCGGCATTTGTCGGGCTCCTCACTTCGCAGTTGCAGCGCGCTTGCCTTGCGCAGCGGTCTTGATACGGGCGATGTCGCGACGAACCTCGCGGACCCGCGCTGTGTTCGCAAGCTGCCCGGTCGCCCGCTGGAAACGCAGGTTGAACTGCTCTTTCTTGAGCTTGATGAGCTCGTCGTCCAGCTGATCCGGCGTCATCGCCCTGAGGTCCTCGGTCTTGAGCATCTGTTAAAAGTCCCCTATTCGGCGATGCGCTCGACGAATCGCGTCTTGATCGGGAGCTTGGCAGCGGCCAGATCGAGCGCTTCGCGGGCGACCGCCGTCGAAACGCCGTCGATCTCGAACAGGATACGGCCCGGCTTGATCCGCACCACCCACAATTCCGGCGCCCCCTTGCCAGAGCCCATCCGCACTTCAAGCGGTTTCTTTGAAACCGGCACATCCGGATAAATGCGGATCCACACCCGGCCGGCGCGCTTCATGTGCCGCGTCATGGCGCGTCGCGCCGCCTCGATCTGGCGAGCGGTCACGCGGTCCGGCTCCATTGCCTTGAGGCCGAACTGGCCGAAGCTGAGCGTTGCCCCGCTCGTCGCGACGCCTTTGATCCGGCCCTTATGCGCCTTGCGGAACTTGGTGCGCATCGGTTGCAGCATGGCACTTCGCCTTTCTTAAATTTCCAATATACCTCGATGGATCAACTATCGCGGCGCGGGCGACCCGCATCGCTCTCGGCCATGCGCTTGTCCTGCGCCATAGGATCGTGCTCGAGGATTTCACCCTTGAAGACCCACACCTTGACGCCACAGGTCCCGTAGGTCGTAAAGGCGGTGGCAACGCCATAGTCGACGTCGGCGCGCAACGTATGCAGCGGCACCCGGCCTTCCCGATACCATTCCAGGCGGGCGATTTCGGCGCCACCGAGCCGGCCCGAGCAGTTGATGCGGATGCCCTCGGCGCCGAGCCTCATCGCGGACTGCACGGCGCGCTTCATGGCGCGGCGGAACGCGACCCGGCGTTCAAGCTGCTGAGCGATCGATTCCGCCACAAGCTTGGCATCAAGCTCAGGCTTGCGAATTTCGACAATGTTGATGACGACATCACTGTCGGTGAGCTTTGCCACTTCCTTGCGCAGCTTTTCGATGTCGGCACCCTTCTTGCCGATGACGACGCCCGGCCGCGCGGAATGAATCGTCACGCGGCACTTCTTGTGCGGCCGCTCGATCACGATCCTAGACACCGCTGCCTGCTTGAGCTGCTTGCCCAATTCCTCGCGGATTTCTATGTCCTCATGCAAAAGCTTGCCGTACTCGGTCTTGCCGGCATACCAGCGCGAATCCCAGGTGCGGTTAATACCGAGACGCAGACCTGTCGGACTGACCTTCTGACCCATCGGATAACTCCTTAAGCGCTCGCTTCGACCTGACGAACGACGATCGTCAGATGCGAGAACGGCTTGAGTATCTTGCCGGCGCGCCCGCGGCCGCGGGCGTGAAAGCGCTTGATGACAAGGCCCTTGCCAACATGGGCGCGGGCGACCACCAGGTCATCGACGTCGAGGTCGTGGTTGTTCTCGGCATTCGCGATCGCGGACTCCAGGCACTTGCGCACATCCCTGGCGATGCGCTTGCGCGAGAACTCCAGATCGGCGAGTGCGGTCTGCACCTTCTTGCCGCGTATGAGCTGCGCCACCAGATTGAGTTTCTGCGGGCTTATGCGCAGCATGCGGGCGACGGCTTTAGCCTCGTTGTCCGCAAGGCTGCGCGGATGTGCGGTCTTGCTCATCTGTCCCTCAGGCACCTGGTGTCGGGGCGCGCTTGGCCCTCTTGTCCCCGGAATGGCCATGGAAGGTGCGGGTCGGCGAGAACTCGCCGAGCTTGTGGCCGACCATTTCCTCGGTCACCAGCACGGGGATGTGCTTGTGCCCGTTGTGCACCCCAAAAGTCAGGCCGACGAACTGCGGCAGAATCGTCGAGCGACGGCTCCACGTCTTGATGACGTCATGCCGACCCGACGACCGCGCAGCCTCCGCCTTTTTCAGCAGATAACCGTCGACGAACGGCCCCTTCCATACCGAGCGCGCCATCTTGTCCTCGCCTTACTTTTTCTTCCGCGCATGGCGGCTTGAAATGATGAATTTCGTGGTTCGCTTGTTGGTCCGGGTCTTCTTGCCCTTGGTCGGGAAGCCCCAGGGCGTCACCGGGTGACGCCCGCCCGAGGAGCGGCCTTCGCCGCCGCCGAGCGGATGATCGACCGGGTTCATGGAAACACCGCGATTATGCGGCATGCGACCCAACCATCGCTTGCGGCCAGCCTTGCCGATCGAAATATTCATGTGGTCGGGATTCGACACCGCCCCGACCGTTCCCTTACAATGTCCGTGCACGAGACGCTGCTCGCCCGAATTGAGGCGGAGAATCACGTATTCCTGGTCGCGGCCGACGATCTGTGCGTAAGAGCCGGCCGAGCGCGCCAGTTGTCCGCCCTTGCCGATCTTGAGCTCGACATTGTGCACGATCGTGCCGACCGGCATGTTGCCGACCGGCATGGCATTGCCGGGCTTTACGTCCACATGTTCCCCGGCCACAATGGTATCGCCTTCTCCAAGCCGCTGCGGCGCCAGGATGTAGGCGAGTTCCCCATCCTCATATTTGATGAGAGCGATGAACCCGGTGCGGTTGGGGTCGTATTCGATCCGCTCGACACGCGCCGGCTGGTCGTGCTTGACGCGCTTGAAGTCGACCGTGCGCAGCGCCCGCTTGTGGCCGCCGCCGCGAAAGCGCACCGTGATGCGCCCGTTGTTATTGCGTCCTCCCGACGAGATCTTGCCGGTGGTCAGCGCTTTCACCGGCTCGCCCTTGTAGAGCGCGGAGCGGTCGACCAGGACAAGCTGGCGCTGGCCCGGTGTGGTCGGCTTATAGTGCTTGAGTGCCATGGTTCCTGCTTCCCGCGACTTAGAGGCCAGTGGTGACGTCGATGCGATGCCCCTCTTCGAGGGTGACAATGGCTTTCTTCACGTCCGACAGCATGCCGCGCCTGCCGCGGAAGTTGCGGACCTTGCCCTTGCGGATCAGGGTATTGACCTGCTTGACCTTGACGTCGAACAGTTTCTCCACTGCTTCCTTGATCTGCGGTTTGGTGGCGTGCGGCGCGACCCGGAAGATCACCTGGTTGCGCTCGGAGGCAAGTGTCGCCTTCTCGGTGATGACCGGCGATCTGATGATGTCGTAGTGGCGCGGATCGTTGGTCGTCATTTCAGTCGCGCCTCCAGCGCATCGAGCGCCGCCCTGGTCAGGACAAGCGTGTTTCGCCGCAGAATGTCGTAGACATTGATGCCCCGGATCGGCAGCACATCGATATTGGGAATGTTGCGGGCGGCAAGGCGAAAGCCGTTATCGATCTCCGCGCCGTCAACAATCAGCGCATTGGCGAGGCCGAGCTTGGCGAAATGGCCCTTGAGCACCTTGGTTTTCGTCTCGGCCAGCCTGGCGTCCTCGATGAGGACGATGCCGCCGTCCTTGGCCTTGGCGGAGAGCGCATGCTTGAGGGCAAGGACACGCACTTTCTTGGGCAGGTCGATGGCGTGGCTGCGCACCAGCGGACCGAATGAACGGCCGCCGCCGCGGAACAGATTGGCGCGCTGGGAGCCATGGCGAGCGCCGCCCGTGCCCTTCTGCTTGTACATCTTCTTGCCGGTCCGCCAAATCTCGGCGCGCCCCTTCACCTTGTGAGTGCCGGCGCGGCGTTTGGCGAGTTGCCAGACGACGCAACGCTGGATGAGATCTTGGCGCGGCTCCAACCCGAAGATCGTGTCGGACAGGCTGACTGAGCCCTTGGTCTCGCCGTCGAGGGTCGTGATCGTAAGTTCCATAGTCACGCTCCCTGCGCCAGCGACTGTTCGCTGTTCGCCTGGTCAGCTTCCGCCACACCACCTGCGACGCGGAATTTGCCCGGTTGCGGCACGTCTTTGGGCAAAGCCTTCTTGACGGCATCGCGCACGGTGATCCAACCGCCCTTCGCGCCCGGCACCGCACCTTCAACCAGGATGAGGCCGCGCTCGACGTCGGTCTGCACCACCTTGAGATTGAGCGTGGTGACGCGATCGACGCCCATCTGGCCCGGCATCTTCTTGTTCTTGAACGTCCGTCCAGGGTCTTGGCGTCCGCCGGTCGAACCGATCGAGCGGTGCGAGATCGACACGCCGTGCGAGGCACGCAAGCCGCCGAAGTTCCATCGCTTCATGCCGCCCGCGTAGCCCTTACCGATCGACGTGCCGGTGACGTCGACGAACTGGCCGACGACAAAATGATCGGCCGTGATTTCGGCACCAACCGGAATGAGCGCGTTTTCATCGACCCGGAATTCCACCACCTTGCGCTTGGGCTCGACCTTGGCGACGGCAAAATTGTTGCGCTCTGCGCGGGTGAGCCGCGATGGCTTGCGGGTGCCGGCGCCGAGTTGCAGCGCCACATAGCCGTTCTTGTCTTTCGTGCGATGCCCGAGCACCTGACAATTGGCGAGCCGCAGAACCGTCACCGGCACGTGCTCACCCGCCTCGGTGAAAATGCGGGTCATTCCCACTTTCTGTGTGATCACTCCGGAACGCATCGGTTTTATCCCCTGCTGCTGCCCACTGCCGCCCCGCCTACAGCTTGATCTCGACGTCAACACCGGCGGCGAGATCGAGCTTCATCAGCGCATCGACCGTCTGGGGCGTCGGATCGACGATGTCGAGAAGTCGCTTGTGGGTGCGCATCTCGAACTGCTCACGGCTCTTCTTGTCGACGTGCGGCGAGCGGTTCACAGTGAATTTCTCGATCTTGGTCGGCAGCGGGATGGGTCCGCGTACCTGCGCGCCGGTGCGCTTGGCGGTCGCGACGATCTCGCGCGTGGACGCATCGAGGATGCGGTGATCGAACGCCTTGAGCCTGATTCGGATATTCTGGCCGTTCATTTTCTTTGCCTCTTCAGCATCGCACGAAATCATCATGGCCGGGGCGTGCCCGGCCATGATGATCGACAATCCTCACTCGATGATGCTGGTGACGACGCCCGAGCCGACGGTGCGACCACCTTCGCGAATGGCGAAGCGCAGCTTCTCCTCCATGGCGATCGGCACGATTAATTCGATCGTCATGGCGATATTGTCGCCCGGCATCACCATCTCGGTGCCCTCCGGCAGATGCACCACGCCGGTCACGTCGGTGGTGCGGAAATAGAATTGCGGGCGATAGTTGGTGAAGAAGGGCGTGTGGCGGCCACCTTCTTCCTTGGTAAGGATGTAGGCCTCCGCCTTGAACTTGGTGTGCGGCTTGACGCTGCCGGGCTTGCACAGCACCTGGCCGCGCTCGACCTCCTCCCGCTTGGTGCCGCGCAGCAGGCAGCCAACGTTGTCACCCGCCTCGCCCTGATCGAGCAGCTTGCGGAACATCTCGACGCCGGTGACGACAGTCTTCATTGTCGGCCTGAGCCCGACGATCTCGACTTCCTCACCGACCTTGATGATGCCGCGCTCGATGCGGCCCGTCACCACAGTGCCGCGGCCCGAGATCGAGAACACGTCTTCGACCGGCATCAGGAACGGCTGGTCCTTCGGACGCTGGGGCTGTGGGATATAATCATCGACTGCCTTCATCAGCTCGAGGACCGATTGCTTGCCGATCTTTTCGTCGACGCCGTCCAGCGCCGACTTGGCGGCGCCTTTGATCACTGGGATCTTGTCACCGGGAAATTCGTATTTCGACAGCAATTCGCGCACTTCGAGCTCGACCAACTCAAGGAGCTCGGGGTCGTCGACCATGTCGACCTTGTTGAGATAGACGACGAGTGCCGGCACGCCGACCTGCCGGGCGAGCAGGATGTGCTCGCGGGTCTGTGGCATGGGACCGTCGGCGGCACTCACCACCAGGATCGCGCCATCCATCTGGGCGGCGCCGGTGATCATGTTCTTCACGTAGTCGGCGTGGCCGGGGCAATCGACGTGCGCGTAGTGGCGGGCGTCGGTCTCGTATTCGACGTGGGCGGTCGCGATGGTGATACCGCGCGCCTTTTCCTCCGGCGCCTTGTCGATCTCGTCATAGGCGGTGAATTTCGCCTTGCCCTGCTCGGCCAGAATCTTGGTAATCGCCGCCGTCAACGTGGTCTTGCCATGATCGACATGACCGATCGTACCGATATTGCAATGCGGCTTGGTGCGCTCGAATTTTGCCTTGGCCATCGCAGTCTCCGTTGCCAGTTGGCGTTACGCTTGGTGCAATCGGCAGGCTCAGGCGAACTTCGACTGAACTTCCTGCGCGACATTGTTGGGAACCTGTTCGTAGTGGTCGAACTGCATCGTGAAGGTGGCGCGTCCCTGCGACATTGAGCGCAGCGTGTTGACGTAGCCAAACATGTTGGCGAGCGGCACCATGGCGTTGATGACGTTGGCGTTGCCGCGCATGTCCTGACCTTGAATATGGCCGCGTCGCGAGTTGAGATCGCCGATCACCGAGCCGGTGTATTCCTCGGGCGTCACCACCTCGACCTTCATGATCGGCTCGAGCAGCACCGGCCCGCCCTTCTGCAAGGCTTCGCGCAGGGCTGCGCGGGCGGCGATTTCGAAGGCAAGTGCCGAGGAATCGACATCATGCGAGTCACCGTCCACCAGCGACGCCTTGAGGTCGACGACCGGGAAACCGGCGAGCACACCGGATCCCAACACCGATTCGAGACCCTTTTCGACGCCGGGCACGAATTCCTTGGGCACCGCGCCGCCGACCACCTTGTTCTCGAACACGAAGCCACCGCCCGGCGGCAGCGGTTCGGCGACGATCTTGACCCGGGCGAACTGACCGGAACCGCCGGTCTGCTTCTTGTGCGTATAATCCACCGTCGTGGGGCGCGTGATCTTTTCTCGATAGGCGACCTGCGGCGCACCAATATTGGCGTCGACCTTGTAGGTGCGTTTCAAGATGTCGACCTTGATGTCGAGATGCAGCTCGCCCATGCCCTTGAGAATGGTCTGGCCGGACTCCTGATCAGTGGAGACGCGGAACGAGGGATCCTCCGCCGCGAGCTTCGCGAGCGCCACACCGAGCTTCTCCTGATCCGCCTTCGATTTCGGCTCGATCGCGATCTCGATGACGGGAACGGGAAACTCCATTCTTTCCAGGATCACGGGCTTCTGCTGATCGCACAGCGTATCGCCGGTGCGCGCCTCCTTGAGGCCGGCAAGCGCCACGATGTCGCCCGCATAAGCCTCCTTGATGTCCTCGCGGTTGTTGGCGTGCATCAGCAGCATGCGGCCGATGCGCTCCCTGCGCTCGCGGGTAGAGTTGAGGGCCGCGGAGCCGCTCGTGAGCGTGCCCGAGTAGATGCGGCAGAACGTGATGGTGCCAACGTAAGGATCGTCCATGATCTTGAAGGCCAACGCCGCTAGCGGTTCCTTGTCGTCTGCCCTGCGGACGACCTCGTTGCCCTTGGGATCGATCCCCTTGATCGGTGGTACATCGAGCGGCGAAGGAAGATAGTCAATCACCGCATCGAGCAGTGGCTGGACGCCCTTGTTCTTGAATGCCGAGCCGGCGAGCACCGGAAAGAACGCGCCGGTAATCACCGCCTTGCGGATGAGCCGCTTGAGAGTCGCCTCGTCCGGCTCCTTGCCGTCGAGGTAGGCCGCCATGGCGTTGTCATCGAGTTCGACCGCGGCCTCGATCAGCTTCTCGCGATATTCCCTGACCTGTTCCACCATGTCGGTGGGAATCTCGACGTCGTGATACTTCGCGCCGAGCCCTTCGTCTTCCCATACGACGCCCACCATGCGCACGAGATCGACAATGCCCTTGAACTGGCTCTCCGCACCGATCGGGAGCTGGATCGCGATCGGCCGCGCGCCAAGGCGATCGACAATGTCGGACAGACAGCGGAAAAAGTCCGCGCCGACCTTGTCCATCTTGTTGGCGAAGACGATGCGGGGGACCTTGTACTTGTCGCCCTGACGCCACACTGTCTCGGTTTGCGGCTCGACGCCCTGGTTGGAATCAAGCACGCACACCGCCCCGTCGAGCACGCGCAGCGAGCGCTCGACCTCGATGGTGAAGTCCACATGCCCGGGCGTGTCGATGATGTTTAATCGCTTGCCGCGCCAGAATGCGGTCGTCGCAGCCGACGTGATGGTGATGCCGCGCTCCTGTTCCTGTTCCATCCAGTCCATGGTGGCGGCGCCTTCATGGACCTCGCCGATCTTGTGGCTCTTTCCGGTGTAATAAAGGATGCGCTCAGTCGTCGTGGTCTTCCCGGCATCAATGTGGGCCATGATGCCGAAATTGCGGTAGTCTTCGATCTGGTGGGAACGGGGCATTTTGATCTCTGTCCTCGGCAAGTTCGCCGGTTGCGCGGGGCGCGCCCTACCAGCGGTAATGCGCGAAGGCGCGGTTCGCCTCCGCCATCCGGTGGGTGTCTTCGCGCTTCTTGACTGCGTTTCCCCGATTATTCGATGCATCGAGCAATTCGGCAGACAGCCGTTCGGTCATCGTCTTTTCGTTGCGTTCGCGCGCCGCCGAGATAAGCCAGCGAATGCCGAGCGCCTGCCGACGGTCGCTGCGGACTTCGACCGGCACTTGGTAGGTGGCGCCGCCGACCCGGCGCGAACGGACTTCGATGGTCGGCATGACGTTGTCGAGCGCCTGCTCGAAAACCGATACAGGGTTTTGTTTAGTCTTGCCCTCGATCAAGTCGAGCGCACCGTAAACGATTGCCTCGGCGACCGACTTCTTGCCGGCATACATGATCGAGTTCATGAACTTCGATACCACCATGTTCCCGAATTTCGGATCGGGAAGGACCTCGCGTTTTTCAGCACGGTGACGACGGGACATCGATCAGGCTCCGGAACTCAGTTCGCAAATTTGCTTCGGTCAGCTCTCATTTCGGTCGCTTGGCGCCGTATTTCGAGCGGCGTTGCTTGCGGTTCTTGACGCCCTGCGTGTCGAGAACGCCACGCAGGATGTGGTAGCGCACCCCTGGCAGGTCCTTGACACGGCCGCCGCGGATCATCACCACCGAATGCTCCTGAAGGTTGTGGCCTTCTCCCGGGATATAGCCGATGACCTCAAAGCCGTTGGTCAGCCGCACCTTGGCGACCTTGCGCAACGCCGAATTCGGTTTTTTGGGCGTTGTCGTGTAGACGCGCGTGCACACGCCGCGCTTTTGCGGCGACTGCTGCAGGGCCGGCACCTTTTTACGCGCCTTTTGCGCCACCCGCGGCTTGCGGATCAACTGGTTGATGGTCGGCATCGTTAAGCCTTCACCTTCCGTTTCGGGACACAACGTCCCGGTTCCTAAGCCAGCACACCGTTGCAGGCGCACCGCAAATCGTTGCCACACGCGGCGGCCGCACGCGCAAGACGAAAAACCGCCGCCCGCGCGAGACCGCGGACCGACGTTTTCCGACACAGAGGACCACGACACCGCC
>Ga0066395_10001100_pt1 | contig 9786 bp, 8 predicted proteins | sample PanSoiPlot1MoBio_FD_61218 | JGI IMG/M metagenome (GOLD analysis project Ga0066395, IMG submission 61218) | Tropical forest soil microbial communities from Panama analyzed to predict greenhouse gas emissions - Panama Soil Plot 1 MoBio | ecosystem: Environmental > Terrestrial > Soil > Tropical... | reverse complement strand
GATCACCTTCGGTGTGCATCCCGGGATCAGGGCCAGCGCGGCGGCGTCGGCCGGGGGATTCTGGGCCAGCCGAACGAGCGTCTCTTCGGCGAGGATCTTGAACGGCGGCCGATCGGCCGACCGCGCGAGCTGCTCGCGCAGCTCGTAGAGCTCGCGCAGGATCGCGAGATTCCGGATCGGGAGCTCGCGGGCGCCCTTGAGCCGCGCGAACGCGTTGGGATCGACGACGCGCTCCACCGCGGGCTGGGCGGCGAGCGCGGCGCACTCCTCCGCGACCCAGCCGAGCCGCCCGACGCGCTCGAGCTCCTCCGTGAGGCGGGCCTTGAGTGCGAAGAGATGCAGCACGTCGGATTCCGCGTAGCGGCGCTGGGCCTCGGACAGCGGGCGGCGCGACCAGTCGTCGCGCTGGCGCGAGGGCGGCAGCTCGACCCCGAGGTGCGTCGTCAGGAGCACGTCGAGGCCGAGGGCCTTGGCGCCGAGGAAGCGGGCGGCGATCGAGGTATCGAACAGGGCACCGAAGACGAACCCGCGGCGCTTGAGCTGGACCAGGTCGTTGTCGCCCGCGTGCAGCACGGTGACGACCGACGGCGTCGTGAACACGGACGCGAGCGGCCCGAGATCGCCGAGCGCGATCGGATCGACGAGCCAGACGTCGCCCGAGGGCCGGGCCACCTGGATGAGCGACAGACGCTCGGGATAGTGGTGCAGGCTGTCGCCCTCGGTGTCGAGGGCGATCTCGCCGGGCGAGACGAGGCGCCGCGAAGCCTCGGCGAGGTCGGGAGCCGTCTCGACCCAGTGGGATCCGATCGTCGCGATGGGGTCGGTCCCGCTCAGGCCTTCGTGTCGAGGAGCGCTTGCTCGAGGCGCTCGTGGCGACGTCGCAGCGGCTCGAGGGCTTCCTCGTGGGTGATCACATAGAGGCGATTGGCGCGGATCGCGGCAAGGACCATCTCGGCCACCGCGGCCGGCGTCAACGTGCGCCCCATCAGCTCGACCGGCTCGGACGCGCTCGGCGCTGCGTTGGCCAGCTCGGGCGGCCGATTGCGCGCGCTCTCGCGGATCTGGGTCGCGACGCCCATCGGGCAGAGGACCAAGACTCCGATGCGGTAGGGCCGGAGGTCCTTCGCAAGGGTCTCGGACAGGCCGACGACGGCGTACTTCGAGGTGTTGTAGATGCCGAGGCCGCGCGTCGCGACGAGGCCGGCCATCGACGCCGTGTTGACGATGTGGCCGGGCTCCTTCGACGCGATCATGCGCGGCACGAACGCCTCGACGCCGTGGATGACGCCCCAGAGATTGACGCCGAGCACCCACTGCCAGTCCCGGTGGGTGGCGCACTCGAGGCCGCCCCACAGGGCGACGCCGGCGTTGTTGCAGAGCACGTTGACCATGCCGAAGGCTTTGAACGCGCTCTCCGCGAGTGCCTCGACGGAGGCAAGGCTCGTGACATCGGTCTCGACGCCAAGCGCCTCACCGCCCCGGACCCTGATCGATTCGACGACCGCGACGAGGGCGCGCTCGTCGACGTCGGCGACGACGACCCGCGCGCGTTCGCGCGCGAAGAGCTCGGCCATCGCGCGCCCGATCCCGCTGGCCCCGCCGGTCACGACGGCGACACGCCCTTCGAGCTCGCTCAGGCTCCGTCTCCTATCGGTGATCTCGCGATCCGGCCGAGCATCGGTCCCAGCGCCACCGCCAGCCGCTCGGCGGTCACGGGCGCGCGCAAGGCCCCGGCGATGCCCAGCGCCTCGGCTCTCAAAAGGGTATCCGGGCTCATCTCGCGGGTCAACGCGACCACCGGCACTCCGGACGGCGCGCCCGCTCGGCAGAGGCGCTCGGCGGCGTCGAGGCTCGCCAGCACGACGCTCGGGTCCTCGCGCGCGACGGCCTCGCGCCCGGTCTCGCCGCGCGCCGCCACCACCCGCGCCCGGGGGAAGAGATCGCGCAGCGTCGCGACGAGGACGTCGCGCGCGGCGCCGTCGTCGTCCAGAACGAGGATCACCGGCATCGCGCCAGTGTACTCCGGCGCCGAAATGGTCACGGCACGCCGTGTTAGGATGCCCGAGCACCCGCGATGGGCGCGCTCGCTGAGGAGGAAGTCGATGACGAAGGAGATCGCGATCGTCCATCACGCCGACCGGCGGACCGACGTGATGATGCCGTACGCACCCGGGATCGTCGTGCGCCGCGGCAAGCTCGTGTTCCTCTCCGGGGTCACCGCGGCGGCCGTCTATCACAGCCATCCCCACCGCGACGAAGAGTTCGATCTGCCGTCGACGATGCGCGAGCAGGCCGTGCTCACGATGGAGAACCTCAAGAAGACGCTCGAGGCGGCCGGCTGCACGTTCGCCGATCTGGTATCGGCCACCCGCTTTCTGACCGACGTGGCCGAGCAGGACGATCTCAATCGCGTGTGGGCCGCCTATCTCGGCGGCCACCTGCCGACCACGACCACGGTCGAGGTCTCGCGGCTGGCCACCCACGCGCGGTGCAAGCTCGAGATCAGCGCGATCGCCGTGGTCGACGAGGCCGGCAGCTGATGGCGCCGGTGGGCTTCGTCGGACTCGGCACGATGGGTAGCCGCATGGCCAAGCGGCTTCTGGCGTCGGGGCGCGAAGTCGTCGGCTACAACCGGACTCCCGAGAAAGCTCGCGCGCTGGTCGAGGCGGGCCTCGTGCTCCAAAAGTCGCCGCGCGCCGTCGCCGAGGCCTCGGACGCGGTCCTGAGCATGGTGACCGACAGCACCGCGTTGCGCGCGATTGCGCTCGGCGCCGACGGCGTGATCGCCGGCCTGCGGCCGGGCGCCGTCTGGGCGGAGATGAGCACGGTGAGTCCCGGCGTCACGCGCGAGCTCGGGCGCCTGGTCGCCGAGCGCGGCGCCGCGCTGATCGATGCGCCGGTGTCCGGGAGCGCGGTCACGGTCGACGCCGGCCAGCTCTCGTTCATGGTCGGCGGCGACCCGGCAGCGCTCGAGAAGGTCCGCGGCGATCTCCTGGCGATCGGGCCGACGATCACCCACGTCGGCGAGCTCGGGCTTGCCGTCACGATGAAGGTCGCCACGAACCTGAGTCTCGCGGTGCAGATGCTGGCGTTCAGCGAGGCGGTGGCGCTCGCCGAAAAGGCCGGGATCGCCCGTGAGCGTGCCGTGGAGGTCCTGCTCAAGTCGGTCATCGCCTCGCCGATGGTCAAGTATCGTGGTCCGTTCGTCCTAGGCATGCCGGCGGAGGCATTGTTCAACGTCGATATGTGCAAGAAGGACCTCGGCCTCGCCCTCGAGATGGGCAAGGCGCTCGGCGTGCCGCTGCCCAGCGTCGCGCTCGCCGACCAGCTCATGACGGCCGCTCAGGGGCTCGACCTGGCCGAGTACGACTTCGCCGTGGTCTTCGACGTGATCGCGCGGATGAGCGGCCTGCGTCCGAGCGTCAAGAGCCCGCGCTGACCGGAACGCGCGCGGGCGAACGCGACGGTCCGGCGCGTCGAGCGCTCAGCGCGGCGTGAGCGTGGCCCGTCCGGAGGCCGTGTCGACGCTGAGGGTGAAGACGTCGAGCACGTCCCGGCCGAGCAGTCCGTCGACGGCCGGCGCGCCCGATCCCCGGAAGCTCTGCGGCAGCGCGTGAGCGACCACGACGATGGGGCCGATCCGGGCCCCTGCGACGTCGAGCAGCGGCACGGTCACGAGTGTCGCGGTGGTGGTGCCCGCGACGCCCACCACCTGCACCGGCGACCCTCCCTGGTTCCCCAGCCCCGCCTGCTCGATCGCCTCGGGCGAGATGACGGTTCGGTCGGCGCCCGTGTCCACGATCAGGGTGAGCGGGACGCCGTTGAGCCGGGCCTCGACCGTGATCGGTGCGCCGCGCGTCATCTTGAGCGTCACGGGCTCGTTGGCGTCCGGTGGCGGGATTGGACGCGCCTGCGGCGCGTTCAGCAAGGTCGCGGCGTTGCGGAATCTCGGCGGGATCGAGCTCAGGTCCGCGGTGTAATGTTCGGTCCCCTCGGCGTCGGTCCAGCGATAGAGCTGCGCCGCGGCAGGTGTCGCCAGGAGGCATCCGGCCAGGACGAGGAGCCCGAGTCCCGTGGATCGCGTGGCGGCCTCCAGGCTGCTATCGGACCACTTTTTTCGTCCGGAGCTCGCCGATCGCCTCGGCGGAATACCCGCATTCGGCCAGCACTTCGTCGGTGTGCTCGCCCTGCAGCGGCGCGGGACGGCGCACACCGGGACGCATCCGCGAGTACTTGGTCGGCGCGCCGATCACCGGGATCTCGCCGAGCTTGGGGTGGAGCACGCGCTCGATCATCTGGCGCGCCGCGGTCTGCGGGTCGTTCATCACCTGCTCGACCGTGTTCACCGGTGTCGCCGGGACACCGCCGTCCTCCAGGAGCTTCAAGAGCGGCTCTCGGTCGTACGCCCCGATCGCGTCGGCCACGGCCTTCTCGAGGTCGTCACGATGGCGCACGCGTCCGAGGTTCGTCGCGAAGCGCTCGTCACGCAGCGCGGGCAGATCGAGCGCCGTGACCAGCCGCTGCCAGAAGCGGTCGTTGGCGCCGGCGATGAACACCCACTGTCCGTCACGGCAGCGGAAGTTGCGGTAGGGCGCGAGCGAGGGATGCGACGAGCCGAGCGCCTTGGGCACGTTGCCGGTGAGGAGAAAGCCCTCGGCGTGATAATTCAGCAGGGTCACCGCGGTCTCCAGCAGCGAGCCGTCGACGCGCTGGCCCAGGCCCGTCTTCGCCCGGTACAGCAGCGCGTTGCAGATGCCGAGCGCGGAAAAGATTCCGGTCGTGAGGTCGAGGAACGAGACGCCGGCGCGGACCGGCGGGCCGCTGGGCTCTCCGGTGATCGACATGATCCCGCTGAAGGCCTGCATGAGGGCCTCGTAGCCGGCGCCGTCCTTACGCGGTCCGGTCCGCCCGAACGCCGAGATCGAGCAATAGACCAGACCGGGATTGATCGCGGACAGCGCGTCGTAGCCGAGGCCGAAGCTCTCCATCGTCCCCGTCCGGAAATTCTCGATGAGGACGTCGGAGCGCTTGACGAGATTTCGGAGGATCTCGGCGCCTTCCGGCGCCTTGAGATCGAGCGTGAGATCGCGCTTGTTGCGGTTGATCACGAGGTACGCCGCCGACTCCCCACCCTTATGCGGCGGCCAGGTGCGCGACTCGTCGCCCGCGCCGGTATCCTCGACCTTGATGACGTCGGCGCCCATGTCGGCCAGGAGCATCCCGCAGAAGGGTCCCGCCAGCACGCGCGAGAGATCGAGGACGCGGACACCGTCGAGCGAGAGGGCGCTGGTGATCATGTGCGCTACTATAACTCTATGTCGCGCCTGCGCGAGGCGGTCAGCCAGCGGATCCTCGTCCTGGACGGGGCGATGGGCACCATGATCCAGGCCGCCGGCCTCTCCGCGCAGGATTTCGGCGGCGCGCAGTACGAGGGCTGCAACGAGTACCTCAACCTGACGCGGCCCGACGTGATTCGCGGCGTGCACGACGCCTACCTGGAAGCCGGCGCCGATATCATCTCGACCAACACGTTCGGCTGCGCGCCGTACGTGCTCGCCGAGTACGGGCTGGCCGCGCGCGCGCACGAGATCACGCTCGCGGCCGCGCGGCTGGCGCGCGCCGCCGCCGGCGAGCGCTTCGTCGTCGGCGCGATGGGCCCGTCGACGCGCTCCATCAGCGTCACCCGCAACGTGACGTTCGACCAGGTCCAGGAGGCGTACGCGCTGCAGGCCGCGGCGCTGATCGCCGGCGGCGTGGACGCGCTCCTGCTCGAGACGGTCCAGGACACCCTGAACGTCAAGGCGGCGGCGCTCGGCGTGTGCGCGGCGATGCGGGAGGCCGGCGTCGCGCTGCCGCTCATGGTCAGCATCACGATCGAGCCGATGGGGACGATGCTGGCGGGCCAGGGCGTCGAGGCGCTCTACGTGGCGCTCGAGCACCTCGACCTCTTCTCGATCGGGCTCAACTGCGCGACCGGGCCCGAGTTCATGACCGACCACCTGCGCTCGCTGTCCGCGCTCTCGACCCGTTTCGTGAGCGTGTATCCCAACGCCGGCCTGCCCGACGAGCGCGGGCAATACGCCGAGACGCCGGCGAGTCTGGCCTTCAAGATGAGGCGCTTCGCGGACGAGGGCTGGGTGAACTTCGTCGGGGGCTGCTGCGGGACGACGCCGGCCCACATCCGCGCGCTGAAGGAGCTCGTGAGCGGGCGGCCTGCGCGCGTCCCCGCCGCGCGCGAGGCGCAGGCGGTCAGCGGGATCGAGGTCTTCTACCCGGCCGACGACAACCGGCCGCTGTTCGTGGGCGAGCGCACGAACGTGATCGGCTCGCGCCGGTTCAAGGAGCTGATCGTCGCCGAGCAGTTCGAGGAGGCCGCCGAGATCGGGCGCGCGCAGGTCAAGAACGGCGCCCAGGTCCTGGATGTGTGCCTGGCCAATCCGGATCGTGACGAGCCCGCCGACATGGACCGATTCATGACGCAGGTCACCCGCAAGGTGAAGGTGCCGCTCATGATCGACTCCACGGACGCCGCGGTGATCGAGGCAGCCCTCCGGCACTGCCAGGGCAAATCCATCGTGAACTCGATCAACCTGGAGGACGGCGAGGAGCGGTTCGAGAAGGTCGTGCCCCTGCTCCGCGCCTACGGCGGCGCGGTGGTCGTGGGCTGCATCGACGAGGACAAGCGCCAGGGCATGGCCGTCACGCGCGCGCGCAAGCTCGCGATCGCCGAGCGCTGCCACGATCTGCTCACGCGCAAGTACCGGCTGCCAGCTCGCGACCTGATCTTCGACGCGCTCGTGTTCCCGGTCGGCACCGGCGACGCGAACTACGTGGGCTCGGCCGTCGAGACGATCGAGGGCATTCGCGCCATCAAGGCACGGTTCCCGGAATGCAAGACGATCCTCGGGATCTCGAACGTCTCGTTCGGCCTGCCGCCGGCCGGCCGCGAGGTCCTCAACTCGGTCTTCCTCTATCACTGCACAAAGGCGGGGCTCGACTACGCGATCGTGAACACGGAGCGTCTGGAGCGCTATCCGTCGATTCCGGAGGAGGAGCGGAGGCTCGCCGAGGACCTGATCTACTCGCGGGGCGCCGATCCGGTCGCAGCCTTCGCCGCGTATTTCCGGGAGAAGCGCAAGGCCCCGCCGCCGGCGCAGACCCTCTCGCTCGACGAGCGCCTGGCCCGCTACATCGTCGAGGGCAGCCGCGACGGCTTGATCGACGACCTGAACGCCAAACTCCGCGAGGCGGCGCCGCTCGAGATCGTCAACGGCCCGCTGATGCGCGGCATGGACGAGGTCGGGCGCCTGTTCAACGACAACCAGCTCATCGTGGCCGAGGTGCTCCAGTCGGCCGAGGCGATGAAGGCTGCGGTCGCGCACCTCGAGCCGTTCATGGAGAAGGCTGAGGCGGCGACCCGCGGCACGATCGTGCTGGCCACGGTCAAGGGCGACGTCCACGACATCGGCAAGAACCTGGTCGAGATCATCCTGTCGAACAACGGCTATCGGGTGATCAATCTCGGGATCAAGGTGCCGCCCGAGGACCTGATCGCGGCGTACCACACCCACAAGCCGGACGCCTTCGGGCTCTCCGGCCTGCTGGTGAAGTCGGCGCAGCAGATGGTGGTGACCGCGCAGGACCTGCGCGCGGCGGCGATCGAGATCCCGCTGTTCGTGGGCGGAGCCGCGCTCACCAAGCGCTTTGCCGCCACGCGGATCGCCGCCGAGTACGGCGGCCTGACGGTCTACGCCAAGGACGCGATGGAAGGCCTCGATCTGGCCAACCAGCTCTTCTCAGCGCCGACCCGCGACGCGATGGTGGCGCGTGTTCGGCGGGAACAGGCCGCGCTCGCGACCGTCACGGCTGTACGGGAGACTGCCCCGGCCGAGCCCGCGTCCGCGGCGTCGCGCCCACTCGAGCGCGTCGCCGCGCCGATGCCCCCGGATCTCGAGCGTCACGTCCTGCGCGAGGTTCCCCTCGCCCATATCTATCCCTACCTCAATCTGCAAATGCTCTACGGCAAGCATCTGGGCGTGCGGGGACTCGTCGAGCGCTTGCTGGCGGCCGGCGACGCGAAGGCGCTCGAGGTCCACGAGATCGTCGAGGCGTTGAAACGCGACGCCGTCGACCGCGGGCTCCTCAAGGCCCGAGGCGTGTACCGCTGGTACCGCGCCCGGTCGGCTGGCGACGCTGTGCTGCTCTTCGACGCGGCCGGCCGTGAGGTCGCGCGATTCGACTTTCCGCGCCAGCGGGACGGCGAGCGTCTCTGCCTCGCGGACTACGTGCGCGACGACGGCGACGACTATCTCGCGCTGTTCGCGGTGACCTGCGGCACCGGAGTCCGCGAGCTAGCGGGAGCGTGGAAGGAACGCGGGGAGTACGTGCGCTCGCACGCGGTCCAGGCGCTCGCGATCGAATCCGCGGAGGCGTTCGCCGAGATGCTGCACTCGCGTATGCGGACGCTCTGGGGCTTTCCGGATCCGCCGGAGCTCGCGATCAGCGAGAAGCTGAAGGCCCACTACCAGGGTATCCGCGTGTCGTTCGGCTATCCAGCCTGCCCCAATCTCGCCGATCAGACGACGCTGTTCAGGCTGCTGGAGCCCGAGACGTTCGGTCTGACGCTCACGGAAGGCTTCATGATGGACCCGGAGGCGTCGGTGTCGGGGCTCGTGTTCCACCATCCCGCGGCGAAGTATTTCAAGGCCGACTGAGTGGGCGATCTCGGGACGTGCGAGGGCCCGAGCCGGGTTCCGGCTCGGGCCCGCTTTGGGGGACGAGGAGTTGTCGCGAAGGACTAGAAGCTGATCTCGAGCCGAACCGTCGGGAAGCCGATCGACTTCTCGTTCTTCTTCACCGGAAACGGCGTGCCGTTGTCGCCCATGTAGTAGGCGTTGGAGCTACGACGCGCCTTGTGGCTCTTGCCGGCGTAGTCGATCGAGAAGGGCAGGCGGAAGGTCGCCGTGAACTGGAACTGCCCGCCGGTCTGATCGACCTGGCCCGTGCCGTTCGTGATGTACCCGAGCGGCGCCACGCCCGCGAAGGCCTTCGAGAGGTCGGCGGCGCCATTGAACGTACCGCTCATGATCACGAATTCCGGCGCGTCGACCGTGTTGTCGCCCTGGACCACCACCGCGAACGCCCCGCTGACCGTGCCCTTGCCCGTCGCCAGGCTGAGGCTATCGGCACCATTCGCGTTCAGCGTGCACTGCTTGAGCTGGGGATTGATCGCCAGAACCCACGTGGGGCAGAGCGGGGTTCCGACCTTCGCCCAACCGGTCAGCTGGGCAACCGCGGTCCGGCTGCCGCCGGCAATGGGGCTCTGCACGAAGTTACCGGCGGAGTCCTTCAGGTACATATCCTCCGTGACTTCGTAGAGCACGGCGTCTGGGCTCTTCCACGCACTGTCGTAGCGGGCGGCGTCGTTTTGCCCGTCGTCGTAGTCATCCCAATCGCTGACGGCGAGCGCAGGAAGCGGCCCGAACACCAGCACGAGCATCAGGAACACCAGCCCGAGCAGGCTCCACATCACCGCGTGCTTATAGCTGAGGCTCATCATTGGCTCTCTCCTCATACCCCCGTGTCGAGATGAATACATCCAACCGCACAGGTCTAAGTGCAAGGGGAGTACCAGCGTAATTTGGCCGCAATTACTCGATTTCTTTGAATTTGGGTGGGTGTGCGTTCCGGAGTATTATCCGTAACCGATTGATTTATTGTCATTTTTCGTCCGGAAACCGAATCGGAGCCGCATTATCCAAGGAATTCAGCGACTTGGACTCGGAG
>Ga0066395_10001087_pt1 | contig 9859 bp, 10 predicted proteins | sample PanSoiPlot1MoBio_FD_61218 | JGI IMG/M metagenome (GOLD analysis project Ga0066395, IMG submission 61218) | Tropical forest soil microbial communities from Panama analyzed to predict greenhouse gas emissions - Panama Soil Plot 1 MoBio | ecosystem: Environmental > Terrestrial > Soil > Tropical... | reverse complement strand
TGGCGGCAATCACATCTGCCAGAGGGTTACTCCGCACTTATGACGGCCTACTCGGTTCACCATTTTTTCGTTAGCGAGAGTTCGACGACCAAGTTTGACTCGGAGACCGCGAAATTTCCATTTGGGGTCATAAGCGGACATGGCGACAAGTCCGCCGAATGTCCGCTTTGCCCCCGAAAGCGGACATTGATTGAGCGCGTCAGGATGTCCGCTTTGTGCCGAAAGCAGACATCCTCGTCCGCCTCCATTGATCACCTCGTCGGCAATTGCAAACAGGCGTAACCAACTTGCGAGAGCAAGCGTCTTGACATTGATGACCAGCTCGAACTTGGTTTGTCCAAGCTGCCGATCCTGAAGCGCCATGCTCACCCGCCGCAGCGTTGTACATCAATTGCTCAGCCTTGCCGCCCTAAGTGGAGTGTCGGCCGCGGGCGCGGAAACCTATCCGGCGCGTCGGGTGAAGATCATCACGACTGTCGCCCCCGGCGGCACGGTCGACGTGCTCGCCCGCCTGATTGCTCAAAAACTTTCCGAGACCTGGGGACAGAATTTCTACGTCGAAAACATTCCGGGAGGTGGCGGCAAAATGGGCGCGGCCGCCGCGGCGCGATCTACACCCGACGGCTACACCATACTTTTCGTGTTCAACAGTTTCATCACCGATATCAGCCGGTATTCCGACGTTCCTTACGATCCGATCAAAGATTTTGCGCCGGTCACTTTGGTGGCGACGTCGCCCTATGTACTCGTGGTCTCCCCCTCCCTTGGCGTTCACAGCGTGCAGGAATTGCTGGCGCTGGTGAGGGCAAATCCCGGCAAGTATAGCTATGCTGCGCCGGGTAACCTCGTCGATGAGATGTTCAGGTTGTCGAACGGGCTCGACATCGTGCGTGTTCCGTTCAACAGCGCGCCGCCAGCCATTGCGTCGACCATTGGCGGCTTCACGCAAATGGCGTTCACGTCAATTGGCACAGCCGTTCCGAACATCAATGCAGGGAAACTGCAGGCACTGGCAGTGACGAGTCGCAAGCGCTTGGCTGCGCTGCCGGATGTGCCAACACTGGCAGAAGCGGGACTGCCCGAGCCTGAGGCTTCCTTCATGCAGGGTGTCGTAGTTCCAGCGGCAACGCCTAAGCAAATCGTCAAGCGACTCCAGAGTGAGATCGCGCGCATCGTGGCGCTGCCGGACGTTGTCGAAAAGCTGACCGCTCTGGGTCTTGTGCCTGTCGCTGACACCCCTGAAGAATTCGGCGCCTACATAAGATCAGAAATTGGGCGCTGGGGCGATATCATCCGCAGGTCAAACCTCAAAGTTGAATAAGAATTCGATGTCCGCGTAACGTCCATTTTGCCCCCAATAGCGGACTCGCAGCGGACATCCTCGGGATAAGCGTTGGACGTGAAGTCGCACACATCGCATCTCTGTTGCGGGAACCCAGAGAAAAGGGCTGAATATCTCAATCGGCCTGTGCCGACGACAACGATATAGAGCCGGAGAGTTATCATGAAGGTCATACACGCGCTCGCGGTGTCGATTTTCACTGCGTGCCTTGCGGCAAGCATCGCTTCGGCGCAGACCTATCCCAATCGCCCCGTTACTATGGTGGTGGCGTTCCCGCCCGGTGGTGCCGACGACGCAACCGCGCGCATCCTCCAGGACCCGATGCAGAAAGCTCTGGGTCAGCCGATCGTGGTCGAAAATGTCGGCGGCGCTGGTGGCATGATCGGCGCGGCCAAAGCCGCGCGTGCGGAGCCTGATGGCTACACCATCCTGCTGCATCAGGATGCCCTCGCGGCGGGCATGACGCTTTATCCGAACCACACGTTCGACGCCGAGAAGGGCTTCGTTCCTATTGGCCTCGTCAATACCACCGCGATTACGCTGGCGGGACGGCCAACATTGCCGCCGAATAATTTCGACGAGCTGCTGCGGTGGATGAAGGAGCCTGGCCAGACCATCCGGGTTGGGCATCCTGGCGTCGGTTCGTTTGGTCATTTGGCCGAGGTGCTGGTCTTCCAGGAGCTCGGCGTCAAAGTTACGCATGTCCCCTACCGCGGCGCAGGTCCCGCATTGGTCGACCTGTTAGCGGGCCAAGTGGACTTAGGGCCGATCTCGGCTGTCGTCGCGCGGCCGTTGGTCGATTCCGGCAAGCTCAAAGCCTACGCGGTTATCAGCAAAAAGCCGTTCGACGGACTGCCGAAGCTCAAGACCATGACGCAGCTCGGCTATGAGAAGCTCGATATCGATTTCTGGCATATGCTGTTGGCACCTGCCGGGACACCGCGTCCGATCGTCAATAAACTGAATGCTGCGTTGCGCACTGCGCTCGCCGACGCCAAGCTGCGCAAGACATTTAACGACGGCGGTATGGATCTTTACCCAGACGATCAAGAGACGCCCGAGGCTGCCAATGCGTTGCTCAAGAGCGAGATCAAGCTTTGGGGTGAAGTGGTCCGCGCTAATCATATCGCGACAGAGTAGATCACCGCCATCGCGCAGGACTCTACGTCGTCCGCGTGATGTCTGCTTTGCCCCCAAAAGCGGACATCAGCTGAGCGCACTGGGATGTCCGCTTTGTGCCAATAGCGGACATCATGTTTACTCGATCAAATCGTCAGCGCGGGTAAGCAAGGAAACCGGCATTGTGATGCCCAGCGCTTTGGCGGTCTTTATATTGACAACGGTCTCGAACTTGATGGGTGCTTGTACTGGTAAGTCGGATGGCTTCTCGCCTTTTAAGACGCGATCAATGTAGCCGGCTGCCCTCCGGTATAGATCGTAGACATCGGTTCCATAGGAGATCAGGCCGCCCGCTGTGACGAAGAAACGTAAATTGTAGACCGCACATAATTTGTGCCTGGCAGCCAGCGTGATGATGAGATCGCGATGAGCCGTGGCTATTGGAGCCGCCGTTACGATGAGGCCACCATTAGATGAGCGGGCAAATGCTGAACTCGCACGCTCGATCTCGCCAGGGTCGCGCAAGTTAATGGGGGTCAGCTCCACGCCAAATGTCGGCGCTACAGATTGGATAGCACCAAATTGTCTATCCCGGCAGCTATAGCGGGATCTCGAAGCACCGCTACTCGCGACACGTTGGGCGCGATCTCTTTGAGAAGTTCGAGCCATTTCACGCCTATGCCGTACTCGTACAAAACGAAACCGGTGGCATTGCCGCCCGGCCGCGCCAGACTATCCACGAATCCAGCGCCGACTGGATCGACGGAATGTGCGAACACGATCGGCACGGTTCGAGTTACCGCTTGCAACGCCGCAACAGTCGGGCTGGCCGTGGCCAGGATGACATCAGGGGCGAGTGCAGCCAATTCGGCTGCAAATTTACGCTCAAGGGCGGCATCGCCTGCGGCCCAGCGAACGTCAATCCGTACGTTTTGACCTTCGGTCCAGCCCAATTTTTGTAAGCCTTGTCGGAACGCTGTAATGCGGGCCTGTCCTTCCGGGTCATCGCCCACGCTCATGAGCACACCGATCCGCGCAGTCTGCTCGCGCTGTGCCCACGCCGCAATCGGCCATAAAACCGCTGTGCCGCCGAGAAGTGTGACGAAGTCGCGCCGCCTCATTACCGCTCCGAGCCTTAGGAAAGGAGATCGTAGCTGTTCAACCGAACTCGTTAAGGGACAGGCTTATTTCCGCTTTGGGTCAAAAGCAGACATCGGAGTACGTCCACAATCAATGTTTGCTTTACCCCCGAAAGCGGACATCGGTTGAGTGCTTTCGGATGTCTTTGTGTCATATGGAAAACCCATGCAGGCCGGTTCGCGTCGTCTAAAGAAATCCGAAGCGCACAGCGATCGCTGCCAGCCACACCAGCCCGGCTAGTAGCAGCAGGCAGAACACGGCAGCAGAACCCGCATCCTTGATTATTCCGATTTCGATATGGTGCTCTGGAGTAACGTGATCGGACAGCCTTTCAATCGAGGTATTTAACAACTCGACGGCGAGCAAAATGAGAAGCACGCCGATCATAGCCACATACCAAGCCGGGCTAGGTGCCACGAAGAAGCCGAGCAACACCGCCAAAGCCAGGACGATCACCTCCTGGCGAACCGCGGCCTCATGCGCGATGGTGTAGCGCAGCCCTCTGAGCGAATGGATCGTGGCGTTAATGAGCCGCTTCACGGCCAGGCTGCTGCGCGACCAAGAAGCGTAACGAACCCCCGCCGCCTCATTCGATCACCTCGTCGGCAGTGGCGAGCAGTGATTGCGGCACAACAAGATCAAATTCTTTGGCAGTCTTGAGATTGATTACCATGTCAAATTTGGTCGGTTGCTCTACAGGCAAATCCTGGGGCTTTGTGCCCTTCAGTACTTTGTCTACGTAGGTCGCTGCTCGCCGATGGAACTCAGCGACGTTCTGGCCGTAGCTGATGAGGCATCCCGCGAGAACATGGTCTTTATAAAGACTGATCGTCGGTAATCGATGCTGAGCCGATGACCTGGCGATCTGCGACCCCTGAGCGGAGAAGAATGCATCAGCAGCAACAATAAGCGCGGTGGCACCCTGCTGCGCGGCTTCGGCGAAGGCAGTCTCAATCCCTTGCGGAGTGGTTGCATTCACCGCCATAACCTGCACGCCCAATATCGATGCATTAGACTCAACATGCTTCAACACGAGGGGATTGGCTGAATTGCCAGGATTTAACAACACCGCGACGCGCGACAGTTTGGGTGAGAAGGTCTTTAGCAGCTCAAGCTGCTTCGCACTAATATCAACATCGATGACGGAGAAGCCAGTAATATTACCGCCAGGGTGTGCCAAGCTGTCAACAATCCCGGCGCCGACCAGATCAACTGCTGCCGCGACGACAATAGGAACTGTCGTTGTAGCCTTCTGCAAGACGCGCGCTGCGGCTGTCCCATAGGTCACAATCACCGGCAGATTCATGCTCACCAGTTCGTTTGCGAAGCCGGCGAGCTGCGCATAATCTCCGTTCGCATAGCGCCATTCGATGACTAGATTTTTTCCCTCGCTGTATCCGAGACTGCTCATGCCATCGATAAAGGCATCAGAAAACGTATCGTGAGCGGGAGGACTGGGGCGCGAGCGTGGTGTGAGAAACCCAATGCGCCAAACCGCGCCAGTCTGCTGCGCCAAAGCCGCAAAGGGTAACGTCGTTACGCAGCTGATGAGTGTGATAAAGTCGCGGCGCCTCACTCAATCACCTCGTCGGCGGTCATCTGCATCGTCATCGGTACGGCGAGGCCGAGTGCCTTCGCGGTCTTGAGGTTGATGAGGTACTGAAATTGCGTCGGCTGTTGAACCGGAAGGTCGGCTGGATTCTCCCCCCCCGAGAATACGATCGAAATAGGGAGCGATTTGCCGGACCTGCGCAGGGACGTCGAGGTTGTAGGAAATCAAGCCGCCTGCCTTAGCGCCGCCGCTCCCGCCTCCATAGATGGCGGGGACGCCATATCGTGCCGCCAGATCGATTTCCAGCTTGAGATTGTTGTTCGTGAAAGCGTCGGCGTTGAAGATCACACCACCATCGGCACCGAGGTGAGACAGGATCGGCTCGATATCCGCAGGCTCGCTCACCGGATTTATGTCGATCTGTGCGCCCATCTTCTCGCCCGCCGCTTGGGCGGACTCGTAATAGAAATGGGCATAGGGTGCCGCCTTTGGGCTGAAAACGTAGGCGATGTGCTTGACCTTCGGTGCGATCTCCGTGAGCAGCGTCAGCCACTTCGCTCCGATCGTCCGCTCCAGATAAGCAAAGCCGGTAATATTGCCGCCAGGGTGGGCCAGACTCTGTACGAAGCCCTGGTCGACGGGTTCGGCGACAAATATGAAAACGATCGGCACTGAAGTCGTCGCCTGCTGCAACGCCTTCACGCCGGGGCTGCCGACGCTAAGCACCACGTCCGGCGATAGGCTTAACAGCTCCCCACCGAGGCGTTGCGCCATTTCGAAGCTGACAACGCCCCACCGGTAGTCGATTTGAAGGTTTCGGCCGACAACCCATCCCAACTGCTCCAGACCCTGTCTGACTGCCGAAATGCGGGCCTGCACGTTCGGATCATCGGGCTGTCCTTGTTCCAGCCAGCCAATGCGTCGCATCCGATCTGGTTGCTGCGCGTGAGCACCGCGCGACCAAGCCGCAGCAGCGCTACCGATCAGGCCAATAAATTCGCGTCGTCTCATTGCCCCTCCCAAACTCAGAAGGCGGCATCGTAGCGGGTCAAGCCGGGAGACTGGAAGTGGTCAGGTCGGGGGTCGGCGATGTCCGCTTTGGGTCAAAAGCAGACATCAGCATGCTTTTACACCCGAAAGCGGACATTGGTTGAGCGTGTCGGGATGTCCGTTTTGTGCCAAAAGCAGACATCTGCTGCCACGCTCATCGGATTGACTTGACCCTGTATTCCGCCTCGGCTCAAATTGCAGACGGTGGTTCCCGCAGGGATCAAAAGGGAACGCGGTGCGTGCGCCAGTAAGCGCCCAATGCCGCGGCTGCCCCCGCAACTGTAAGCGGCGAGCCTCCGGCCGATTTTGCCACTGGGAGATTCATTCCTGGGAAGGTGGCCGGAGACAGCGACCCGCGAGCCAGGAGATCTGCCACCAGCAACGGTCACGCGCGAGCGCGTCGGGCGGGGTGTCCTGGCGAACTTAGTCCGGTTGTTTCACGGTCCCACACGGGCGAAGGCGGACCGGCAATCAACCAAAATCGCGGTGACGGGGACGTTTTTCGCCGTCGGGGCGTAACGTGTTGCCTGTCCGTTTTCTGGCCCGCAAGTGGGGCCGGCGTTGCCTATTGCCTTCAGTGTTCACCTCCATTTTGGCGATTGCGGTTGTGGCGCCGGCAATACGAGCCGCGGCGCAGACCGCGACGCCAGTGGATCAAACAACGCAAGCGCAAGCGACGCCAAAAAACACTCTTCCGCCGATTCGTGTTTCCGGCAACCGGCCGAAGCATCGAGGCAAAGTCAGAAACCCTTATCGCGGCGCCGAGGGTCCCTCGGCTCCCAATCCCGTGCGTACACCGCCGGTTCCGGGGAACGTCGCAGGATCGAATCCTAGCGCGTTCGCGGGAATTCCGATAACGCCACTCAACGCAGTCGCGCAAAGCGCTAGCCGATTGGGCCTTCCAGTCATCGAAACGCCGGCCAGCGTCGATATCGTGACGGCGCAAACCATTCAAACTCAGGGCTATAGAACAACTACCGATACCGCCCAGGGCGCCGTTGGCGTTTTATCCGGGGACGCTGGCGGAGCGCCTGCCAATTTCTCGATGCGTGGATTCAGCTTCGGCGAGATCAACACGCTTTATAATGGCATCTGGACCGGCCCTTCCAACATCACCGCGCGATGGATGGGCACGGCCAATCTCGGCCAAGTCGAGTTCCTCAAAGGACCGTCATCCTTGATGACCGGTCTGAATGCCATCGGCGGGGCGGTGAACTATGTCAACCGCCAGCCGATCAGCGGACCGGTCCAAAACGAGGTGGACGTCTCGGTCGATTCTTTTGGATCGGTGCTCACTCACTACGGCTCCGGCGGCAACACCGGAGTGAAGGGACTCGATTACCGCTTCGATATGGCCGGCTCTCGGCTCAACAGCTTTATCGACGGCGACTACCGCGACCTGACCGACCTCGCCGGGCAGCTCAACTACCACGCCACGGATAATTTCATGGTCTGGGGCGCAGTCGAATATAAAAAGGACTCCGGTCACGCCTATTGGGGCACACCGGTGGTCCCGACATCGTTCGCCGGCGGAAATGCAGTAAACGGCGTCGTGTCCGGCACCGCCATTAACACTTTCGACGGCTCGGTGATCGGACCGGTGACGATCGACTCGCGTACGTTGACGACCAATTACAATGTCGCCGACAACGCGACCGGCGCACAAGAATTGTGGGTGCGAGGCGGTTTTGAATGGACACCGCTCAACAACATCACGATCAAAGATCAAGTTTATACGTGGCAGGCCAAAGCCAATTGGCTTGACAGCGAAACCTATGCGTTCAGTTCGACGTCAATGTCGAACCCTTGCCCTGACTCGCTACCGACATGTATCGCCCGCGATCGTTTTTTTGTAACCCATGATCAAAAGCTCGTCGGCAATAATCTCGACTTCACCGCCAATACGGGGTTCTTCGGGATGGAGAACCGCTTCGCCGCCCAGCTTCAGACTAGCCGGAACTGGATTACCTTCGTCCAGGAGGGCAATCCGAATGATTTTCCGTTCGACACTGTAACCGTCATCGATCCGAGCCCAGGTCTCTACGGGCCAGAATTTCCCGACACACGCATCAGCCGGCTCACCGACATCGCCGGCTCGTTCGAGGACCGCCTCAAGATCACCCCTGCTTTTGCATTGATTGGGGGCGTACGCCTTGAAGCCTTAACGCTCGATCGCTCCGGAACGAATTTCGACCGCACCGTACCGGATGGCTTGCCCTTCTCCAAAACCTGGACGCCAGTATCCTACCGCGCGGCCTATACGTACGAGCCGATCCACGACTTGATGTTCTACAGCATGTATGCGACGGCCTACGATCCCGCCGTCGCCGGCATCTTCTCAATTAAGCCTGGCACGCTGCAATTGACCAGCACGCGCATCTACGAAACCGGCGCCAAGCAGCAGTTATGGGACGGCAGGGCGGAGTGGACTGTTGCGCTCTACGATATCGTCCAGCGCAACGTCTTCGTCCCAGTCAATACTACGACGACCGACCTTGCCGGCGAGGTCGCGAGCAAGGGCCTCGAAGTGTCGGCGGCGATCAGTCCATTCGAGGGGTGGAAATTCTGGGCCAATTCCGCCTGGACGCACGCACGGTTTGTCAATTTCGATCAGTGGACCGGCAATACGCCGCCGGACGTAGCTCCCATCATCGTCAATGCAGGTGCGTCCTATCGCTTCCAGCATTGGCGTTGGCCAATGGAAGTCGGCGCATCAGTACGTCATGTCGGTCCGCGTTTTGTGTTCCAAGACAATCTAACAACAATGGACGCTTATACGACTGCCAACGCCTATGCGTTCGTGGACATTCCGGGCCGGGATCTGGCCATGCCGGAGCTCAAAACCGTGCGGGTAACGTTCCGCGTGCGTAACTTGACCAATGCCATCTACGCGCAATGGGCCGATCCTGGGCTACAGGACCAGGTGCTTCTTGGTGCGTCGCGCACCTTTGAGTTTGCTGCGTCAGCGAAGTGGTGAACCATTCACGCCGAGGGATGCCCAACGTGACGGGGGTGTGTCCATGTCCGCTTTGGGTCAGAAGCGGACATCGGAGCATGTTTGATCAATGTCCGCTTTATGCGATACCTGCCATCTACGCTGTGCGCGAGTATGCGGAAGTCGGCGGCTTGATGACTTACGGTGCGAGCTTGAAGGAGGCGTGGCGTCAGCTCGGCGTCTACACTGGCCGCATCCTCAAGGGCGTCAAGCCGGCCGACCTGCCGGTGGTGCAGTCGATCAAGTTCGAGCTGATCATCAATGCCCAGACCGCAAGGGCGCTAGGCCTTAAAATCTCCGACAACCTGCTCTCGCTGGCCGACGAGGTGATTGAATGAGGCGGCGCGAGTTCATCACGCTGCTCAGCGGTGCGGTTGCTTTGTGGTCGCAAGCAGCGAGGGCGCAGAATCCCGGCGGGGTGCGGCGCATCGGCGTACTGTTAAGCCTGGCGGAAACCGATCCTGAGGGGAAGGCTCAACTCTCCGGGTTCACGCAAGGGCTTGCCGAATTGGGATGGATCGACGGCCGCAACCTGCAGATGGAGATTCGTTGGGGCAGAGGCGACATCGATCGGATACGGACTTTCGCCAAAGAGTTGGTGGTTCTGCAGCCCGACGTGATCCTCTCACATGGCACTCCGGTGACTGCGGCACTCCATCGG
>Ga0066395_10001086_pt1 | contig 9860 bp, 5 predicted proteins | sample PanSoiPlot1MoBio_FD_61218 | JGI IMG/M metagenome (GOLD analysis project Ga0066395, IMG submission 61218) | Tropical forest soil microbial communities from Panama analyzed to predict greenhouse gas emissions - Panama Soil Plot 1 MoBio | ecosystem: Environmental > Terrestrial > Soil > Tropical... | reverse complement strand
TCGTCGCCCGGGTACATGCTGCAGGCGAACATGAAGTCCTGCCAGACCAGCAGGCCCAGCTCGTCGGCGAGATCGTAGAAGCGATCGTCCTCGTAGATGCCGCCGCCCCAGACGCGCAGCATGTTCATGTTGGCGTCCTTCGCCGACTGCAGCAGCTGGCGATAGCGCGCGTCGGTGACGCGTGTGACGAAGCTGTCGGCGGGGATCCAGTTCGCGCCCTTCATGAAGACGGGCGCGCCATTGACCTTGATGAAGAAGCTCTTCCCTTCCTTGTCGCGCTCGTGCACGACCTCGACGGTCCGGAGGCCGATGCGCGTCGCGCGCGCGTCCAGCGGTTTCTTGTCGTCGGTCGCCAGCTTCGTCTCGAGCGAGTAGAGCTTCTGCGCGCCGAGCCCCGCCGGCCACCAGAGCTCGGGTTTGGCGATGCGGGCGCCCAGCTTCACGTCGTTGACGCCCGGCTTGAGATCGAACCTGGCCTCGCCCAGCGTCGGCCCGGCGGGCTGGGCGACCGAGACCCGCACCTTCCCAGCGCGCGCGGCGACGACGCGCGCGATGATCCCCAGATCGGCGGCGTTCGCGTCCAGCTTGTTCTGGAACACCTGCACGTCATCGAGCCGCGCGGCGTCCCACGCCTCCAGCGCAACCGGCCGCCAGATGCCGCTGGTGACGAAGCGCGGCCCCCAGTCCCAGCCGTAGTGGTAGGGCGCCTTGCGCGCCCACATGCTGACCATCTCCTTGCCCTGATCGTTGGCGGCGGGCAGCTTGTAGCCGAGCTTGTCGTACGCGGGCTTGACCTTCGCGATCGGCGAGGCGAAGCGCACCAGGATCTCGTTGTTGCCGGGCTTGAGCCGCGCCTTCACGTCGACGCGCCAGCTCCGGAACATGTTGTCGGCGGTCAGGACCTGCGCGCCGTTGACGAAGACGTCTGCGAACGTGTCCAGGCCCGCGAACACCAGCTCGACGCGATCGCGCGCCAACGTCGCGGCGTCGACGGGCACGGTCGTGCGGTACTCCCACGATTCGTTCTCGATCCACTGCTGATCTTTTTCGTTCAGCCGGTAAAACGGATCGCCGATCTTGCCCGCCGCCAGCAGATCCGTGTGCACGCAGCCGGGAACGACGGCCGGCAGCCAGGCCTCCACGGCCGCGCCCTTGTGGGCGACCTTGCGGAACGTCCAGCCGGCGCCGATCTCGGTGCGCGCCCGCGTCGCTTCGGTCGTCGTCGCGTTTGCCATTCCGGCGCCCACTGCCGTCATCGCGAAGAGCGCCGCAAGCCGCACGCTCACCAGGAGAGGCCGTGCCCGTAGGGGAACAGCGGCGCGTAGCGCGGATCGCCGACGTTGATCGGGATCTGCGACATGTTGGCCGGCCACGAGCACGACAGCTTGCCTGTCGGTTTATAGGCCCCGTAGAGAACGTCCGCCACACCGTCCCCTTCCGTGCCCGGCAGCCAGGCCGCCACCACCGCGCTGGCCGCGTCCAGCACGTCGCCCAGGATGATCGGCCGGCCGGACAGCAGCACGACCACGACCGGCTTGCCGCTGCGCTTGGCCGCGTCGACGAGGGCCAGGTCCTGCGCCGTCAGCTCGAGCTTGGCGCGATCGCCGCCGCCCTCGGCGTAAGGATCCTCGCCGACGACGACCACCACCACGTCCGCCTTCTCGGCGCCGGCCGCGTTCTCCGAATAGTCGAGGCGCCCGGCGCCGGCGACCTTCTCCATCGCCTGCCGGATGGTGGTGCCGGGCGTGATCGCGCCGCGATGGCCGCGCCAGCCGACCGACCAGCCGCCGCACTGGATCCCCATGTTGTCGCCGCGCAGACCCGCCAGGTGGACGCGCGCTTCCTTGCGCAGCGGCAGGGTCTGCTTGTCGTTCTTCAGCACGACCAGACTCTTGCGGACGGCGTCGCGCGCGATCGCGCGGTGCGCGGGCGATCCGATCTCGGCAGTCAGCGCGCGGTCCGTGAACGGCCGCTCCCACAGCTTGAAGCGCGCCTTCTGCTTCAGAATGCGGCGGACGGCGTCGTCGATGCGCGCCGGCGGGACACGCCCGCCCTCGACCAGCGCCGTCGTGCGGGCGATGAAGTCGGGATAGGCGTTCGGCACCATCACCATGTCGATGCCGGCGAGGAGCGCGATCTCGATCGCCTTGCTGTAGTCGCCGGGCGCCATCCGGTCGATCGCCTGCCAGTCGGTGACGACGAAACCGCCGAAGCCGAGCTCGCCCTTGAGCACGTCGGTGATCATGTGCTTGTTGCCGTGCATGTGCTCGCCGTTCCAGCTCGAGTACGACACCATCACGCTGCCGACGCCGGCCTTGACCGCCGCGATGTAGCCGGGCAGGTGGATGCGGCGCAGCTCCTCCTCGGTGCAGCGCGTGTCGCCCTGATCCTTGCCGCCCATCGTGCCGCCGTCGCCCAGAAAGTGCTTGGCGGTGGCGAGGATGGCGGACCCATCACCGGGGGGCGCCTGTTCGAAGCCGCGGATCGCGGCCGCGCCCAGGCTCTCGGCCAGCTCGGGCGCCTCGCCGTAGCTCTCGTACGTCCGACCCCAGCGCTCGTCGCGCGCGACGGCGATGCAGGGCGCGAAGTTCCAGTCCAGGCCGGTGCCGGAGATCTCGCGCGCCGTCGCGCGCGCCGCCGCCTCGACGAGCGCCGCATCGCGCGTGCAGCCCATGCCGATGTTGTGCGGGAAGATCGTCGCGCCCTTGACCGCGCCGTGACCGTGCACGGCGTCGACGCCGTAGAGGATCGGGATCCCGAGCCGCGTCGACAGCGCCTGGCTCTGATAGCCGTCGTACATGGCGACCCAGGTGGCGGGCTCGTTCGGCTTGGGCAGCGAGTCGGCGCCGGACAGCACGGATCCCAGCAGGTAGCCGTGAATCTCCTTGCCGTCCTTGAGCGCCTTCATGTCGGCCTGGGTCATCTGGCCGATCTTTTCGGCCAGCGTCATCTGCGCGAGCAGCGCCTCGATGTCGGGCGACGGCGTGCCGGTTTTCCGCGCGGCGGGGACGTCGGCGACGTTCGGCAGCGGCGTCGCGCCCGGTCGCGGCACCGCGCACGCGAGCGGCGTCAGCGACGCGCCCGCCGCCGCGCCGATGCCGAGAAACCTGCGTCGCGTCGGATAAAGAGAAGGTTTGACGGCCACGGCGGTCGGTCTTTAACACGAAGCCCGCGGGTTTGACACCGTCGGTAATCGGCGTATGTAATGCGCGCGCAAACAAAAAAAATTCGGGGGCGTTGCCATGAAACTTCTCAAAATCCGTTGGGTACTTCTCGTAGTTGTCGTTGGAGCGGCCGCGTTCGGCGCGCTGACGTCGAACGTCGGTTGCGGCAGCAGCGACAACGGCAAGGCAGGCAGCGGCGGCTCGAGCGGCACTGGCGGCTCCAGCGGCGGCGGCACGACCGGCACCGGCGGCACGGGCGGCGGCGTGACGCTGAAGTTCAGCAACACCTTCGACTCCGACAAGCAGATGTGGGTGCTCAGCACCTACGTCGACAGCAACTACTTCAACTGGGGCGCAACGACCGATCCCGATTCGGGCGTCGGCCTGGACGGCGGCGTGGCGCCGACGCTGGACTGGAGCAGCGCCGACGGCGATCCGAACCCCGGCTCGCTGTCGACGACGGTGACGTTCACCGGCTTCAAGCAGTACGTCGACCCGAAGGTGAACATCTCGACGCCGGTCGATCTGACGAACCGGGTCGTGCACGCGCGCATCCGCCTCAAGTCCGGCTCGTTCCCGGCGGGCGGCGTTCAGTTCCACATCTCGAGCGGCCTCACCGGGCCGAACGCCTACTGCTACGTCGCGGCGCCGTTCGTCAACTCGAGCAGCCTGAGCGCCAACTGGATCACCGTCAACCTCGACACCAGCACGGTCGTGTCGGCCTCCGGGAGCTGCACCTTCGACCCGTCGCAGATCGTCGAGATGGGCGTTCAGTTCACGACCGGCGATCCCTACGAGGGCGGCACGCTGAACTTCGGCCAGGCCGTGTTCGAGATCGACACCGTCCAGGGTTAGTCGCTGCTCACTACGGCGCTGCGGAGCGCAGCGCCCCCTTGATCGCCGCCACGGCCTCGGCGTTGCCGTACTTCGGGTTCTCCCAGCCGAAGATGTCGTAGTGCGGGCCGAGCACCCAGAGCACCACGCTCTGGACCGAGCGGCCGCCCATACCCGGTCCCATGGTCGGTCCCAGATAGCGGCGCAGGCCCTCGTAGCCGCGCGCGATCTCGCGTGCAAGCTGCTTCTCCTGCTCGGCGGTCGCGGCGCCGGCCCAGAGGTTCGGATGGCGGAGGCCGCCGCGCCCGACGCCGAACTCGCCGATGTGCAGGGGCGGGATCTCCTGAGCCTTCAACCCGAGCGCGCCGACGAGGATGTTCTTCTGGAAGTCCTGCTCGTGCTGAATCAGCGCCCGCGACACCTCCTCGGCGCTTGGCAAGCGCGTGCCGCGCTCGGCGGGCGGCATCGCGGCGGTCAGGTCCATGTACTGCGACAGCGACAGCGCGTCGAGGCCGCGGATGTAGCGCGCGAGCGCCTTCTTGCCCGAGGCGCTCATCCGATTGACGAAGTCGTCCGGGATCTCGATGTGGTGGGTGAAGTTGTGGGACAGCAGCACCTTGTCGTCGAGGCCGAGGCGGTGCCGCTCCTTCTTCGCCGCGGCGAGCAGCTGCTCCCACCGTTCCGGCGTAGAGACGACGGAGTTCATCAGCTCGGCGCCCAGCTCCAGCCGGACCGGCCGCCGATTCGCGACCCGCGGGAGCACGGCGCTCAGCATGCGCAGCATGTTGTTCACGATGCCCTCGCGGTAGTCGTCGGTCATCGGGTCCAGATCGTAGAAACCGCGCCACGGGCACATCACGCGCCAGCTGTCGTTCTCCGACTTGAAAGGATCGAAGCCGGGCTGGTAGGCGGGCGGATCCAGGTGCGGCTTGATCACGACCCAAAGGTTGGCGCGGAGGGCCGCCTCGACGGCGGCGCCCAGCTCGAGCTCGTCCGGACCGGCGCCGAGATCGATCTTGTTCAGGCCGACGTAGGCGTAGGTCGGGACGAACGACACGACCTGAAAACCGATCGCCTTGAACGTTTCGAGCCGCTTGTTCGCGGCCTTGTAGTCGCCCTTCCAGCCCGCGTACGTGATGCCGAGCAGCGCCGGAGGGGCGGCCATGGCCGACGCGCGCGTCGCCAATGAAGTGATCGCCAGCAGGGTTCCGATCGTTGCGAAGCGTTTCATGGGCGCGAGCGTGCCGCGACCGCGCCGCGCGCGCAAGCGCTTGAACCGCGCGGAACGCCATGAGACAAACCGCGCATGCTGAATCCCACGAGACGTACGGTCCTTCAGGGCGCCGCCGCCGCGGCGGGCGGGGTGCTGTTGCAGTCGTGCGCGCACACGTCGTCCGGGCCAGCGTTGCCGGCCGCGCCCGGGTTGCCGGGGGGACTGACCGTGAAGGGGACGCGTTTCGTTAAGGACGGCAAGCCGTTCTTCATCAGCGGCTTCAACTACTGGGCGGGTCCGACGATGGCGCGCGACGGCAACCAGGCCGGCTGGGATCAGGTGCGGCGCGATCTCGACGGGATCCAGGCGGCCGGGATCAACATGATCCGGACGTGCGTGGCGACCGAAGGGCCGGACAGCGAACCATTCCGCATCGTCCCGACGATCCAGCCGACGATGGGCCAGTTCGATCCGGCCGGCATCGGCGGCGTGATGCGCTTCTCCGAGGAGCTCGCGAAGCGCGGCCTCTACGCCATCTACATGCTCAACAACTTCTGGCAGTGGTCGGGCGGCTTCGCCCAGTATCTGTCGTGGGCCGGCGCGGGTCCGATTCCCTATCCGGGGACGCCCGGCGGTGGCTGGGACCAGTTCCAGCACTACGCGGGCGGCTTCTACACGAACCCGGGCGCCGTCGCTGCGTACAACGCGTTCATCAACTTCCTGGTGCCGAAGCTGGCGGGCAACCCGATGATCATCTGGGAGCTCGCCAACGAGCCGCGCGGCATGAGGAACGTCGGCGCGTACCACAAGTGGATCGACTCGTCCGCGCGCCTGATCAAGTCGCTGGCGCCGTCGCAGCTGGTCACCACGGGCAGCGAGGGGCAGACGGCCAGCCCGACCTACGCGGGCATGGACGTCGTCGCCGACCACCAGAGCGCCGCGATCGACTTCATCTGTTTTCACATGTGGGCCGCCAACTGGAACTGGGTCAGCAAGACCGCCCTCGAGAAGAGCTACCCGAAGGCGCTGCCGCGCGCGAAGGCGTACGTGAACGATCACGCGGCCGCCGCGGCGAAGGTCGGCAAGCCGATCCTGCTCGAAGAGTTCGGGTTCCCGCGCGACGGCAGCAGTTACGACCCGGCGTCGCCGACCACGCTGCGCGACCAATATTTCCAGGAGGTCTACGCGCAGGTGCAGTCGCTGCTGCCGACGACGCCGATGGCCGGGATCATGCCGTGGGCCTGGGCCGGCACCAGCCGCCCGCCGCGTCCTGGCCAGATGTGGAAGCCGGGCGATCCGTTCGTCGGCGATCCGCCGCACGAGGAACAGGGCTGGTACAGCGTCTACGACACCGACACGACGCTGAAGCTGATCACCGGCTGGTCGCCGAAGATCACCGGAACGATCATCGGCACGTCGCCGGCTGCCTAACGAACGCGCCGGCCGTCATGGCTTTGTAGCGGGGGCGGCGGCGTCGCGGCCGCGCGTCGGGTGGGCCGGGATGCGGGTGATCCGCGCGACCCAGCCACCCCCCGGCGCCAGCTTCACCTTGATGCGCGGGCGGTTCGTGACGTCCATGTCGCTGCGGCGATAGCTGGTGGCGACGCGATCCGCGTCCGGCCCGTCGGCGAACGTGACCATCACGCGGTGCCGCTGGTCGGTGGGGTTTTCGAGGAACGCGGCGAGGTCGATCTCCAGCTCGCGCGGCGTCCAGTCGGTCATCGCGCCGATGAACCAGTCGCCGCCGCTTCGGCGCGCGATCACGACGTAGTCGCCGATCCGACCCTCCAGCACGCGCGTCTCGCTCCACGTCGTCGGGATCGTGCGCAGGAAATCCATCGTCTCGGGCTCGCGCAGGTAGTTGGTGGGGGAATCGGCCAGCATCTGCAGCGGGCTCTCGTAGACGACGTACATCGCCAGCTGGTGGCAGCGCGTGCCGAGGCTCATCGGCTGCTTGAACACCGGCCGGAAGTGTTCGCGGTCGGCGTTCAGCATCGCGCCCGGCGTGTAGTCCATCGGTCCCAGGAACATGCGCGTGAAGGGGAGGGTGACGTTGTGCTCGGGATCGGAGGCGTTGCTCCACTTGAGGTGCTCCATCCCCTTGACCCCTTCGGTCGAGATGATGTTCGGCCAGGTGCGCGTCATCAGCGCCGGCCGCTGGGCGCCGTGGAAGTCGACCAGCATCTTGCGCTTGGCCAGCTCGCGCGCGACGCGGTGATAGAAATCGATCACCGGCTGGTCGTCGCGCTGCATGAAATCGACCTTCACCCCCTTGATGCCCCAGGCCTGGAACTGGGCCAGCGCCGGATCGAACTGGTCGGCCAGCGTCTTCCAGACCGCCCAGAGAATGACGCCGACGTTCTTGCTGCGCGCGTAGGCCAGCAGCGCGGGCATGTCCAGGGTCGGCACCACCTCCAGGAGGTTGCCGGTCTTGTACCAGCCCTCGTCGAGGATGATGTACTGAAGGCCGTACTGCGCGGCGAAGTCGACGTAGAACTTGTACGTCTCGGTGTTGACGCCGGGCTTGAAGGGGACGCCGGCCAGGTTGCGGTCGTTCCACCAGTCCCACGCCACCTTGCCGGGCACGATCCACGACGTGTCCGCGATCTGCGACGGGCGCTGCAGCAGGTAGACCAGCGAATTCGTGATCAGGTCCGCGTCGGTCGGCGCGATGCCCAGCACGCGCCACGGATAGGCGCGCGTCCCGGTTGTGATCGCGATGTAATCGGCGGCGCGCGTGACCTTGACGTCGCGATCGCGCGCCATCTTCTCTTCCAGCGGGTAGGGCGGGAAGGCCGCCGCCAGCGCGGGCGTGCCGGTCGCGCGCAGCCACAGCCCCGGGTAGCTCTCGACGTCCGCCTCCGCGATCGCGACCTTCGGTCCCGCCGCGGTCGCGACCACGGCCGGCAGCGTCGCCAGATCGCCCGTCGGGATCTTGGTCAGGTCGACCGGCTTGTAGAACTGCTCGTTGTGCGAGAAGAACGTCTTGCCCTCGTCGGGGTAGAAGACCGGGGCGTCGGCGGCGAAGCGGAACAGCGCCTCCTCGCCGAACACCTTCACCTGCGGCGCGCCGAGCGCGGTCTCGAAGCGGTAGGCGACGCCCTCGTCGTAGGCGCGGAACGTGACCGCGTAGCCGCCGTCGCATTCGATCCGGAGCTCGTCGTAGTTCTCCGGCAGCGTCTCCGCCTTCAACCGAACGGCGGGTGTGATGTGGCCCCGCACGCGGCGCGGCTTCGCGTCCGTCACGCGCGCGCCGGCGCCGAGCCGCCGGTGATCGACGTCCAGCGACAGGCGCGCGCCGTCCAGCAGAGGCGTCCCGTCGTAGAAGACGTCATAGGTCAGATCGGGCGCGGCGCGCACGTCGACACTGACGCGGCCGTTCGGAGACGTGAGGTGAAGCGCCGCGGGCGGCCCCGGATGAGACGCCGCGACCGAGGGTGACGCCGGCGGTTTGGGGGACGCGCCCCAGAGCGCCAGCGCGCCGGCGATCGCTGCTCCTACGGATCGCACTCGACCTTGGCGTCGGCCCAGCTGGCGCGGTCCAGCGAGCTGCCGTCGTCCGCGTTGGTGACGAGCAGCTTGAGGCGTCGCTTGCCCGTCAGGTCGACGTTGACCGGCATCGCCGGCATCGTGCCGTCGAGGTTCTGGCTGTCGAACAGCACCTCCCCGTCGACGATCACCTGGAAGCGGACCGTTCCGACCCCGCCGGTGGACGAATCGTCCACGCCCACCTGCGCCGAGAAGCTGGTGCACTTTTGGCCCAGCCGGTAGATGATCGCGGACGGCGCCGACAGCCCCAGCCCCTTCATGAACGGCGTGCCGCGGATGGTGATCGGCTTGCCATCGCCCGGATCCGAGCTGCCGTTCGTCGTGTCGCGCTCGACCGGTCCCAGGCCGTTGGCGGCGTAGATCGGGGTCAGGTCGCTCAGGTACGCCATGCCGCGCGGGCGCGGCGGCTCAGACCCGACGACCTTGACCGTCACGGTGCCGTGCGACGAGACCAGCGCGGTGAAGCTGTCGGTGAACGTTCCCTCGTCCATCTGCGCCTGCAGATCGCGCACCGTCGCGGCGCCGCCCCGCAGGCCGATCTCGTCGAAGCGGAAGGTGACGGGGGCGGCTTCCGCCGCCTCGTTCAGCAGCACGACCGCGCGCTCGCCGTTGCCGTTCAGCGGCTTCGCCCAGACCGACTGCTCGCCGACCTGCTTGACCTGCACGCCCTGCAACCCGAACGCGTCCTGGTTGATGGCGACGATCTCCTTGTTGGTCAGGATCGCCTTGGTCGTCGCGCTCATGTTGCGCAGATCGTTGCCGGCGATCAGCGGCGCGGCGGCGATCGCCCAGAGGGCGAAGTGGCTCTGGTACTCGACGTCGGTGACGGTGCCGGCGCCGTTGTCGCTGTTGCCGACCTCCAGCATGTCGGGATCGTTCCAGTGGTTCGGCCCGCCGTACGCCGCCAGCGGCAGGTTCGTCTTGACGCTGGTGATGATCGATCCGGCGTCGGTCGAGTTGGGATCGGGCACCCAGGTGTTCTTGATGTCCGTGGTCGTGCGCTGAAGCTGGCCGAGCCGGTTTGCCCACTCGTAGAACGACCAGGCGCAGACGCTGAACACGAAGTCGCGGTCGGTCGCGGTCAGCGCGTCGCGCATCGC
>Ga0066395_10001084_pt1 | contig 9863 bp, 9 predicted proteins | sample PanSoiPlot1MoBio_FD_61218 | JGI IMG/M metagenome (GOLD analysis project Ga0066395, IMG submission 61218) | Tropical forest soil microbial communities from Panama analyzed to predict greenhouse gas emissions - Panama Soil Plot 1 MoBio | ecosystem: Environmental > Terrestrial > Soil > Tropical... | reverse complement strand
GCTCCCGCTAAAGATTTGATATCAGGCCGGCGTCGATCAGCATGCGATTAAAACGGCGCGCTTCGGCGCCATCACCACAACCATAGAACAAGCCATTACAGCGAATTAGGATCTTCTTCTGTTCGGCAAAGGACGGATCGAGCGGCAGGCCGGCGGCTTCCTGCACGATCAAGGGCAGGTACGGTCCTTCGACCGTGTCGAGCGCAGAGGAAATATCGACTAACCTGAAATTGACTGCGTCAATGGCGTAGTAGGTGGTGAAATAGCGAGGGTCATAGGCCATGAGCCGTTGCGCGATACCGGCATTGTCGAGTGTCGGGTCGATCAGGGAGGCGGAAAAATCCGGCTGATGATCGCCGAACCGCACCAGCAGGAAGGAATCATTGGGGAATTGCCGTTTCAACCGCGCCAGAAAATGAGCATAGTCCTCGACGCTCATCGCCTGGCGCCGCAGATATTCGTCGACCGGCGCCACATTGCCCGGATCTTTCCACTGCGGCATCAGGTCGGGTCGATACCGATGGTTCCAAGGAAAGTGATTGGCGGCGAGGTAGACGAAGACGAACATCGGGCCGTGTTCGCGGCCTTCGGCGATCATTCGCAGTGTCGCATCGAAAAAGAAACTATCGGGTTCGAGATCGCGGGCGCCGAGATCGTGCTGATCGTAGAAATGCTGCACGCCCGTCGTCGCCTGGAAGCTGCGCGCGCTCATAAACGCGCCGAGCGCCGGATAGAGTGAAACCGTGCGATAACCGCAACGCCGCAATGCCGCCGGCAATCCGCGGTTGATACGGCCGGCTGCGATGCGGGTAACAAAATAAGAAAACCGGCCAAAGCTACGCGCCGACAGTCCCGCCAGCACATTGTATTCGGTAAACCAGCTCGGACCGCCATTGCCCTCGACTAGAAAATTGCGCTCTTTGCCGTCGAATGATTTGAAGTGCGCGCCGTAACCGTCCGGGACCTTGATCCCCGGCGCCATGCGTATGTCGAAGCTGGACTCATCGTGAATGAGAATAATGTGTGGCGGCTTGGCCGCCGGTGTGCACGACGTCTCGAACGGCCCCAGGCGATCGCCGGCAAATGCCGCCGATTGCATCAAGCCACGCGTCATGAGTTCGGCAACGGCGTCGACGCCCGAGCGGGCGAACGACGAGACCAGGTTGCCGCCGTAGAACGCTTCGAACGGCGCCATCGGAAACAGCATTTCGAGCGCGCTCAGTCCGCCAAGGCAAACGACGACGAGCGCAATTGCAACAGAGCGGCGCATGCGGAATGGATCGAGCCGCCAAACGGTCACTGTGACAAACAAAAGCACGAACAGGCTAAGCGCAACGATCCAGCGCAGCGCCGGAAAGACCGTCAACAGGAAACTGATCGTGTCGGTATCCACGATCATCAGGTCGACGAAGTTCGCTGTCATCATCAAAACTTGGTATTTAAGCTGCGACAGCAGAACCAGCACCGCCATCATGGAAAGCGATAGCACACTGGCAAGAACCGGCCGCCGGGTCAGCGCGAGCCAGAAAAAGTTCAGAATGCCCCAGGCCAGCGCGAAAGCTGCCATGGCCGTCGCCGTGGCTTCCGTCGCTAGCATGATGGCCAGCGCGGCGACATGCGGAAATAGCGCAAGCGCCGGCCGGCCGAAGCCGCGCCGAACGATAAGTTTAGCGGTGGCGATGCGCTGACAGATCGTCAGGAAGGCAGAGCGCATGACTGACGCGCCCGTGCCCGGAAATGACCCCAACCCACTTTGCAACCCCGGCGCAAGGCGCTTCTTGTCATAAAACTGTAATTAATCAGTCATGACAAGAGGACGCGCCAAATCGAGCACACAAAAATGCGCCAGCGACGATCGACCGCACATAGCTTCATGTCGGTCGAGAGCCCGAAACATTCGGCGCTATGACGCTCGGCAGAGCCTGTCCATGTTGCCGAACACGCCGTCACGCGTGTCGCCGTCACTCGTGCCGCCCTCACTCATGCCAGGGGTTGAGGAACAGCCCGATGATGGAGGCGACGCCCTTGGTGTGGGCGGGCGGTTGGCCCGGTGCCGCCAGCTTTGCTGCGACTTCTTCCCTGGTGAGCCCGGGCGGCAACTCGGCCGGCGCCAGATCGGTGGCGATCAAGCACGAACGTGTAATGATGCGGCATTTGAAGGCGTGCACCGTCAGGAATAGGCGGTGTTGCCCTGGGTGCCCTTGCCGCCGACATATTTATCGCTTGGCTTGCTCACTTCGCCTTCGGCAAAGCCGGTGATCGTCGGTGCGATTCCAAAGCTGACAAAATGACTGGTGCCGGTGCCGCCGCGGCCTTCGGGATCGCTCATCAACAAAATGAAGCTCTTGGTGCCGTCCGGAACATTGCTCCATGACAATTGCGGCGAGATATTTTCTGCGGCGAGATATTTTCGCCGACGCAGTTCGGATTGCTGAGCCGGCTGGCGAGGCTCTCGGCCACCTGCTTTCCTCTAATTATTTCGCGGTGGCAAACCGCCGCGACTTTCACAACAACCCATTCTCGGCAAAAAATCCTGAAAAAGCGTCTGCCGTGGCGCCGCGTGCAAGATGCTTTGCGATCAGTTCCGCGAGCGGTCGACCAGCGCCCGCTTCTTGATCCCACTGGGGCTCGCATCTGCGAACCTGTGTTAGCCAAACTGCCGTAGATCAGTTTCTGGTCCTGTCCACCAGCGCCCGCTCCTTGATCCACGGCATCATGTCGCGCAGCTTGGCGCCGACCTGCTCGATCGGATGCGCTGCGCATTTGGCGCGCATCGCCTTGAACGAAGTCTGATTGACTTTGTTCTCCAGCATCCACTCCTTGACGAATTTGCCTGATTGAATGTCGCCGAGAATGCGTTTCATTTCGCCGCGCGTGCGTTCGTCGACAACGCGGGGGCCGGAAACATATTCGCCGTATTCGGCGGTATTCGAAACCGAATAGTTCATGGTGGCGATGCCGCCCTCGTAGATGAGATCGACAATCAGCTTCACTTCGTGCACGCACTCGAAATAGGCCATTTCCGGAGCGTAGCCGGCCTCGACGAGGGTCTCGTATCCGGCCTTCATCAGTTCCACCAAGCCGCCGCACAGCACCGACTGCTCGCCGAATAAATCGGTCTCGCATTCTTCGCGGAAACTGGTCTCGATGATTCCGGCGCGGCCGCCGCCGATCGCCGCGCCGTAAGACAAACAGAGATCGTGGGCATTGCCGGAGATGTCACGGTGAATGGCAAGAAGGCACGGCACGCCAGCGCCACGCTGATATTCCGAGCGCACCGTATGGCCCGGGCCCTTGGGCGCGATCATCATGACGTCGAGGTCGCCGCGCGGCTCAATCAGGTTGAAGTGGATGTTGAGTCCATGCGCGAACATCAGCGCCGCGCCCTGCTTCATATTACCATGCAGATGATTGTTATAAATGTCGGCCTGGAGCTCGTCTGGCGTCAGCATCATCATGACGTCGGCCCATTTCGCCGCTTCGGCGACTTCCATCACGTTGAGCTTCTGGCCTTGCGCTTTCTTGACGCCTTGCGAATTCTTGCGCAGCGCCACCGCGACGTCCTTGACCCCGGAATCGCGCAGATTGAGGGCGTGGGCATGGCCTTGACTGCCATAGCCGATGATGGCGACCTTCTTGCCCTTGATCAGGTTCAGGTCGGCGTCGCGATCGTAATAAACACGCATGGTTTTTCTCACCCTTGCTGCGGCCGAAAACGGGCCGGCGCTGTCCGCCGCTGCTTCTAGTTTCTACTCGCGGCGGCGACAAGCCTGCTCTTTAAAGTGTCGGGCCGCCCCGCCGCCGCGGCGCCGTTTGCCGAGTCGTCAAATTGCTCGCGGGCCTTGGCAATCTTGCCCTGGTTGCGCAGCGCCCAGTCGCCGAGCGCGGACACCGGCTGCAACAGATCGCGCCCGAGCGCAGTCAAGCCGTATTCGACCCGCGGCGGAACGGTGGGAAATACGCTGCGCGTGACCAACCCGTCGCGTTCGAGGCCGCGCAGCGTCAGCGTCAGCATGCGTTGGGAAATGCCGCCGATCGTACGGCGCAATTCATTGAACCGCAGCGGCCCGCCGCCGAGCCGCGTCACCACCAGAACCGACCACTTGTCGCCGACCCGGGCGAGCACATCGCTCACCGCGCGGCAGTCCGCGGGCAAATGCTTGTATCTAGGTTTCATGGCTGTGCCTTCTTGGCAGGGGCGCCTTGGGTCACCTACCTAGCCCTAGTTACGACTTGTCACTAGGGGATTCAACCATGCTTGATTCTATGCACTTGCCTCGCCTTGCGGTGATCGTCGGCTCAAATCGTCGCGATTCCATCAACTGCAAGCTCGCCCAAGCGCTCGTCCGGCTTGGCGCCGGCAAATTCGAGGCGGTCTTCGCCCGCATCGATGATCTGCCAATGTACAACCAGGACAACGAAGGCAATCTGCCGCCGGAAGTGGCGCGCTTCAAAAACGAGATCGCGCGCGCCGACGGCGTGCTGATCGTCACGCCGGAGCACGACCGCTCCATTCCCGCCGTTCTCAAGAACGCGGTCGATTGGGGCGCACGGCCCTGGGGCAAAAATTCCTGGATCGGAAAGCCGGCATTCATCACCGGCACCTCGCCCGGCGCGTTCGGCAGCGCATTGGCGCAGCAGCATTTGCGCTCGGTGATGACGGGCCTCGGCATGATCCTGCTCGGCGGCGAGGCTTACCTCACCTTCAAGCCAAATCTGATCGACGAGCATGGCAATGTCGGCGACGAAAGCACCAAAAAGTTTTTGCAGGATTTCGTCGACCGCTTTGCGCACCTGGTCACGCGGTTGGCGCCGGTGGCGCAGGCGTCGGCGGCATAATTCCGGCGAAGGCCGCTCGTCCCCGCGGAGCGCATGCGTGCGCGCTCACATCCCTTCCGGCCCGCGCGCGATCGCGACCACGCCAGTGCGCGAGACTTCGACGAGGCCCACCGGCAACATCAGGTTGATGAAGCTTTCGATCTTGTCGGATGCGCCGGTGATCTCGAATACGAAGCTTTCCGTGGTCGCATCGATCACGCGCGCACGGAAGGCGTCGGCGAGGCGGAGCGCTTCCATGCGATGGTCGCCGGTGCCGCGGACCTTGACCATGGCCAATTCACGGGCGATCGCTGGACCGCCGGTGCTCAGATCGACCACGCGATGGACCGGCACCAGCCGTTCGAGCTGATTTTTGATCTGTTCGAGCACCATTGCGGTGCCGCGCGTGACGATGGTGATGCGGGAGAGATGCTTCTGGTGCTCGGTTTCCGAGACAGTCAGCGAGTCGATGTTATAGCCGCGGCCGGAAAACAGGCCGATCACCCGCGCCAGCACACCAGGCTCGTTGTCGACCAGAACGCATAAGGTGCGTGTTTCGATCGTTTCCGCCGTCGTCATGGCGGGATAATGGGTCGTCGTTGCGCTGGTTTTGGCGCTAGTTTTGGCGCTCGTCTTACTGCTTGTTTTGGCAGTCGTGCTCACTGCGGCCCTCCGCCCGGTTTGGCTCGGCTGTTCGTCACACCAGCATCTTGCCCTTTTCGGTCACCGCGTCCTCGACCCGTGTCGTGGCGTCGCCCAGCAGCATTTCGTTGTGAGCGCGGCCCGACGGGATCATCGGGAAGCAATTCTCCGCCGGATCGACCACGCAATCGAAAATGACTGGCTTATCGACCTCGATCATTTCGCGGATCTTGTCGTCGAGTTCGCCCGGATGCGTGCAGCGAATGCCGTGGGCATGATAGGCCTCGGCCATTTTGACGAAGTCCGGCAGCGCTTCGGTATAGGAATGTGAATAGCGGCCGCCGTGCAAGAGCTCCTGCCACTGCCGCACCATGCCCATATACTGGTTGTTGATAATGAAAATCTTGATCGGCAGATCGTACTGCACCGCCGTCGACATCTCCTGCATCGTCATCAACACCGAGGCTTCGCCGGCGATGTCGATGACGAGCGAATCCGGATGCGCGAGCTGCACGCCAACCGAAGCCGGCAATCCGTAACCCATCGTGCCCAAGCCGCCGGACGTCATCCACCGCGTCGGCTCCTGGAACTGATAGAACTGCGCCGCCCACATCTGGTGCTGGCCGACCTCCGTGGTGATGTAGGTGTCGCGGTCCTTGGTGAGCTCATAGAGGCGTTGGATCGCGTATTGCGGCTTGATGATTTCGTTGGAATTGCGATAGGCCAACGAATTCTTCGCTCGCCATTTGCCGATTTGCGCCCACCACGCGTCGAGCGCGTTCTTGTCCGGCTTGGCGCCGGCGTCGCGCCAGACGCGCAGCGTATCCCCGAGCACATGCGCGCAATCGCCGACGATCGGCAAGTCGACCTTGACATTTTTGTTGATGGAAGACGGGTCGATATCGATGTGGATCTTCTTCGAGCCGGGCGAGAAAGCGTCGAGGCGCCCGGTGATGCGATCGTCGAAACGCGCACCAACCGCGATCATCAGATCGCAATCGTGCATCGACCAGTTCGCTTCCCAGGTGCCGTGCATGCCGAGCATGCCGAGCCATTGCGGATCGGCGGCCGGAAAAGCGCCGAGCCCCATCAGCGTCGAGGTGATCGGAAAGCCGGTGAGCTTGACCAATTCACGCAACAGATCGCAGGCGCGGCGGCCGGAATTGATGACGCCGCCGCCGGTATAGAACAGCGGCCGCTTGGCCGCGGCCATCATTTCGACAGCACGCATGATCTTGTCGGCATCGCCCTTGAGCTTCGGCCGGTAGCCGCGGTGATGAAATTCGGTGGGCTTGAAATACGCGCCTTTGGCGAACTGGATGTCCTTGGGGATGTCGACCACCACCGGACCCGGACGCCCGCTCGAAGCGATGTGAAACGCCTCGTGCAGCACGTGCGGCAGGTCGGCGACAGATTTGACGAGGTAGTTGTATTTGGTGCAGGGCCGGGTGATGCCGACGGTGTCGCATTCCTGAAATGCGTCATTGCCGATCAAATGGGTCGGCACTTGGCCGGTAATGGCGACGATCGGAATCGAGTCACAGAGCGCGTCGGTCAGGCCGGTTACGGCATTGGTCGCGCCCGGGCCCGAGGTCACCAGCACCGCGCCGACCTTGCCGGTCGAACGCGCATAGCCTTCGGCGGCATGTACGGCGCCTTGCTCGTGGCGCACCAAAACATGCTGCACCTTCTTCTGCTGGAACAGTGCATCGTAGATCGGCAGCACGGCGCCGCCGGGATAGCCGAAGATGTGTTCGACGCCCTGATCGGCGAGGGCCGCGATCACCATTTCTGCGCCGGTCATCTCACTCATCGCACTCTCCATGCTCTGCCGGTCCAAGCCGCGCGCCGCGAATGGACCGAAAGTAACTAAAGGGTAATAAAAAAGGGCCCTCGAAGGCCCTTGTTCGCGCACCGCCACGTCTCGCGGGTAGCTCAGCTACCCCCGGCGGTGCGCTTCGATACGAGGATCAGCGAAACGACCGGACGCACGCGTCTGCCCCTTGCCTGACCTTAATTTTAATCGCGGGCGGTTATAAGCATTGTGTCAGTTTGGGTCAAGCAAATTGCGGCAACAATCTGGCTCGCGCAGGCGCCGGCTCGTTGAAACTAGCGTTTGAAATCGTAACGACGCGCAAAAACGACAATCGTTAACCAAGCTTAACTGTCACACGAGAGCCGCGATTTCGCACTTTCGCGGCCTTTAATTTTCCCCGGCCTGTTGCTGAATTATCGCAGTCGGGGCGCGGGAATACTCAAACATTCGATCACGCGCTGCCGGTTTTCTCGATGGAGGGGACATGATCGCAGCATTGATCGCAGCATGTCGCGTCGGCGCGCATCTGCGTTGTGTGGCCGCTGTCTTTGTTGCTCTGGCTCTCATCGTCGTTATGAAATCGCCTGCGATCGCGGTGCCGCCGCCCGCTTCCGGTTTCAATACCAACGACGCCATTCTGCGATGGATCAACGAGTATCGCCGCCGCCCGGATCCGGATCGGCTGCCGGCGGTCGTGCATGCGCTCAGCGCCATGCAAGCGTTCAAGGCGGCTGAGAGCTCCGGGCCCTATGTCGGCTTCATCGCCGGCGTGCTTGGCACCAACGCCGCGCGCGCGCCGGATCTCATCGTCAAGATGCTCGTCATCGATCCCGCGGATCAATGGGTGCTGGTGCGCGCGATCGCCTATTCTGGTTTGCCGAATTGGCGCGAGCTGCTCGCCACTTTCGTCGATCGGATGGCGACCCGCCGCGCGATGATCGACAAATATCTCGACGGCAAGCTGCCGCGGCTTGAGCAGATCGATTATCGCACCGACAAGCCGGGCATGATCGACAAGATCAAATCGACGCTGCACATCGGCAAGGAACAAAAGAAAGCGGTGGTGTTGCAGCCGACGCCGGAGCTGATCGACGTGTTATGGGGCTACTACCTCGCCACCGGCAGCTATGTGCCGATCGAGCGCGTGATCAAGCTGTTGCCGCTCTCCAACGATCACGAGAATGTCGACAATCTCACGACCGGCAGCGCCGCCAAGTTCACGCTGGCCAGCAACGCGGTGCGCGATGCCGATCTGCTGGCGATGTTGAAATGGGCCGACAAGAACCAGCCCAAGGAAGTCAAAGTCGTGCTCGACGACGTGATCGAGACCGCGGAGACGGTCGACACCGTGCACATGCGCCAGGAATCGCTCGCCGCGATCGAGGAGCTCAAGACCAAAGGCCCGAACTCCAAGCGCGACCTATCGGGCTGGGGCCAGATCGGTCAGGGCGCGTTGTCGATGGGGTGCGTCGTCGCTGCGGCGACCGGCCAGATCGAATTGGGATTGCCCTGCGTGATCGGCGGCGCCGCTTACACTGCCGGTCTGCAATACATGACGCATTAGGGTGGCTGAGTTCACGTCGTAAGTATTACGGCGTGCGCTCATAAACTATTTCGGTCGTGTCCGCTTTCAGGGGCAAAGCGGACATCGTGCGAAATGATTGCAACGTCCGCAATTGACCCAAAGCGGACGTGGTTCGGTGGAGCTGGCTTCGAATTAAACCGGTGACTTTTTGGGTGAGGCGAAGCATATGGGCATATTTAGCAATGAAACAATAAAGTGGCTGTCAATCGGGCTGGGAATCGTTGTGGCCCTATATCTTGTTTTTGTGATGATACCGATGGCGCAGGTTCCTCTGTATGCGGATGGCGTGCGTAAAAGCGGCCTGCGTATCGGCATCGAGGGCCGGCTGCACTTTCTCGGAATTATCTAGTCGGGACCCAATGCAAGGGCTGCGTCTTTCGCCGGGCTTTATTGCCGACGCTGATGAAGTCATCGAATGAACAGCGCAATGTGCGCTTTTGGCACAAAGCGGACGCGGCGGCGCGTCAGCAGATTTTCTGAAAGCGCGCCCGCCAGCGGGGCGCGTTGACCGGCGGCAGCACGTAGCTTTTGCCCTCAGCCGAGATCGTCAGCGGCCGTGCCCGGAGTCCAGATAGTCGAAGACGCGATTCTCCAGCGCGTGCCATTTACCTTGGTAAAGCTCGGGATCGTCGCGGGCGTAGCCGAGGTCCGCCTGGTTAAACATCGTGGTGTTCGGCGGCCAGCCCTCGGAACCGGGGCCATCAAGCAAGTAGGTGAAGCCGGCGAAGTCCATCTGCGTCTTGCCGTTGGCAATCGTGATCGAGGCGGGGGTGTGATCCTCTTTCGGCGCCGCGCCCGGATAGACCGCATCCGTCTCGAAATGCGTCCCGCAATAGATACGGAATATTGTCCTGCCACGGGTGTCGTAATAGGCCAGCATCGGGTTACCCCCGTGGCTGTGGTCGAGCTCGAATTTCCAGGAGCCTTTCCAGACATCGCCGGCGGCGAGTAACTCGGACAGACCGAAGCCGAATACAACGGCAGCAATTCCAAGCAGCCTTG
>Ga0066395_10001082_pt1 | contig 9889 bp, 12 predicted proteins | sample PanSoiPlot1MoBio_FD_61218 | JGI IMG/M metagenome (GOLD analysis project Ga0066395, IMG submission 61218) | Tropical forest soil microbial communities from Panama analyzed to predict greenhouse gas emissions - Panama Soil Plot 1 MoBio | ecosystem: Environmental > Terrestrial > Soil > Tropical... | reverse complement strand
AAATCTCTACGTCTCCAATAACGGCGCGGTACCGTCTCCTCCCGGAGTAGGACAGATTGTGAAAATCACAATTCCGTAAAAGAACAACAGAATCCTAACCGAGGCTGCCTCCAAGATTTGCATCGAGGCAGCCTTTTTTGCATGATTCAAGCGGACTCGACCTCACCAAAGCGCGGCCACCGCTTCCTCTCGGAAGACCGGGTTCGGACCATTGCGGCTCGAAAGATGAATCGTTTTCAGATACGGCTCAACCTGTGGATCGTACGTCACAGTGATCGCTCCGCCCCGTCCCTCCAGTCCATCGGATCCACTTCTTCCGTCCGATCCGTCCCTTCCGTTGCTGCCACTGGGAGTCCCCATGCCTCCCGATCCACCGCGCCCGCCACGACCGCCATGTCCGCCAGATCCGCCCGGGCCTGCGTCTGCACTGACGAGTAGCGAACCGCCCTGCGGATCCACAAGAAAGAACGTCTGGCGGCCGATGGCGGAAACGCTCACCTGCAACAACGGATGTGCGCCTGATCGAAGCGCGACGCGCACATCTACTGCTGGCGCGTCGCCACCCGTACCTCCATCTCCCCCATCGCCGCCGTTCGTACCATCGCTGCCACTTCCGCCGGGAGACGGATTGTTCGGATCGAGTGATCCCATCGATCCGCTTGCACCGTCAATGCCGTTGAAACCGTCCGTCCCGCTGACTCCTCTGCCGCCGTCGAAGTTCGCCCGGAATTGCTGATCGTATCGCAGCGGAATGTCGAGTTCCGCGCGCAGGTCCGGATGGGTTGGTACTGTGACGACCACGTGCGGCGTTTTGCCATCGCTCTTTCGAGGATCGTGGGGTAACCGGAGTACGCCCTTGTTGTTAACCTTCGCAATCGTCGCGTCAACTTTCACGTCCTTCCACAGCACTTTGCCGTGTCCGGCGCCTTCCGTGGTTAATACTTTTCCGTCCGGTTGCATGAACGTAACGACCAGCGCCGATTTCTCTCCAGGCGCGATCCCGGTCCCCTTCGCCTGCCGAACTTCGATCGACTTTACCGGAGTCTGATCGAGGTAAACCTTCCATCCCATTTTCACTTTCAGGGAAGTGCATGCGTTCAGCAAAAGCACAGCGACGAGTGCCGTGCAGCGGGCGGCCCGCACGATAATCGGATACAACTTGGGGTTTTTGGCAATCCTGATACTGTCTTGCTGTCCAGGAGTGAACGCTAGCTGGCTTGCAGCGTTGCTCACGTCAGATCGCAGGACTGATCTCACGACCACCTCCTTCGAATCCAACCACGTTCTAGGGGAGATGGGTTAAACCGCGTCTCTGCTTCTCTGGCTTATCACCACCCGAGGTTCAACCCACTCACTTAGAACCCCGGATCTGTCGGGAAGTGTTCACCTTTCTTGTCTCGTTGTGCAAAGTTTCGTCAAGATCTTTGAGGGTTGTTCCGTTTCGGCGTCTTGATCTAAAGGAAGCGAAATGCAAATCTGTCAGCGCAAAGAAGGCGCGTCCGGACCTATCACTGATCCGGCACGCGCCCGTGGCTCGCACATTCTGACTTACTGCACCGTCTGCGTCACCGTCACCATGCTCGGAACGAAGATGGTGTCACCGCTGTATTGGGCGGTGATCCGATGTTTGCCGGTACTCGAGAAAGTGACGTTCAACGTCGCCGTTGCCGTGCCGTCCAGCGCGACCGTGCCCAGCGGCGTCTGCAGATCGAAGAATGTCACCGTCCCCGTTGCCGTGCTCGGTATCGGCGGCTTAGGAAGTCCCGGACTTGCCACGACCACCGCCACGAGTCTCACCGCTTGCCCGACGTTCGACGGATTCGGTTTTGGCGTGAGCCGTGTCGCGTCTGGAAATCCTGTGACTGTCGTGTTCGCGCTCGCGCTCGACGGCAAATAGAATGCATCGCCCGCAAACACCGCACTGACCGTGCCATTGCCTCGCGGCTGTGCCACCACTGCGATAGTGCAGGTCGCGACGCCGAGTGCATTCGTGGTTCCCGTGCAACTCTGGGCGGTTGCGCCGCTGCCCAGTGTAAAGGTAATCAGCCGCCCGGCGATCGGAGCTCCCAGATCCTCCCGGAGTACTCCCTTCAGCTTCGCTTTGGCGCCGTCGGCGAGTTCCACGTCGCCTGTGTAAGTGAGCGTCGTGGGATCTTTCGAGATAGTGAAGCCGGTTGCAGCGCTGCTTGCCTGGTAGTTCCCCGATCCCGCAAACTTTGCCGTCACCGTGTACGGCCCGGCCGCCTGGTTCAGGTTCAAGATGCAGGATGCGAATCCATTCGCATTGGTCGTGCCCGAGCAACTCTGCGTCCCAAGCGTGAACGAGATGGTCTGGCCGTTGATCCCAGTAGTCGTCCCGCTGAGCGTAAGAACCGCAGACAGGGTGGCGTTGTGGTGAAAGATGCCGCTGGTGTCTCCCGAATAGGTCGTCGTGGTCGGCGTCGAGCCCACCACGAACGACTGGAAGAAATTGGCGACATTGCTGATGCCCGCACTCGAAGCGAACACCGAGTACAGGCGCCCCAGAACGCAGGCATTGCCGTTGTAGTCTCCGTACTTCACCGCTTGTCCGAAGTTACCCAGCTGACAGGTTTCCATGCCGGCAGGATTGAAAGGACACGTCGTCGACGTGAAATCGCATCTGGTGTTCGACGAGGTATCCGGATTCGGAATCGGCGTGAGCTTGCAAAAGCCGGCCAGTTCCGGCTGCACGGAGCAGTTCTCCGAGTCCCACGTGGACCGCACGCCGCGCGGCCACAAACTGCATTGCGCGTCGGAACTTGTGGATAGCTTGAACTCGTCGTTGTTGGCGACCAGATTCCCGCCCGACAGTCCCGCGCTTGCCGCAAAGTAATCGGTCAGATCATTGTTAGCCGCAGTGGCTGCCCGCCGATCGTACCAGTTCACAAAGGCATTGCCGCCGCTTGCGCAAACCCAGGCATGGAAGCGACGCGCCGATCCGCCGCCGTTGATGGTGACCGAAGGCCGCCAGTTCACGCCGCCGTTCGTGGAATCCGCCACTACGATATTCTCGTTGTTAGCCGCGGTGTTGTTTGCCCACGAAACATACACGTGGTTGGCGTTCGTATCGTCCACGCTGACCGTCGGTCCCGATAGCGTGTTGCCGTCGTTGCAACGGTCGAGTCCGCCAAAGCCATTCATTACCTCGCATCCCGCGAAGTTGCCGAACGCACTCACCGTTACAGGAAATCCTGCCGTACGAGTAATCTGCGTGGCCGATGTCGTGCAGGCGTTGAACTTGTCCATACGGATGTTTCCGCCGAGTTCGTAAACGACATAGAGAGCTCCGTCACTGCCAACCGCAACTCTCGGAAAATCGGAGCCCACCTCCATCGTGAAGAGCGGCGACCAGGTTGCGCCGCTGTCCGGAGAGCAACTCACGAACGCGCCGTTGGTTCCGCAACCGCCCTGGCAGTTCCGAACTGCGGCATAAACTCGATCGGTTCCGCCGGCGCCGCCATTCGTCCGGTCGGCAGCAATGTGTTCCTGGTCAAGGAAGCACGCTCCGCTCCCTGTGTTCGGGCACACCGCCGCATTGACAAGAGCGTTGAATGACTGACCGTTGTTCGTAGAGGGTGCGACCTCAACGCAGTTGCTGGTCGAAGGAGGAGTACCGCTGGGCGAAGCCCCCGGACACGGCGGTTGGCAGCTGTTTCCAAAGCAGGCCAGTGCTGAGTGGTAGAAGTTTCCGCTTTGGCCGAAAGCGATCGAGCTGTCTCCATCGCTGACGTTGAGCGAGCCGCTGAATGGGAACGTTCGCCCGCCATCATTCGACGTGACAAATCCGCTTTGCTTGACAACCACGATGTTGCTTCCATTATTGGAAACGGCAACTTCGAGTTCACCGTTCGATCCATTCGGAAGCTGGATCAGCGAACCGATCGGCGTTCCGGCATTCGCCTCTCGCATCTCTTCGGGAAGTTGATACTCGCTCTTCGGCTCAACCGATTGCTCGGCATCGGGGCGCCTCGGTGTCTTGCTAAGTTGGATCAGGTCACGCTGGACCGTCACAGGATCGCCTGTGGTGGCGAAGGTCATGCTCCTGCCGATAGCGAGCACAAGATCCTTGAGTTGTTGGCTCGCATCGGACGGCAGATTTCCTTCGGCGCGAACCAGCAGGCTTCCCGCCGCAACCGCAGTGGTGACCTGCACCATATTTTTGTCTTTGAACGTTCCCTTCTGACGTTCACCGGGGAGGCGTCTCTTCACCAGTTGCACACGCTGCAGCGCCGGCCATCCGCCTATGACGAGAAAGGTCGAATTGACCGGAGATTCCTTCGCGTACTCCGTCAGTTGCGCGACCGCATCGGCGTGATCCGGCCGCTCCAGATAGCCAATCGTGATGCGGACATTCGCTTCTGTTGTCTCCAGCTTTTCGGTCGGCACGTTCAACAGCACCCAGGAGTTCTGGCTGGGCTGTCCCACCGACCACCCGTCCGGATAACGAATGGAGATACTCTTTTCCGGAATGCGCGCGGTATTTGCCAGCGTAGTTTGTGCTGTACTTCCGACCGAGAGGATCACCACACCAATCAACGTGACAAGCGCCGCGATGTACCGTTTTTCTCTGGTCCGGAGTGTCCTAAAGAGAAGTGAACGCGAAGTGTTGCGCATTTCGAGGTTGCCTTTCTGCTGGTCATCCCAGCTCGAAACACATGGCCGGTCGCTCGCGGGGAGCGAAATCAGTGAGGAAGTATGACGTCTGAAAACTCGGAAGGCCGGCTGCCCCACCGGAATTTCGTCCAATTCCGGTGCCGGAGTGACGGGATGATCGCTCAACTACTGCGGATCGTACATTCTGCGGATGGGCTAGTCCTGGACCAGATGAGGATGGTCGGGTACTAAGTCGAGCCAGGCGCGCTAGTGGAAGAGCCCAACTCGTGCTAGCACGAAGACTCTGTTCGTGAACTACGAGTACTTAGGTTTGGTTAGGGGAGAGCTTTCGGGCAGAGAGCTTTGGGACGGTGTGCTTTGCGGAACCAGACCTTGCTCGCTTTCGTCACGGCCGAACAGCATGCGCACGTCCTCCAGCGTAGTCAGGGCGACGACAAATACGCACCCCACGACGCCGATCGCGAACATGGCTTCCAATACCCGGACTGCCACTACCAGTAGCACACAACTAGTCGATCATGCTCGCCATAAAGAATTCGTAAAGGTATTGAAGGTACTTCGATGGCCCAAATTCATTGCATTTCTTATGTGCACGGTTCACAGACGCCGCGTCGCATCTCTGCAAGACTGAGGCTTCGCTGGGGGAGGGTAAAGTGTGTTTGTGCCTTCCCCATGAAAAGTAGTTCTCTGACAACTGAATTTGGAACAGGCATGTCCCCTCGAATCCCATTAAGTGCCCTTCCGAAGGACTTTCGATGTAAGTGCTTATTCTGTAGCACTCTGCAGGGAATTCTCAGCGATCTCATTGATTCAAAGAATCGAGGGGCGGGGGATATCTATTACTTACTGGCTAATGTCTTAGCCGTAAAAAAATTATTCCGATAAGGAACGCGAGCCCTTAATTAACCTCATTCAACCTCTGAGTCTACTCAACGCCCAGCGCGCGTGCTCAGCCACCACCGGATCAGCATCGCCCGCTAGCGAGCGCAGGGTCGGCACGAATTTCTGGTCGCCACTGTTCCCCATTGCAACCACGGCGTTCCGACGCAGCCCGGAAAGCTTTGCCCGCCGGATAGGTGATCCGCGAAACGCGGCACGAAATTTCTCCACGTCGATACCGGCCAGCCATTCGAGTTCTGGATTCACCAGCCCTTCGCGCGGTTGAAATTTGGACTCGGCGGTCACCGGAGCCTTGCGGTTCCATGGACACACGTCCTGGCAGATGTCGCAGCCAAAAACTTGCCGGCCAATGCCCGGCCGCAACTCTTCCGGAATTTCTCCATGCTTTTCAATCGTCAAGTAGGAAATGCAAAGGCGCGCATCGAGTTCGCCAGGTCGAACGAAAGCATGAGTTGGACAGGCATCGATACACCGTGTGCACGACCCACAGCGGTCAGGCGCAGGCAGATCGCTTTCGAGCTCCAACGATGTGAGAATCACACCCAGAAATAGCCACGAACCCAGCTTCTGATTAATGATGCATGTATTCTTGGCGATCCATCCGATACCCGCATGCTTGGCGTACACGCGCTCGACCAGCGGCCCGGTATCGACGTACGAGCGAAAGTTATCGGCGGGTCGGGATTGCGGATCGTCCTCAACGACCAGTTCGCGCACCCGGTTTTCCAACTCGCGCAATTGGCGAAATACAACATCGTGATAGTCCTCGCGGCTCCATGCATAGCGCGAGATCCATCCAAGACTCGGATTTTCGGTCTCGATCGAGTAAGGTTCGGCGGTGTTGTAGTTGACCGCACACACAATTACACTCCTCGCCCACGGAGCGACGCGAGCCAATGAAGAACGCTTGAGTTCGCCTGAGTCGTTGCGCGATTCCATGTACTTCATCTCGCCGTGATAGCTCGCGCCGATCCACGTGGGAAAGGCGTCAAGTTCGCGGAATTCCCGGACCGCGGCGATGCCGCAGAGGTTGAATCCAGCCTCGCGGGCAAGCTGCTTGATGCGCAATGGAGAAACCGTAGTCAGTCGCTCGTTCGGTGGCATGTCAGCCGCCAGGCGGCGGGAAGAGCCACATCCTCAAGAAAAGGCTACCACTCGTTCGTTGATTCTCGCCGCGCCCGACAAATGGCGAACTGACCACTGGCGGGTGATGAACATCACAGCCGCTTGTCACAAGGCCACGTGACAATGAAGGCGGTTCAAAGGTGCCTCTGTGTTCAAAATCATCCACGCGGAATTCATTGCGCCAGGAATTAAGCGCTTCATTCTCGAAGCGCCTCGGATCGCGCGCAAGCAGCGGCCGGGGCAATTCGTAATCGTCCGAATCAACGAACGTGGGGAGCGGATTCCGCTCACCATCGAGCGCTCGGACCCGGAAAAAGGCACAGTCAATTTGGTCGTTCAGTCGATCGGAAAGACCACCCATCTCCTGAATTCTCTCAACACCGGCGACAGCATCCTCGATATTGTGGGCCCGCTGGGCAAACCCTCGGAGATCGCACAGTTCGGCACCGTCGTTGTTATTGGGGGCGGCGTCGGCACGGCCATGGCATATCCCACTGCTGCCGCGCTCAAGCGGACGGGCAATCGCGTGATCGAGATTCTCGGCGGAAGAAATAAGGACCTCGTACTGCTCGAAAGCGACATGCGCGCGGTAAGCGACACGGTGTATGTGACGACGGACGATGGCAGCTATGGCGATAAGGGGCTGGTCACGGACCGCCTGCGGCAGTTGATCGAGAACGGCACGCGTATCGACCTGGTGCTGGCCGTGGGTCCAATCCCGATGATGCGTGCCGTGGCTGACATGACGCGCAAAGAGAAGATTCACACCGTGGTCAGCTTGAACCCGATCATGATCGATGGCACAGGCATGTGCGGAGGCTGCCGCGTGCTGGTCGACGGCAAGAGCGAGTTCGCGTGCGTCGATGGGCCGGAGTTCGATGCGCACCGAGTGGATTTCACGGTTTTGGTTCAGCGCAATGCGATATATCGCGAGGGGGAGAAGCGCTCGCTCGAGGAATATCGACGCTGCACGAGACCTGCGGAGGATGCCGAGTGCGCGTTGGAGGTGAAGCAATGAGCACGACGCCGCGAGCGAAGTCGAGGAACCCGGTTCCCAACAAAGAACGCATCAAGATGCCTCGACAGCACATGCCGGAACGAACTCCGCAGGAACGCAACAAGCAGTTCACGGAAGTAAACCTTGGATACTCAGAAGAACTTGCACGGCAAGAGGCGTTGCGCTGCTTGGAGTGCGCTAAGCCGACCTGCACCAAGGACTGCCCCGTAGGGTAAAGGTAAGGGAGTTCGTGCAGTTGATCGTGGAAGGTGACTATCTTGGCGCGGCCTTAAAGATCCGCGAAGATAACGTGCTGCCGGCCATCACCGGACGCGTTTGCCCGCAAGAAGATCACTGCGAAGGCGCATGCTTGCTATGCAAGAAGGGCGAATCGCTCGGCATCGGGTATCTCGCGAGGTTTGTGGCGGATTACGAGCAACAACATCTGGATTTCAAGAACATCGTGAAAGCTCCGCTAAGCGGAAAGAGAGTTGCCATCGTAGGAAGCGGACCGTCCGGTCTGACAGCGGCGGGCGACCTGGTGCAGAAAGGGCATCAGGTCCACGTTTTCGAAGCTTTGCACGAGATTGGCGGAGTGCTGGTTTATGGGATCCCAGAGTTCCGGCTGCCGAAGAGGATCATCCGCGAGCAAGTGGACTACATGCGTGCGATGGGCATCGAGTTCGAAACCGACGTAGTAGTCGGACGCACGGTAATGATTGACGAATTGTTGGACGAGAAGGATATGACGCGGTGTTCATCGGTACAGGTGCGGGATTGCCGCAGTTCATGGGCATTCCCGGAGAGCAGTTAAACGGTGTCTATTCGGCCAACGAATTCCTAACGCGCATCAACCTGATGCACGCGTACGAATTTCCATCGTACGATGAGCCGATCGTGGACTTCCGGGGTAAAGACGTTGCAGTGATCGGTGGCGGCAACACTGCACTGGATGCAATCCGCTCGGCGCTGCGCTTGGGGGCAAGAAATGCATACGTTCTCTACCGGCGGAGTGAAGTCGAGATGCCCGCGCGCCTCGAGGAAGTGAAGCACGCAAAGCAAGAACGAATAGAGTTTCGCGTGCTGACCGCTCCGGTAGAATTCTTATCAGATGACAGAGGTTGGCTGCGCGGAGCGCGCTGCATCGGGATGGAACTCGGCGAGCCAGATGCATCCGGGCGGCGGCGGCCGGTGGAGATCAAGGGCTCGGAGTATGAGTTGCTGCTTTCGGTGGCAGTGATCGCGATCGGAACAAGCGCAAATCCGATTGTGCAGAGCACCACACCGGGATTGAAAACGAACAAGAAGGGCTACATCGAGGCGGACGCAACGAGCCAAAGAACATCGCGAAAGGGTGTATTTGCCGGCGGCGATATCGTGACGGGCAGCGCCACTGTGATTCTTGCAATGGGTGCCGGAAGACGCGCCGCTAAAGGCATCAACGATTATCTGACTACGGGAGAGTGGCAACGCACGGATTGGAAAATCAGTTGATGTTTTCAATCGTCTGAAGCGTGATTTCGTTCTTGTGCACCGTTCCGGTGATTCGCACTTTTTGTCCAGCGAATGGAAGCGCTTTTTCGGGACTGTCAAGCTGATATATGCGCTCGTCCCCGGATTCGACAAGCACAAGCTTGCCTCCCATCTCTACGCAGCGAGCGACACAACTTCTTTTGTCTCGCTCCATCCTTCTGGGCTCGTTCATGTGTTGGGCATGAGGCCCGTTATTAGCGCACAATGAATCTGTGATCGTGCCGACAAAGACTCGCACGTCGCCTTGCGCCGCTCGTCCAGCTTGCGTTGTCTGAGTCCCTACCATGAGGGCGATTGCCATTGCAGAACACCGGAATCCAACGTTCATTTTCACCCGATCCCTTGCCTCAAGCGTCAGGTCGAGAGTATAGGGCAGAGGGTCAATCACTTGTCACCATGCTGTCAGCCGATTGTAAAAAATGGCAAAGAGAAAGCATCTGGACTGGTCAAAAATGAAAACCGTCAAAATAGGTCGACCGACCGGGAAGATACTGAGTCACTGCGCGCGCAGGGCGCAGCGTTTATATTGCTTGGCGAGAGGAACCGATGAAAGACAAGACCACACGCAGACGATTCCTAGGATGGTCGGCATTGGGCCTGGCGGCAGCAGCCGTTCCCGATGTTCTGCCGAAAATGGCTGCCCAATCCACAAGTAAGCCGGCCAATGGCGGTATTTCCATCTGGGTCACGTCTCCAGAC
>Ga0066395_10001081_pt1 | contig 9890 bp, 8 predicted proteins | sample PanSoiPlot1MoBio_FD_61218 | JGI IMG/M metagenome (GOLD analysis project Ga0066395, IMG submission 61218) | Tropical forest soil microbial communities from Panama analyzed to predict greenhouse gas emissions - Panama Soil Plot 1 MoBio | ecosystem: Environmental > Terrestrial > Soil > Tropical... | reverse complement strand
CCTTTTCCCACACCATGGTAAGGCGATCGGGGTTGTGATAGGGGAGCGGCCGCAGCAGGACGCCATTGACCAGGCTGAATATGGCGGTATTGGCGCCAATGCCGAGAGCGAGAGTGAGGATGGCGACAGCGGTGAATCCGGGAGACTTGCGCAGCATGCGGGCGGCATAGCGCAAATCCTGCCAGCAAGTCTCGACAGACGATTCCCAGGTCGTCGAACGAACGACTTCACGTGTGACTTCGATATTGCCTTGCTCCAGGCGCACGGCACGCCGTGCTTCCTTGCGGCTCATGCCTTGCTTGATTTTTTCTTCGGCGGCCATTTCTAGAAACCCGCTCAGTTCTTCGTTGAGTTCATGATCGGCTTGTTTCCTCCGTAAAAGTGAGCGGAGGCCGCTTGTTATGTTTCGCCGCAAAGACATGACTAGGACGCCTCCAAAATTCTCGCGATGGCCGCTGCCTGTCTCCCCCATTCCTGTTTTTCCGTGTTGAGCCGCTGGCGTCCCGGCTCCGTTAAGGCGTAGTACTTGGCGCGCCTGCTGTTTTCGGTAGCCCTCCATTCACTCTTAATCAGGCCAGCGCGCTGCAGCCGCTGCAGCGCCACAAACAAAGATCCGGCATTGACGCGGAAGACACCCTTGCTCATTTGCTCGAGCCGCACGGCGATTCCGTATCCGTGCATGGGCTCGAGCGCCAGCGTTTTCAGAATGAGCATGTCCAGAGTGCCTTGGACGAGATCGCTCGGCTTGTCTGCCATGAAGGCGTCCTCCTGAGGGTCAAGAGGAGCGTACACTTCTCCTCCTGATTGTCAAGAGGAGAAAAACGGGCTGCCGTCCGGCTCAGAAGGCGGACCCGGCAACGGCAGGAAAGTGCGAACCGCGGCGCGCTGTGCAGGCAGACGGTGGTTCCGAAAGGGCTCCGGCATGCCTGCGTGCCGCAGGCTGGCGGCGCCATTACTAGGAGTCGCAATCGGGACTGACGGCTATTCCATTTGAGTGAGAGTCTGGATCTGGGTTTCCAGCGCCTGGTTGTATTGGCGCTCGATTTGGAGCTCGGTTTGAAGCTTCTTGACCAGCAATTCCAGACGAGCGATCTCGACACGAAGTTTTTGCAAGTCGGACGCAGAAAGACCTGGGCGCACGGAAGGCGCAGTTGGCTGAGGATCGGTTAGCGTTTGCCCCGGCGGACGTGGCGAAAAGGCTTCGGCAAGAGCGCGCGGCCATGCCGGGCCTGGTGTTGCTGGCGGAGCAGCCGGAGGGGCGGTTCGCGGTGTGGGGGCCGGCGGCGCAAAGAGATTGCTCAAAGCATTCGTGGCCGCGCCGCGATCGGCCGATGGCGCAGGCACGGCCGGTTTTGGCTCGAGAAGCGCCTTTACCCGGTTAATCAATTCCTGCGGCTGAAACGGTTTGCGAATCAACTCGTCCGCTTTGACCGACACAGCTCTGTCGGCGACGCTCTTGTTCACAACTCCGGACATGAGCAGAACCGGGGTCGCGCTGAAATCGGGGTTCTCCTTGATCTGGCTGCAAACGGAGTAGCCGTCTTGATCGGGCATGATTACGTCAGTGATCACGACGTCCGGTCTGGTTTGTTCGAATTGCGATAGGGCGGAAGCAGCGTCGGCACAGGTAATCACCTGGATGTTTTCGCGGCGGAAGGCAATCTTGATGACTTCGCGCATGGTGGCGCTGTCGTCGATGAAATAAACGGTTGGCACACGCTTCTCCGGCGTTTCGTCCAGGGGAGGGAGCATCATGGCTTCGCTCATAGGGCTTCCTTGTCCGCCATGTCGCGGGAACTCTCATCGACTTCGCGCATGGCATCGAGCATTAAATCCGTTGCCGAGCGCAGCACGGTGCGCTGCGTCGAGGTGGTGCCGTAGACAAATTTGTAAACGCCGTTGTTTCCGTTGACGCAGTTCTTCAGAATGAAAATCACCGCTTCGTCGCCAAAAAGCGTGCCGCACTCCGCGTGCGAGATCTCTCCGCCTTCGTAGAAGAGAACCGCGTCGGTTTCTCCCGCGTTGATGTGCAATGCGCCCGTCTGGTGCGCGTGGCCGAGCATTTGCATCACGCCGGTGAGGTCGTGGTGCGTCAAGTTTCCGCTCAGGCTGGTGTCCGACTGCGCGAGCATTTGCGTGGGTTGGAAGCCTTCAATTTTGCTGACAATGATTTGCTTTATATGAGACGCGATGACGCCGGGCTGGCGGCTGCGGTCAATGTAATCGTCACATCCGGCTTGAAATGCTTCCATCAGCGCGCGCTGGCTTCCGTCGCCCAACGCCACGATAGGAAGGTTGGAGTTCTTAGCGTCCGAGCGAATGATTCGTGCGATCTCGAGCGCGCCCATCTCCCGCATGTTGGTAGCGCAAAGAATGGCGCCGGGAGCGTCATATTCGAGCGCCGTCAGCGCATAACCCGCTTGCGTGCTCGTTGACACTTCAAAGCCCTCGCGCTTCAACGCGTCGCCCAGGCGCTTTGCAAAATAGACGTTGCTGTCAATCAGCAGAACCTTGATGGGGCGCGAGGCAGGGATCACGGCCTGGCCTCCGACGCGCTTGAGTGCGCCGTTCGACGTGAGCCAACTTGGTTTCGGCCGGCTTGATGCGGGGAAAACTCATGGGGACCTGGAGTCAATGCATCCAGGTTCAACACTTCGATAACGTCGCCGCCGTGCGAAAGCCATCCCGCAACATGGGGCTCGTCGGAAGCGCTCGCGGGCGTCAATTCGGCGCTGATCAACTCGCATTCGCCGGTAACCGGAAGGGCCACCCACTCGGTTCTCAGGCCGTAGTGTCGAAGGGCGATGAGATAAAAGCGGCGCGACGTAAGATATTGTCCTATCAGCTTTTCGGCGATATCACAAACCGGAACAATTCTTCCGCGGCGCAAGATGACTCCCTCGATCTTCGCGGTCTTATGAGGAAATCGAAAAACCCGGCTCGGCGCGACCAGCTCGGCAGTTCCGTCGGCAGCAACGGCAAATCGCCGCTCACCCAGCCGCAGCAGGACAAAAGACTTCAGCTCGAGATCGGTCGAGACGGTCATGGTCTTAATTTGCTGTGCGAATTCATTTCCCTAATTCAAATCCGCATCAAAATCGGTGTCTTCCTCAACTTCCGTTTCTTCGGTCGAAAGCTCAGCCGGAGGCAGTGATCGATCGAGCAGCATTAATTCGTCGTCCGACAAGAATCCTTCGGGGCGCACGACGGGAACCACGGTTTGGTCCAGCGCCGTGAGACCGCGGTACCAATGCCGTTCTTCATCACAGAACGAAAGAGGCAGCGCCTGCAGCCGCGTCATGGCGGTCATTTTCTCAATGCTGTCGACCAGCAAGGCCGTGCGCGTGTTACGGAGCACAAACGCAAGAATTCCATCGGGCGCGGAAAGGCCAAAATGAGCCGCCCCGCTCACGAGAAAAAGCGTATTGGCGCCGCGTCTGACAAACTGGCGAACCTTATCGATCCCCGGCGCGCTGATTTCGTACGCGCCACCAGAGAGGCTGTCCGCGCCGCGCACTTCCTGAACGGAGGAAGAGGACAAAGCAAAGAGCTGCTCGCCAATGCGAAACAGAATGATCTGCTCCGAGCGCAGCGGGCCGGCTTTCACTGGCGCTGGCAGGGGCATCAGCGAACTCCCGCTGGGGTTGGCTTGCAGATTCCCACAACGCGCTTCTCAATGGCTTGGTAAACGTCGTCGATCCCGAGAACCTGATCCACGATTCCAGCTTTGATGACCTCCGAAGGCATGCCAAAAATCACCGAGGTGGCTTCGTCTTGTGCCAGAACGAGACCGCCGGCGTTCTTGATGGCCCTTGCGCCACTGGTCCCGTCGTTTCCCATGCCGGTGAGAACCGCGACGATGCTCAAGGGACCCGCATAGGCGGCGACGGACTCCATAGTGGCGTCCATGTTGGGCAGATATCCATTGATGCGGCCTGATGCGCCGTCGAGTTGAATCCTTCCCGTTGGCGTGACGCGGAGATGCTGTCCGCCGGGGCAAATGTAGAGCGTGCCCGGTGTGAGCGATTCGTTGGACTCCGCCTCTTTCACACGGATTTCCGTGAATTCGGCGAGCTGTGCCGCGTATTGGGAAGTGAACGAGGCAGGCATGTGCTGCACCAGGATTACGGCGGCAGGGAAGTCGCGGGTGAAGCCCGGGGCAATGCGCATCACGGTAGCGGGTCCGCCCGTTGACGCAGCCAAAACGACGACGGGAAAACGTTGGTCACTACTACTGCTAGCAGCTGGGCGGGCGACTGGCTTCGAAGCCGCGGCTGGCTTTGCATTGCCGCCTGCGTTCTGAATCGTGGAAGCCAAACGTGTGGCCGTACGCACGACGCGCACTTTCGCGGCCATGCGTACTTTTCGCAGAAGTTCTTCCTTCACGCTTTGCATGTCCAGGTCAATGCCACTGGAGGGCTTGGCTACGAACTCGATGGCGCCCAGTTCGAGGGCGCGAAGGGTGCTGGCCGCGCCTTCTTTGGACTCCGAACTGACGATGACAATGGGCTTGGGGTTCGTGGTCATGATTTCGGCAGTCGCTTGAAGGCCATCCACATGCGGCATGTTGATGTCCATGGAGATCACGTCGGGTTTCAGGGACTCCGCCATCGAGACCGCTTCACGGCCGTCTTTTGCGGTGCCAACCACCTGCAACTGCTCATCACTGCTGTAAATGTTCTCCAACACTTTGCGCATGAAGGTCGAGTCGTCCACCACCAGCACGCGGATTTTTTTGGAAGGGGTTGCCATTTTCTTCTACGCCACGGGTGCGGCCGGGCGTGGCGCCTCCGTTCCCATGAGTTGTTCCACGGCCGCAATCAACTGATCCTCCTGCACCGGTTTCGTCAGGAAGGCCGAAGCGCCTTCCTTCATCGCCCGATCGCGATGCTTCGCGCCAGCACGAGAAGTCACGACCATTACCGGGATGCGCCGGGTAGACGGGCTCTGGCGCAATTGCACCATCAGCTCGTAGCCGGTCATGCGGGGCATCTCGAGGTCGGTGATGACCAGGTGGCAGCCGTGTTGCGACACCAGCTCGGCCGCCTCAAGGCCGTCGGCGGCCAGCTTCACGCGGTAGCCGTTTTTCTCCAGCATGCGTCCCACGAATTTGCGGACGCTGATGGAGTCATCGGCCACGACGATGACGCGTTCCTGCTCGACGCGGTCGATCGCTTCGGAAGGAATCGTGCCGCGCGCCACGGCGGCCGAGCCCGGCGCGAAAATGCGCGCCGCGCTTGCGTTTGCTTGCAGCGGCCGGTGCTCACTCGGTTCGGCGGCGACCATGCGGTTTAGGTCGATGAGCAGGATCAAGCTGCCGTCCGGCGCAATGGTTGTGCCCGGAAAAAGCTTTACTCGGCGAAGATATTCCCCCAGGTTTTTGATAACAATTTCGTCTTTCCCGAGAACCTCCTCAACCACCAGGCCGATTTGATGGTTTCCGGCATTGGCCACGACCATGCGGAAAAATCCATTCACCGGTTCGAGTGGTGGCAGGCCGAGATAGGCATCGAGCCGAATGACTTCCGTGACCACGTCGCGAACCTTGGTCAGCAATTTGCCCCCGACGTCTTCGATTTCATCGGCGCGCAGGCGGCGGATTTCTTCAACGACTGCCAGCGGAAGGGCGAAATTGGTTGAGCCGCAACGAACAAAGAGCGCGGGCGAGATGATCAGCGTCAACGGAACCTTAAGCGTGAACTTTGTGCCTTGACCCGTCATACTCTGGATTTCGATTTCTCCGTTTAGCGCGTTTAAATTCGCGCGGACAACGTCCAAACCCACGCCGCGGCCTGCCAGTTCGGTCTTTACCGGAGCGGTCGAGAATCCGGGATGGAACAGCATCTCGCGCATGTCGCGTTCTGTGAGACGGTCGGAGGTTTCGACGGAAACCAGGCCGCGCTCGATGGCGCTCTGCTTCACACGTTGATAATCGATGCCGCGCCCGTCATCTTCGACTTCAAGGTAGATGTGGTTGCCACGGTGATAGGCGCGCAACGTGATTTTTCCCGGCGCGGGCTTGCCCGCTGCAACGCGGTCGCGGCTGAGCTCGATTCCATGCGCCACGGAATTGCGCACCAGATGGACGAGCGGATCGGAAATCTGCTGAATAATGTTGTTATCGAGTTCGGTCTCGCTTCCGGTGAGTTCCAGCTCGACTTCCTTATTCGTGGACTTTGCCGCATCGCGCACCGCGCGCGAAAGGCGCGAATACAACGTGCCAATCGGTACCATGCGCGCCGCCGTAATTTCATCTTGCAGGTGATGCGCAAGTTTGGTGAATTCGTCAATGTCGCCTTCGACGCGCCCAATAAACCCTTCCAGCTGCGAAAGGACTTCGTTCACGTCAGCCGAGATTTCCGCCATCGAGCGCGAGAGAATATTTACGTCGTCATAGCGGTCCATCTCGAGTTCGCTGAATTCGGACCAGAAGGAGTTTCCACTTGCGGCACTACTGGAAAGCAGTTTCGGCGCAGGTTCCCGGCTCCAAAGAGGCGCATTTCGGTTGGGGCTGATGCGGTTGTATTCGTATTTTTCCTGGAACTCGCTGACCTTGCCGTGCAACCTTTCTTTGGAGAAGCTCAGCATTTCGACGAGTTTTTCCAACTCCCCGACGCGGCCCACCATGCGGGTACGGTTGATCACCAGTTCGCCGACCGTGTTCATCATGCGATCGAGACGGCCGAGCGCGATGCGGACAGATTTCGTTGAGGAAGCAGGGCCAGCTGAGGCTTGCTTCGCGGACTTCTTCACTTGCGCGACGGTCTGGGCGGCGGCCACTCGGTCCGAAGGTTGGTCCGGTACTTCCGCGGTATCGGCGACAACGAGCTGAGCTTCCGACTCTTCCGGTTCGAGAGGGGCAAATTCGGCGATGCGGCCCAGCAGGGAGTCCACGCTCGTGCGCATCTCGGCTTCGTCGGTCCAGTGGCGGTGGAGCGTTTTTTTCAAAACGTCCACCGACTCAAGACACAGGTCCACAACGGACGCCGACGGTTCAATTTCGCCGTCGCGCAATCGTCCGATCAAGTCTTCAACGCGGTGCGCGATGCCGCCGAGCCGCTTCAGCCCTACTTGCGATGCCGATCCTTTTATCGTGTGAATCGCGCGGAACAGCTTGTTGATCTCTTCCGGATTGTTGTTTCCCTCGAGTGAAATCAAGCAATCGCTGACCACCTGCAGGTGCTCTTCGGCTTCCGGCTGGAAAAACTCCAAAATCTCATCGGGCACTTCATCGTCGACCGGAAGCGCGTCGAAATAGGAACCCGTCGGCCCCGCGGCCGCAGCTTCCTCGGGCTGTTCTGCGATCATCGGTCGAGCCGCAGGCGTTTGGACAAGATTGAGCGGCGGCGGCTCGGTGGGAAACGCGAAGCGATAGCGGTCCTTGAACGCGGCAATGTCTTCGAGGCTTTCATTTCCCGTGTCGCTGATTTCCAAAAGGTCGGTTTCGAGCAACGAAATGCCGTCGGAAAGAAATTCGGTCAGCGGACCATGAAGGTCCTCGCCTAAGGGCGCATTCAACGCATACTGAAACACGTGCGCGAGTTTGCCGGCGATTTCGGAAAAGCGAGGGAAGCCGTAGCTTGCAGATGTCCCGCCCAGCGTGTGCGCCGCAATGTAAAGACGCTCAAGATCTTCGTGCTGCGGCTCAACGTCCTGCAAAACACCGACATATTCCCGCAAATATTGCAGATGCTCCGCAGCTTCCTGGAGGAAGACTTCGACGGCTTCGCGGTCCGGAAGGTTCGGCGTGCTCACGCGCGTCCCTCCGTGACCAGTTCGGGCTTGAGCAATTCGTCAGCCGTCGGCTTGCGGTACAAAATGCAATCATTCAGCACGATGGCTTGGAACTTCACCGGCATTTTTGAAATGGATTCAGAATGACCGAGAAAGAGGTACCCGCCTGGCTCAAGAGTTTCGTAAAAGCGCTGCACGACCGCGCGGCGCCGTTGTTCCGAAAAGTAGATAAGCACATTCATACAAAAAATGGCGTCCATGCGCCCGAGATAGACAGGAGACGCCAGATTCATCTGCGCGAAAGAAACCATCTTCCGAAGCCGTGGCTTGACCTGTTGTCCGCTTTCCGCAGCCGAGAAATGATTCGCGAGCTGCTTTTCGCTCACGCTTGCGATGCTCCGGCCGGCGTAGATGCCGCGCTCGGCGTGCTTCAACGCTTGCCGGCCGACGTCCGTAGCCAGGATTTCAACGTTCCAGGAGTCCGCAAACGAAAGTGAATCCGCGATCGTGATGGCGATGGAATACGGCTCCTCGCCGGTAGAGCAGCCCGCGCTCCAAATGCGAAGTGTCCGCGGGTTCTTCCAGAATTTCTTTATATGCAACTCCGGCAGAACGCGCTTTTCAAAAGCTTCGTACACGCCCGGATAGCGGAAGAAACTGGTTTCCTGTGTCAACAGTCTTTCGAGAAGCGCCTCGTACTCCACATTGGACTTGCGCATGTTGCGCAACAAATCCGTTCCGCGCTGAAGCCCCTTTGCGCGCAGGTGTTCGCGCACACGAGTGGAGAAGAACCGCTCGCGCGATTCATCGAAGCAAATCCCGGTCCGCTCTTCGATCAGCATGCGGATTTCACTCAATTCGTGTTCGCTCAGCCCGTGGCCTTGTCCCTGGCGCTCGCTCATCGTTTTCCCGTCTGCTTTCGCGCTACGCCCTCACTGCCGTGCAAATCGGTAAGGGCCTAGACGATTAACGAACCGCTCCCACTGGGACGGGACGATCGGTCGCCGCTGCTTCGGGGGCCAGCGGCGAAATTTTGGATCCCGCACGGAACTGGGCCAGCGCTTCGTTCAACTGATCCGACAATTTGACGAGCTGGCTCACGGTTGCTACCGTGCCTCGAGTTCCTTGCGACGTCTGCCGGGTAATGTTGGAAATGATTTGCATCGCGTGCGCCACGCCTTCCGTTCCGCGCACCTGCTGTTTGGAAGCCAGGGAAATTTCCTGGACAAGTTCCGCCGATTGGCGAACGACATTCGAGATGGCGTCGAGCGCGCGTCCGGCCTGATCGGCCAGCGACGCGCCGCCTTCCACTTCTTTCGTGCCTTCTTCCATGACCACGACGGCCTCGTTTGTTTCCGCCTGAATGGCTTTGATGAGGGCCGCGATATCTTTTGTAGCGCTGCGGCTGTGCTCTGCCAGCTTGCGGACTTCGTCGGCAACGACCGCGAACCCACGGCCCGCATCGCCCGCGCGCGCGGCTTCGATGGCGGCGTTCAACGCCAGTAGGTTGGTCTGTTCCGTGATGTCGTTGATCACGTTGATGATTTCCGAAATTTCCAGCGAGCGGTCACCGAGCGACTTGATTTTCTTTGCCGTTGCCTGGACCGAAGCGCGGATGCGCTGCATGCCTTCCAGAGTGTCGCGCACGGCGCGGTTGCCTTGTTCAGCGGCGTCCAGAGCGCGGCGGGCAGCTTCGGCGCTGGCTTCCGCGTTGTTGGACACCTGCTTCATCGAGACCGTCAGCTCTTCGACGGCGCTCGAAGTGTTGGTGATTTCCTGGTCCTGCTGGGTCGCGCCGGCTTGCATTTCATCCGCGGCGACAAGAATGTTGTTCGAGCAAGCGGTGACTTCCATGGCGGCCTTGCGCACGCGCTCGAGAACTTTCGTGAAGTTGTCGAGCATGTAGTTGATGGAGTCGGTGACGTTGCCGAGCTGGTCGTTGGTGACTTTGCCGCGAAGCGTCAAGTCGCCTCGCGCCACTTGGTTGATGACCGTCAGCAAATCCGTGATGTTCTTCTGCAGCGAATCGCTGGCGTCCTGGTTGCTCGTTGCCTTGGAGACTTTGGCCACGGCGCGATTCAAATTGTCCGCGATGTAGCCCAGTTCGTTCGTGGCATGGACCTCGGCGCGCGCCCGTGGATCGCCACGAACGAACT
>Ga0066395_10001076_pt1 | contig 9908 bp, 9 predicted proteins | sample PanSoiPlot1MoBio_FD_61218 | JGI IMG/M metagenome (GOLD analysis project Ga0066395, IMG submission 61218) | Tropical forest soil microbial communities from Panama analyzed to predict greenhouse gas emissions - Panama Soil Plot 1 MoBio | ecosystem: Environmental > Terrestrial > Soil > Tropical... | reverse complement strand
AGAAGTAAACCTGCACATCCGTAGCCATCGTGAAGCTTTTGTGCTCGGCCATCTCCAGCCCGCGGTCCCAGGTTAGCGAGCGACGCAGCGTCGCTGGGAGTTGGCGCACGTGCCGGCTCAAGGCGGCCACCACCGTAAAGAACGGGCAGCGGAAGTCATCTCAATTGTTGCAATTGAGCGCCGCGCCGCAACTTCCGCCGCCCGACGCAAACTGTTGTCTCACAACCGCTGATGTCGTTTAACTGGCAAAAATGGCAGGCAAATTTCCTCATTTCTCAAACTTTTTCACAACGTCAAAAATTGACATTCGACAGCGTCAAAATTAACAGCTGCGATATCGTTCGCACCAGTCCGTTCTGAACTGTAGAGATACTCAAATATCCGCGAGAATGGCCCGGCCGTGCCGCGACTTCCGCCGGGCCTTCTCTGTCCTAATTTCCGTCCGCTAAGAAAATCTCACGCCCATGCAATACGTCGCTTCATGCGTGAGACCAATGCCAAGGCCCTGTGACCGGTTTAATAAGATGCAGCCCACGCCGGCGAGCTCGTCCGGGCACCCAAGTTTCCTGTAAGTCGTGCCAGTGTTCTGCAATGCCCCAAACCTGACCGTCTGTCCGAAATAGCGGCACGGATAAGCTCACCGTGCGGCGCAGCACAGCCGTCAGCACGAAATGTCCAAGCTAGTTGCCGGGAAGGCCGTTTATTAAGGATTTGGTAATCGAACGGATGGTAGAATCTCTCACAATCATCCATCCTTGAGGGGCTAATTTGTTTTTCACCGGCTTAACGACAACATTTCTGAAGGAATTTTTCTTCGATCTTTGGGTCACTTTTCCTTTGCTACTGAGCCTCGCGGCGGTCGTTATCGCGCTAGGACAAGTCGTGGGACGAAAAGAGGGGTGGTCACGTTTTGACAGTTTCTACTGGTCGTTCGTCACCGCCACGACTGTTGGTTACGGAGACATCAGACCCACAAAAAAAATGTCAAAAATTCTCGTCATCATAATCGCAATCACAGGGCTGACGTTTACCGGTATTTTGGTTGCGGTAGCCGTTCACGCCGCGACTCTAGCGCTGGCGGCACATGACGCTGCAATGAAAGTCCGGTAACAGCTTCAGAGGCTTTTATTTCATATCCGCGATCGCGGTCCCCGGACCGGCTCGCGGTTGTCGACTTGGTGAAACAAAAGAGGTGTTGACTACGCCATGACGTTGACGGGGAGTCCTTTGCCCGCGATCTTGGAAAGTACGACGTCTCGGCCTGCGTAATGTGTGGCTTATTCGCTCAAATTTGCTCAAAACGAGCACGCGAAGTCCTTGATTTTTCACGATTGTATTTAATGAGTCTTGCGTGCGCCTGCCTGTTCCGCCACTCGAACAGTCAAAATAGAATATACATGCAATTCTGAACGGGTTCCCTGCCGCCGTGCAGTGGAGTATTTACCGGCAGTACGCCGGTACTATAGCCATGGGACTAAAGGATTGTAATGATCGTGTCGCGGGCAAATAAGGCCCAAGTGTTTCTCTCAGCCGTCGGGGAGCACATCCACAGGACACCGCGAACCGGGACCACGAAATTGTCCTCAACGGTAAACATGCGATCTGGTTTCCACGCGATGGGCGTCTTGCGCCCCGAGGGACAAGCATCAGCGGAGCCGGTGGCTCTTGAAACGGCTGTCGTCGCCACAGGCGCCCGCCCCGGCGACGCTACCGCGAAGCGAGAACTTTTTGCAGAAGAAACCCAGACCGTTCTTGTCTTTGAACGGGGAGCGGTTATCCGGCTTTCCGCAGCGGTTGCGGACGGCCAACTGCTTTTCCTTACAAACAAGAAGACCGGCAAGGAAGTGGTGACGCAGGTTGTCCGCAAGCGTAGTTTTCGGCCGACCAGCTGTTATGTGGATTTGGCGTTCACTGAAGCCTTTCCCGGCTTTTGGGGGATTGAGTTTCCAAAAACCGCTCCGGCTCTGCCCAGTCAGATGACCAGTGATCCCGGCGAAGAGGAGGCAACAGAATCAGTCAAGCGTTCCGAGCCACCGGATCAGCAAGAGATCGAACGGCTGAAAAAAGAAGTGGCCGAGCTGCAGAACCGGCTCAAGACATTGAGCGGAAGCGCCACGAATGCGGTGTCATCGCCGACGACGTCGGGAGATGGAGAGAGTGATTCTTCCAGCGGGAAACTGACGAGAGAACGGCAGGAAGAGAAAATACTTGCGCAGCTATTGGCTCAAGAAGAGCAACAAGAGCAGCTTCCCGGTCCGAAGCGCTTGGTGGCGTATCCGAAAAAGACTACAAGTTTGACAGTTAAGGCCGCCAGCAAAGTGGCGACTGCCGGCGCGTTCGCAGCGGTGATCGTCGCGGTGGTGATCGCCGCATATCGCTTTGGCCTGCTCGATGTGTTTGTTTCGAAGTCCACGGCGACGCCGGTTCACACCGCCGTGACTGAGCCATCCATGCCGAAGCCGGTCGTTGCAAGCACCGCGTCCGCAAATCACGCGCCTCCATCGCAAGCGACGCCGGACACGTCACGTTCCGCGTCGCAGAGCGTAGTGAACAAGGCCCCAGCGGGAATCAGCTCGCTGCCAAATGTGGTTGAAGATGTGAACGTTACGAACGGAACCCCGGCATCGAGAGCACAGAACACCACGTCAATGGAATCGAAAAGGCCCAGCAGTTCAAGGAGCGACAGCTTCACAGGCATTTCTGAAATCGGCGCCGTTCCAACGGGCAATTCTACGGCCGTTGCCGCTAGCGGCGGTGCACCTACCGCTGAGGACTACATTGCGCCCAAGCTCGTTCACTCTGTGAGGTCTGTTTCGCCGCCGGAAGCCCTGCGGAACTACGTTACAGGCAGTGTCAAGGTAGACGCTCTCGTCGACACCACCGGCCACGTGAAGTCGGTCAAAGTCCTCTCTGGACCACAGAAGCTCTACAGCACGGCAATCCAGGAAATAAAACAGTACATTTATGAGCCGGCCCGAAAAAATGGCAAGCCGGTTGCGTCGCATGTGCAGGCTAGCCTGCAATATTGGTACGAACCTTAGTCCATTTTTAGTCCGAGCTTGGTTTCCCGCCCTTTTTTGTGGAGAGCGCGAGGTTAGTCCCTCGCTAGGGAGTTCACCTGAGAAAAAACTGAGACACGTCGGCAAAAAGTACTTCACGTCGCGCCCTGGTTCGGTGACAACGTTCATTTCGTGGTCAAACGGCTACGGGTTTCTCAGCAAAACCAGGCACTTTCGTGATGTTTTCAGGCTGGAGATGTTCTTCTTTAGGAAGGGAATCGAACGTGCCATAGGTCTCCTGACCCGCCCACACACAAGGAGGTGTGGAATCATGATTCGGAAACTATTCATTGGAGCCTCGCTTGCCGGGCTGTTGACCTTGGGGGCGGGCATGGCGGTGCGCACCGCAAATGCACAAGACCCCGGCGACAAGCAAGAGCGGCAGGCCTCCAAAACCGTTTCGGGGAAAGTTGCCTCAATCGGGAACGGCGGACATTCTTTCAGTCTGGAAGTGAACGACGAGAGCAAAAGCAAGATGGATTTCGTCGTGGACAAGAATACGCAGGTCAACGGTCAAGTCAGGGAAGGCACTCCAGTGACCGTTCAATACCAAGCTATGGCGAACGGGACGAATCTCGCGGTGAGCATCACAGCGAACGCCTAACTACTCTCATCGCAAATCAGTCGAACGGGTGCGCTGCCGGAATTTCGCAGCCTGCGGCGCACACTTTATTTTTTGCCACTGTTATAGTATCTAGCGCCACGCGTGCGAAGCTCCAACAAAGACTAACTGCTGCGGGCCAGAACTTCGCCACAACGCGATGGGCCCACAATCATGACGGACTCAGCCCACCACATTCGGCGGACAATTGGCGTTGACGTCGGCGGCACGAAAGTAGCGGGTGGACTGGTCACCGAACGTGGAGAGCTGGGCCCGGTCTTGCGTATTCCCATGAATGTACGCGGCACGGCCGCCGAGGGATTCGCAGCAGTTTCCTTTGTCGTGGACCAGCTCGTCAACAACGAAGGCGGCGACAACGCGAGTATTTCGATCGGAGTTTGCGCGCCCGGTCCGCTCGATCCGCGGACAGGAGTGGTACTGAACCCGCCAAATGTCCCGTGCTGGAGGAATTTTCCGCTGGTCGCCGAAATACAGCGCCGGTACCGCGCTACGGCAAGACTGGATAACGATGCGAATGCCGCAGCGCTCGCGGAAAGCTTATGGGGCGCGGGCCGTGGTTACAGTAACGTTTTCTATGCGTGCGTGGGCACTGGTATCGGTACGGGTATTGTTCTGGACGGGAAAATCTTTCATGGACGTACCGGAGCTGCAGCTGAAGGCGGTCACATATCCATTGATTACAGCGGTCCGGCGTGCAATTGCGGGAAGAAAGGGTGTATCGAGGCACTCGCATCGGGGACGGCGATCGCGCGTCGTGGCCGCGAGATGGTAATGGCAGACCCTAAAGCCGGCGCCCAGTTGCTGGGTCTTGCAAACGGCGACGCGAATGCAATTCGTAGTGAAATGATCGGCACTGCTGCTGAAATGGGCGATCCGGTGGCACAACAGATTTTGGCTGACACGATCGAATTTCTGGCTGTTTGGCTCGGCAACATTGTGGATCTGCTGGAGCCCGAAGTAATGATTTTAGGCGGTGGTGTATCAGAGATGCTGCGCCCGCACTTCCCACGGATTCAAGACCGGCTGACGAGCTGGTGCGTCAATGGCCGTTGCTGCGAAATTCCGCTGGTGCCGGCGCACTACGGCGAAAACTCAGGCATCGCCGGAGGCGCCGCTCTTTGCTTTCTTCCTGTTGCGAACTAGGCCTTGGTTGATTTCTGCGGAGGGATGTCCGCATATCCAGGGGTTACCTGCTTGATGTTTGCAGGAACGTCAGCGTGGACTTCGGCAAGCGACCAGCGGATTCCTCCTGCAAGTAGATTCTGAAAGAATGGGTTCTGCCAGTTTTCCGGCCGGTCGCCAATTGCGGTGTAAAAGACGCGACCTTTGCCATGCATGCGCGCCCACGTCCCGGGGTATGACCGCCTTTCGTAACAAGCGTTCTTCAGCTTGCTGGTATCAATCGTAAGGATGACATGGAGGTCCGGCATGAAGTCCTTTAGCGAATACCACTCTTCGTTCATTTCGACCGGTGACGTTACGCCTTCGAGGCCCGGAAATTTCGGATCGTTAATGATCAGGTTGGTGGTCTGCAGACGCGGATTGTCACCGTGAATAATGAATTCACCGCCAAGCATGCGCAGATAGGGGTCGGACTTTTCTCCGTAGGCTACGTAGCGCGTCCCCTTCTCCATGGAATCCGGCTGGGTATGAAAGGTATCGCTGGCCGCATGTACGCCGACAAACCCTTTGCCGTCGTGAATCGAGTTGAGGAATTTTTTCTTGCCCTCGGCAGACATGGGCGGATTCTTGTCGGTTCCCTCGGTGGTCAGATCACCTGTTGTAAAAAAGAGCATCCCATCGAACTTATGGAAATCCGCAGAATCAAAAATCCTTCCGTCTTTCGAACACTCCAGCTGAAATCCGTGCTTTTTGCTCAACTCCGTTACAGTGTTTTCCAGAATGCTGGGCTTTCCGTCGACGCGCTTCACCGCCTGGTGTTCAAAGCCCGAAGACTTCGTGAACACGAGTAACGATTTCTGTGCAGCCGGGACTAGGCGAGACGGCAGGCTGACTGCTGCTCCGGCAAGCGCAGCCGTCTTCAGGAATTTGCGTCGGTTTTCGCGAAGTTTCATCGTGCTCTCCTGGTCGTGGCTTTTAAGAATGACTTTCTGCGTGCGTACAGGCCGGAAACGTAGAAAAAACCCGGTCGGGAGTCCAGCCCAATTCGCGCATCCCGATCTCCGAGGAGTAATAAGCTCCTACGGTCCAGGCCTTCAAATTTTCAAAATGCGCGTAGTCTCCCGAACTTTTTGCCGACGCAGTCCGCAGCAGCTCACTCAATTGCGTATTGCTCAGCGAAGCTATGTTCGTATGAAATGTCTGGTTGGCCGATGTTTCAAATGCCGCCAGGGATGCCGCGAAGTCCCGCTGAGATTTCGTGGAGTCGACATATAGCAAAAGGTCGATAAACGCGGCGCTCTCGGCCTTGCGTGAACCCGGAACTATGGTCTCCGCAAGCCTTTCCACGGAAGCGAACTGCGATTCGGAGAAAAAGAGGGGTTTGTTTGACTCCAATGCCAGGACTTCATCGGCCGAATCGAGCCGGGTCCCATTCAGCAGTTGAGTATGGACGGGATGCAACAACTGCAGGCGGGGGACGACGATTCCGGCGGCGAACCCTGAAAGAAGAGCTTTAGCTAGTTCGCGTCTCGAGACCCGGCGCAAGGGCAGCTCGTAGACTTCAGGAAGTTCATTGCTCACGGGTGGCAGTAATCCTCTCCGTTTCCCGCGGCAGATGTTACCATTCCGCGGGGAAAGAAAGGAATCGGCCTCGTGCAAAATAGGAGCCAGCCGGAATACGACGTGATTGTAATCGGCTCAGGTGCGTCCGGAGGATGGGCTTCAAAACGGCTGGCGGAAGCCGGTCTCAAAGTAGCATTGCTGGAAGCCGGCAAGCCGCAGGCCGACGCAAACTTCACTGAGCACAAGCCCGAATTCGAATTGAAGTACCGTAATCGTGCGAAAGAGATGCTGTGCAAAACGCGACCGATACAATCAAGGTTTGCCTGCAGTGAATACAATGCGGACTGGTTTGTGAACGACATCGAGGAGCCTTACACCACTCCTAAAGATCAGCCGTTCCTTTGGATGGGGCGTCTTCGCGTGACGGGCGGACGCACCAACGTCTGGGGCCGCGTCAGCCTTCGCTTCAGCGATCTGGATTTCAAAGCTGCTTCCCACGATGGCTATGGTGAGGACTGGCCTCTCAGCTACGAAGACCTCGAACCCTATTATGACGTTGTTGAGAAATACGTCGGCGTCACGGGAATGTCCGAGGGCTTAGAGCACTTGCCGGACGGGCAGTTTCAGCCCCCCATGCCGCTCACGTGCCAGGAAACGATATTTCGTGAACGGTCTATGGAAAGACTGAAGCGAGTTGTAACGCTCGCCCGTTCCGCGAATCTTACCCGCCCCATCAACGGCCGAGGGCCTTGCCACTATTGCGGTCCGTGCGAACGCGGCTGCATAACGCACTCTTATTTCAATGCAGCTTTCACAACGGTGCCGGACGCGCTTCGAACTGGGAACTGCACACTCATCTCCAACGCCATGGTCCACAAAGTCCTGATGGATCAAGATTCGAACCGTGCAACCGGCGTGCTCTTTGTAGACCGGAGCACGAAGCAAACTCGTGAACTTCACGCTCGCGTGGTGATCCTCTGCGCCCAAACTCAGGAGAGCACGCGCATCCTTCTAAACTCCAGCACTCGCGAATATCCCAATGGTTTAGCAAATTCAAGCGGAGTGTTGGGACACTACCTGACGGCGCATGTGCGTAGCGGCGGTGGTTCTGGCGAATTCCCGCCTTTCCGTGCACAAGCAACGCTCGGCGGGCCGAACAAACCCGTCGGCATTTATGTACCTCGCTTTCGTAACCTCAAGAATCAGCCTCAGGCGAAAAACTTTTTGCGCGGCTATGGCTATGAAGGCGAATCTTCTCTGGATTTCAATTGGGAAGCTGCCGGCTTTGGCGACGCTTTCAAGAAAGCTTTGCATGAGCCTCGATCGTCGCTCGACATTACTGGATTTGGCGAGGTCTTGCCACGTTGGGAGAATCGCGTCGAGATCGATCCTGAGGTGAAGGATATCTACGGTATTCCCGTCCTGAGAATCCACATGGCGGATAGCGAGAACGAAAATGCCATGATAAAGGACATGGGTCACTCGGCGGGCGAGATGCTGGAGGCCGCAGGCGCGCAGAACGTGAAGACTTATGCGCATCCCTCTGCACCACGCTGGGCTTTGCACGAAGCAGGCACCGCACGCATGGGCTCCGATCCGAAAAAATCAGTGCTCAATCAGTTTCAGCGAACCCATGACGTCAAGAATCTTTTCGTGATGGATGCCTCGGGCTTCACGTCCAATCCTTGCCAAAACCCCACGCTGACGATCATGACGCTGTGTGTTCGTTCCTGCGATTACTTGATGGGAGAGTTCAAGCGCGGTGCAATCTGAAGACGCGTCGCCTTCCTTCTGGGCGGAATTTGGTTCCGGGACCTGGACTCGAACCAGGATACTCAGCTCCAAAGGCTGATGTCCTACCAATTAGACGATCCCGGAAGCGTTGCAAACAATGTCTTTAGAATTATGCCGTAACGTTCAGGTGTGGGTCCACTGCGGCCGGCTCAGCATTCGTCGGGCCGATTCGTGGAGCGATTTTAGTAACTGAATACGGGCACCCAGTCAAGTTCGCTTTGCACCAGAATCAGGGCGAAGATGAGTATATCTTCGGTTTCGTAACCACTTCTAAATCAGGCCGATGGAGAGATTGAGCCACGCAACACGTCAATTAACTAGATGTCTCGGAGCACCTCTTGGTCGGTAGAAATTCCTGCTCGCAGTTGCTTTTTGGCTTCTCCATCGCATCGTGGCAGCGTGTTTGAATGGACTCTACCGGAAGATGAATTTCTTTGGGGCGCCGCTCGGACCGTCGTGAACACAGCGATGCTCGTACGCTCCGGAGCCGCCGGTCCAACGTTCTACACAAAACTCTGTAATGAAAGATTCCGCATCGAGAGCTAGGTTTTTGGCATCGCCGTCCCCGCGACCGCATCCAGCCAGCGGAAAAATTCGGAGAGTTCCATCATGGACACAGTCGCCGCGTGGGAGTCCGTTTTCCAGGATGCTGTTCACGAATCAGACCCGATGATTGCAGAAGTAAAGATTAGGATAGCGGAAGCTGCGATTTTCGACAGGATTCATGACTTTGGTAGCAGTCCCGGCTCTTTGGAAGAGCAAGCGTTGTTTGACGCACTCGGCACAATAAGGGTCCTCCGCAGCGTGCGACGGATTCCGAGATGAGCCGGAGCAATAGGTTACGGCAAAGACCCTACTCCGGCGTTCTTGAGTGCATGCTATTGCCTGAGCGCTCGAGGTGTAGCTGGTCCGCATGGATATGCATTACTCGGACGAGGCAGAATCGAAAGACGCAGGGTTTGACATTTAAATGCACTCCAGAAGTTTGCGGCTCGCCGGCACGCTTACGGGTAGGCAAGTATCACCAGGGTTCACAGCATCAACTCGTTGGCGTATTGACGCACATACGATGTCGCGACATACAGTATTTTTCGATAAGTGCTTCGACAAGTGCGCGCCGTACATGCGCCTACGTATTTTCACAGTGTCTATGGTGGACAAACTGCACTCCTAAACAAGGCCCGCTCTTTGGAGCAAACATGTTCTTTCGCGGGAATGGCGCAGTACTGCTGAACCTAGAGGGTCGAATTACCCATGCGGGTACGCGCTTTTGTGATTTGGTCGGGATTGAGCACACGAAAGTTGCAGGGATGTCATTCTTTGATTTCGTATTTCCGGAAGACATCGACAAGGCAAGAGAATTATTTGAACCATACAAGAAGCCACCGGAGCGGCAATTTCGATTCCGGCTTCGTGCACTTAATGGAGTGGAAGTATGGGCGGACATTCGGTGTGCACCAGCTCGGGTGGCGAGTGGCGACCTATGTGGTGTAACAGCAATGATAAGCGCCGCCGATTCGGAAGTATTTCTTGAATGCCGAAACGCGAAAGAGTACAAACTAAACTAAATTACGTCAGGGCTACGCCGCAATGAAATCCAAGCTCAGCGAGGGCACCTCGCGTGCCTCTGGTCTGGCCTGAAGCAGCGCACTCTTTGGCTCCTAAACGGACGCGAAAGCGCTTGGCCAATCCCTCGGACGTAGGTAAGCGAGCGCACAACGCGACCTCGCACCGACAATCCCTCCAGA
>Ga0066395_10001070_pt1 | contig 9934 bp, 7 predicted proteins | sample PanSoiPlot1MoBio_FD_61218 | JGI IMG/M metagenome (GOLD analysis project Ga0066395, IMG submission 61218) | Tropical forest soil microbial communities from Panama analyzed to predict greenhouse gas emissions - Panama Soil Plot 1 MoBio | ecosystem: Environmental > Terrestrial > Soil > Tropical... | reverse complement strand
GGCCAGGATCATTTTTTTTTGAACCGCGGTCCCTGGGGCTTCGCCCGGGAGGCAAGCGCGATAGGCCAGATAGGTCCTTTCGAAGGCCCCGTCCCACGACACTCCCGAAACCCTCTCCCTCGCCGCTTCGCCCATCTCCTCTAAACGTTTGCGGTCGACGGCCAGCTCCACCACCTTGGCCACGAACTCCGCGCTGCTCTCGGCAACGAGTCCCGTCTTCCCCGCGACAACCAGATGCTTCGGTCCCCCCTCATTCGTCACAACCGCCGGCACGCCGGACGCCGCCGCTTCCTGCACCACGTTACCAAACGTGTCGGTGCGAGACGGAAACACGAACAGGTCCATATTCGCGTACGCCCGAGCCAAATCCTGGCCCCGCAAAACGCCCGTGAAGTCGGCGTGCTTCATGCGTTTCTTCAGCCAGTTCACTTCGCTGCCATCACCCACAATGGTGATTCGAAAGTCGTCCAGACCTCGGCTTATGAGCTCTTTTTCTATGTCCCGGAGGAGCCGCACGCCCTTTTCCGGCGTTACTCTGCCGACGAATCCGAGCCGCAACGTTCGGTCGCGAACCGTTCTGTGCTTGCGATTGAATTGCTCGCCGTCCACGCCCCGCGGCATCAGGAAGGAGGGTTTTTGCAGCTCGTTTTCGAGCCATGCGACCTGGGACTCGGTGGGCGCCAGCGTCACTTTCGCGAAGCTGTAAAACCACAATAAAACCCGCAATCCCTGATCCTGCGACCAGCGCACTGCCGGCCGCGAGATTTTCCCGGGCAAAAACTCGATCAACTTCTCGAATCGTCTGGCCGCAAACTGGTGAAAATTCGTGTGCCACGAGGCCACCAGGGGAATCTCGAGCCGGCGCGAAAGGTAAGCGCCGAGCTGCCCGAGTTCGCCGGGACTGGTGATGTGGATGACGTCCGGGCGGAACAATTGCAATTCCTTCCGGATTCGATGGACATAGCGCCAGAAGAAGAAGTCGTATTCGAGGTCGCATTCGATCCCCAGGCTGCCCCAGGAGCGCTTCAGTTCGACCCTCCGGACGTTTCCTTCCTCCCAGGCCCCCGGCTGCTTTCCGCCGTGAATCGCCAGCAGCGGCAGGTCATGCCGCTTCGCGTATCCGACGAGTTGCCGCGCCGTCAGCGCCACGCCGTTTATCTCGTGATAGGTCTCGCAAAACAGCGCGACCCGCGGGCTCGGGATCATAACCCTCCTTCTTCATGTCCGAGAAACGGCAGCCGCAAGGCGGGTCGCAACACCGGATTTGCCACCTGCGAGATGACCCAGCGGAACTTGTCGACGAAGCGGTGAAAGCGCGTCCCGGTGAACTGCGAAAGCCTCTTGGCCTCGCCATTCTGTTCGATAAACACGCGCGTCATCCAGTGGCCACGGCCAAATTCCCCGGGAGCATCCGAGAGGGCATGCCATGCGTTTTCAATCAGGCGCAACGGTAAAGGCTCAAAGTATTGCGGCATGAAGACAATTTCGCTTCTCTTCTCGTCGCGCACTTCCCGAACAAACTCCTCGAAACTTGCGGCCGGCGACAGGTTCAGCACCGCGTTCGCTTCGAACCCGTGGCGGTCGCCGCCCGAGATCACCGGTATTCCGAGCACCGCTCCGAGTTCGAGCACTTCGCGGTTTTCCTTCCGCGAGCGCATGCCGTTTATCTCGATTGCGTGCAGCTGCGGCAGGAATTTGCTCAAAAAGCCTCTTAAAGCCCGCTTGTGCCGCTCCGCCCCGATGCTCTCGGCGTCCCAATAAGGATGGTTCAAAACGACCAGCACGGACTCTTCGCTGTCGAGAGCGCACAGAATCCCGCGCAGTTTTTTGCCATCGGGTTGGGCCGTAAAGGACCCCAGTTCCGCCATCCAGGCCATGGCGTTTTCCTCGGGGAGGTTGTGCACCCGATGTGAAACACTGTGTCTTCGAACGGCACGGTCCACTCCACCGAAATCGGCACACTCGACGTCCCTTGAAGCATTCGCAGGTGTATTCCCGCCTCGATGTTGTCGTGATCCGAAACAGACACGATGGCCCGCAATCCCAGTTGTCTTTCGATTTGTTCGGCTTCGAGTTTATGCGCTTCCCGCGGCGACAGCGGCGGCGTCCAGTAGATCTTGCTGAAATCGAAATCCCAGTGTTGGTACAGGTGGAGCCGGCCGAGTTCGCGCTCGATGATGTAGCCGCCGACAGGGAATTTGGCAATGTAGGTCGGCAGCCGGCCGAGATACTCCTTCGAATACATCGTGTGGCTGTGCAGCGAGATGCCGGAGCGAAATTGACCGGCAAACGCAGTCCGAGCGTCGAATCTGTGAAGCAGCGTTGGACAGCCAGGCATCGTCGGCTCCCTATGGCGATGAGGATTACCGGCTTTCGGGCGACGAACTTGCGTTCAGGGTAAGGAAGCGACTGTTACCGTTCGATGACGGCTGTGTCAACTTTCACTTGTTGTTACCGATTGCATACACCGTGCCCCGCCGGTCGATCGCCCCGCTTTCGTTACTCAAAGGGCACAAGCGCGTCGTTCCTCTTCGTCGATTCAACTCCGTGTCAAACTCGCTTAACACCGGGTTCCGTAAGCTCTCGCCATGTTCGGTCCCACTCCGGCGGCGATTCGAAAAAGGCGCGTGACAGGATGAGGGTCGCGCCCGACCGCCTGGCCTTGCTCCTCTTTTTTCTTTCACTTCGCTCGGGGCGACGTCGGCTACTGCCGACCGCCAGCCCATTCTCGATGCCCTGCGCTCGGTTCGGGAACCACTGGCGGTCTCCGTCGAATACAACTACATCATGACCGCCCGTGTTCGTTTGTTGTTCTTCTGGGCTGGCAAGGACGACGTCGGCAACGGCTACATTCGGCGTGGCACTTCGAGTGCCGACTCCCGCGAGGAGTTTTTTCAGGTTCTCTTTGGCAGTGACCCCGAGAAAGCCCCGCGCGCCATAAATCGCTGGGGTGCGGGCACCGAAATCGCTTGGCACCGCGCCCCGCTGGCCGTTCCCCCTCGCGAGGACGACGTCACCGCCAGCGCTTTTGTCGGCTTCATGAAGTCTTCTCGCGGAAAGTCCGTCGCGGAAATCGAAGGCGAGCTAAAAAATGAGCAGGAACCCGCTCTTCATTCCTTTACGGGCATTCTGAGCCGGGTTGAACCGGACCGAGCGCTTTCCCTCGTCGTTCGGCTCGAATCCGACACCGACTTCACCCTTCACCAATACGAGCTCGCCGCGCCTGTGATGTTTGACCATATGCAATCGTCGGACCTGCCCGTGCGTTCCCTCGCGAGCGCCGGCCGGTGCTCGCGCGCTGGCTCATTCCTCGCCACCGTCGCCGAGCTGATGGACCTCGCCGTTGCCGGCCTTCCCGCTCCCCAATCACGCTGCTACGTTCATGACGCGCAGGAAAATACTCTGACCCTCGAAACTGCTGCGCCCGTGGCTTCGCTCCCGGTCCGATTGCACGCTGCTGACCGGACACCGCTTCTCGACACCACGTACCCGAATCTCCTCGAGCTCGACTTCGTCTCCACACACAAGCTGACCGGCAAGAAGGTTTACTTCACAATTCTCGCGGGCACCGAGGGACCGCTGCGCGGCGTGCCCGTCCAGATCCGCTACCAGCCGAACTGGTGGTTTCAGGCGGTCCTGAATCTCGCGCCGGGCAATCCCGCCCCCGACGAGCCCGACGCGGGCCTCCCGCTGACGCTTGCGAAACACTTCCCGTTCGCAGCTTTTATGCCCGGAGAAGCCTTCAGTGTCCCGCGACGTCCGGCACCACCGAAATCTCCACGCTCGATGGATATTCCTTCGACCGGTACACTCGCTGCGTCGCCTTTTGGTAGTCCGATTCCTTGGCCTCAAAAATATTCGGCACAAATTTCTGCGGGTTCCGGTCATACAGCGGAAACCACGTGCTCTGCACCTGGACCATGATGCGGTGGCCCTTTTTGAACACATGATCGGCCGTGTGCAGGCTGATGTGGTACGGAGTGACTTCTCCCGCGACGATGGCCTCGGGTTTCTCGTACGACTTGCGGTAGCGCCCGCGGAAAATCTCATCGGCAATCATCAATTCGTATCCGGAGAGCTTCCAGTCGCTCTCCACTTTCTGCGGATACACGTCAATCAGCTTTACCACCCAATCGCTGTCCGTTCCCGTGGTCGACAAAAACAGCTTGGCCGTAACCTGCCCGGCAACCGTGAGGTCCTCGCGGAGTTCCCCGGTCTGCCAAGTCAGAACGTCAGGGCGGTTTTCCACGAACCGCTGGTCCTCGACGAGCCACGTGTACCAGCCGCCCGGGTGATCTTCCGGATAGGTCATATCCACCGGGCGTTGCCGGTACGGAACCGGATGCGCCGGATCGCTGACGTAGGAATCAAACGCGTCCGCGCCCCCGTTGTCGGGCGCTTCGAACGACAGCCGACCGCCCTCGCCGAAATATAAGTTCCTTTTTCTCGCGTCCGCCGGCGGCCAGGCGTCGAAACTCGTCCACGTGTCGCTGCCGGTTTGAAACAGCAGCGATTCTTTCAGCGGCAGGCTGCCCTTGTCGTGCAGCCAGTAGGCAAACCATGGCGCCTCGATCTTCTTCCGAAAATAGTCTGCGGTGTTCGACCAGAACTGTATCTGCCCGAGGGTATTCCCCGGGCCTGCGGACCATCCCCCATGGTTCCACGGGCCCACAACCAGGAAGTTCAGGTGCTTCGTATCCGTGTTTTCGAGGTTCTCGTAGGTGCGCATGGGCCCGTAAAAGTCTTCCTGGTCCCACCAACCCGCAACATTCAGGTTCGGCACCGTTGCTACCTTCAAGGCCGATTCCACGGCGTGAATTTTCCAGAAGTCGTCGTAGGTCGGGTGCGCCACAAAGTTATTCCATGTCGGGAGTTTCCCGTGAAAGTATTTGGCATTCACGTTCGCGAGAGGGCCGAGGCGCAGATACCAGTTGTACAGGTCGAACTCATCGAATTGAAAGGTGAAATTCTCCCTCGTGGTTTCCATCAGCGCCGCGTACTCGAACCCATAGCTCAGCCGGAAAGCGCCATTGTGAAAAAAGTCGTCTCCCATCCACGCGTCGCCCATGCACGCCTGCTCGGAAACCGCCTTCAACGCCGGATGAGGATTCACCATCGCCATGGCCGCGAGAAAACCGTCGTACGACACGCCCCGGATGCCGACCCGCCCGTTCTGGTTTGGCAGGTTCTTCAGCAGCCATTCGATGGTGTCGTAGGTATCGGTCGTCTCATCCACCCCGGTGGGATCGTTCGGGCCGCGCACCGGCCGATTCATCTCGAAATTCCCACCCGAGCCGTACCTCCCCCGGATGTCCTGGTAGACGAAAATGTAGCCGTCCGCGTAGAAGTGCTGGTCGCCTTTCAAGAACCGGCTGTAAGCGCCGAGACCGGCCGACACGCCGTAGGGAGTGCGCTGCAGCAATATGGGCAGCGGAGGGCCACCCTCGCGGGGCGTATAGATTTCGGTGTGCAATTTCACACCGTCCCTCATCGGGATCATGACCTCTTTTCGTTCGAAAATCTTCGTGAGGTCCTGCCGCGAACCCGGCTCCTCCTGCGCGCCGGCAGTCGAGGCCATCAGCAACACCGCTGCCAACAGACGAAACATTTCCCGTTTTTTCATCGGCTGTCCGCCCAACTACGTTCTCACCCGCGCGCAAAAAATCTCGGTGAGCATACCACACCACGCTCGCGGCTACCGCCGTTGCGATCGGGAAATCTACGGGTGACTCGCGAGCAACGCGTCTGCTAAAATAGGGGCTTAGAGACCGCACCTGCAATTGATGAAGAAAGAGATTCGTCCGGGCTGCTGGTTGTGTCAGCAGCCATTTTTGTCTCTAACGCCTTGACGAACATGACGAAAGACATTCGCAATATCGCCATCATCGCCCACGTGGACCACGGCAAAACCACCCTGGTCGACGCCATGCTCAAGCAGTCCGGCATCTTCCGCGCCAATCAGGAAGTGGTCGAGCGCGTCATGGACTCCAATGACCTTGAACGCGAGCGCGGCATCACCATTCTGGCGAAGAACACCGCCGTCGAATTCCACGACACCAAGATCAACATTGTCGACACGCCGGGCCACAGCGATTTCGGCGGGGAGGTCGAGCGCGCCCTGCGCATGGTCGATGGCGTCGTGCTTCTTGTGGACTCGAGCGAGGGCCCGCTCCCCCAAACCCGCTACGTGCTCCAGAAGGCCCTCGCCTCCAAGCTACCTCCGGTCGTCGTTCTGAACAAGATTGACCGTGCGGACGCACGCCCCGGAGAAGTCCTCAACGAGATCTACGATCTATTCATCGATCTCGACGCCACCGAAGATCAGCTCGAGTTTCCGGTTGTCTATACCAACGCCCGCGAAGGTGTCGCTCACCGCACGCCGGGCGACGACTCCATGGATCTTCTTCCCCTTTTCGAAGCCATCGTCAACAAGATTCCTGCTCCCACCGGCGACCCCGGCGGTGTTCTCCAACTGCAGGTCACCAATCTCGATTACTCCGAGTTTCTTGGCCGCATCGCCATCGCCCGCGTGTTCAACGGCACCTTGAACCGCGGCGACGAGGTGGCCATCAGCAAGCGGGACGGCAAACTCGAGCCCACAAAGATCACGAAGCTATTCACTTTCCGCGGTCTTGAGCGCGATGAGGCGGAAACCGTGGCCGCAGGCGATATCGTCGCCATTGCTGGCGTTGAGGGCATCCAGATTGGCGAAACCATCACCAGTCGCGAAAATCCCGCGCCGCTCGAGCCCCTCACCATTGATGAGCCCACCCTCGCCATGATCTTCTCCGTCAATTCCGGACCTCTCTCCGGACGCGAAGGCAGCTACCTTACTTCGCGCGATCTCCGCGACCGCCTCGCCAAGGAGCTCCTGACCAACGTCTCCATTCGCGTCGAGGACACCGATTCGCCGGAGTCCTTCCGCGTTCTCGGCCGCGGCGAATTGCAGCTTGCCATCCTTATCGAAACCATGCGCCGCGAGGGTTTCGAACTCATGGTTGGCAAGCCTGAAATCGTTGTGCGCACCGAAAATGGCAAGAAACTGGAGCCCATTGAGCGTCTTGTCGTCGACATTCCCGAGAATTTCATCGGCATCATCATGGAAACCCTCGGCAGCCGCCGCGGCGAAATGCTCAAAATGAGCAATCATGGCTCCGGCCGCGTGCGCCTGGACTTCAAGATTCCCTCGCGCGGCTTGATCGGACTGAGAAGCCAGCTGCTCACCGATACACGCGGCACGGCCCTCATTCATTCCCTTTTCGATGGCTGGACCGAATACGGCGGAGACATGGCGCTTCGACCCACCGGCGCCCTGGTCGCCGATCGCGCCGGGGTGTCGACGGCCTATGCCCTTTGGGGCCTCCAGGAGCGCGGTGAACTCTTCATCGGACCGGCCGTTGAAGTCTACGAAGGCATGGTTGTTGGCGAGAATTCGCGCGAGCAGGACATGGAAGTCAACGTCACAAAAGAGAAGAAGCTCACCAACATGCGCTCGTCTACCGCCGACGAAGCGATTCGCTTAATCCCGCACCGCCAGCTGAGCCTCGAGCAGGCCATCGAGTTTATTGCCGACGACGAATTCGTCGAAATTACCCCCAGATCCATCCGCCTGCGCAAGAAGGTTCTCGAGGCCGGCAAGCGTCCCCGGCGCTGGCAGGAAATCCGGGCCAGTCAGGAAGCGGCCCGCTGAGCCGGAACGCGCAGCGAGGGCGTTTCCTCCGTGTGACGGAGGAGTTCGCTCACGGGGCTTGTCCTGCGGGAAATCTTTCGCGTCCGGCAGGGCCGGGTTACTCTCACGCGCCTTCTTGCCAAATTCTCGCCGCGCATTTCCCCTTGGCCCTAAATTGCGGTACAGTACCAAAATCGAATCCGCGCCCGCGGCTTGCACATTTTTTGTTGGATGTTTGGGCTATTCGAAAGTCACACCTGGTGGGGGATCAGGGATGGTGCACTTGAGCGATTTGAATCGCGTATCTTCAAACGGCCACTCTCCACACGCAACCATCGCAGCTACGGCCACCGCGCTTCCTCCTCATCTCATCACGCGAGACGACGTGAAATACTACATGGGTCGCGTGTTCGACATCTCGGAACGACGCCTGGAAGCCATGATGGCCATCGTGGACAACGCGCAGGTTCAGCGGCGTCACTCCATCTTCCCCATCGACTACACAATCGAGCCTCGTCCGCTCTCTCAAACCAATAACGAGTACATCGACCATGCCGTTAGGCTCGGCCGGGAAGCCGCCGAAAAGTGTCTCGAGCGCGCCGCCCTCCGTCCCGATCAGATCGACCTCATCATTACGGTCTCGTGTACGGGCTTCATGATTCCTTCACTCGATGCTCACCTCATCAATCTTATGGGTTTCCGCTCCAACGTTTGCCGCATGCCCTTCACCGAGCTCGGGTGTGCCGCCGGGGCCATGGCCATCTCTCGTGCAGCGGACTTCATCAAGTCGAACCCCGGCGCCAACGCCCTCATCATCGCCGTCGAACTGCCTTCGCTGACCTTCCAGCGCAAGGATATCTCGCAGGCGAACCTCATCTCGTCGATTCTCTTCGGTGACGGCGCTGCCGCGGTCGTCGTGACCGGTCAGAAAAAACCGGGCCCGCGGGTCCTGGTCACCGAAACTTACACTTTCCCCGATTCGCTCGGTGCGATGGGTTTTGACTTGCGCGACTCGGGTTTCCACATTCTCCTCGCCAAGGACGTGCCCGAAATGATCGGCGCCAAAATCCATGAACTCGTTTATGGTTTTCTTGCGCGCCACGGCAAGACCCGCCAGGACATCAAGGGGTGGATCCTTCACCCCGGCGGCGCCCGCCTTCTCGGCAATGTCGAGCAGCAGCTTGGACTCTGCAAATGCGACACGCAGCCCTCCTGGGACATCTTGGCGAACGTCGGGAACCTTTCAAGCGCCACGATCCTCTTCATCCTTCAGGAGTGGCTTGAAAAACGCCCTTTGAAGACCGGCGAACACGCCATTGCCGCGGCCTTTGGCCCGGGCTTCAGCGCGGAGTTTTTGCTGTTGCAATGGACCTGAGCGTCATCGCCTATCTGGCCCTTCTTTTCGCGGTCGCGCTCCTGCGCTTGTACGAGCTGCGGATCTCGCGGCGCCACGAGGCCGACCTGGTCGCGCGCGGCGCCTCTAAAGTCGTCGATCCCCGCTTCCGCTGGATGGTTCTGCTTCATAGCTCCGTGCTTCTGGGCTCGGCCTTGGAAGTTGTTTTTCTCGACCGCCCGTTTTATCCCCTGTTCGCGGCGGTCTGCTTCGCCATTTTTCTGGCGGCCAATGTCGTTCGCTGGTGGGTGATTCGAACCCTGGGCGACCATTGGAACGTCCAGGTGGTGGATTCGACCGCCATGGGCATTGTCTCGACGGGCCCTTTTCGCTACGTGCGGCACCCGAACTACGCGGCCGTTTTCGTGGAAATGCTCGTCCTTCCCTTAATTCACTGCGCCTGGATCACCGCGGCTTTCGGCTCCCTGGCCCATCTGCTGGTTCTTTCGCAAAGACTCGCGACCGAAGAACGCGTCCTCTTTGCCGACGCGCGCTATCGCGAGGCCATGTCGGGAAAGCCCCGCTTCCTGCCGGGACTTTTCTGAGGTGCGCTCGATGCTGCGCGTTTTCCGCGGTCTTCTCGCCGTCCTGCTGGTCTTTCTGATTCTCGGACTGCGTGTCGCCGCTGCTCCCACCGCTCCGAGCGGGCCCGCGTTCTCCTCGATTCCGGAACTGGAGCAGGGTTACCGCCTGCTTTACGAGCAGAAGTTTCCCGAAGCTCGTGACATCATTCAGAAATGGGCGGCGGAGCATCCCGACGAGCCTTTCGGCCAGGTCTCCATTGCCGCCAGCTACTTGTTCGAAGAGTTCTTCCTCCAGCGGATACTGACCAGCGATTACTTTCTGGATGACAAGCGATTCCTGGGTGGCAT
>Ga0066395_10001060_pt1 | contig 9973 bp, 17 predicted proteins | sample PanSoiPlot1MoBio_FD_61218 | JGI IMG/M metagenome (GOLD analysis project Ga0066395, IMG submission 61218) | Tropical forest soil microbial communities from Panama analyzed to predict greenhouse gas emissions - Panama Soil Plot 1 MoBio | ecosystem: Environmental > Terrestrial > Soil > Tropical... | reverse complement strand
GTCGAGCAGGTCGCGGAATGCTTGGCACTGATTAAGCATGCCCGAGAGATCAACGCCAATTACCCCACAGACTTCCGTGACAACCGTGACGACATGGCCGGCTACGCAAACGTCTCACAAATGATCGCAGATAGGAGGCGCAGTGCCACAGATCAGAGAGATGCAGGATCAACACAAGGAGTGGGTGGATCAGAACTTCCCACATCAGATGCCGCATCAGCCCCTGCTGGGGATCGTCGAGGAAGTGGGCGAGCTAAGCCACGTCCACCTAAAGGCTGAGCAGGGCATCCGTCGGTTGGGTGGGGACAACGGGTACAATCTGAGGGTCGATGCCCTCGGGGACATTTTCATCTACATGATGTCCTACTGTAACTCTAACCACATCGACTTGGAGGAGGCAATCACGTCCACGTGGGACAGGGTCAAGAGAAGGGACTGGGATGCCGATCCCGAAACCGGCGGAGAGTAAGAAATGCCCCCACTGCGGCGAGCGTAAACCCATGAGTGAGTTTCACAAAGGGGCATCGTGGTGTAAACCCTGCCGCATCCCTCACATCGTGGGGAGGAATCGCATGAGTAAGTACGGTATCTCACCCGAGGTCTTTGACCAGATGGTTAAGGATCAGGGAGGTGTGTGTGCTATCTGCGAGGACCGACCTGCTACTCATGTTGATCACAGCCACATGACGGGTGAGGTTCGAGGCATCCTGTGCAAGCGGTGCAACTCAGCTCTGGGGTACTTCGATGATGACCCTCAGATCATTCGCCAGGCCATCCAATACCTAAGGGGTGAGTTATGATCGCACGCTACAAGGACCTCTCAGATCTGTGGCGCAAGAGCATATGGAAGATGTGGCGGGGAACGCTCGACGAAGGAGGTGACCTAGACTTTGTCGCAAGCATTGACACAATCGCCTACGATAACCTTTTGCTTGCAAATTCGATGGCCTTCGACTTGGACTTGGGCAGAGATTTGTGGTTGCATAGACAGCGGTGGACGCGTCTCGTTCGACAGTACCTTGACCTCTCACAAACCACGGGGTTCATTCAAAGAGCATCGGAAATTGGACTTGGAGAAGGCAAAAGAGGCGTTGTTACCGCTATGCCTTGCGCTCCTGTCCGAAGAGAAGCTAAGAAGCATCGGTGGGGAAATTGCATGGTCGGATTCACCTATCGGGGGCTGAGGAATGGCGGACGTAACGGTGATGGGCCGACACTATCGCTTCATTCTCGAGTCTCCTACATCGCCTACATTGGTGGGCTGGATCTTGGGTTGGCGCATGTTCTTGCTCGCGAGATCGGTCGCCGTATCGAAGTCCCTGTGGAAGAGTTCTCGTTCCGCTGGCACGTCGATAGCCTACAATTTCATGGATTCAAATCACTACCGATGCTATATCGAAGGCGATACGTGCGTGACCTGGAGGAACCAGATCTTAGGGACCAGTATCCGACTATCAAGCTGGTGGGTCGTTGGTGGGATCAGGTTGTACGTGACCATGAGGCTGGCGTTCCCCTCGATGCTCAGAAATATGGGCCACTTCGGCGTATCCGTCGCCGTTACCAAGAGTACGTGGACGAAGAGTTTCTCCCGTCGGTACCATTGGATTCCCTATCCCTGGAGGCGCTTTACCGATGACTACTGAACCGCAATGGCATGAGATCTTCGTGGATGAAGAGGTGCATCACTTCCTCCACAAGACGGCGAAGGCGACGAACACGAGCGAGAACGAGGTCTTGCGCTCAATCATCTTCGGGGAGAAGATGGGCATGAGTGCAGAGGCGCGTGAACAGTTAGCACGTATCGAAGAGGCCCCATACGAGAGGCGCCTCACTGATCCCGACGTGCTCGACGTACCCGAAGCCCTTGGTGGTGATCCGCGCCGCACGATCAAGGAAGATTAAAGGTTTGTGACGACGGCGCATGAGGCGCGTGGATACGTTACAATCAACATTGCAATCGCACATTGAAAAGAGAGAAGGAGGTGAAATATGAAGGACGCGGACGATGTGAAAGAACTTGTCCAGCGATGGAGTGAAGCATACATAGACTGGACAGGTCATCATACCCTCGAGGACCTACAAAATCCTCAGGGTGACTTCGAAGAGTGGGCGGAATGTGTATCAACTCTCCATCATTTCCACCCACAGACAGACTGGTCGACGAAACGTAGTGAGGACTACTCTGCTCGAGGAATCAGCCCCATGCGAGACCTTCTCGTTGACCTGCTCGCCGTGATCCAAGTTAGCTTCGTTGAGCAGGTGGATCGAGATTCGAAGGACGGCGTTGCGTACAAGACGTTCAACGAGGACTTCAGTGATTGGATGGATTCCATACAGAAGATCCTGAGGTTCGAGTTGGATAACGTCAACGCCTCTCTAGCACATAGCACCCCATAACAAACCCTTAACACCCGGCAGTTGCGGGTTGGCGTGGGGTTCATTACAATGTGTTTGCAACAACAAATGAATCCCCCCACACGAAAGGAGGTGACACAATGGACAGGGTTTCAAAAGGCAAGCAGACCATCATCGACGTGATGGATGCTCGCATCGAGGAGTTGGAGGAGAAGCTCGCGAAGGTACAGCCCCTGATCGACGAGCTTGCTCAGACCAGGCGTGCCCGTGCGACGCTCCTTAACGAGCGTTCAACAACGGGTGGCGTTGGGCGTAAGGCACAGCTCACGATGGAAACCGTGATTCACGCATTCCGCGAACACGGTCCCATGACAGCGAATGAGCTCGCCGAGCGCACGGGCGTGAGCGATTCAATCTCACGTTCACACCTCAACCGATACCGCGATCAGCGCTACGCCCAGGAGAACGACGGGTCGGGCAATTGGCGCCTTATCGGTGTCGAGGACGACGAGGAGGGCGAGGAGTAATGCCCCAGGAAACAGGGCGGCGTAGGTTCAACGCTGCGTCGCCCACACCACAACAGCGTTACAAGACTGTGGCGCTGACACCAGAGACCTACAACAAGGTCGTAGTCTGGGCCGACTACCTGCGTGAGAAGATGGGTCGTTGCACCATCGGTGAGGCGATCGACTTCCTCGTTGAATCCGCAGGCGTGCCCGAGGAGGAGTAATGAGAAAGGCAGTTGTAATCGTGGCGATCATTCTTGCGGTGGTGGTCGCCCTGAATGTGCGTGCTGCAAGTGCAGCCCCAACGCACTACCGTCAGATCCCTGCGTACGTCCTGACTGCAGCTAGGGTCGCGGGCGTAACCACGGCAGGAATGTCCAACGTTCGTTGCGGGTGGACGAACTACTACCACAACCACATCCGTTGTCGTATGACCGTCGCAGGCATGCCAGGCACGATGTTGATCCATCGCGTCGGGTACCATCGCTACCTGATGGTCTGCTCGGTCTACGGCGTCGTCGTCCTGAGGCAGTACAAGAGGTTCTAGGACGGGACGGTGAGTGCACTCTGGACAAGAAAGGAGAATCATCGTGGGTATGGCAGGAGGAGAATACCAGGGTCAGCGAAACTCCATCGGTTCCTACGGCTTCGCGCTGAACAACCTCGCGGAGGGTCTATCAACGGCCTTCCGCGTGGGTTGGATCACCGAGGACGAGGCGAAGGACGAGTTCCGCGCGAACGTGCGTTCGATCCAGGAGAAGGAGGCACGCGAGAAGAAGGCAGCTGCGCTGCGCAAGGAGGCTGACGAACTGGAGGCTGAATGAAAGACTGGCTAATCAAGATCGAGACCATCGTCGGAGGCCCTGACGACCGTGACCTGATGGAGGCACGGGTTATGTCGGACCTCAACGACGAGGAGTTCCACGGATACGACCTCACTGTGGTCGACCTGCAGGAGGTCAAGACCCATTACACGGGGAGAGAGGTGAAGGACCTCGAACAGTCCACGTCAGTAGTCGATGCCGTCGATATCTCCGAACAGCTCATGTACGAAACCCCCGACCACATGAGCGGTGAGCAAACGTTCCCGTCTACAACCCATCGCCCCTCGTACCCGCCAGATGCTCCATCCCACCCATGGGATGAAGGCATCTGGATCTTTCCCGACGACCATCCCCTCGCGTCAATCGAACGAGCAATGCACGCCCACGCAGCTGCAGGTGCCCCCAGTGATACCCTGCAGATCAAGAAGGCAGTCCTCGAACTGCCCGCAGGCGATGATGGCTAAGCGGTTGAAGACGGGGGACAAGGTCACGTCGAAGCACTCAGGCGTGGTAGGCGAGGTGGTTAAGGTCATGCTCATACCACACTACGTCGTGAGATGGGATTCGGGGTATATGACCTCGGTCACAGGAGAGCGGATCAGGGAGGCCGATGAATAACTATTGGAAGAACACGTTCGCCGAGGCTATCAAGGACGTGGAGCATTTACTCCATCAGTACGGACGGGAGGTCGATACAGGCCACTGGCAGGGCGTCTCTACGGAGGGGCGCCCTGACATGGTGACAATCGAAGCCATGGGTGTGTACTTCACCTGTCCCATGCCCCTACCAAAGCCCGAGGAATGTGCGATGGAACAGCCCCTGTTCATGCTCCGCGACGAAATCCAACCGAATCTGCCGTGGGCAGACGAGCACTTCGAGGAGCGTGTAGGCCGCAGACCAACGAATCCAGGTGAGGCCTATAGGAACTGGCCCTACTGGAAAGGTCAGGGCGACGCAACGATGGAGAACGAGAAGTTTACGCATACCTACCAGGAACGATTCTGGCCTAAGAAAGCTGGTGAGGATCGGCGAGTATTTACTCGCGAGGATGAAATCAACTGTGGCATTCGCTACGCCTACGGAGACCTCGACGACCTTGTCAAACTTCTCCTGAATCAGCCCCATACGCGGCAAGCATATCTACCGATCTTCTTCCCCGAAGACACAGGAGCTGTACATGGTGGTCGTATTCCCTGTACTCTCGGGTATCAGTTCCTGCTCCGTAATGATAAGCTCCACATGTGGTACTTCATTCGGAGTTGTGACTTTATCCGGCACTTCCGCGATGACCTATACCTCAGCGCGCGACTCCTGCTATGGGTACTTGACGAGCTACAGAGGTGGTCAGCCCGATGGCAAGTCGTGACGCCTGGGAACTTCACATTCGTCTGTCCAAGCCTACACTACCACAGAGGTGATCAGCATCTCTTCAGCTCGTGACAACAAGAAAGACCTCACATTCCTCGATATCGCTTTCCGCCTCGGCACACTGAGTACATGTAGCCGCGCCAGCGTAGGGGCTGTGATCGTACGCGAGGGGCGCTGTATCTCATGGGGGTTCAACGGTGCCCCACCTGGACTCCCACACTGCTCGGAAACGAATCACGGTCTCGAGGTCCCTCGAGGCGACAAGCTTGAGATTAGCCTTCAGCCTCGGGGGGCGGGGTGTCAATGGGCGACACATGCAGAAGCGAACGCCCTTGCTTATGCGGCGCGTCAGGGGATCAGTACAGACGGCGGTACGCTTTATGTGAGTATTTCCCCGTGTGCAACTTGCTCGCGCCTACTGATCGCAGCAGGGATTGTGCGGGTATGTTACAATGACTTGTACCGCGACACGACAGGCCTAGACCTACTACACGACGCAGGAGTAGACGTTGTCCGCCCTTGACCGACTAATGAACCACGACTGTACACGCTGTGGGCTGTGTGAGACGACGGCGCGCGTGTGCGTAGGAGGTAGCGGTGACCCAGAGTCGAGAATCATGCTCATCGGGATGGCCCCAGGAGAACGGGAAGCAGAGACTGGACGAGTATTTTCCGGGCGGGCAGGTCAACTACTGGACCTCAAGCTCAAAGAAGCCGGGCTGGATCGCGACAGCATGTACGTTACTAACGTGGTCAAATGCCGTCCTCCTAACAACCGGGAGCCTACTCGAATTGAGGTCGAGGCCTGTCGTAAGTATCTGGAACGGGAGTGCAAAGCGGTCGACCCAACTCATGTTCTCCTCATGGGGAACGTTGCTCTCCGTGCTGTTACACGTCGGTCAGGAATCACGAAGCATCGAGGACTTCGACTCCAGACTAAGGACCCTGTGTGGCGTGGCCGGACAATCATGGCTACGATCCACCCCGCTTACGTCCTACGAAATCCGGGACAAGACACTACTTTCGCAGAGGATGTTAGAAGGTTTGCGCGAGCTGTCGATGGTGAATTTCAAGTCGTTCCCGTCAAGGTCAAGCTCATCGACACCATCGAAGCTCTCAGAGCCCTCAAACGATACCTCCTCACAACCGCCGAGTCTTTCTCCTACGACGTTGAGTCCGTCGGTGCCCCATGGCAGGACGGATGGTCTATTGTTTGCCTTGGAGTTTCATTCGACGGGGAGACCTCGTACGTCGTTCCCCTCTGTCACCCTGAAAGCCCGTTTAAGACCAGATGGAAAGATGTACTTAGATACCTTCGACCTGGACTTGAGCGCGGAGGCCTACGAAGAGTTGCTCAGAATGGTAAGTTCGATAACGGTCAGCTTGCCGGAGCGAAAGTCTTCCTTGAGCATAGTTTCGATATTATGCTCGCGGCTCATCTCCTCGATGAAAACCGACCCAAAAACCTAGGCTTTCTCAGTCAGAACATCCTCGGGGCTGACGTGTACAAGGGGATGGTCGACTTCAAGAACTTCGACAAACAGCCCATGAGAAAGATCGCGGTTTACAACGGTTACGACACAGGCTACACACACCAGATCTACCCACGACTGAAGGAGGAACTTAGCAAGGAACCGAGACTCGCCCGGCTGTTCGCCAAGCTGATGATGCCTGCCTCGCATGTGATTCAGCAAGTCGAGTATCGGGGGTTCCATGTCGATCAGCAGCGTCTGCACTCACGCATCATAGACCTGCAGAGGATGATCGACGAACAGAAGGAGGTTCTGTATGAGTACCTTCCACAGAGGTGGCACGAGGACTTCAACTTTAACAGCACCCAGCAACTCGGTAGATGGTTGTTTTCCAAGAAGGGGCTCGGGCTATCCCCTATCGAGAAAACCCCCACCGGGCGCCCATCTACCAAGGAGGGTGTGCTTCTCCATTACCGCGACCATCCGGCGGTACAGGCACTACTACTCTACCGCACACTCCAACTGAAATGGATGAACACGTACTTATCACCCTGGTCAGCGAGGTTGGACAAGAGATCTCGCCTACATACGACGTACAAGCTCTACGGAACAGTAACTGGAAGGTTATCTGGAGACCTTCAGCAGATTCCAAGAGATACGTTCATACGTGGTGTTATCGGTGCGCCTTCGGGATGGTTGTTCGTCCAAGCGGACTACTCGCAGATCGAGTTACGCATCGCTGCCCATTGCGCGAAGGAGAAGAGGATGCAACGCGCCTTCTTGACAGGGCAGGACCTCCATCTACTGACGGCCCAGAGCCTGACTGGGAGGAATGGGTCATCAGTGACGAAGGAGGAGAGGAAGAAGGCGAAGGCCGTAAACTTTGGCTTCCTATACGGGATGTACCCTAAGAAGTTTAAGACCTACGCGTTCGAGAACTTCGATCTGGAGGTGTCGATTAGTGAGGCACAACTCGCCCGGCAGAAGTACTTCGAAGACTACCCGGACCTCATCGCGTGGCACGATCGACAGAAGAGGATCGCGCATAACTACCACCGTGTACAGTCCCCAATCGGCCGAGTACGACACCTACCTGACATACTTTCCAGCGATCACTCGGTTAGGATGGAGGCTGAGCGGCAAGCGATCAATAGTCCTGTTCAATCCTGCGCGTCCGACCTCATGCTTTTCTCGATGGTTCAGTTGCATAAGGAGTTGGACACGAGGGACTGTGCGATGGTGGGTACACTCCACGACGCGATCTTCTTCGAGGTAAGGGAGGATATGCTCGAGGAGTATGTACCCCTCATCAAGGAGGTCATGGAGAACCTACCACTGAAACGCACCTTCGGAACTCGCCTCGAGGTCCCAATCGTGGCCGACGTTGAGTGGGGGTATCACTGGGGGGAGTGGTTGTGACCTCAGGTCACAGAAGAAGGCAAGCTAGAGCCTTCAAGTTAGATCATTGTGAGGGCTGCTTCCGCGATTATGGTAGGTTGGAGATCCATCACATAGACGAGGACCACACGAACAATGATCCAGACAATCTCGTAACCCTGTGTCGTAGCTGCCACGCAAAGGTCCACGACTTAGGTAGGACCGAGAACTATCGTCGTAATTCGACGGGCCAGTTCAGGATATGATATAATCGTGAAACGAGTGAAAACACAGTATTGGATTCCACCGAAGAAAGTCGCCCTGAGGCTCGACGTGACCACAGCAACGGTTACTCGTTGGTGTCGTCAGGGTAAGTTCCCCAATGCCAAGAAGATCGGACGAGTGTGGAGAATTCCGGAGGAGGATATTGGCAACCTATAACCAGAGCAAGGTTAAGATGTGGAGGCGCTGCCAGAAGCAGTTCGCATTCCGCTACGACTACTCGCCTGAGGGTAAGGAGCTAGTCCCACGAGTACAACGAGCACCCCTCACGCGAGGGACGTGGCTCCACGCACTGATCGAGGCCCACTTCCAAGAGGAGGCAGGCTATGAAACCGATTGGCGAGAGATTCACCAGGCCTTCGTCAATAAATTCAATACCTACTTCGACGAGGAAAAAGAAGAGCTGGGAGACCTGCCCTCTGAGACCCTTCGGATATTTAAGTCCTACCTTCGATTCTACGCCAAGACGGAAAGTGACTTCATCACCGCCACCCTCAACGACGGAGAGCCCGCTCTTGAGTTCGTTATTGAGGTCGACCTACCCGACCACAATACTTTCAAAGGACGTGTTGATCGTCTTGTGGAAGACCGAGAGTATGGAGGGCTTTGGATATGGGATCATAAGTGGGTTAGGTCAGTCCCTGATACGGACGAGCGAATGATGTCCCCGCAGGCCCCCATGTACGTGTGGGGCCTTCGTCAGTTGGGTTACGACGTGCGCGGGTTCCTCTACAACTACGGCCGTACAAAAGCCCCTACTGTCCCACGTCCCCTGATGAAAGGTGGGATCTCGCAACGCAAGAACATGGACACTGACCTTCACACATACGTCACCGCACTCAAGGAGGAGTACGGAGACGAGTGGAAGGTTGCTGCGAAGACCATATACCGTGACACGCTGCTCAGGATTAAGGAGCGCGACGTACTCTGGTTCCGACGAGAGCGCGTACCCGTCGAAAAGGAACGCATCCTACGCTGCCTGTCGGAGTTCGAGATGTCCACGGGGCAGATTCAGAACAGGGTACAGAAAGAGATGGCCCCTCGATCCTACTTCTACAACTGTCGCTTCGGGTGTGAATACCACATGCTCTGTGTGGCGGAGTTTACAGGGCTAGACATTGCACCGCTCATCAAGGCCAAGTACGAACTCGTGGAGGAAAGGTATGCCGAGAGCGAGAAGGATCTCCTCACCGCCTGACGTTAGTTCTCGTGTCGAGGGCAAGATTGTCCGCGCGAGCGAGATGCCACAGAATAGGAGGTTTCTGGTCTATGGTAAGGCGAAGGCAGGCAAGACACGGCTCTCGTCATCTGCGCCTGAAGTTCTTCTGGTGGACGTTAACGAGAAGGGGACGGAAAGTGTACGCCGGAACCTTAACCCATACGTCTATCCCGTCGAGACGTGGACAGAGGTAAACGACCTCTACTGGTTCCTGCAGGAAGGACAACACGAGTTCAAGTCTGTGGCCATCGACGGTGTTACGGCACTACAGACCCTGTGCATGAACTTCGTGCTGGGTGAGGCAACGGCATTAGATGCCAGCCGTGATCCCGATATGCCAACGCGACAGGTGTGGGGCAAAGTCACTCAGCTGATGAAGACTCAGATCACAAACTACCGAAACCTGCCCATGAACGTGATCTTCACCGCCCTCACGAGGCGAGTGGTGATAGGTGAAGACGAAGACATGGGCGAAAGCATGACGGGTCCTGCGTGTTCACCGTCGGTAAGTGCTCACCTGGAAGCAGCGGTAGATGTGATAGGATATATCTACAAGAGGGAGGTGATGG
>Ga0066395_10001058_pt1 | contig 9988 bp, 9 predicted proteins | sample PanSoiPlot1MoBio_FD_61218 | JGI IMG/M metagenome (GOLD analysis project Ga0066395, IMG submission 61218) | Tropical forest soil microbial communities from Panama analyzed to predict greenhouse gas emissions - Panama Soil Plot 1 MoBio | ecosystem: Environmental > Terrestrial > Soil > Tropical... | reverse complement strand
AGCTTGAATCAAACCGAATTCAGCGAGTCAAGGGCTATTCGAAAAATGTTATGACTACATAATTAGCCCGCCCCCAATAAAAACAACCGCTTAGCTCAAAGCTGGGGAAAGTTCGGTCTAAGCGACAAGATGCTCTCCGATCTCGCCCAGTCGATCGTTCGATCATTCGACTTCGATTTCGATCACGCCTACGGCTTCTACAGCCTGCTGAAAGGAAACATCCTCGGATCCCCGATCAAATACGAGCTGTTTGCCGACATGGACGGTGGGGCAGATGAGGGCGGCGTCAGCAGCGTCAGGCGGACCCCTATCTGCAACGTGTTCCGCGAGACCGGCAGCAAAATGAAATTCCTGTTCGACTACGGCGATAACTGGGAATTCCTGGTCGAGCTGACGGGGCAGAAGGCGAAGGAGCGCGGCGCAAAGTATCCGCGCATCCTCGCCCAGGTTGGAAAGGCGCCGGAGCAGTATCCCAGCGAGGAGGATGAGGAGTGAGGTCAACGCTTCGCTGACGAACCCGGAGTCCGCGCAAGATGGCAAGTTCCTCACTTCGGCCAGTCGGTCACACAAGCTGGAGTGATGCCCACGGCTAACACCGGACAACCACCGTTGCGACCGGCGTTCAATCGGTACACCAGCTTGCCCCACCACGTGGTGCTCGCCCCATATTTGCGCAGTTCCTCTTCTCTCATGCTCTTTAGCCCGTCCTGGAGGGATTCTCCACGAGTCACCAGAATGCCTGCATCAATGGCGCCGCTCAAGAAGAACGCATTGAACGCATACAAATCGCGATCAAATGTCTGATCCTTCGAATTCCATTCAAGATCAAAGGCCACTCGGTTTTTGAGGTAATCGATTTTGTGTCCATCAAGAAAACGTTCGCGCCGCGTTTCCCGTGAGCGATTAGCAAACCTGGGTTTTCCCGATTTTTTCGTTCCGATCTGCTCGCGCCATGTGAGTGTTGTGATCAGGTCGCCTCTTATTACGGTTTCGTGCCACCCCTTAGGACGCAGGGCTTTGCTGAACAACTTTGGCATCTCAGATTCATTGCCGCCTGCTTTACGAACCATCTCCATAGTGATGTTGAACGAGCGCAAAGCATCCCACAATTCCGCGAGTTCCGGTGCGCGCGTCTCCGCTAGCACAACAGCAGCATTTCGATAGCTCAACACCTCATATCTGGAGCGGATGTCCTCCGGAATCTTTCGTTCAACCACCGCCGTGGGATCGGCCGCGCTTGGAGTGGTTTCAATGGTACCGGTTAGGTCCTCTAGGGGCGGTGGTTCTTCTTCATCTGCAATCATAAACGCGCTACCAGCTTGCGACCTAAGATAGGTGCAAAGCTATATGATTCGCGATTGATCTGCAGCGTATCCGATGCCGCTCCTGGTCTATCGAAGGATGGGAGGATGTAATCCTGAAGGACTAGTCGTCTTCGACTCCTTCGTCCGCCGGCTCCCACGTTATCTCGCAGGGTTTTCCACGTTCATCGACATCCGGCAAATCAAATCCATCATAGTCGCATATTCGGATCGGAAACGGATTTCCTCGCGTCCAGTGAACTTGGCCCCGATAAATGCCGATGGTGATATTCGGTTGCGACTCGGCCTTGTCTAGCTTGTCGATCAACGCGTCAATTTTGGCGACCTCAGTGTGCTGGTTGCCCCGGATGGACGATAACGCGTTGAGAATAATTTCCGCCTCGTCCGCGGTGAGATATGTCCATTTGCTTTCAATCAAAATCGCTCTTCTTGGTTTGTCCCGAAAGAAAAAGGCGTCTGAGCAGGCACTCGCAAAGCGTTCGTTATTCCGCCGCAACCATCCCGGCGCGCGAGTGGTGCGCGTAAGTCTTCCAAGTCGGCCGATAGTCGTCGTCTGCCTGCTTGCCCCAGGTCGACCAGCCCTTGCGTACCCCACGCGCAAATAGCTCCAGGAACGGTCCTGGGCTGCAAGCCTCGATGATCTCGTATTGCTCGTCCGGCTTGCGCGAATGTTCGCGCTTGCGGGTTGCCAGTAAATTCACCTGCCGCCGTCCCGGCGCCAGGGTGCGGGCGTTCTTGCCGCGCACGCCGAACAAGATCAGTTCGGTCACATTGCGGAAATAGAAGCCGACGCCCCGACCATCCGAGCCGCCGTCCTTGCGGATTTTGTGCCAAACCACGTTGGACTTGTAGGTGAAGCCCCAAGCTTTCAAAACCGCGAGACCTTCGGGCAGCATCGCGTTTGGACACCACAGATAAAGATGAGAGGTCGGCGCTGCCAGTTCGGCGACCGGCAGGGCCATGATCTCGTCAAGCGTCATGGTGCCATAGCGCGAAAGTCGCTTGTGCTCCGGCGCCACTTTCCCGGTCTTGTTGGTGAATCGCCAGGGCGGATCAGCGAGGATCGTCGCGAAACGGCGCCCCTTGGCAAAACTGACAAGATCGAGTGCCGCAGCGGTCCGCGCAACTGACGCATCCGGTCTGTCAACGCGCTTAGTCTTCGCCATCGGCCGCCCATCGGATTCCGAACACGACGACGGCACATCCCCCGCTTCGGCCGCCAAGCCGCGGACAAAGTTTCGCCATGTGGGTCGTGGGGGAGCCATAGCTCAGGTCTCGGGCTAGAACATCGAACGTCATTTGCAATTCGGCGCGCCGCATGACGATGAAGCTGGCGTTGACCGCGCGCAGATCAAACGGCAGCCCAAAGTTATCCGGGCCGTGGTAGCGGACGGGGGCCTTGCGGCGCCATTCGCTTCCTGTGCCACGTGATTCTTTTTATCAGTCGATCTTGTGGGTCGGCGCGCCGCGCTGGACGTTGTCCACTACAATCGGCTGAGATGCAGGCGCCGGGATCGGTGAGTCGCTTAGCCATCCGTGAAATCGCCGCGCTGGTCCGCAGGCGGCAACGAGCACCGGATTCGCTATGCGCTAATGCCGGGTTGATGTGCCACCCCAGGCAAGTCTATACAATGTTCTTGGTATGTTCTCAAGTAAATCTGACCCGCTCGATCCCGCAAAGATAGTGTGAGATATCCGGGTGGCCACCGATACCCGCCCCAAAACCGGACGAGCACATTGCCCCACCCATCCCCTCCCTCCCCGCTGACAGCGCGGCGCGGCCGGCCGCTGGTCGGTCGTGCGCGTGTGCCCGGCGACAAGTCGATATCCCACCGCGCTCTCATCCTTGGCGCCCTTGCGGTGGGGAGCACGCGGATTTCCGGCCTGCAGGAGGGCGAGGACGTACTCAACACCGCCAAGGCGATGCGGGCGCTCGGCGCCCGGGTCGAGCGGACCGGCGAAGGCGCCTGGCAGGTCGATGGCGTCGGCGTGGCGGGCTTTGCCGAACCGGCCGTGCCGCTTGATTTCGGCAATTCCGGCACTGGTTGCCGCTTGGCCATGGGAGCGGTCGCGGGATGCCCGATCGCCGCAACCTTCGACGGCGATGCCTCCTTGCGCAAGCGGCCGATGCGCCGCGTGCTCGACCCCCTCGTCCAGATGGGCGCCCACGTGATGGACGCCGCCGAGGGCGGCCGGTTGCCCATCAGGCTTGCCGGCGCACGCGATCCGATCCCGATCGTCTATCGCACGCCGGTCCCGTCGGCGCAGATCAAGTCAGCCGTGCTGCTGGCCGGGCTGGCGGCGCCTGGCATCACCACCGTGATCGAAACCGAAGCGAGCCGGGACCACACCGAGTTGATGCTCATGCATTTCGGCGCCGAGGTGAAATCGGAACCCGAGGGCGACTACGGCCGCAAAATTTCGCTTGTCGGCCAGCCCGAGCTGGCGCCTCGCCCCGTTGCGGTGCCGGCTGATCCGTCCTCGGCCGCCTTCCCGATGGTGGCGGCGCTGCTTGTGCCCGGCGCGGACATTTTTCTGCCCGATGTCATGACCAATCCGCTGCGCACCGGATTGATCACAACCTTGCGCCAGATGGGCGCCAGCATTTCCAAGGAGGAAGTGCGAGAGGATGGCGGCGAGGCCATGGCGACGTTCCGGGTGCGCCACAGCACATTGCGGGGCGTCGAGGTGCCGCCGCAGCGCGCCCCCACCATGATCGACGAGTATCCGATCCTTGCCGTTGCCGCGGCCTTTGCGGACGGCACCACCGTAATGCGCGGACTGAAGGAGCTGCGGGTCAAGGAATCCGATCGCCTCGCCGCGACCGCCGACATGCTGCGCATCAACGGCATCGACGTCGAGATTTCCGGCGACGATCTCGCGGTGCACGGTCGCGGCCACGTGTCCGGCGGTGGCCTCGTCGCCACCCACATGGACCATCGTATCGCCATGGCGGCGCTGGTGCTCGGGCTGGCGGCCGACAAGCCCGTGACGGTCGACGACGCCAGCTTCATCGCGACCAGCTTTCCGGGCTTTGCCGACCTGATGCGCGGGCTCGGGGGCGATCTCACATGATCATCGCCATCGACGGTCCGGCGGCCTCGGGCAAGGGCACACTCGGCAAGCGCTTGGCGGCCCATTACGGGCTGCGCCACCTCGACACCGGCCTGCTCTACCGGGCGGTCGCGCAGGCCGTGCTCGACTCGGGCTACAGGCTCGACGATGCGGCGCGTGCGGTTGCGGCGGCGCAGGCGCTCGATCCGACCCAGTTCGACGAAGCGGCGCTGAAAACCCATGCGGCCGGCGAGGCCGCATCGGTGGTTTCGGCTATTCCCGAGGTGCGGGCGGCGCTGTTGCGCCTTCAGCAGGATTTCGCTGCCGTCCCGCCCGGCGCCGTTCTCGACGGGCGCGACATCGGGACCGTCATCTGTCCGTTTGCCGATGCCAAGATTTTCGTGACCGCTTCGCCCGAGGTACGGGCGAAGCGTCGCGCCAGCGAGATGCGGAGCCTGGGGCAGATTGCAGACGAGGCCGCGATTCTTGCAGACATCCGGCGCCGCGACGAGCGCGACTCCCAACGCGCGGTTGCGCCACTCACGCCGGCGGCGGATGCTCACATTCTCGACACCTCAACGCTCGACATCGACGGCGTGGTGCGCGAGGCCATCGCTATCGTGGAAAGAACGCTGCGGGGCTGACAATGGCGGCGCCTTTGCGCTTCCCTCCCGCGCTTGCGGGGGAGGGTTAGGGAGGGGGCCTATTCCACGGTATTGACTCGCGGCAAGGGCCCCTCCCCAGCCCTCCCCCGCAAGCGGGGGAGGGAATTCACCGCGACGAACCGCGGCATGTCATTTCGCCCGCCTGGCTGACAATCTTCGCCGGGCGGTGATGTCTGCACGTTACGGCGAGTGAATCTCCTGGGTTCCGGCAGATGGAGAAGAACATGACAACGTGGCGAGTTATCCTGTTCGCGCTGGTTGCGTGCTGCGTCGGGGTCATCGCAAAGTCGGCTCCAGCCCAGGTCTATCCGTCACATCCCATCACCATCATCGTCCCGGTCCCGCCCGGCGGGGTTGCGGACCCGATCGCGCGCATTCTTGCCGACCATATGACGACGCAGCTCGGGCAACCGGTGGTGATCGAAAACGTCACCGGCGCCGGCGGCAGCATCGGGGTCGCCCGCGCGGCCCGCGCGGCGCCGGATGGCTATACGCTGAGCATCGGGAACTGGCTGAGCCACGTGGGCGCCAGCGCAGTCTATCCGGTCCAGTACGACGTTCTGAAAGATTTCGCGCCGGTGTCGCTGCTGACCGTGAGCCCGGTCCTGGTCATCGCCAAGAGCAGCTTCCCGGCGAACGACCTGAAAGAAATGATCGCCTGGCTCAAGGCAAATCCCGACAAGGCATCGGCCGCCACTGTCGGGGTCGGCAGTGCGGCGCATGTCAGCGGCGCTTATTTCCAGAAGGTAACCGGCACCCGCTTCCACTTCGTGCCCTATCGCGGCGGTGGCCCGGCTATGACGGATTTGATTGGCGGTCAGGTCGACCTGCAATTTGCCGAGGGCACAACGGCCCTGCCGGCCGTACGCGGGCATCAGGTCAAGACCTATGCGGTGATGGCGCCGACCCGCTGGTTCGCCACGCCCGATGTGCCAACCGTGGACGAACTCGGCGTGCCGGGCCTCTACCTGACGTTCTGGCACGGCCTTTGGGTCCCTAACGGCACATCGGAGCAGATCATCACCAGGCTCAACGGCGCGGTGGTAGATGCGCTGGCCGATGCGGGGGTGCGAAAGCGATTGACCGACATCGGCCAGGAGATCCTCCCGCGCGAGCAGCAGACGCCGGAAGCGCTCGCCAAGTTTCACAAGGCGGAAACCGAGAAGTGGTGGCCAATCATCAGGGCGGCCAACATCAAGGGAGGGTAGGCGGGAAATTTTTCGGTCCCTTGCGGTGGCGCAGCTTCCGGCGTAACTGCTCCGGCTCACCAGGCGTGTTCACACTTCAGCATCACCGCTGCTCACGGCGGCCGCCAGCGGACAAGATCAGCACCGGCTTTCCGAGTGATCTGCGCAAAAATCGCAGCTACGTCCGCGAGATCGGTGTCAACACGGCATTTGGCGGTTCTGAACGCCGGCCAATCATCATGCGCTCTTGCCAGTGGCTCGCGTTAGCAGCGACTTCTTGCCGCCCGGCCGGCCCTTCGCTATATGTGCATGGTTCGGGTCGCCCTAAAAGTCGACGCTGCCCGAGCGGGCCGGAGGCGGGACTCAACGCCGCCTTCGCGGATGGAGGACCGTCCGCTCGCAAGCGTCGTTTCGGAACCCGACGCTAGCATCGCAGCAAACGCTTGGTTCGCGCCGGCCCACCCCCACCCTTCCCTCCCCGCAAGCGGGGAGGGAAGGGTGGGGGGCCGCCGGAGGTCTGCGGATCCTCCGGCTACGAGTGTTTGATGCGCCCCTTGGTCCAACCGCCGGCGCCCGCACAGGAGAATGTATGGCATTAGCTACCGCTACCGCTGCCGCGCCGTCGCGCGAAGATTTTGCTGCGTTACTTGAGGATTCGTTCACTCATGGCAATCTGCATGAGGGATCCGTCATCAAGGGCACCATTGTGGCCATCGAAAAGGACCTGGCCGTCATAGACGTCGGCCTGAAGACCGAGGGCCGGGTGCCGCTGCGTGAATTCAACAGTCCGGGCCGCCAGAACGACCTCAAGGTCGGCGACACCGTGGAGGTCTATCTGGAGCGTGTCGAGAACGCCCTCGGCGAGGCCGTGCTGTCGCGCGACAAGGCGCGACGTGAAGAGAGCTGGGGCAAGCTCGAAAAGGCGTTTCAAAACAACGAAAAGGTGCAAGGCGTCATATTCAATCAGGTCAAGGGCGGCTTTACGGTCGATCTTGATGGCGCGGTGGCGTTTCTGCCGCGCTCCCAGGTCGACATTCGACCGATCCGTGATGTCACGCCGCTGATGAACGTCTCGCAGCCGTTCCAGATCCTCAAGATGGATCGTCGCCGCGGTAATATCGTGGTTTCGCGCCGCACCGTGCTCGAAGAGACTCGCGCCGAGCAACGTCAGGAGCTGGTGCAAAACCTCGAAGAGGGACAGGTCATCGATGGCGTGGTCAAGAACATCACCGACTACGGCGCCTTCGTGGACCTCGGCGGCATCGACGGCCTGCTGCATGTCACCGACATCGCTTGGCGCCGGGTCAATCATCCGTCCGAGGTCCTCAATATCGGCCAGCAGGTGAAGGTCAAGATCGTCAAGATCAACCACGAGACCCACCGCATCTCGCTCGGCATGAAGCAGCTCCAGGCCGATCCGTGGCAGGGCATCGAGGCAAGGTTCCCGATCGGCAGTCGCCTCACCGGCCGCGTTACCAACATCACCGACTATGGCGCCTTCGTCGAGTTGGAGCCCGGTATCGAGGGCCTCATCCACGTATCCGAAATGTCGTGGACCAAGAAGAATGTCCATCCGGGCAAGATCGTCTCGACCTCCCAAGAGGTCGAGGTCCAGGTGTTGGAGGTCGATCCTGTCAAGCGGCGCATTTCGCTTGGTCTCAAGCAGACAATGCGCAATCCGTGGGAGGTCTTCGTCGAGAAGTATCCGCCCGGCAGCGTGGTCGAAGGCGAGGTCAAGAACAAGACCGAGTTCGGCCTGTTTCTTGGCCTCGACGGCGATGTGGACGGAATGGTCCATCTCTCCGATCTCGATTGGAAGCGCTCCGGTGAGCAGGTCATCGACGAGTTCAAGAAGGGGGACAAGGTGCGCGCCCAGGTGCTCGACGTCGATATCGAGAAGGAGCGTATTTCGCTCGGCGTCAAGCAGCTCGAAAGCGATCCGTTCGCGGAAGCCGGCGACGTCAGGAAGGGCGCCGTGGTGACGTGTGAGATCATTGAGGTGAAGGAATCGGGTCTCGAGGTGAAGCTGGTCGGGACCGATCTTACGACGTTCATCAAGCGCTCCGAACTCGCCCGCGACCGCTCCGAGCAGCGCACGGAGCGCTTTGCGGTCGGCGAGAAGGTTGATGCTCGCGTGACTCAGTTCGATCGCCGTGCCCATAAGGTGACGGTCTCGATCAAGGCGCTTGAAGTTGCCGAGGAGAAGGAGGCAATCGCCCAGTACGGCTCCTCCGATTCTGGTGCGACACTCGGCGATATTCTCGGCACCGCTCTCAAACGAGCCACCGAGAAGAAAGAGTGACGACCGGCGCGACCCCGTTTACGTCCTGTTAACCAAGTGGCCCCGGGAGGTTTCCCCGGGGCTGTTTTACCTTACGTCGGGCACCCGACGGGTATTGACCGCGACCCGCCTGCGGTTGCACCCTCGTCAAACCAATCCGGAGCAATGCCATGTCGCTCGAAACCGATCATATCGTCGATCGCCGTCGCTTGCGGCGCAAGGTGACCTTCTGGCGTGTTGCGGCCGTGCTGATCGCCATCATCGGGATCGTCGGCGTGGCTGCCGTGGCGCGCCGTTCCGACACCTCGCTCGCCCAACCGCTGACCCCGCAGATTTCGCGCGTAACCATCCAGGGCCTCATCCTTGGCGATCACGAACGCACCGAGGCGCTGGATAATCTCGCACGTTCGCGCAACACCCGCGCCGTCATCGTGCACATCGACAGTCCCGGGGGCACCACCGCAGGGTCCGAGGAGCTTCATCAGGCGCTACGTCGGGTCGCGGCCCAAAAACCGACCGTAGTGGTGATCGACGGCATGGCCGCGTCTGGCGGCTACATGGCGGCCATGGCGGCGGATCACATCATTGCGCAGAATTCTTCCCTGGTCGGCTCGATCGGTGTGTTGTTCCAATACCCGAACTTTACGGATCTGCTCACCAAGGTCGGCGTCAAGGTCGAAGAAATTAAGTCCTCCCCCCTCAAAGCAGCCCCGAATGGCCTTGAGCCCACTGCCCCGGAGGCGCGCGCCGCCATCGAGGCGCTGGTGGTCGATTCCTATAAGTGGTTCAAGGACATCGTCAAAGATCGCCGCAAGCTGGATGGCGACGCACTGGATCGCGTCGCCGACGGTCGCGTCTTTACGGGCCGCCAGGCAATCTCACTTCAGCTTGCCGACGAGATCGGCCGCGAACAGGAGGCAATCGACTGGCTCGCCAAGTCGAGCAATATCGATGCGAAGACTCCGGTGCGCGACTGGCGGCTGCATCCCCGTTTCAGCCAACTTTCGCTCTTTCATCTCGGGATCGCCAAGGTGCTCGACAGTTGGGGGTTCGGTTCATTGGCGCGCGACTTCGAGACCTCTGGTGCCCTGCAGGCAGCCGAAAAGCTCAATATTGACGGCTTGTTGATGCTTTGGCACCCTCCAGCCGCCAATTAACCCGAGTGGAGTTCACGGCCGGGTTACGGGCTGGAGTGGTGCGTAGCCCCACCGAGCATCCATTCAAGAAACGGCATCTCCATATGATCAAGTCAGAACTTGTCCAGCGCATTGCGGGGCACAATCCGCATCTCTATCAGCGCGACGTAGAAAATATCGTCAATGCGATCCTGGGTGAGATCGTGGCGGCGCTGGCTCGCGGAGACCGCGTAGAATTGCGCGGCTTCGGGGCCTTTTCGGTCAAGAACCGTCCAGCGCGTGCGGGCCGCAATCCGCGAACCGGGGCGCATGTGGCCGTCGACCAGAAATCCGTGCCGTTTTT
>Ga0066395_10001057_pt1 | contig 9992 bp, 14 predicted proteins | sample PanSoiPlot1MoBio_FD_61218 | JGI IMG/M metagenome (GOLD analysis project Ga0066395, IMG submission 61218) | Tropical forest soil microbial communities from Panama analyzed to predict greenhouse gas emissions - Panama Soil Plot 1 MoBio | ecosystem: Environmental > Terrestrial > Soil > Tropical... | reverse complement strand
GTGGTCGAACGAGACAGAATATTGCGCAACCTGGGGACACAAACGCTCGCAGAGCGTGAGCAGTGGCTTAACAAAGTTGGAGCATTGAAGGACGAGTGGATCATCGAGCGAAAGGTGCAATTACTCATTGACATGGGCGAATTTCAAGAGGCCAAGCAACTACTATTTTCCGTGCCATTCCAGAGAGTACATCAAACCTACACTCGCACCGAGATGTGGCTGCAAATCTGTGCGAAGCTGAAAGAACCCTGCGATCCTATTCCCCAAGTTCTTGGAGAAGACCGTCTGGCCCGATTTGGTGCCTACCGCGAGTTCCAGTAGCTGCTATACAAGTCGCCGCACTGAGACTATCGGCGCTTCAACGGTAGCCAGATTTTCGCTTGTCACATCCCAATGGCAACTTCTCAATCAGTCGCTGAATTCTTTCCTGAGAGACTCCCGCCGTAGTCGGCGAAACATCGTCATTCACGCATTGACTGATGCCCGAATGATTTTGGGGTTCACAGGTGCAATCAATTAGGTTCTAGCCGCGGTGGGCAACGAGGGGAACTAACTAGGAATCACAAAGCGGTACATCTGGCCTAGGAATGCAGAACAGTGCGAATCTCGCTTATCCGCGCATTGCGAACACTTTTGGGGCAGCTCGAGGATCTGGCTGATGGCGCAGCTATGTTGGTTCTCCTGGCCGCAATTGCAGGAGCATTTTACGAGCTCTTGATAAGACGCCATCCGTAAATAGTTCTTCAATCATCCTACTTCTTGTTTGAGGGCTTCACTGACGGGCGGGGCCTCTTCGGGACATCATTCTCAATTACAAAGTCCACGCCACACTTCGGGCAGCGTCTGGATGACAATGTGATCGTGCCCATCACGGTAGGAATGCTGAGCGACGCTCGGCAGTGCGGGCACTGCATTTGCTTTTCGGTGAACGGAAGCTTGATGACTCTGCGAGCGCCGGGCATCGCGGTCTATTAAAGCATCCAGGCCAAACATTGCGTCCGCCTTTTGCGGTCTCGCTGATTACTCTCGATTACTTCTTCGCCATGCCTCGGTTCGAACGTGCCATTCACCAGTTAAAGGCATTCGCCTAATTTTGGATTATGGAAGAGCCGGACTTGCGGGAACTGCTGGAGGTAGCCGCTAGAAAACACGCCGAAGAACTGTTGAGGACCCTAAGGCAATATCAAAGGTATTTACGAAACACCCCGATCCGGAAGATGACACCGCAGAATCTTGCGCAGGTTCGCGAAACGACAGAGAAGATCCACGCTACAGAGAAGTTCCTGGCTTCTCAGCGTAAACATTCAACGAGCCGCAGATGCCAGCGGAAACCCCCTCCAACTCTCGAGGAGATTCGAAAAGCGCTCGGAATTAAAGGCAGCGATAGGTCGTCACACACTTCGTTCTGAATCGCTAACACACCGGTTACGCTCGGTTACCTTTTTGCTATGGCTATTGCTCGAATGTGCCTTTTGTTCGCGGCGAACAGTGCCCTACTGTGGCGTTTGACGGGAGTGTTGCACCGAGGGGCAAGCGCCGTAGCTAACGAGCGAGTGAAAGCGCTTCAAGGGTCAGCTCCCGTCACCATCCTTTGCTCCGAATCGATACATGACAGAGAAAAGGCCGTCACCCATTGGGTGGGTGGCGGCCCTTCTCACAAATGCGCTTACTTCGTCGCTTTCTTCAATCTTACAATGAAAAGGCCGCCATTTAGAAAGGACACCCCGATGCGGCCTTCTGATGAACCGTTCACTCAGAGCCGGTTCATAATTTCGATTCATATCCACGCGCACCATGTTGCTTTCCGTAGCGGACACGACAGAAAAGAAAAAAAACCGCCCAAGTGGAGACCATTGAGCGGATACTTGAAGGTTCAGCAATTTCGGAGAAAGATAAATCTACAGGGCGATGGCTGCGCTGCAAACTGCCAAAATTGCTAGCCGTGAGATGTAAAGAGCGTTCGGCGGCGAATGCTATGTCAGGTAGGCGACAGTAGTCAACGGGACAATCCGGGAGAAAAGCCCGCCCACGAGCCCCCAAAACACTGGGCCACATTCTGGTCCGGCCTTGCTCATTGGGGAGCAAGGTTAGGATGTGGCCCATGCATTGGAGCTATTGCGGAGAAAGGTATGTCAGCAAGGCACTACCGTCAACTACAAATGAAGGACACGGTTGACGAAGGTGAGAAGAAGAGTGGCCAGCACCAATAGAAAAATCCCGACCCTGGCTACCATGACCAAATCGTCGCTTGGTTTTTTCAAGAACAACGAGGTAAACCATTGAGGCCGGGCACAGCTGGAAGGGTTCATTCACGCCTCTCGCAGGTAGAATGACTCCTCACGGAGGCTCGGCCCCAAGCAATGCCGAAAAGAATGATCGCCGCCGAGAAATAGGTCAAGCGGAAAACGGCACAAAAAAAACGCCCAACCGTCGGTCACGGCGGCTGGCCGGTTTAGGCCGAGAAGATCAATCTAGAGACAGCAACCTTGTACAAGACGGTTCGCGGTGCTGCGCACCTCTCTTGTGCAACACGCCACTTATGACTTCGTTCTTCCCATGCGGCAGAGGTATGTCGCTGGTTACTCTCGATTACTTTCATGCTACGTCTCCGTTCGAACGTGCCATTCGCTCGCTACTCGCCATGGCCTAATCTCGGGTTCGTGGAAAATGAGGAGCTCAGAGAACTGGTGGACGCGGCTGTCAGGCAGGCTGAAGAACTGTTGCAAACCCTAAACCAATATCGTGAGCACTTGCTGAACACCCCGATCCTGAAAATGACACCTGAGGACCTTGCGCAACTTCGCGAAACGGCAGAAAAGATCCGCGCTATAGAGAAGTTCCTGACTGCTCAGCGTAAATATTGAACAAATGTTTTTAGGAAAATTGAATCAGCTTCTGACGAGTGAGGTGCAGCTGCATCGTTTCTTGGATGAAAAACCTCTCTGCGCCTACTCAGTTGTTCATTTCTTTCTCGGGACTATAGTGCAGTCGGCGTGCTTGAACCGGTTCATCGACAACGAACTTGTCGTAGAAGCTCTGAAGGGCAGCATGGGTTCCTGCAAGCTCGATAGCCGTTACTTCTTCGCCTCTTGAAAGTGGAACTACATGGACGTGCTGTTTCCACAAGAAAAGCCACACGTCATGACAGTCTTCCGGTCGTGTGTAGAGCTCCTTGAGCTTCGGTTTTGAGCACAACTTGATGGCGATGTCGATCTGGCAGAGCTCTTTAGGATTTTGGGGACATTTCATTTCAGGTTGGCTCATAGCCAGGAAGAGTAGCTCCGCCTGTACGACTGGGATAGGTGACCAGGGTACAGAGGCAGTGGTACATAAGGGCTCGTAAACCTAGAGCGAATTTGATTTATCCATGCGTAATCTGCCCCTCGTAATCTTTTCTCGGCCGATGGTTAGGGTTATAAACGCGACTGATCATGCCACTGCGCTCGTTGGTCCTCTCCTGCGACAGTGCCACAGTCCAGTTCTTGACTCGTGGTCTTAAGGAATTCTCAGTCGACGTCGAAACCTGCTCTGATCAAGAACATGCTCTGAAGAGACTGAAAGAGCAGCGCTTTGAAGCCGTCGTCATTGACGACGAGGATCGCACTGGAGCAACAGTGATTCTCGAGACTTTGGGAACCTTGGAGCTCTCCAAGAACAGCTTGAAAATCGTAGTCACGAGCTCTCAAACTAAGCTTGCCTCGGCGTTCGGTAGCGGAACGCATCTGGTAATGTACAAACCGCTTTCAGCGGATCGCCTGCGTCATTCGATGCGTGCGCTTCACACTCTGATGAACCGAAGGCTCAAGCGTGACTCGGTGCGTATTCCGGTCACAGTTCCTGTCATGCTTCAGCTACCTGACAAGAAAATATCGGCCTCCATCACAGACATCGGTTCTGGAGGTGTGGCCCTGTCGACCCAGCAAGTCCCTGCGACGTTGAAGACTTTAGGTCTCAAGTTTGCTCTTCCTGGCCGAGCAGAAATGATCGCGACCTCGGGAGACATCGTATGGAGCGATGTGCGAGGACGAGTTGGTGTGCAATTTGTCGACATGGAACCTACCACTCGCGCCGTGTTGTCCCAATGGGTTTCCAATAAAGTTATGGCAGCACGTGTTAAGAAGCGAGCAGCCAGATCCCAAGCCTGATCCGAAAATAGCAATCGTTGGAACGTCGTTGCTCTTCGCTATTGACAGTGCTATACGACTAGTCCATGGCTGGCGCTGCCTCTGCCATGGAAGCCTGAGACTCAGCTCTTCCGCGATGTTTTCAATGCGAGTCCCATCGCAATCTGACGGCTGGTGATCTAGCGCGCCAACGAGAAAAAAACCCGGGCAAGGAGTTCAGTCCTTCCGGGGGGTGGCTGCACGCTGAAGGGTGACAGGGACCCATGCGCGCCGCACGAATATGATCCGCACATGATGTACCGAGGGTCTGTGATCTGCGTCACAGGCGATTCCGAAGAAAAAGATGCCGTGTGAATGGAGGCCAGGGGAAACATTTGCGTGGGTGAGGAGGCGGACACAGCCTTCCCCGGCAGACCAGCCCCCTCGAGGCCCCACGCAACGAACAAGCCATCCTAGAGCAATCGGGGCGTATAGGAAGCTGTCTGAGATGACAGGAGGTTAGAGGGCCGCCCTCCCTTCGAAAAGAATGGCCCACTTGTGGCGCCCTCAGAAGAAGTGGAACTGTCGTAACACAGTTGTTCCGGCGATCAAATTAATACTTCGATAAAAGTAGAGGGCGTTTCGTCGTATAAGCAACGCAGCAAAGCTTGGCGCCGCCCTCCTGGCGGCGAGCGGCGCCTGACCAGCACGCACTTCAGGCCGTTTTGTTTACCAAGAATTTACGTTGCTATTGCAGTGGTGGGACTACTATTTCGCCAAACTGGACGCCATCCACTTTTCCACCCTTGCCGGGGAAAAGAGCGGATCACGTGGGCCGCATCTTGTCGCTTTCTCCAGCAAGTGGCGGTGCGGCCCTTGAAAGGCCGCACAACGCCTCCTTCGCTTCTTGGCCCCTTTTAGCCGCTCTTCGTGAAAGCTGTATGCCGGAAATCGGCACGTACAGTTTGAGCGGCGGACGAAGGCTAGCGCGACAGCGCGCCTCCTCCGACCCGACTGACCTTGAGTCGCCATTCGCTAGTCGCTCTCGCACACTCGACCACACCACCGCTACACCAGAGGAGACTTATCAGAATGGGCACAAGTCACACTTCTCCAGGGAAGCCTAACTACCGTGGGCTGGATCTCGAGAAAACATCTCGACTCCGGTCGAGGCAGAACTTTTTTCTTGACATCCCTTTTTATAGAACTCACTGACCCTGCTGAAGCGGATGTCTCAAACGTCGCCGCTCGCTGGAATTGCTGAACGCGAAGAAATCTGCCTTTTCACCTTGGAGTACGATCCCGAAGTATTTCAGCCGGGTTTCCGTGGTTTCGAGAACCCCGTCACGCAAAACGCCCCACGTGTGTTGTCGCCACAGCCCGTCATCACTGAGCGCGTAGCCAATCGCAATGCCGATAATCCCGAATTGTTTCCTGGTCCATATCAAGGCGACATTTTGATGGCACGAACTGGATTTCATGACCTTTAGTGTGTGATGGGACCAGACGTGAGGAAACCGCGTTCCAACAGCTTCGGAACGTCTTGATCTGGTTCAGGTGGTGCGGCGAGAAAATCTCCGCCTAGGCGTAGCAGCAGTGCTTTAAGGCGCTTCAATTCTGGTTGCTTGCTTACTGCATCTCGAAGTCGATGATTAAGGAAGGCTTTCTGCTCGGGATCCATCGCGCATGAAGACTAGCATGTCGAAAGTTAGCTCGCGTAACATCGCCATAGAACTCATTGACCCGATCGGAGTCCCTTAGTCGCATCCGCTGGTGGCGGTCTGCCCGTTGCCCACATTCACGTAGGAGCAGCCTCCGCTGGAGTTGCCCATGGCAGTGGAGGTCGACCAGAAGTTATCTCCACCGGCGCCGCGGCCTTTGGCGTGCAACATCTCGATGAGGTTTCCCATTGGCATCGGATTACCCTCCACGCCGAAATTGCCGGTTCGGCCGTCGAGCCACCAGTGTCCCTGATACACCGCGCCAAACGTGCGCTGCAGACCGAGGGCTTCCGCGGTATTGATTTCACGCCCGTTGATGAACACCCCGGTGTCTCCCGCCGAGGCGTCCGTGGCGATTGGGCCCAGGTCATATCCAGGAAGAATGAACCCGTAGGTTTCGCGACCCTCTACGCCCCACGCTCCACTGATAGTGTCATACCAATATCGGCCGCGGGGCGGCGCGTAGCGATAGGTGGAGGTCAAAAAAACCATTTGTTGCGGGCTGAGTTCGCGGCCGTTGATTACGACACCCGTCCGGGGGATTTCCTGGACGGCGGGAGCGGTAGCGCTGGCGGTTTTGCTCGTCCCCTGGGGCTGACTCTCCGCCCGGGGTTGGGATTGCTTGTTGCATGCGAGCAATGCAACTATGCAAAGAATGACCGGTATTATGCAGGTGAACCGCCTCATGGCATATCCTCCTCCCGGAGATTGTTTTCGGCCCGGTTCTACTGTGCGCCAAAGTCTACAACCGCTGGGCAGGTTGTGTCGCGCAAGGTGGGCACAGAGTCGCCCATCTTCCATAGATAATGACCGGGCTGCCATCCTAGGCCCTTCTTGGTTGTTGGCGTAATGTCGTCATCTCATTATTGACTCATGGGCAGAGGTAGGTCGTACACTTTGCCCATGCCAGTGGTCGTGGAAATGCACAGTGTCGGCGATCCAAATCTTCAGCGGGACGTGGTCGCGCTCGTTGAACACGCACTTTCCGACCGGATGGGGGATTGGAGGGTCCTCATCCTCGGCTCACAGGAGAGCGACCTATGGGAAATGAAGATTCTCGGACCCAATGCATTCGAACGTAGTTACACGTTAGAAGGGACGTCCGGTGAGCATTCCCCCGAACGAATAGCTGCTCTGGTTAGAAGAATTGTTTCGTAGCGACCACTCCACACGGTCTCGCGATTTTCGGCAATCTTAGGCTGGTCGAACCACGAGATTGATAAGTACCCTCAACCGCCGCGTGACGAGAGCACGGGCTTTGCGGGACGGACCGTTGGCCTGCATTCCCCTTCATCATGTCTTCCCCTTCAGATAGAGCCAGGAGCCGCTCAAGAATTTGCGCCTTCTCCCATTTTTCGGGCTTTTTGGGTTTAGCAGCACGAACCTTCAAAATAATCGCAAACACGGCGAGGAAGCTGGCCAGTCCGACTAATACGATTGTCATCATCGATGTTTCCTGCTAAGCATCGGTGTTCAATGCAGTTGTTCAGGACGGAATTGTGCTCTCGCTGGAGTCGGGGCTGATAGGTTACGAAGGTTGCTGTCCTGAAACAGAACGAGGTGCAATTCCCCAGAAAACAGGGTGACCGTATTTGATCACGGCTTGCGATTCTACCTGCGGTTAGGGGTTCGGCGTAGCAATGAACCCATGACCTACCCCAAAGGCGGTATAGTTGCCGACAATGACGCCTCCCAAGTTGATATCCCGTGCTGCTGCGGAGCTGGCGCCTGGCGGATTGACGATTGTAAATGTGCCGATGTCCGCCACATAGGCGTCGTTGCCACTACCCCCTACTACCTGGTCCAGATCATTCATCCCTAAAGGAAGCCCCAGAGCGTTGATAGACCTGAACCGCCCCAATCGGCGAACAAAGGCGAAATCACCCCCGTTTTCATAATAACCAAGGACATCTCCCCGTTTGCTGATTCCAACACAGTTGTTGACGTTCTGCCCCGGAAAGCTGAAGGTGCTGTACATTCCGTTCTTGAGTACAAAGCACTGGTTTGTGATGTTGTCAAACGTAGTGTCACCGACCATTGATTCATTATCGGCGATGCCGCGGATAGTGGTCTGCAACGAGCCGGGCACGTCAATCTGATGGAAGCCGCCCAAATCGAGCAAAAACCCGTGAAATACCCCATTGGCATCGATGAAATAACCTACTATGTCTTTCTTCTTGTTGATTCCCCGCGGAAAGGTTTGGGTAGCTCCTGGGTAATCGATCTTGGAGTAGCTGTCCCCACTCAGGAGAAAGCCACGAATTAGTCCGGTGTTAGGGTCGGTATATAGGCCGACGACATCACCCTGCTGATTGATGCCCCGCGCCTGTGTGGAGTTCCCTCGTGGGAAGTCGATGGTGCTGAAGTTGTAACCGTTTTGGGCGTGGAGCCCAACGTTGAGTATGATCGTCAACACGCAAAACTCGGCAGCGCGATACAGCAACGAACTCTGAAGCAGCGTCATAAACTCCTCCCCTTTGAAATCCTATTTGGCAACCAAGGAGCAAAGTGCTCTCTTTATTCCTCGCTCTGTCTTATCACTCGCTCTGTCTTTCGTATGCGCCCATGTCACACCCTCCCGAGTCTTCTGGGTCAGGGCGTGGCTTTCCACGTTGATCCGTTTTCAGCAGGTTGCCTAAGCTGTCAGTACAGCCGTTCGGGTTGCCGGCATCGATTGCGGGGCTGCCAGAAGGGAGGGCCATCGTCTGAGTAGGTCCGCCATTATTGTGCAGAGGGCCTAACTGTGGGTCAGTATTATTCAGATCGCCAGGGCCATTGAAGCTACAAGTGTCATCGCTACTCAAGTTATAGCCTGTCGAAGTTACAGTGCCATTGCAGTTCGCCGGGATGTTGTTGGCGACATTGTTGGCGACAATGCTGTTCTGAAGAGCCACTGTTCCAGAGACAAGATCGATGCCACCGCCCATACTGAAATCAGTATTATTTCCGCTGATGGTGCTGTTGTTGATCAGCAGCGAGACACCCGTGTTGGAAATGCCACTACCGCTATTTGTGCTCACGGTGCTGTTGGTCAGTGTCAGGGTTCCGCCATTCACAATGCCGCCACCGTAGCGGGATTTATTTCCGCTGATGGTACTTCCGCTGATAGTCGCAGTCCCAACGTCACCGGCGTTGTGTATGCCGCCACCGTCGCTGTAGCAATGTCCAGTGCGAGGACAACTGACGGACGCAGAGTTTCCAATGACCGTGCTACGGTTAATCACCAGAGTGCCAATATTCCAGATTCCTGCGCCTACGCTGTAGCAGTGGTTTGGGCATGAGCCAGTCATCGAAACCGTATTTCCCTTGACACTGCTGTTGTTGAGCGTCAGCGTTCCTGCGTTTTGGATTCCGCCGCCGTCATTTCCACAGGTTTGGGATTCGCAATCCTCATGAGCCGTATTCGCAGTAACGACGCTGTTCTTGATCGTCAAAGTGCCGGAGTTGCCAATTCCGGCGCCGCTCAACGCATAACCGTTTCGGACTGTTAGTTTTGAAAGGTTGACATTCGCGCCGCTGGAAATTACGAATACCCTATTGACTCCTCCACCATCGACGATGGTCTTCGCTGCACCCGAGCCGATAATCGAGACGTCGATTGCGACCGTGAGGTTCTCTTTATAGGTTGCAGCCGCGACCATAATGGAATCGCCCGAAGAAGCTAGGGAGAGCGTATGCCCGAGTGTTTTGCACGCGCTCGTAAGCGATTTGCAGTCGTTAGCATCACGTCCCGTCACTCCGTTCACGTACCATTTCGTGCTGCAGACGCTGGCTGGGACGAGGACTAAAAACAAAGAAGCGATTAACGCGGTTGCGTGTTTGGATCTCACGACGCGCCTCCTGTGGCAGATTGGGTACACGGGTCCACGGTCATGACTACCAACAATAAAATCTGACTTGAGATTGCCCCGGTCGAGGAAGATTGACATACCAGGCATTCAAAAATGAGGAGTGAATCATGTGTTGTTGCTCCGGGTTTTGTCAAATGTTACTAACAGGTGCCATCACCCATTGACTGTGGGTCAGGTAAATCGTAGTTGGTGCTAACGCCTGTGGCTGTTGAAAAACTCTTTTTCGCTAAATTTGCCAAAATGAAATTCCGTGAGGATGCGTTATAAGCGATCCTCTCGGATTTCAAGACATTTTGGATCCCCAGAATTTTGGCTCT
>Ga0066395_10001050_pt1 | contig 10039 bp, 5 predicted proteins | sample PanSoiPlot1MoBio_FD_61218 | JGI IMG/M metagenome (GOLD analysis project Ga0066395, IMG submission 61218) | Tropical forest soil microbial communities from Panama analyzed to predict greenhouse gas emissions - Panama Soil Plot 1 MoBio | ecosystem: Environmental > Terrestrial > Soil > Tropical... | reverse complement strand
AGCGATCCTCTCGGATTTCAAGACATTTTGGATCCCCAGAATTTTGGCTCTTTTCGAGAAGAGTCGAGTTTTTCAACACCCACGCCTGTTTCCAACAACTGCTCATGCCTAGGCTTCAACAAAGCTGCCTGCAGCCGCTCATCCGGCCTTCTTTCTCCTAGAGTTGTTAACGACGTGATACTTCCACTGGTACCTGGGGCTTCGGGCTGATGCCATCACCGACAGACGTGTCGTTGTTCGCGGCGTGATCAATGCGCCAGATAACATGACAGGACCTCCATAATTGGTGACCCCGGCACCAGCTTGTGGCCTAGGAAAGAATGGCCAACGCAGCAGTGGTGTCTGGGTAAGAGTGGCGTCGACTTACATGAATGTGACAGGCGGTTTCAAAAAAGTTGCTCCCTGCTAGAACCTGTCCGATGGTTCGGCGTGGAAGTAAAGGCGGCCAGCCCCTTCGCCCCGGGCTAGGCTCTCCCTCTGGAAGGTTTAAACGCTCAAGACATAGCGTCAGACCTAGGCTATCGCAACTGACTTGTTCTCAATGCGCTTCGTATCGACGTTGGATTGTTCACTCAAGGCGGAATGGTCGGATTCGGCGTGGATCGCCGGGGAATTTTGGAAGGATACAGAGACGACCCTGCTAGAACCTGTCTGATGGTTCGGCATGGAGCAGAAAAATCTCACCGCAGAAACTGACCGTCGGATTAGATCTGGGCGATCGAACAAGCTGGTACTTATTGTCCGAAACTCCTCCGATGAGAAATCGGCACGAATTTTAGAAACGAAATTGGAAGATTTTGTCCGTACCCTGGTCTTTGACGGCCTCCGTGGAATCCACCGAGAAGAGTTGGTAGTCGCTGAAAGTGTGGATCCGTTCATAGTGGTTCCCACGATAGGCGATGTAAAGCGAGCTGGTCTCCGGCAGCCAGAGCTCGATGTGGCGCTTGGGGAAGTCTACCGGAGCGTAGGTAATCACCTGATGTTCCCGCTGCAGCTTGATTCTTGCGATCGGGTCAGCCAGGTCGGTTTCGATTCGCAAAACGTTGTACCTATCTGTGGTGATCCAGGCCCGGCCCTTCAATCGAATCAGGTTGAGCGAACCCGACATGCTGACTGCCGAGAATGCCCGATTGGGGTCCGAACTTTCCTCGAAGTGCATCTGCCACGCTGGAGTCCCTTGCAACTCGGTTAACCCTTCGCACCGGAAATCGAAGTTGCCAATGTGACTAGGGTGAAAAATCAGCGCGAATACGGCCGCGCCGAAATCCATCACGGCGGCTGGCCGCACTCGCCCGCCCTCGGAACGGTATTCCTGAATGCTGGGATAGCCGCTGTTGTTTCCGATCTGGGCGACGTAATTCACCATTTCGGCGCTTGAGTTGCCCCGTTTTCCTTTCTTGTCGATGTCAATTTGCTCGATGCGTTCACTGGCGCTAAAACGTTCCATGTTGTCAATCAGGTCCAGTGTGCGGCTGCTGGTTTCCTTGAGAATCTGTGTCAGTGGACAAGCGCCATTGTTCACTACCGGAGGTATGCTCGCGTCAACGTCCGGCGGCCCCCAATCCTTTGCCGACGACCGGGGTGGGTCACTTACACCGATTTCCGCTCCCGGATCGCCGGCTTGGGCCATCTGCTGTTCCAGGTTTGCCAGCCACTGTCCCACAAGGGCGGCATTGGTAACACTGTTGCAGTATTTCAAGTACTCGCGCAGCTGCGCTGCTTCACTCGCGGAGTCCTGCTTAGCTTCATAGATTTGCGCCAGCACGAAGTGCACATGAGGGTCGCGGTGTTCCCGATCAATTTCCACTGCAAGCAGGCCACTTTTTTCCGCTTCCGCTAGATGATGAAGATTCAGGTTTCCGATTGCGTTGTATTCATGGGCCACGGCGTTGGATGTGGGCTCCAGTTCGAGTGCGCGCGCACTGAACTTCAGCACTTCGTCCCAATTGCGGGCCTGCGCCGCGATGTCCGCAAGGCAGAGATAGGCCGCCACGTAACGCGGATCGACGGCTGAAGCCTGAGAACAATCATCGCGGCCCTCAGCGGTGCGCTGCTCCTTTGCCAGTAGCTGGCCGAGTGTGACCCATACCAGTGCATATTTTGGATATTGTTGGAGCGCTTTCCGGAAGTGCTTCTCGGCCTGGTCGTTTTTCTTCTTTCTCAGGTCCTCGCACCCACGCAGATATTCTTCTCTCGCTCCCGCCGCTTTCTGCAACTGCACAACGTTAATCGTTGGACTGTGCATGAAAGCCAGCGGGGAAAGCAAACATGTGAACTCTTTGGGGGCGGCCGGTTCCCCACGCTCGCCGATGTTGGCCGCGTTGCGCTGTTGGACCCTCTCGAGGGTGTCAATGATGCCTGGAGGCACGTTTGGAAGTTGCGCAGAAGCGGGCGTGATTGAGAAGCCCAAGACACCAGAAATAATCAGGAAAGCGACCGCCCCGGTCGGACACGCCCGCTGCCATAGCGCGCTTGATGGTCGCATGGCAGTCCCCCACCGAACGCGACACGGACCATCTGGTGAACTGAACTCTAAGGGGTTGTGATCTGTAATCAAGGGTCCCTTCTTTCTCGGTACACCGATCTTCGAAGTTGGTTTCGCTCTGGCTCCAACGACCGTCGTGGCATTTTGCGCACTACTTTCATGTGCGACGAGAGGCCTGACCTTCAGTGCCAGTCTCCAGCGGCTATGAATGCTCCCCAATAGAAAGGATGCGTACTCTTGTGATCGGCTCGGCGCTGCTTTAGAACATGCAAGCTCGCTGCGCGCACAGAGTCCGCCGTGTCTTTGCCATGCAAGAAGTGCTCCTGGTAGAGGGTTTGCATCCACTGACGAGTGCCTTCGTCCTCGATCGGCCACAGACTCATGATCACGGTCTTCGCTCCAGCGATCTGGAACGCGCGCCGCAAGCCGAACACTCCCTCACCAACTTTGATCTCGCCCACTCCGGTGTCGCATGCGGACAGAACCGCCCAGTCCACTCCTTCCAGGTTGATGCCGGCGATTTCCTCAGCGGTGAGAATGCCGTCCGTTCGATCTGCCTTGACCTCCATCCGACGGTTAGCACCTGCAAAGGCGAGCCCAGAGAGAAGGAGAGGATTTTCTGCCTTTGCCGGCAGAAATATCTCGTCTCGCTTGCTAGCGTCGGTTCGGCGTTCGACAGCTGATTCGCAACTGCCTTCCAGGAAGAACCCGTGTGTCGCTACGTGAAGCACCCGCTTGCCAGGAGCGTATTGCTCGAAGGCTTCACGGCTCGCATCGCCGCCGGTCATTTGCTGCAGGCCGTTGGCAGCTGGTCCCCGCAGTGCAGATTGCGTCCATAAGGCGGCGATGTTGTCGGCCTCCTCCTGCGACGCGGGCAGAGGAGGGAAACGAAGAGTTTGAAACTTGCCGCAGGCTGAACGAGTACCGCGCAGGATGGCCACGGCTACTCCCGTGGTTGCGCCGGTAGTCGAGGACTCCATGTTCGGTGCCACCAATGTCTTGCCACCTTCATCGAACGCCGGATTGCCGACGACCAGAATCCCGTCGCCATGACGGGAATGAATGGGGACGAGGTCGCGCTCGGTCGAAAGGTAGTGAATCAAAGGGCCGGTCTCAATCAGATAGTGCGAAGCATCCGCGGGCAGCGCCGCGATACTGATGAGATGAAGTGCTGCATCCGGAACAATGAATAAATTTCTGGCACTGCCCAGGCTAGGCTGAAGCGGGTCCCAAATCGCTCGGCGAAGAGCGGTACCGCTGAGACGATAACGTTCATCCGTCCCGGCCGACCCATCAGGGAAGTCCGTGCGGCGTGCAATCTCCTCACGCCAAATGGCCACCAAGCGATCAATTTCCCGCGCGGGGCCCAGTGGAACAAACCTGGGATCATGTTCTCCCGCTCGAAGAACAAACGCGGCATAAGAGGGAAGGGGTGCAGGAGGGGACTTGCCTTCCGGGGGCTTGTGCAGATCGTACCGGTTGTAGCGCACAAAAGCCACCAGAGTCGATCGAAGGGGCAAAGCGGCGTTGATGTCCTTGAGCCCGAGTTGCGTACGCGCCTGGTTTTGGCGGAAGGCCATGCTTCTTTCAGCAAGTACCCTTTCGGCTTTCTCTTTCTTGTCCCTGGTATCGTCGAGTAACTTGCGATAGGTTTCCGCCGATAGGTCGCCGGCCCCACGAAACACCAGTGTGGCCAGTTGTGCTCGAGCGGAGGCAAGCTGATTGGCAATCTGGATGACCTCAGGATCGCCGCTCCCATAGGCGGAACGGTGTCGGGTCGCCAGTTCATCGAACACCAGCGCCCGCGAGCGGATCAGGGCATCAAAAACGTCGCCGCGAGCCGACGGCGTACCCCTCTGGTCTGCGGCCAAGGTGAGGGCAATGTCGAGGCCTGAAGCGCGAATGCTCTCATACGACAGCGCCTGACGCTCGGAGAGGGTTTGCGCTGAGAGACGCAGATGTTCCGTGCCAATGGTCTCGGCGCGAAGGCAATACGCCAACGCCTCTGGGATTTTTTCCTGGGCGGCAAGTGTCAATGCAAGACCATTGAGGGTGCGGGCCAGATCGGGGTGAGATGGGCCCAGGCTTTCCTCGCGCGCTTTCGCTGCGGCGCTAAAATAAGACCCGGAACTGACGAGATCGCCCTGTTCGTAAGCGAGCCGGCCAAGGTCGTTCAGCGCCTGGGTTACACACCAATGGTTGGGGCAGGATTTCTCTCCTATGGCGAGTGCGCGGCGGGCATATTGAATTGCCAGATCTCGATTTCCTTTTGCCCGGGCCACCTTCGCCAGGTTGATAAGGCTCTTGGATACGTCTGTTGAATCCGGCGCAATCTCTTCTTGAATCTTCAGTGCCCTTTGATAGTACTCAGCTGCCGAGACAGGGTCGTCCTTGTCGAACAGGATATCTCCCATATCACTGTAGTCAGCGGCGGTGTCCATGCCATCTGGCCGGTTAGCGTCAATGGTCAGAACGTGCCGCTCATATTCGAGGGCAGAGGCCAAGTCGCCCTGGAGATAGGCCGCCTGGCTTAAGTTAGCCCAGGTATATTGCACCCCAACATTGTTGGGTTTGGTCTTGGCAAAGTCGTCGAGTGCCTTTTGTGAGTATTCGCGTGAAGCTGCGAAATTATCCTGATCCAGCTCGATCGACGCGAGGCTGACGTAGACGGGAGCCAGAAACCCGTGCAGCCGTTCCTGCAACGCCAAGGCTTCCAGCAGGTGAGCGTGCGCAGTCTGTAGATTGCCCTCTGCTGCTTCTATCCCAGACATGAAGAAGACAAAATACTCATATTGCTGCGACTCCGGGGCCAGCTTCGCTCCGAGGGCAAGCGCCTGCCCGAGGTATTCGTGCGCCTGGAGAAAGTGGCTTTGTCCTTCCTCGTGCCGCCCCAGGGTGCAGAGGATCCTTGCTTCCTGGATCGAGCCGCCGGGTGCAATCTGTTTTTGAATCCTTAACGCTTCAAGACACTGTTCCTTCGCTTCGGCATAGCTGCCAAGCGCATCCGTAACAAAGCAGAGATCATGGAGACTATCCGCCAGGAGAGGCGAGTCGGGAGCAATGCGTCTTCCGAGATCCGCGGTGCGCGCGCCATATTCTTGCGTTAGCTGGTAGTACTTGACATCGTTGCCATCAATCGCGCGATCCTTCGATACGCTCTCGATGGCGTTCAGTGTTTGCATAACCCGCAAGGAATCTGGGTCGTGCTTATCCCGAATGGCCAGCGCTGCGGCAAGATAGTTATAGGCGGTTTCGTTGTCGCCTTTCTTTCTAATGGCGACCCCGGAATCGTGAAGGGCCTGTGCCATCGCTGCCGGACGTGCACTTGCTATCTTTCCGACCGACAAGCCCTGGGTAAACAACCGGTCCGCTTCATTTTTTGTGTCATTTCCGAACAACAATCCAGCCTGCACAAGTGCGATGATCTGCTCCGGCCTGTCACCTGTACGTGCCCAGACCTGCGCCGCTTCCTGCCACGCATTTCGCGCCTCATCCTGTCGCTCGAGGTCTTGCAGGGCATGGGCGCGTGCCTGCTTCGCGAGGGCTTCGCCCGCCGCGTCTCGCATTTGTTGCGCAGTCTCGAGAGCTTGAGTCGCGGCCTTCAGCGAATCGGACGTCTGTTTCGCGTCCAATAAACGCCTGGCCTCGGCGATCTTGGTCTCGACAGCCGGAAAAGCCTGTGGCCCCGGCGGCTCCGTTGGCGGGGGTGGGACAGCGGCGAAGGTGACGTGAGACAACCACGCTGAAAAGGCAAGCAGCAGAGAATATCTAAACAGTCGAGCGGTCATACCTCGCCACCTCTCGATCATCGAATAATCTTATCGGGACAGCTGGCTAAGGATCCCCTGGGCCTCGGCCGTCCAGCTGCCATGAAGCCGGACGACCGCTTTCAGTTCGCGCTGAGCAGCCGCGACGTCTTTCATTCGTAAGTACGCTTTCGCCAGATAGAAGTGCGCTAACTCGGTATAAGTTGGGTCGTTGAGAGTAATGGTCTTGCTCAAGGATGCAACAGCGGCGCCATTCTGTCCAGAGAGCAAGTAGCTCGCTCCGAGATAGAAGTTGTACTTTGCCATGCCGGGAGCGGCCCGTACCGCACCACGCAAGCCGGGGATTGCCTGGGCATAGTTCTTTTGGATGTAGGACTCCATGGCTTTCCGAAACGCCTGCTGTGCTTCGTCCTCTGCGCCGCGCAGAACCGCGGCATTGTACGGTGGCGGTTCTACGCGAGCCAGTTCCTCCAGCGAGGCGCCGGGGGGCGGCGATGGCTGGGGCGGGCTGGAAGCCTCGGGCGCAGCCGGCGGAACCCAAGCGATCTGTGAACCCGCATGTTGCCGCGCGGAATACCACCCGATCGCACCCGCAAAAATCAGTACTGCCGCTAACGCCGGGGCCCAGGCCCACGACAGGCCCAAGAATGCGTGCCCGGCCTGCTCGTGGACACGCGGCTGGCGGCGCAGCTCATCCTGCAGCGCCAGTCCAGTTTGAAGTTCAGCAAAGCAGGACGCGCATTCAAAGTAGTGCTGCTCAAACTCCTCCCGCTCCGCCTCGGACAGGCGGTCGAGCAGGTAGGACTCCAGAATTTCCCTTTCTTCTACTTGTCCGCAGTTCATTGGCCTCTTTATTTGTGGCAAGTTTACCTATGTTCGTGACATCTTTTTTTTCAGAAGATCGCTCACCTTCCTAGACGCCCGCAGCTTGCGCGTACGGACGACCTCTGAGCTGAGGGCGAGCGCAGCGGCTATCTCTGCCGGCTTGCGACCCTCGACGAGGGTCATCCACAGAATTCGACGGTCTTGCTCCCGTAGGTGGTCCAGCGCCTCCTGGATCAGGCGCACCCGTTCGGCGGACTCGATTTCTTTCATGATGCCGGCGCTGGGCACGTCTTCGGTGAGCGGCTCCGCATCGAGTCGCTGGCCTTCGCGCCGTAGGTAGTTGTTAGTCAGATTCCGGGCAGTGCCGTGTACGAACGCGGCCAGCTTGCTATGGTCCTGCAATTGGCCTTTGCGAAGGGCCCCGAGCACGGCGATCAGCGTGTCCTGAACTAGATCACGCGCGCTTTCGCGGTCGCGTGTTCGTACCACGTTCATGACAAAGATCCGCTGGCTGAACTCGCGTACGAGTTCCGCTTCCGCTAGCGGATCACCCAACCGAATTCGCTCAGCCAGAGTGCGCTGCTCCCTGGCGTCTGTGGCTGACAAGACTAGCACCGCCCCAAGAGTTCCGCAGGGGCGGGATTATAGCGCGATTCCAGATCTAAGGAGAGAGGGTCCTCATGCGAAAGTGGCGACTACGGCTCGCATCTCCAACGACAATCCACGAGAAAATTCTTTGAAATCACCCGTCACATTCGTGTAAGTCGACGCCACTAGGAGAACGAAAACCGCATGAGCGAGTAGAACCGCGATTGTACGCAAGGAGGACACTATGAAAGCCAAGGTTTCATCAATTCTCGTGCTGTTTACGCTGGGCAGCTGGATGATCGGTGTTCAGCGGTTGGCCGGCCAGGACCGGGGCAGAGCGCGACGGTTCCAGTATCCCCGATCCGTTTGGTTGTCTAAACGCCCAGCCAGTCGGCCTTTGCATTTCGGCGCCGCGAAATTTCCGGTCAGTGCCAACTCTGACGCGATACGCTCGAAGTGCCCACCCGAGGCGGTGGGGGCGGTATGCGGCCACGTGAGGGTTCCTCTCGACCGTGCCCACCCTGGTGGCGCAAAACTACGAATCTACTTCGAGCTTTACGCGCACACTGGTCCCGGAGAAGCTGTGAGCGCGATCCTGGGTGATCCCGGCGGCGGTGGCGGCGACAGCACCACAGTGGACAATCGCGGAATCTTCCTTTTTTGGTTTGGGCCAAACCTGGACGTTCACGACCTGCTACTGATTGACGGTCGTGGCCGCGGACTCTCGGAGGCGATTGATTGCGCCGAGTTGCAGCATGGCGGCGCGTCTTTAGTGAAGGCGATCGCCGATTGCGCCGCACAACTCGGGAAATCGGCTAGTCGCTACGGTGCCGGCGATATTGCGCAGGACATCGAAGCCGTGCGCGCAGCGCTCGGTTACGAAAAGGTGGACTATTACGGCGGTTCGTACGGCGGCGTCCCGGTCACCGCATATGCCACCAGATTTGGCGAACACTTGCGTTCGGTGATTCTCGATTCGGCAGCAGGCGCGCCGTCGCTGAAGCCATTTGCTTGGGATGCTTACCGTGCGGCTGCACAAGGTCCTGTCCTGGCTGCGGATTGTCGGCATTCCCCAACCTGCAACGCAGACCACGCTGACCCGCTCGCGGAGTTTAGTGCCCTGGTGGCTTCAATACGCGCTCACCCCGTCGAGGGTGATACGCACGATGCGTTTGGTAATCCCGTGCACGTTCGTGTGGACGAAAACGCATTGTTGAACTTTGTTTCTGGCAATCAGGGCACTCCTTTCTTCGGAACCGCGGTCGGATTGGGAGAAGTGCTGGCTGCGGCCGTGGCACTAAGAAATGGCGATCCTGCGCCGCTGTTGCGATTGGATGCAGAGGGCTCCTACAACCTAGCCCTCGGAGATTCCGGCGATCCGACATTTTTCTCTTTGGGTGCGGCCTTCGCTACATGCGTGGACGTTGCCGCCTCTTGGGACTGGGCCGCGGATGTTGAAATGAGGAAGAAGCAATACGCCCAGGCCATCAGAGCTCTTTCCCCAAATTTCTTTGCCCCTTTTTCCAGGGCGATTGCCAACAGAAACATCAGTAGCTTTGTGAAGCCTTGTATGTGGTGGGAAGAACCAACGCCGTCATCACCGGTGGAACCCCCGCAAGCGACTTACCCCAACGTGCCGACGCTGGTCCTGAGTGGCGAGCTGGACGACTCAGTTCCAGTGGCCGCTACCCAAGCCATGGCAGCGCTGTTTCCGGCGAGCGTCTCAGTGACGTTTGCCGGAATTGAACACAAGCCGATGACCTGGAGCGATTGCGCGGCAGGCCTGGCCGCCGAATTCGTCGAAAGCCTGCACGTGGCGGACACGAGTTGCGCGCAGCACTTTCCCGTAACCTGGCCCGCGGTAGGGCGTTTTCCGGTTCATGCAGCGGATGCGCGCCCGGCGCAAATTGATCCAGGGGGAGACAACCATGCCAACGAGTCCGAGCGCAAAGTAGCTACCGTCGCTCTCGCGGCCGCCACCGACGCTTTGCAGCGCAGCCGAATCGGCACCGGAGATAATGTGTGTCTCCGCGGCGGCACGTTCCACACCGACTATGCCGACTCCTGGACCGTCACCCTCACCGATTGCGCCTTCGCGCAGGACGTGATCGTCAATGGCACATTGACCTGGGCGGTAAATACGGACGCTTCAATCTCTGCCGATCTGACCGTCCACGGATCGGGAACAGGCGGCGGTACGATCCGCGCAGAAGGCACGTGGTTGTTTGTGACCGAACCTGTGGGCAACATAAAGATCACTGGCACACTCGGCGGAAAAACGTTAGCCCTGCTGGTGCCGGAGGCTTAGCCAGTCCTACGCTCGGAACATTGTGTCCGCTGGAATAAGAGGGCGCCCTCACTCCCAGGCTTCTTC
>Ga0066395_10001047_pt1 | contig 10081 bp, 19 predicted proteins | sample PanSoiPlot1MoBio_FD_61218 | JGI IMG/M metagenome (GOLD analysis project Ga0066395, IMG submission 61218) | Tropical forest soil microbial communities from Panama analyzed to predict greenhouse gas emissions - Panama Soil Plot 1 MoBio | ecosystem: Environmental > Terrestrial > Soil > Tropical... | reverse complement strand
CGACCGGGCCGCGGGCAAGGTGGCGACACCGACCCCGGTGACCCCGGAAGCGGCACCGGCCGTCCAGGCCCCAGCGAAGGCCAAGGGTGCGACGAAGGCCAAACCGGCTGCCAAGGCCCCGGCCAAGGCGAAGGCCGCACCCAAGGCCGCCGCTGCGGCCCCGGCAAAGGTTTCGCGCGGTGCCCTGAAGGACGCCCCGGTCGCGGACGCGCCCCAGGCGGATGCCCCAGCAGCCAAGCCGGCGAAGGTGGTGAAGGCGAAGACGACCAAGGCGAAGGCCAAGGCCGCCAAGCCGATACCGGCCCCGCAGGCCCCGGCAGCCCCGGCCCCGGACCCCAAGCCGGAACCGGTGGTCGCGCGGGTGACGATACCGGAAGATGCCCCGGACGAAATCGTCGTTGACGACGAAGCCGACATCGACCGCACCGGCAAGCGCATCCACAAGCCGCGGGTGCCGGCCGGGCCAAAAGGCCCCAAGGCCCCGAACCGCTACGAACGGGCGGCCATGCTGATGATAACCAGTGGCGGCAAGGCCACCGAAGCCGACATGCGAAAGTCGGTGGCGGATGGCGGTGCCGGGCTGACCGTCAACAGCGCGGATTACTGCATGAACGCGTGGAATGGCAACATCGACGCGTTGATAAAGGCGGGGTTACTGCCGGCAAACTTCCGCGATGTGGTCAAGCAGCCGGGCATTTGGAAGGCGTTTATCAAGGACTTCGGTAAGCGCAAGTAGTGCCAATGTAAAAGCTTTAGAACGCAGTTAGGGACCGTGCTATAACAACAATGAAAGCGCGGTCCCAATAGTGCGTTGTAAGGAATGGTTCTTTGCCGCACTGACTAGGACGAAAGGAACTTAGGAATGTCTGCATTAGTCGAAACGATGGCCTATGCGAAATCCGGTGGCGTGCCCTGGCACGGCATGGGTGTCCCAGTCGAAGACTGGATGACGGTCGAAGACATGCTGGACAAGGCCGGCCTTAACTGGACGGTCAGCAAGCGGGAAGTGTATTTCCGCAAGGCCAGCGACAACGGCAAGATCGCCATGCGCATAGTGCCGGAAGACTACGCCCTGGTGCGCGACACTGACGAAACCGTGCTGGACGTTGTGGGTTCTGCCTACAAGCCGATCCAGAACGCGGACGTGCTGGACTTCTTCGACCGGTTTGTGAAGGCCGGTGACATGACCCTGGAAACGGCGGGTTCCTTGCGGAACGGCCGGTTCATTTGGGCCTTGGCGAAGATCCGCGACGGGGCGTTCAGCTTTGGCCCCGGTGGCATCGACCGGACGGAAGCTTACTTGCTTCTGTCACAGCCGCACCAGTTGGGTTACAGCTTCACCTGTGCGCTGACAGCGGTGCGGGTAGTCTGCTGGAACACCATCACCGCAGCCTTGGGATCGAACCTTGACGGTTCGCGCACCAAGGGTGCCACATTCCGCATGACGCATGCCCAGGCTTGGAACGACGACATGAAGGCGCAAGCCGAAATGGCGCTGGGCCTTGCCACGACGGGCATGAAGGCGTTTTCGCACACTGCGGAAATGCTGTCGGGTGTCAAAGCCGATGACGATGCCCTGACCGACTACTTCCACGACGTGCTTCAGATCGAACTGAAGCCGGAAGACGAAGTGACGCCGGAAGTGGTGTTGTCGGCGGAACAGGAAGCGCAGCGCGCCGCTATCGAAGAATCGAAGGCGGTGAAGCGGTTCCGCGAAGCCCTGACATCGGCACCGGGCCAGGAACTGCCCACAGCCAAGGGCAACTGGTGGGGTGCCTTTAACGCTGTCACCTACACTGCGGACCACGTTATCGGCCGCAGTGACGACAGCCGGCTGTTCAGCGCGTGGTACGGGAATGGTGCTTCGATGAAGCGCCGTGCCCTGGACCTTGCGGTCGAATACGCCAAGGCCGCCTAAGCAGCGTAGCTGTGGCACCGGGAAGAACAACAACAAACCCGGTGCCTGCTAAGTGCGCTGTTGCACTATCTATCTAGGGAAAGGAACAGTGACAATGATCGGACCAGCAATAAACCTGCCCGACATGCAGAAACGCCGTTGGCATCGGGTCCAAGCCGGCAGTTGGCTTGGAACGCTGACTTGGTTCGCTGACGGCACCAAGCGCGTCGTGAAGAACGAACAGATTTGGCGGCTGCAATATGTCGCTAGTACGTCAGAAGGACCGCTGCCGGTCTACTGCTACGCCTACGACGACGAAGCCAAAGCCACGGCCTTGCAGCATCGGTCGCTAAGTTTCGAACAGACCCAATTCGAAAAGAATAACAGCTTGTAGGGGTGACCGATGTACTGGCGCATTCAACGGCAGAACGCCAAAACCGGCACGTGGACCAACACCATCGCCAACGCGGGGATCACCGACATCGACGCCATTGATGTCGGCAAGCCATCGGCGCGGGTGTGGGTAAAGGGCCACAAGCTGCGTGCGGACGGCACCATCGTGTACCACAGAATCCAGCTTTCGGCTGACGTGGTGCGCAGGATGGCGGAAAAACTGCAACTGGACGGTGAAGGATAACGGACATGGACATACTTGACGCCATCGAACAGGCGCACCGCGAACGGGTGGGGCGCAAGTTCTGCTACGTGCCGGTGAACCACGCCGACAGCGCCAGCCTTTGGGTGCTGGCGGTGGTCGAACAGGGTGAACCGGGTTACTTCCCGGTCAGTGAAGATTGCTATCTTAGCGACAACGCCAACGCGGCGTATGCCCATGCGGCCGACCTTAACCTGCACCGGTTGGGGATGTCTGCGGACGAAGCCGCGGTGATGGTGGCGTCTTCGATGACCGGCAGCCGCAACCTGCGGCGATAGCCTTGCGGCAAGCCCTGGTGTCACAGCCAGGGCTTAGCGCAGTGCTACACGGTACTGCACTTTCATCTAGGAACGAAAGGAACCAAGATGTCTTACGTAGTGTCGATTGCTGACAACAATGTCGTCATTCATCGCGACATGGAAGATGTCGGCACGGTCGTCAAATCGGTGACCGAATACAACGACTACTTCAACGCGGAAGCGAAGCGGCTGAACCGCCGTGTGGACCATCTGGAAATTTACAATTCGTCCACGATGGATTTCCCGCACGACAGCACGTCCGACCCGGCCGTGCTGGCGCTGGTCGCGGCGCTGCCGTGATGTCCGACACCATGATGGTGCTGGCGGCCGGCGTGGCTTTATCGCTGGCCGTCGCGTCACTGGTGGTGCTGGTGCAGATTTCTTCGCACCTTAACACCATCGCCCAACAACTGGCTTGCTTGGTGATGAAATGACCTATCGAACCATGCGCAACGTTTTCGGTTGGTCACTTCCGCCCGGCGTGACGCAGCGGATGATAGACGACGCCATCGGTGGCGGTGACGACACCGAATGCGAAGTCTGCGGCCAGACCTTCACCGGCTGCGTCTGCCCCGAATGCCCGGTCTGCGGCGGGGTGGGCGATCCCATCTGCTACGAACCGGTGGACGTGCGTGACCTGAACGACCACGGGCACATCATCGGGCCGCCCTACCACGGCGGTCACGGGCTGTGCGCGTCGCTGGGGCAGGTGGTGATGAAGGCCGACACCGAAGCCCGGTGGAAGGCCGAAGCGGAAGCCGAAGCGGCCGAAGAAGCCGCCTACGAAGCCCGGCACGGCCGCGCCTGCATCGTGTGCGGCGGTGATGACGACCGCCCGTGCATCTGCACTGACGATCCTTACAAGGACTTTGACGACACGGTACCGTTCTAACGCAGTTCACAGCGGCCGGCCTTAGACCCGGCCGCTGCATAGTGCGCTAGGGCACTGGAAGGAAGGAACCGATGACACTGAAAATCAACTGGGTGAACGGCAACGGCGACAACGCCGACCGTACCGAAATGGGCTACTGGGAATCCAGTGAAGGCCGTTTCAGCATCAGCCCGCGCTACCGCCACACCATCTACCCGGACAGCTACGAACTGACCGATGCGATGGTGCCGGCGAACCGGCGCTGTTTCGACACTGTGCGCGAAGCCAAGGCGCACGCTTTACGGCTGTGCAGCCGATGACCAAAAAGCAACGGCAGGCCAGGATCGCCACCATCATCCGCGACTTGTCGTGGATGGCGCGCGATGGTTGGCGGCACGCCAAGGCGGCTGACTATCGGCCGCTGGAAGCGGAACTGAAAACCCTGCTAGCGGAAAAACGAAAGGCAGGTGACCGATGACGTATCAGATCGTTGTCACAACCGAAGACGAAGCCACGGCCAAGGCGCTGTACGACACGGCGCGGGCCAAGGCGGCGACGCAGTTGTTCACGGCCGGTAACCCGGCCGCGCCCAACCTGCTGACGCTGGCGGCGGCCGGGGGCGAATTCCCGGCCAAGGCAAAGTGCGTTCACTTTGTCGGGTTCCGCGGTGACGAATTCTGGTCTGCGGTGAAGGTGTGGGGGCAACCCGATTACATTCACCTGCATCTGGATGAACGCTGCCGGCGCGAACTGGCAGACGAAGATGTCGTGGTGTTTGCCAGGGGATCGCACTTGAAGGCGATGCCGTGGAACTACGACGACAGCAACGAACGCGACGACCCGGCCTACTGGGAACGGATCGAAGAAAACCAGCGCCGCTATGGCGGTGGCGTCTAGTGCAACTATGCCGGCCGGGATAACAACAACAACCCCGGCCGGCTGCCAGATGCACTAGGGCATCAGAAAGAAGGAACCGATGAAGTTCAAAGTCTGGTACATGAAACCGGCCCACTTCCGCGACGGGATTTTCGGCAAATTGCCGGATGCCGCCAACTTGGAAGCGACGCACACGTTCCTGCGGGACGTGGAAGCGGACGGGCTGGACGCCGTGTTCTATCTGTGTCAGGCGGAAGTCTGGTCACCGAATGGCGAAGCCTGCATGCTGATCGAAAGCAAAGGGCTGGGCCACACGTCGATGTCAACCGGTGACGTTATCGAAACCGAAGACGGTGTGCGCTTTATGGTGTCGCCGGTCGGTTTCGAAGAAGTGAAGTGACGCCACCACGGGTGCCCATCAACAAGCGCCGCATCCTTGAATGGACCGCGGCGCAAGTTGCGCGGGCGGATTATTTCGTCGTGTCGCTGTTCCTTGGTCAAGGCAAGTACGCAAGGCGGCGGGCCGCAACCTTAGACGAAGCGCGCGTGGTGCGCGGCCAGTTGGCCGCGGACTATGCCACGCTGACCTACGGACAGCGGCCGGTCATCTACTGCGTCACCAAGGGTGACAGCCTGACGATACACGTGGAGTGAAGAACATGTTTAACATGGTCATGGACACGCTGGGCTACTTTGGGCTGGTGACGCCGTACTGGTACGTCAACTGGGCAGCGGTTATCGTCGTGCTGTTCGCTGCCGGCTTTGCCGCGGCGTGGTTTGGCGACTTCACCAAAAACTACTGGAACAAGCGATAGCCTTGCGGCATGCCCCGGTCTGTCACTGGGGCATAGCGCAGTGCTACACCAGTGCTGCAACATCTAGGAACGAAAGGAACTGCCATGTGGATATTTCATCCGTTGGGCTTTGCGTCCATCGTCAAACCGGACCACGGCCGTAAATTGCTGGCGCGGTCCCGGTTTGAAGGCGATCTGGAAGCGTTGTTTCCCGGTTGCGAAGTGACGGTGACGCCCCAGCGCGACTACCTGTTCCGCGCCTTTGTCACGCGGCGGCAGGTGAAGAAGCGGCTGCGCGAACTGGTCGGGCAGATCGGCTATTCAAACTTCAAGGATAGCTGCCCGAAGGACCGGTGCTACCCGTACAACGAAGTGTGGTGGGCACTGTTCGATGAACAGCGTCACCGCTACGGGCCGCACGCGACCATTCACCCCAGCACGGTGTGGCCGGATCATTTCAAAGGGGTGGCGTAATGAAGACCGGCAAGAAGGGCTGGGTGTGCATGGCAAAGGTGAAGACACCGATGCCAGACGGGCCGGACGACCGGATAGTGCAGGTGGCGGCGGTACACTACGGTGTCACGCCGGCAGAAGCCTACAAGCGGGTGCTGGCCGAACAGCAGGCCACCGACACCTTCATCAACGACATCTACCAAGTGACACGGCGGGTGTGGGACGACGAAATCGTTCAGTTGAACATCCGCCGTCGTGACGGTAAGCCGATATTCCGCGACTGGCGGCACTTCCAGCAGATCAAAAACGAACTGGTGGGTGAAGAAAACGAAGCCGTGGAGTTGTACCCGGCCGAAAGCCGCAAGGTGGACACCGGCAACAAGTATCACCTGTTCTGCCTGCGTAGCCCGACAGCACGATTTAACATCGGCTGGCAAGAAGGGCTAATTGCTGATACAGATAGGGATAACAAGGGCGTCCGCGGCCTTCGACAACGAAAGCTGTAGTTTTGCGGCATGCCCCGGTGGTCTAGCACCGGGGCATAGCGCAGCACTAGGGCTGCAACATCTAGGAAAGGAACCCTGCCATGTCTGATGACAGGAAGGACGCGCTTGCCAAAGTGGTGAAGCGGATCGAACAGTTGCTGGCGAAGGCCACCAGCCTGCGCGACACCGCGGCCAACTACGGCGACAACGCCGCTGCCGCCTACGAAGCGGAAGCGATGCAGTTCATGAACAAGGTTCAGGAACTGCTGGCCGAACACAACCTGACGATGGACGACCTGGGCAAAGGTGACGACATCCCGGTCATTCGTGACGGGGATTTCATCACGTGGTTTGCCGGCTACACCAAGCCGCTGTTCAGTGCGGTGGCGCGGATGTACTTCTGCGGCTACTTTTTCAAATCCTTTGAAAAGTGGGAAGTGGAAGCGCATCTGGCCGAACTGCGCGAACCGATCCGCAAGCTGTTTGTCGGCAGCCGCAGCCGGACCTACCTGCAACACCACTTCATCGGTGAAAAGCACAACGTCATCGTTGCCCGCTACATGTGCGAACACATCCTGGCGGCGATGGAAGCGGTGTGCCGGGTGGAAGTGCAGTGGAAGCACAACCGGCACACCGGCCGGCGCATTCTTGACCGGCACGGCCAGCCGGTGCCGGAAACGTCGTCCAGCAAAAAGTCGGAATTCCGCTACAAGTTCATGAACGGCTGTCAATGGGCCATTTGTGAAAGGATCGCGGAACGGCTGAAGGCCACCCAAGACGGCACCTTGAAGGGCGTCACCAACCTGCCGGCCCTTCGGTCACTGCACGACCAAGCGCAGGACAAGGTGTCGGACTTCATGAATGCCAACTTTGACGTGAAGCAGAAGAAATCGATGGTCAAGGTGACCGCCGATGGTGCGGTGCTGGCCGGGTTTCGCGCCGGCCAGGGCATCGGGCTGGACCAGCAGGTGGCAAACCCGGTGGCCGAAGATAGCCACCAGATCGCGGGGGCAAAGTAATGGCACACATCCAACTTCCGATAATCGGTCTAGCGATGTTGGTGACCGCGGCTGCCATAGCCGCGCCGCCGCCGATACCGGACCTTCCGGCACCGCAAACGCTGGACGAAGAAATGGCTAACCAGCCGTGGTTGCCGAACCCGCCATCCTATGCCGACTGCGAACAGGTCATGGCGATCCAGTTCAAGAACATACAAGAACGGCGGATGTTCTACCGTTGCACTACGCTGCTGGAAACCCATGTGCAGGAATTAGTTCAGTCAGTCCGCAACGGTGACATTGCTGCACACTACAACCCCACCGTGGACAATTTTATGCGCCACGGGCTGACCAGTCGGAAAGAAGCGGTTGCGGTGTTCGATTTCTACATCGTCGCTGAATTACGCCTGCTGAACCGGGGCGATCTGGCACGGGACTGGGTGGCAAACCACGACACATCCAAACTGACGGACGTGTTGCGGACGCGTCGCTAAAGGATGGACCTTCGGGTCCACTTGCTTGATAAACTTGGGCGGAACCCTTCGCGGGGTTCCGCCCATTTTTTTGTGCCTACACTTGCGAATGCTTCGCAATAGCATTCTAAACAATCGACCGTCACTTGACGGCTGATAAAGTCTGATTGTAAAAGTGCTGGTACCACGAAAGTGGTAGCGTATATAATGTGTGGCAAGACGGGGGCAGACGATGAAGGCCAAGGAAACACTGACGCTTATGGATGATGTCCACGCCTGGACCTTCCTGCACAAGCACGACGGCCGGGCGCTAAAGCACGGCGAATACGGGGTGCAGCAAAAGCTGCGCAACCTATTGCGGCAGGCGCAGCGGTTTGTGCTGGACGACGACGCCATCCGGCTGGTCTGCGATCTGTCACATGAATTCGACCGGCTGCCGTACTGGGCCTTGCTGGCCCGGCTGCCGTTCGACGTGATGTGGGTGGAAGTCGATCTTCACGCCAAGGTTCGCAAGTTCCACGAAATGAACACGCTGAAGGAACCGATGGATTTGTCGCAGGTGGCCCCGCTGGCCGGCTACCTGCTGTTTCGCGAAGACCCCGGCAGCCAGTCGCCGCGCTGGTGCTGCAACGAATTCTACCGAATCCCTGATGTCGATGGCGGGTGTTCACCGGGCTTCTTCAACTACGTGTTCGACCCGGAAGGCGATCCTAAGTTTCCGATCCGCGGGTCCAGCTACTGGAAGTCACCCACCTTGTCGCTGCGGCCGAACTTCCCAAAGATGCCGGTAACCATCCAGGCGGCGGGCGGGATCACCATCATGTCCGAATGCGACCCGGAACTGGCAGTCGGCGGTGTCTTCAACATCCGCGACACCACCGGGCGCAGCCGCGGCGGCACGATGCACGGCGCGAACGAAGACCTGCACCTAGACGAAGCCAATGGCACCGTCAGCATTCAACTGGATGATGTCTATAAGGACAAGCACGGCAACTTCCACACCGCCAGCATCATCGAAACCCCGGACTGGTTCAACAACCGCATCGCGGTGACTATCGATCCTTGGTACGAACGCTACCTTAGCGACCGGGCCAAGGACGACCTGACCCGGTGGCAGATGTACATGATCCACGAATTGCACGAACTGCGCGGCGTGCTGCGCTGGCTGATGACACTGCTGGCCGCCATCAATGCCCTGCCGCGCGACGTGCGGCCGGTCCACAGCCGCGTAGGGAAGCGTGCCATAGGCATGAACCAAATACCCTACCTGCACCACAACCGGCCGACCATCACGCTGCCCCGCGACGACAGGACGGTCTACGCGCGGCGTGCCCTAGACCGGGCATCGCACACCGAACACCGCAAGCGGCACCGGGTGCGCGGTCACTGGCGGGTGGTCGAACGCGGCCGACGCGTCAACTACCTGTGCCGGCACCTGCCGGTGCTGATGGAAGGCGGGCTGGCGATATGCGAAAAGTGCGAAATGCTGGTCCGGTGGATCGAAGAACACCGCCGCGGTGATGCATCGCTGGGCTGGGTGGAACACGACGAATACGCGGTGACCGCGCGCAAGCAGGCACCGCGGGTGGAACTAGGGCTACACAAGGAACCGGATCATGTCGAAGACGGCGGGCATCAGCGCGACCTTTCCGACCAACTGGCGCAGCCTTAACGTCGCGCAGTTGCGCAAGCTGCTGGAACCGTGGGGCACGCCGTACCGCTGGCAGATGAAGCGCCGTGAATTGATCCGCGCCATCGAAAGGATAAAGGAACTTTACCCGTGTACCTGATGGACAACATCGCGGCATCGGCCGCGACGATAAAGCAGGAAAAGGTCAACGAACCGGTCCTGAAGATTTTTCCCGAACTGACCGACAGCCTGAAGGGCTGCCCGCGCTTCCTGTTGGACGAAGCCGCCATCGCCACCGCGGTCGAACTGTCACTGGGCCGGCCCACGGTGATACTGGAAGCCATCCGCAACCTGCGGATACCGTACCCGGCAATGTGGGTGGAATGGCCGGAACGCGGCCGGGAAAAGCTGCGCACCGCCTTTGAAGATACCTACACCAGCGAAGAACGCCCGGTACCGGAACGGATCGGCCTGTTTATCGAAGCCAGTGACGACGGCCGGCGCGGCAAGGTGACCTGGGCGTGGAATGCACCGCAGGACAGCTACGTCACCGACTTCCCCAACATCGCGGCGATTTCACCGTACTTCGATCTGGACAAGGAAACGCCGCAAAGGCAGGAACGCATCGAAGGCTTCCTGCGCGGCAACCT
>Ga0066395_10001043_pt1 | contig 10088 bp, 8 predicted proteins | sample PanSoiPlot1MoBio_FD_61218 | JGI IMG/M metagenome (GOLD analysis project Ga0066395, IMG submission 61218) | Tropical forest soil microbial communities from Panama analyzed to predict greenhouse gas emissions - Panama Soil Plot 1 MoBio | ecosystem: Environmental > Terrestrial > Soil > Tropical... | reverse complement strand
TTGGAAAGTTGAGGAGTTAGGATGAAGCGGCTCATTACGGAATCATCACCACTGTATCCGAGGATATTATTTCGGTTCACGGATCATCCGATCACGGTATGGGCGGGAGTGATATTGTTGCGAGTGTACTTTGAGTGGGTGGGATTACGCCAGGAGATAGCACAGGTGGTGGGGGAATTCGTCAAGCGATCGAACAACCAGATTGCCAGCGTGGAGGTGATGCTGAGTTGGTTTTACGGCTTGGCATTGGGGGCAAGTCGGTTTGAGCATTTCACGCGCTATCGGCGTGACCCGATGATGAAGGTATTGTTGGGGATAGCGAGATTTCCGTCCCCGGACACGGTACGGCGATTTTTCTTATCGTTTAATTATCGGCGGGTGACAGAGGTTTCGGAGCAGCTGATGCGGTTTAGTTTAAACCAGAGGCGACCGATTCTATTAGGCCACACTTTGGATTTAGACTCTACGGTATTTTGTCGTTACGGGGAGAAGCAAGAGGGGAGTTTGAAGGGGTACAATCCGAAAAAGCCGGGGCGTCCGAGTCACCATCCGTTGGTGGCGTTTTTAAGTGAAGCGAGAAGAGTGTTGTGGGCGGTATTGCGTTCGGGCAACAGCCGTAGCGCCAACGGGTGTGTGGAGTTTTTGCGCCAAGCGTTAACGGTATTGGCGGCTGAGCACAAGGTGGCGTTGGTGCGGGCGGACGCGGGTTTTTTTGAAAAGCGGTTCTTGGCGTTTTTAGAGAGGCGGGATCTGCCGTATATCATCGTGGCGAAGCTTACTCCCATCGTCAGGCGCGTGGTGTTGCATTCCATAGCCCAGCAGAGCTGGCGCCCGATCGGGCCGGGGATAGAGGTAGCCAACGTGGAGAGAAGCTTTCCCAGTTGGCAGGGAAAAAGCCGCCGTTTTGTGTGTCTGCGCCAAGAGATCTCCGAGCGTCCCCAAGCACGAGGAAAACGGCTTTTTGACTTTCCCGGCTATAGCTATCGAGTGATGGTGACCAATTTAACGTATTCTGCTGAGATCATCACGCGCATGTACAGTGGACGAGCAGAGACCGAGAATCGCATTAAAGAGTTAAAAGAGGACTTAAGCTTAGACGGCTTTTGTCTTCAATCCTTTGATGCTACCGATGCGGCTTTTCGCACCGGCTGTGTGCTGTACAACCTGTTAGCGGGCTTTCGTGAAACGGTTTTGCCGCGCAGTTGGTTTGAGCGGCGGTTACGAGCGGTTAGGGAGTTTGTGTTTTTGGTGGGAGCGGACTTGATCTGTCAAGGACGCAAGGTGAAGGTCCGTTTGGCATTGCCTAAACCAGACCGGCAAGAATTTCTCCGTCGCTTGCGCACGGTCTCTGACGGCTTACCGATTGCGGCGCAGTTGGAATGGTCGATAGCCGAAGCCTCTTCTACCCCGTCCCACGATTTAATCCCTCACCCACCGTCTCAAACTTCATCGATCTCGCAGGGATTTTCTCCGTGAAAATCTCTACTGCGGAATTTGGGTTGAATTGACCTCAAACCACCGGCCATCGCTGCATAACGGAGATTCCCGTGCGCGCCAGGATCGATTCCCCGATCTCCTGCACCTTTTGCATGAGCGGCCATTCCTCCGCGAAATGCTGCTCGTAGGCTTCCACCACAATGCGCCCATCAACGATTACTGTATGAATGCTGCGGCTGTCCGCGCTGTAGATTAGATTGTTCACCGGATTGAACAGCGCCTGCCATTCCGGCCGCTTGGTGTCGAAAAGCAACAGGTCCGCTTTTTTCCCTTCTTCGACGGATCCAAGGTCTCGTGCCAGCCCAAATGCTTCGGCCCCCATGATCGTTCCCATCTCCAGGGCTCGCTCGGCTGGAATCATCTTCGTGTCCAGCCGCGCATCCTTGTAGAGGCAGGCTGCCAGATTCATGGAGCGGACAATGTCCAGGTGATTAGAGCTATTCACGGAGTCGCTTCCCAGCGCCACTTTGATGCCCTTTTCGAGCATCTCCGGCATGCGTCCATTTTCTTTGATTCCTTTGGCTTGCTTGATGGCGTTCGCAGGACACATGACAACGTTTGTTCCGGTGCGCGCGAGGGAGTTGATCTCTGCATCCTCCAGACCCATAGCGTGCGCAAGCAGAACGTTGGATCCCAATACTCCGATCTCCTCGAGAAATTCCGTTGCCAGCTTGCCGTGCTTTTCCCGAAAACTCTGCTGCAACTTAGGAGTCAAGGTGTGGTGAAAAGTCATGCCGGTCTGATATTCGTCCGCGAGTCTTTTCAAGGCTTGCAATAATTCCGGTGTGCAATTCACGGCTGAGAATGGCATGGGCCAGCAACGAACTCGGTCGTTGAGCCGGTGGTCATATTTTTTGATCCACTGTTCGGCGCGGAAAATCGCTTCCGCCGTCGAATAAAGCGGCAACTTCCGCGTCTCAGGGATGTCGGTCAATCCTTCACCCAGAACGATTCTGCAGCCGGAGTCTTCGTAGGCTTGCATGCAAGCGTCAGGAAATTTGGTCGTGCCCGGATCGATAAAGCAGGTGCTGCCGTTTTTCAGCAGTTCAATAATTCCGAGCAGGGTTGTGTAATATTCCTCTTCTTCGGTCATGAGCGATTGCAAGTGAAAGACGGTGTTGAGCCGGTCGGCGACGTCATCGGGAAAAATTCCGCGCACCGGATGCGCGTAGCTGATGTGCATGTGGCCGTTGAAGAATCCCGGTGTAACCACCATGGCGCTGGCATCGATGACCCGTTCCGCTGAAATGGCAGCCAGCTCCACCGCCTTACCCACATGAGTTATTCGCGAACCTTCAATCACGATTGAGCCGTCGCCAATGATCCGCCGCTCAGGATCCATCGTCAGAATAAATCGGGCATGATCGATCTTCAGAGTCATGGCCGCCATGGAAAATTTTCTCCTGGTTTACCGGCGGGAACGAACCGCACGGTCAAACTTGTACTGGATACGAAAAGCGCGTCCTGCAAACACAAAAAAGCTCGGTAACAGCCGGCTATTTTCCTACCGCCACCGTTGCAAGTAACTTATCTAACTTCTCGTTGACTGCGTCGAACGCCTTGAATTCTTTCTGATTGGTAGGTTCCAGCACCTTTGCATTGGGGGCGCGCTGCTTAATGCTTTTATAGAGCGGTGATTCCTTGCGAGTCACCCGGGTCGTAACCTCCATCTCTTCATAGATCTTCATTCCATCCATGGCCAACCACGCGATAAACAGCCGGCCAAGATTTGGTTGAGAAGCCTTTTTAGTCACCGAGTAGCCTTGGCTAAGAACCGGGATGTACTCCCCGTAGGTTTTCCAATCCACGGGGGCGCCCTGCACTTTGAGCCGCTCGCTCTCGTGAATGCTGCCGAAACCGAGAGGGGCTTCTCCGGCGGCCACCGCGTTGTTGACCGCGGGAGTTCCTTTCTTGAAGATGGGCCGATTGGCCATAAGTTTCTTTACGGTATTGAGGGTCCGTTCTTCTCCCCAAACCAAGGAAAAGAGATCGAATGGTGAACCCCCGCTGGCGTTCATTGCAAATTTGCGCGCCCATTTGGGATCCGCCACGCTTTCGATGCTGTCGGGCACCTCACTCGCCTTCATTTGCTGTGTGTTGAAAACCCAGCTCCGCGTCGCATCATAAATGACAACCCATTTTCCCTTCAACTCGGCCGGTACACGATCCATCGAGGCTTCTCTGATATCGGGAAATTCGCTGCTAAAACTGGCAACCCAATCGAAGCTATCAAGGAACCCCGCGTGATCCAGATCGAGGAGAGTAGCGGCGCTGGACATGAGCACCGTGGGGCCGGGCTTGCCGGCTTTTATCTCGGTGATTGTGCGCGGTACGGCCACCGAGGGATGAAGCTCGAGCCATTCGAATTTGAAATCCGGCATCCCGTATTTTTTCTTGAAAGCATCGAATAGAGCCTGGCGCGTCTTTTCCTCTCGGGGATTCGATGCGTACACCACAAAGGCACCGGAGCCTGCCTCCTTCTTAGCCGCATTTAGCAATTCCTGAAATCTATTTGCCTGCGCGCCAGCGTACGACGCAAACAAAAAAATTATGAGGAAACCCAGAAAATTACTTTTCCCTAACGCGCTTAGTTTCATGCAATCTCCCTCGCAATATTCATAGAGTCGAACCGCAAAGCTCATTTCGTCCGGCTTTCCTTTGTGCAGAGCGGCGATCCATTTGAAAAACATTTTCGCAATGCTGCACAGCCATAAAGGCGCTGTTTCGGGCGTGGCATATGCTGCGCGCAGCCCAATGAGAGATCATCAAGATCGCGTATACATTAGCCGGCCACGGACACCCCGAGCAGCCAGCCCACAGAGTAGGTGATGGCAGAGACGATCAGCCCGATGCAGAGCATGCGCGCGCCGCTCACCAATGGACCTCGCGCCGTAAAGATCGACAGGAGCGCGCCGACGGCAAACAGAGCTAAAGAGCTGAGCAGTGCGCTAGCTGACCAACCAATCATTCCTGAGCTGATCAAATAGGGGGCAACCGGGACGAAAGCACCAATGACGAAGGCGAAGAAGGAACTCAGAGCCGCAGTCCAGGGCGAACCCAGTTCGGAGGGATTCAACCCCAACTCTTCCCGCGCCAACGTATCAATGGCTGTTTTAGGATTTTGAATGATGCGCCGGGCCAGCTTTGCCGCCTCATTCTCAGGAATACCTTTCGCCTGATAGATCAATGACAGCTCTTCTTCCTCTTCCTTAGGCGACATTTCCAATTCCTGCTTTTCCATGGCGATCTGCTGCTCGAAGACTTCTCGTTGCGCCCGAATGGAAACGTATTCGCCCGCGGCCATCGAGAACGCGCCTGCAAGCAATCCCGCAACTCCGGCGAGCAAAATGTACTCCGGTTTCGCTTCGGCGCCGGCGAAGCCCATCACGAGACTGAAGTTCGAGAGTAGCCCATCGTTCACGCCGAAAACGGCGGCGCGTAGGTTTCCGCCCCGCGACGTAAAGTGCCAACGCTCCACACCGATAATCGACGCCGGACCAGGGGCACCCCCCGACATGGCCCACAGCGTACGGCTGTGAGCCCTCTCTTCGGCAGGCAGGCCTGCCGCCTCCGGCTGATGCATGTACCCGGCCTCATCGCGCGCCTCCATGCTGCTGATGATCGGCACCACGCGATGCGTCCCGAAAGTCCGCGCCATCCACCCCAGGGCCCGCACCCTCAAGCTCGGACGGTACCGCGGCACTGCGCCGCCTGCCGACAGAATGAGCCGCGCCCAGCGCTGCGCGTGTCGTTCTTCATTTTTGGCCAGCTTGTTGAAAATCTCAGCCCGTGTCTCGTCTTTTTCTGCAGCGGCCATGGAACGGTAAAGCGCGATGCCATCCATCTCCACGAGGTAGTTCTGTTGGTAGCGGTTGACGTCCGCTGCGGTGGCGGCTTGCTCAGGTTGCATCGAATAGAGTGATTCCGGTTTCCTGTTTTAATTGCTCGAAACCATAACAACGGTGCCACAGACATTGCACGCAAGTCAAATTAACGTTGACAAGATTACCTTGCAGTCTTTGACCTTTCATTCTAACGTCGCCTTAGCATGATTACTTTCGCCGATGTTGAAGAGGCGCGGGACCGTATCAAAGACCATATCTATCTTTCGCCGTTCCCTTACTCAGAAACGATCAGCCGCATGACGGGCCATCGCGTTTTTTTTAAGCTCGACAACCTTCAGATGACAGGCTCTTTCAAGGAGCGCGGCGCCCTCAACCGTCTCTTACTGCTCACCCCGGAAGAAGCTAAACGGGGCGTCGTCGCCGCCAGCGCCGGCAATCACGGCATGGCTGTCGCGTTCCACAGCCGGCGGCTGAACATAAAGGCAAGTATTGTCATGCCAGTCCATGCGCCACTCATCAAAGTCAGCCGGGTGCGCCAATACGGCGCGCAAAGCGTGCTTTATGGCGCGGATTACGACTCGGCTTTTGCCGAAGCAGAACGGCTGAGCCGAGAAAAAGGCATGACATTCATTCACGCATTCAACGATCCCGAGGTTATTAGCGGTCAAGGAACCGTTGGACTCGAACTTTATGAACAGAATCCTGATTTGGACGCGGTCATCGTTCCCGTGGGCGGCGGAGGTCTCATTGCGGGAATTGCGTTAGTGCTGAAGACGCTCAATCCAAATATTCGCATCATCGGTGTCCAAGCAGAGGCTCTACCCTCGATGAAAGTCGCTTTGGAAAAAAGCGAGCCGGTTCAGCTCCCACCGGCCGCGACCATTGCCGACGGCATCGCTGTCCGCGCCGTAGGCGAAATTCCGTTGTCCCTCGTAAAACAATTCGTGGATGAAATCGTTACGGTGAGCGAGGGTGAGATTGCCAACGCCGTCTTGCTTCTACTGGAAATTGAAAAGACTGTGGCTGAAGCCGCGGCGGCAGCTCCTCTCGCCGCGCTTATCAATAATAGAGTTTCCCTCCAGAACAAAAATGTCGGTTTGATTGTCTCCGGGGGCAACATCGATATGAATTTGATCTCGCGCATCATTGAGAAGGGACTTATCGAAGATGGCCGGTTAAGCCGTTTTTCCGTGGTATTATCCGATAGGCCAGGGACTTTGGGTCGGCTGAGCCAATGCATCGGTGAGCTTGGAGCCAACATTCTGCACATCGCGCACAGCCGCGGCTTCGGGCAGATGGCTATCGACGAGACGGAAGTAGAATTGATCCTGGAAACTACCGGCCCGGAGCACATCGCGAGGATTCATCAAGAACTCAGTCGAAATGGCTTTCGGATCAAGGCCGGCGCATAACTATTTGGGTGTTCTGGTCAAGCCATCACTTCGCTCTTACCACCAATACCGGATTGCCCGAATGGCGCACCACTCTTTCCGTAACACTACCAAGCATCCAGCGCTGTACTCCAGACCGTCCATGGGTGCACATCGCGACCACCGCGTTAGGGGTTTTCTGCGCGTAAGTGATGATCTCACCCGGGCCAGGCCCTTCCATCAACGCCGAGGAGACTTTTTCGAGGCCGCCCGCTTTAATCGCCGCTGCTTTAGCATCGAGGTAAGCGCTGGCTTCTTGTTTGACTTGATTTTTGAGTTCGTCGTAGTCAGGAAGATAATCCTCTTTTCCGTAATAGGCCGTCGCGGGCAACTCGTACGCCCTGAACAGAATCACTTCAAGGCCCAATAAGCGTGCAAGGTTCAGGGCGGACGGCAAAACCGATTCCGCCAATTCGGACCCGTCCAGTGTAACGATAATCGCTTTAATGTGAGCCTCACCCTCGGTTTGACCGTCCTGGCTTGCTCTTACGAGAAAGAGAGGGTTGCGCGCGCCCCGCAGCACCTTCTCCGCTACGCTCCCCAGCAACCACCGGCTGATTCCGGATCGCCCGTGGGTAGCCATCGCGATGAGGGCCCTCTCATCGGCCGCCGCTTTATCGATGATGGCGTTCTCTGCTTTGCCTCTCGCGACCGTGCATTGAATAGTGGTCCCGGAAAACGATTCGGCTATTTTTCTCAAATAATTCTCACTCTTGCGTTCAATGTCGCCCGCTAGGGTATCGAGGTGTGTGCCTTTCTCGACAGCGGTGTGCGTGGCCGTGCGCGCGATGTCAATAGTCTCCATGAGTTCGACGGGAATCCCAAGGACCCGTGCCAGGGTCCGCGCATAAGGCAAAACATTCTCCGACGTTTTCGATCCATCGAGCGGGATTAGCATACTGCTATAGCTAGCGTCTGCCATCGGTCCTTCCTCCACTTATTATCTTATTCTTGTGATGAATAAATTTGCTACCTACACGACTTACGCTGGCAAATGAAAGTCGCAAAAGTGGGAAAATAATCTCACGGCTGAGACAAGTCGGACTTTATCCCTCCAAAACAACACGAAAAAGCTTCAACGGCTCTTCCTGATAGACTGGCATTTCTTTTGCGCACCCTTCATAGCGAAAAGAGGATTGCCAATGGCGTATTCTGACAAGCTACAACAGCGAAAGAAAGAGATCGAACTGACCTTGCGGCATCTCGCCAAAGAGCGTCATGAGGTTCAACAAAACACCGAGTGGATCGATCAGAAAGCCTACGAGAGAAGAATCAGTCTCCTTGATCTTCTGGCTAAATGGTATCGTGAAGAGATAACTAGGATCGACGATGTGCTTGGCCGCGTTCAAGACAGCCGTTATGGTTTATGTCTGGCTTGCCACGAACCCATCGAAGCCGATCGATTGGCGATCTATCCCGAAGCGGAATTGTGCTTTGACTGCCAGGAATTTAGGGATAGAGTTTAAGGAAGTCCTCCGCCCATGCGCGAGCGCAGGAACTCTTCGCTGGCATGCGCGAGCTGTTCTAAGGGCCCTTCTGTGTTTAATTCGAGGCGAGCAGCGGCGGGGATGTCGTCAAGCGGTTGATAAGCAGCCGCCTGCTGCACGTAAATCTCCCACCGTCCATCGGAGAGGTCCTTTCCTTCAAATGTTCTTTGAGCCAGCCGTTCCCTTGTAGTATCTTCGGACGCAACACAATGAATCACAAAGAGTTGGACTCCATGCTTTTGGGCCAAACGAATAAGCCTCGTGCGATGTCGTTTTTGGCCGAATGTTGCGTCTAGAATGGCCCCCCCGCCGTTTCGTATTTGCTGTCCCGCATCCCGTGTCATCTTCGCGTACGTCTTTTCCGTCATGTCTGGCCGGTAAATTCCCGCTTTAAACGGCACCTTCTGCTGGTCGGATTTCCCTGCCATCGCTTTGCGCACGGCGTCAGAGCTGATCACTGGCATGCCCAAACGTTTTCCCAACTCTCGTGCCAGAGTGGATTTTCCGCTTCCCGTGAGACCGCAAACGATGACGAGAAAGGGTTTGAGGGGGTCCCAGACGAAGCGCGTGGCAAAGCGAAAATAGCCTCTCGCCGCCTCAGCGTTGTCCCGTAGCGCATGCACTTTACCGCGCACGAGTACGCGGTAACATTTGTAAAATGGAAGCAAGGTGGTCAGGTCCGGATCAGGCAGCAATCCGCGGTATCGAGTTAGAAACGGTTCAACCAAAGATGCGCAGCCGCGCACCTCCATATCCATCAGGAGAAAAGCTATTTCAGAGGCGAGATCGCAACAACGAAGCTTGGAACTGAATTCGATGCAATCGAAGATCTGAATCCCCTCGGGAGCGAAGCAGACGTGCTCGCAGTGAAGATCGCCGTGCACATCGCGAATCCACCCCTGAGCTGCTCGACTAATGAGCAGGTCATGGTGGCGATGAACAAAGCGTGTTCCCAAATCCTTAAGCATTGCTAGTTTTTCCGTCTCGATCAAAGTTCCCGCAAAGGGTCCCAGGTCGGTGAGATTGTCATTCCACTCGTTCTCTACAGCCTTCGGATATTCGGAAGGGTCGCCAGCCACAACGCGCTCGGCGCGATCATGAAATTTGGCAAGGACCTCGGCTAAATCGCTTAACATCGCCGGCGTTACTTGATTTGTTTCCAGAAGAAACGGCAACATCCGTTTCTCCGGCAGGCGGCGCATAACCAGCGTGTATTCGACCGCTTCACCTTCAACTCCTAACTGGAAGCCGCTTCTACCCGTTGTTATCGGGACTACTGCCAAATAAACCGATGGAGCGAGCCGCCGATTCAGCTGCAGTTCCTCATTGAGGAAATGGCGCCGTTTGCCTAATGTCGCATAATCGAGAAAAGAAAACCGAAGCGGTTTTTTAACTTTGTAGGCCAGATCGTCGGTCAGGAAAACGTGCGAAATGTGGGTCTCTTTATGTATTACTTTCGAGGGCCGCTTTGGATAAAAATCCGGTTCCGACATCGCCCGTATAAGCTCGTCATATGACAGCCCGCGCCGTTTGTCTGTCGGTTTGAGCATTACACCCCTCGTATCTTCTAACACCGCAAACATGATGCCACCATCGAGAATATCGAGAAAATCGAACAAGCGCTTTTCCTTTTTTAGAAAGCACGGGTCCAGCGGTTTTAGAAATTGGAAATCCCTACAAACGGGGGCGGGGCCAAAGCTGGCCCGAGGGTAAGCGAAACCTGGATTCCGCAGTTACGTTACGGCCTAAGCAGGCGAGGCGTGAGCCTGGAGCAGCAAAGGCACAGAAGCGTAATGTTTCAAAGTCGTTTTTGGTATTCGCCAGGCCGT
>Ga0066395_10001042_pt1 | contig 10089 bp, 9 predicted proteins | sample PanSoiPlot1MoBio_FD_61218 | JGI IMG/M metagenome (GOLD analysis project Ga0066395, IMG submission 61218) | Tropical forest soil microbial communities from Panama analyzed to predict greenhouse gas emissions - Panama Soil Plot 1 MoBio | ecosystem: Environmental > Terrestrial > Soil > Tropical... | reverse complement strand
GTTAAACCGAAAACAATACTATTTCCTTGTGCACGGACTTTCGCTAGGCAAACTACTCCTCGCGGCGATAACCTTCCTGGCCTGCTTCTATTCAACCACTCTGATGGTGAGTTATCTTACGCTATGGATGCCGCGCCGCTGGCGTTTTAGTGGGGTTTGCTAGCTGCTTTCCTCGATCCTTTAGGGGCAGCTTGGACCAGCGGAAATACCGGCGGTGCTACTGTAAGTCCACGTTACCCCGCCGCAGTTTGAATGAGTCGCAGTAATGAGAAATGTACTTGTGCCCACCGCCGCGTCAATGCTGCTGATGTCTGCGCTTTTGTTGTAACCTGGAGGGGTACCACTCGTCAGCGCACCAGCCTTGTACATGTGTGTTTGCGCGAAGTAGGCTTCTTGCGCGGCCGCTGCATTTTTTAAATCGGATCTTGCAACAGCTTCATAACCACGCTTGCGGTAAGCAGCAAACTGGGGAATAGCGATGGCCGCTAAAATGCCAATTATCGCCACGACCACCAGAATCTCAATAAGCGTAAAGCCCGCGCGGCTCCGTAACGGTTGTTTTTCCAGGAATGTTCCCTCTATAGCTGGCTATCTTTATTTCGCACTGTTTTTGCCATCTGCTCGTGAAGATCGGCTTAAATTGCTCCGGATTTAGCTAAGTACTTACCAGATGTGAGTTAGCGGACGGATTACTGCTGACTAATAGGTCGACAGTCTATTTCGGCCCGGCCCGCGCCGCGGCCAAATCGCTTTGGCGTAGAAAGAGGCGATATCGCCGTCTGCTTTGGCTGTGAGCGGGGGAGCGGAAAGTAAACCGCCGTGGCCGCTTTGACATGCATGACAAAAGCAAGTGACGTTGCAACGCGGCAATATTGGTGATTTCTTGGCATCTTTCCTGCCAACGCACGCCATCGGTGTCTATCCAAACCATGGCACGCCTGTTGCCTTTAGACATGACTTGGGCTCTTCCACCGGAAGGCGCAACGGATCCAACGATGAACCGCGTTAGAAAGCGATTCACAGATACAAGCGGACAAGGTTTGGTGGAGTACACACTCATCGTCTTTTTGGTTGCGTTTGTTTTTTGGGTTGCGGTAAAAAACACGAGTGTCGGCGACACACTAGCAACTGACCTGCAAATGGTTGCCGACTGTGTCAGTGCTCCTTTTTCGTGCACTACCGGATCCTAGGGGCTGAAAAGACTTTCGCCAGCCTGGACTCGCCTCTTTCCGACCCAGACGTCGAGTCTCGCGATGAACTTGATGCTTCTTTGCAATAATCTTGATGTGACAACTCACGTCTTTAGGCCGATCGCAGTCTTTTTCACGCTAGGGGCGGCGTTGCTACTCAGCCTCGTGATAACGATGCTTTGAGCCACTACGGAGGTCTACATGGCCAAGAGAATCCTTGTCGTTGAGGACAATGAAGACTCCCGGTTCATTCTCGTCGTCACGTTGCGCTGCATCGGTTATGAGACAATAGAAGCGGAAACCGGAATGCAGGGAGTAGAAAAGGCTCTTTCTGAAATGCCCGATCTCATCGTGATGGATCTAGGCTTGCCGGACATGTTTGGTATCGATGCAGCCAGAGCGGTAAAGGAGAATTTAGCCACTGCGCATATACCTATCATTGCTCACACCGCCTGGAGTCCGTGTGAATGGAAGGAAGAAGCACTGAAAGTAGGCATGGCAGGCTTTCTAGAAAAACCGGTTTCACGGGAGTTAATGAGAGCGACAATAGAAAAATTCATCCTGATTCAAGAGGGAGAATCTGACAAAGAAGGACGGACAATTTCCGAACAGAATACAGATGTAAGAATTTTTTAAGACGAACAACTGCGCATACTGAATTGATTTCTTCTTCAACTTGATCTTGCGGTCGTTCCAAATTTAGAACCTACGCCCGTTCACCGCTTCACCCAACACCTAACCTGGAAAGAGGCGAGTTCAAAAACCCTATTACACGCTATAAAGCCGGTGCGGAGGTTTTATGGCGACTGTGGGTAAACTGTTTCTGGCTGTGATTGTCTTGCTGGTCTGCTTCTATTCGACCACCACCGCAATGACTTACCTCTACGGCTTGGGCGCGGCGCCGATGGCGTTCTAGGCGTTACTACAAGGGGCTTCGGCTCGAAAAATACAGGGATAGTTCTCCCATTTCCATTGGTGGGCCGGCCATCTCAGCCACACTATCACGCCTTCGTGTATCACCAGTTTTGGACCGGCGAACGGACAAGGAAGCATGTTTTTTGCGATGGGGTAGCGTAACCTTGGCGGAACCTCGCGTTTCGGAACTCGCGAAGCAGCTCTCCCCTGCTCCACCTGAAATAAAAAAGCCCCCAATTTCTCGAGGGCTTAAAGATGGAGCGGGTGAGGAGGGTCGAACTCCCGACCTTATGCTTGGCAAGCATACGCTCTAGCCAACTGAGCTACACCCGCATGAGTAAAATTTTTATATGAAAGGGCCTTGGTTGTCAATTTCTTGCGACCTAATGGTGGGCTGCTCGAGCCAAATGGCGGCGAAAAAACTGCAGATGATAATTAACCCCCGACCAAAGTGCGATTATAGTCGACAACACAAGGAAATACATTCCTGCCGCAAAAAAATCTAATCCCCAATAATTATAATGGACCATGAGTCCAAAAACCGCGAACGCCTGCAGAATAAATTTATATTTGCCCAGGGCTTCCGACTGCATCACGAAACCTTCAGTTAAAGCGATGCCACGGATAATGGTGACGGCGCTTTCTCGCGCAAGGATCAACACGACCAACCAGGCAGGCACGCTCTGGTCATCGGGATGGTCCAGCGCCACGAGCATAATCAGGGCCGAAGCGATCATGAGCTTGTCCGCCAGCGGATCAAGAATTTTTCCCAAATCTGAAACGCTGCGGTTGCGGCGCGCGAGATAGCCGTCGAAAAAATCCGTAATCGACGCCAGCAGGAACAAAAACGCGGCCAAAAGGCCTGACAAAGGATCCGGATAGGTGAGCAAATAAACGAGGACCGGAATGATTAGAATGCGGAGGAAGCTTAGAAAATTGGGAAAGGTCCAAACCACAGGAAACTCGGCGTATCTTTATTACGCCGCTGTCGGTCTCTATTGTCGGAGTTGCTGGACAGCTTGCAATCCGTTACCGCGATAGGCCTGGTAGTAAGAAAGAACACGGCGGACATATTCCTTCGTTTCCGCAAACGGAGGGATTCCTCCATGCTTCTCGACAGCCTTTATACCGGCGTTGTAAGCCGCCAAGGACAATTCAAGATCACCCTGGTAACGGCTCAGCAATAGTTTCAAGTGCCTCACTCCGCCTTCGATGTTATCGGTGGGATTGAAAACGTCCAACACATTGTGAAGCCGGGCCGTATCCGGCATGAGCTGCATTAGACCCATGGCTCCTTTATTGGAACGAGCAATGGAGTTGAAGTCGGATTCAACCTTAATCACAGCACGGATCAAGTCTGGATCGATGTTGTGCCGGTCGGACGCAGACCGAATGACTTCGTCATAACTTGCATAGGAGCCGGAGCCATTGGATGAATCGAGCGCCCCGGACCACTGGCCATTGCTTTCTCTTATGACCCGACGATAACCGGCATGGGTTGGCACGTTGGTGAAAGTGAGTACGCCCTCTTTGTCTTTGTACACGTAAACGTCGGAAAATGCCCGCGAAGGCGAAAGAATGACAGCCAGAAGACAGGTACTGAGCAAACTACGGAGCGATATCTTCATAGTTTCGCACAAAAATCCGACCCAGGATAGCCTCCAACTATAGTAATGTCAAACATTAAGAGCCAGGTCGGTTACGTAGTTAAAGCATGTCTTTACCGGTTCCGGGACGGGAAACCCAGCTTCTCACAGCAATCCAACTTTCCCCGTTGCGAGCTTTTTTATCAAAGGCAGATCACCCTCGAGAAAATCGAAATCCAGCAGCTTTTCGAATTCAACCCAGGCAATTTGTTCAAAAATCAGATTCTTTACTTCTCCCCGATACCTTTGGACGCGAAAGAATTTCAAATTGACTTGCGAAACCCCCCTATAAGTGTGCTGATAGTCAAAGATCTTGATCGCGGTTTCGACTTCGATTTGCAGTTCTTCTCGCAACTCTCTTCGCAGGGCATCTTCATGTCGTTCTCCGTTTTCGACCTTTCCTCCTGGAAATTCCCATTTCAAAGGGAACGCAGCGTTGGCTCTTCGTTGGCACACCAACACGCGTCCGTTTTCACAGAGCAAACCCGCTACCACTTCTATGCGCTTGAGTGTGATCGTCTTCACGTTGGCGATGATAGACCATTTTGGCTTATTGACAAGCACTGGCGCTACTACTAGCCTGCTGTTCCCTGGAAGCATTGTGTTGCGGCCAACTCGGGCTCTCGGTTCATTGTGAGCATTCTTCTCGCCAGCATGTCAAAGAACCAAATTCCCATCATTGCAACAAAATGATTGAGGTTTCGAAGGCAACCGAGGTCAGATATTGAAGGGAGGCTGGCAATGGCGGGCAAGCGAATCACGCGCCGGGATTTTATCAAAACAACAACTGCAGGCGCGTTGGCTGCGGCCGGCCCAAGCATATTTGTGCCAAGGTCCAACAGCGCCTCTGCGAAGAAGACTTTGAAGATTATCCAATGGGCGCACTTCGTCCCAGCATACGACAAGTGGTTCAATGAGAAGTACGTCAAAGAGTGGGGGCAGAAGAACAACATCGAAGTAACCGTGGACAATATCGGTGTCGCAGGGTTGACCGCGCGCGCGGCAGCGGAAGTGTCCGCCCAGAAAGGCCACGACCTATTCCTCTTTAACTGGCCGCCCCCGTTCTACGAGGAACAAGTGGTAGATATGAAGGATGTCTATGCCGAGTGCGAGAAAAAATATGGGAAGCCCATCGACCTTGCCATCAAGAGCACCTACAATCCGAAGACAAAAAAATACTTCGGCTTCTCCCCCTCCTTTACGCCGGACCCCATAAACTGGCGCAAGGACCTTTGGGAAGACGTAGGAGTCACACCCGATAGCTGGGATAAAATCTTGGACGGCGGACGGAAAATCAAACAGAAACACAATATCCCCGTGGGCATCGGCCTCGCTCAGGAGCCCGATACGGCTATGGCCGTGCGCACTATCATGTATTCCTTCGGATCTCACGAGCAGGATGTCGCCGGCTATCTGACCATAAATTCCAAGAACACTATCGAGACGGTGAAGTTCGTAAAAGCTCTATTTCAAGAGACCATGACACCCGAGGTTTTTACCTGGGACCCTTCCTCCAACAACCGCGCTATGTTGGCCGGGACCATCTCACTAGCACTCAACGGCATCTCTATCACCCGCCAGGGCGAAAAGGACAATCCGGCCTTCACCGAGAAGATTCATCTAGCCAAGGCGGCTGCGGGTCCTGAGCGTCGCATCGGCTTGGAACACGTGATGGACGTGTACGTCATCTGGAAGTTCGCCGAGAACATTGACGGCGCCAAAAAATTTCTCGTCGACTACGTAGGCAACTTCCGCCAGGCGTTCACCAACGGTGAATTCTATGACTTCCCTTGTTTTCAGCGCGCCGTGCCGGACCTGAAGCAACTCATCGCAAAGGACACCAAGGCCAGGCCGCCGGACAAGTATAAGGCGCTGGAGGACGTGCTGAATTGGGCCACCAACATCGGCTATCCTGGCTACGCCAATGCCGCTGTCGACGAAACCTATCAGAAATGGGTGCTCAACGTGATGTTCGCCAAAGCGGCTCAAGGTGTGCTGAGCCCCGAAGATGCCGTCAAAGAGGCCGAGTTCGAATGCAGACGAATCTGGGAGAAGTGGCGCGAGCGCAAACTGATTTAGTTGCGTTGCAGAATCGAAACACCGCAAAATTCGGTATTATTTCAATCAAACATGGTCGCCCGAAAAACAGGATTCCGCAGTTGAAGGTGAAACAAGTGATGAGGCGTAAGCTTTCCGTTGCAAAGGCAATGGGTCTGTACCTCTGAGAAATCTGCCAGCAGGGTGTCGTGAGTAGAGGGCCTGAAATGTTAAGAACGGATTGCCGAGCCCAAAAAACGGCTTTGAAACACTAGGCTTCCATGCTTTCGCAACTCCAAGCTCACGCCTCACCTAGTGCGGGTGGTAGCGTTAACTGCGGAAACCGGGTTGCAATTAAACTGAATCACCATCAAAGATGATCTCAAATTGACTGAGATTAGCTTATCGAATATATTTCATTCAACCTTATGATCGAGCCAGTTCGAAGTGCTTGATATTGCGTTACGAACCGGAAATACGTGGGATTTGACCCAAAGCGATTGCGCATCACCTGTGTAACTTAATCGGGCCCGAGAAGGAATCCAGTTTCAGCAGCTGAAAGGAGGCTTTCCATGGCCAATAAGCGAATAACTCGACGCGATTTCATTAAGACAACGGCAGCCGGGGCACTGGCAACAGGAATCGGCGCGCCCTTTATTGTCCCGAAGCGGGCCTACGGCGCTAGCGCGAAAAAGAGTTTGAAGATTCTCCAGTGGGTGCACTTCGTCCCCGCCTTTGACAAATGGTTCAACGAAAAATACGTCAAGGAGTGGGGTGATAAGAACAACACCGAAGTAACCGTGGACAACATTGGCATCGCCGGGCTGAGCGCCCGCGCAGCCGCGGAAGTGTCCGCCCAGAAAGGTCACGATCTATTTCTTTTCAATTGGCCTCCCCCGTTCTACGAGGAACAGGTGGTGGACATGAAGGATGTCTATGCGGAGTGCGAGAAGAAGCACGGTAAACCCATCGACTTAGCCGTCAAAAGCACTTACAACCCGAAGACCAAAAAGTACTTCGGCTTCTCTCCCTCGTTCACGCCGGATCCTATTAATTGGCGAAAAGACCTGTGGGACGACGTGGGCGTCGTACCTGATAGCTGGGATAAAATCCTCGACGGAGGCCGTAAAATCAAACAGAAGCACAACATCCCGGTGGGCATCGGCCTCGCTCAGGAGATCGATACGGCGATGGCGATGCGCACCATCATGTATTCCTTCGGATCTCACGAGCAGGACGCCGCCGGCTATCTGACCATAAATTCCAAGAACACCATCGAGGCGGTGAAGTTCGTAAAAGCTCTATTTCAAGAAACCATGACCCCGGAAGTGTTCACGTGGGACGCTTCCTCGAACAATCGAGCCATGCTGGCCGGCACCATCTCACTCGCTCTGAATGCTATATCCATCACGCGTCAGGGCGAGAAAGATAACCCGGCTTTCACCGAGAAGATCCATCTAGCCAAGGCGGCTCAAGGCCATGTGCGCCGCATCGGCCTGGAACACGTGATGGATGTGTACGTCATCTGGAAGTTCGCCGAGAACATTGACGGCGCCAAAAAGTTTCTCGTCGACTATGTAGGGAACTTCCGCCAGGCGTTTGTGAACGGTGAATTCTACGACTTCCCTTGCTTTCAGCGCACGGTGCCGGATTTGAAGCAACTTATCAGCAACGACAGCAAAGCCAAACCAGCGGACAAGTACAAGGTTCTGGAAGATGTGCTGAGTTGGGCCACCAACATCGGCTACCCTGGCTACGCCAATGCGGCCATCGACGAGACCTACCAGAAATGGGTGCTCAACGTGATGTTCGCTAAGGCTGCTCAGGGCGTGTTGAGTCCGGAGGACGCCGTAAAGGAAGCCGAATTCGAAATGCGCCGTATCTGGGAGAAGTGGCGCGAGCGCAAGCTGATTTAGATGCAAAGCACCGCGGCACGAAACGTGGCCACGGAAACTCACTAAACTCATGGCCACGGTAGAAACACGCGGGGTAAAAAAACACTACGGCGCCGTCGTTGCGGTGAACGGCGTCGATCTACTCACCCGAGACGGCGAGTTTCTTGTGCTGCTCGGCCCCTCGGGGTGCGGCAAGACTACCCTCCTGCGCATGATTGCTGGCTTCGAAACACCCACCGCGGGGGAACTGCTGATCGGCGGCGAAAGAGTCAACGACCTGCCGCCCAGGGCTCGCAAAATCGCCATGGTTTTCCAGAGCTACGCCCTCTATCCGCACATGACGGTGTTCAAAAATATCGCCTTTCCCCTGAAAGCCCAGCGAATGGACAAAGCAAGCATTCCGAAAAAAGTGGAGTGGGCCGCTTCCCTTTTCGGCATCGGCCATCTCATGGAGCGCAAGCCCCGCGAGTTGTCCGGCGGCGAACGCCAGCGCGTCGCTCTGGCCCGCGCTTTGGTCCGCGAACCAGCGGTCTTCCTGCTAGACGAGCCGCTCTCCAATCTCGATGCGCAGTTGCGCGCCTCAGCCAGAGACGAGTTACAACAATTCCAGCGGCGCATCGGAACGACGACCATCTATGTGACTCACGACCAGGTTGAAGCGATGGGACTGGGTGATCGCATCGTTGTGATGAAGGCCGGCACCGTGCGGCAGATCGGCACGCCGCAGGAAATCTATCACGAGCCGGCAGATGCGTTTGTGGCCCGCTTCGTAGGGTCACCGCCCATGAATCTATTGCAGCACCAGAACTACCTTCTCGGATTCCGGCCCGAACACTTCCTTCCCCGAGGAACTCAAAACGGAAAGGGTAAAGTAAGCACGTTTTCGTTCCGAGTTACGCGCGTGGAATACCTCGGCGCCGACCGCCTCCTCTACGGACTGCTAAACGGCGCATTCGCTGATCAAAAGGTCATCGCCCGTCTCCCTTCCACCGTAACTGTCAATATCCAACCGGAAACTAACTATGATTTTACGGTGGAGGATAAAGAGCTGAAATTTTTCGACGCGTCCACCGAACTCCGCATTTCGGCCCGTCCCCTGTAGGGCCGCTTATGAGCTTCCGCGTACAGACGGCATCGACCGCAAACAACCTGACCCGCCCTTTAAATCGCCGGATGTCTATCGTCGATAGCGAGAGATGGCTCGGGCCATTCCTGATCGGACCGGCCATTCTCTACATTGTCCTACTGATCGGGATACCATTCTTCATGGCCCTCTATTATAGCGTCAGCAACACGACCACCGGAGGGGGCACATTGGGTTTCGTCGGCCTGCGCAACTTCAGCAACATAATCGACACCCCCAAGTTCCAGACGGCACTGAAGAACACCTTCATATTTGCGCTGTTTTCCCAGGTCGTTATTTTGCTGCTCAGCAACGCCCTCGCGCTGGCGCTCCAGAAGGACTTTCGCGGAAAAGGGCTGCTCCGCTTCCTCATGCTTCTTCCGTGGGTTGCGCCGATTTCGATCGGAACCATCGCGTGGCTGTGGATTTTCGATTCCACCTACAGTGTCTTGAACTGGACGCTGCGCATGCTCGGCTTGATCCAAGGACAGGGCTTCATGTGGCTCGGCTTGCCACACTTGGCCATGGGGTCGATCATCGCTGTCCACGTATGGCGCCAGCTTCCGTTGGCGACGGTTATCTTGCTGGCTGGCCACAGCTCGATTCCCAAAGATATTCACGATGCGGCAGCGGTAGACGGCGCCGGCTTTTGGCGCCATTTTTTCCAAGTGACTTTGCCCTTGATCCTCCCTATCAGTTTAGTGGCTCTGCTTTTCGGCTTGATCTTCACGTTCACGGATATGGTTATCATCTACAACCTAACGCGCGGCGGGCCGTATGATACTACTCAAGTGCTAGCCAGCTTGGCGTTCTATACGGGCATCGCGGGCGGCGACTTGGCTGAAGGCGCCGCCATTGCCCTATTTCTGTTTCCTTTGTTGTTAGCCGTCGCTTACGGCTTTCTGCGCATCGCGCACCGAACCGAGATAACCTGATGATAAATCAACAAGTGAAGATTTGGGGTGGACAAGCGGCGCGCTGGAGCATTCTCGGGGGACTGACCGTTTTCCTCGCATTTCCATTTTTTTGGATGCTCATTACTGCTTTCAAGCGGACCGGCGACCTGTACGATCTCAAGCACAACCCATTTGTATTTTACGAGCCGCCGACTCTGGAGCATATCACTCGGCTGTTCTCGGAAACTCACTATGGCGAGTGGCTTTTCAACACTGCCATCGTCGGCGTTTTGGTAGTGCTGATTACTCTGGTTCTCGCCGTGCCCGCAGGCTATGCTTTGGCGCGGCTCACTGGAGGATGGGGCGAAAAGCTCGGCATTGGAATCT
>Ga0066395_10001040_pt1 | contig 10095 bp, 6 predicted proteins | sample PanSoiPlot1MoBio_FD_61218 | JGI IMG/M metagenome (GOLD analysis project Ga0066395, IMG submission 61218) | Tropical forest soil microbial communities from Panama analyzed to predict greenhouse gas emissions - Panama Soil Plot 1 MoBio | ecosystem: Environmental > Terrestrial > Soil > Tropical... | reverse complement strand
CGCAAGCTTTCCGTTGCGAAGGCAATGGGTCTGTACCTCTAAGGAGTTTGCAGGCAGCGGTGTGATGAGTAGAGGGCCTGAAATGTTGAGAATTGAGTGCCGAATATGAAAAACGGCTTTGAAACATTACGCTTCTGTGCCTTCGCAACTCCAAGCTCACGCCTCACCCAATGTGGGTGATAAGTCTAATTGTTTAATTGCGGAATCCGGGCTGGGCCGCGGGCGCAATCGAGAGTAGTCGCAATGCGAACACGTCAATGGCGACGCATCGTCGGATTAGTCCTGCTTCTTTTGTGGTGGAATGTTGCGCCGATCGTCACGCCGAGTCTTCACGCCCAAACTCAAAAGATCCGCATCTCTCTTTCCAGCCGGAGCAATACCAACGCGACTTACTACGTCGCCCAGGCCAAGGGCATATTCAAAGATGAAGGCTTGGAAGTGGAGTTCATCCAGATCAATCCGCGCCTCGGTGCTCTGGCGGTGCTGAACGGCGATGTGACGTTCACCACGTCTTTTGTCAGCACTTTTCGCGGTATCGCGCAGGGGTTGCCCATGAAGACCGTTTTTATCCTGCTGAAGAAAGGCACTTACTATTTAATGGTTCGACCTGAGATCATTAAAGACATTCAGGATCTCAAAGGGAAAAAACTCGGGGTAACGGCCGTAAATGGAGGCGATCATGTCATAGGCCGCGAGCTCATACGCATGAAAGGTTTGGATCCCAATTTGGTGCAGGCGATTGCAGTGGGTGATCCCGCGTTGCGTTTTCAAGCCGTGGTCACGGGTATAGTTCAGGCGGTTTCTGTGCCGCCGCCCTATGATGTGCAATTGCAGAACCTGGGACTCAGGGCGATCTCCGGTCCCCCCGAAGTTGGCGTGCCTTCGTCGGGCCTGTTTGCAGCGGATCGCGCCATTAAGGAGAACCCGCAGGTCCTCCGGCGCACGATCCGTGCAGCGCTGAAAGCGAACCGGTTTTTGGAAGCCAATCGTGAAGAAACGATCCGCATCATGGCCCACTATGTACCGCAAACATTGGAGCTCGCCGCCCGCTCCTACGATGTCGAGCTCAAAGCGTTGGCCAAAGATGGCACCATGACCGACGCTGAAATTGAGGGACAATTAGAGAGATTAGCCGATAAGAAACGGCCGCTGGATGAAATTCGTGATTTTTCATTTGCGCGGCAGGCGCTCAAGGAAATCGAGTCAGGCAAATAGAGATTGCCATGCGGTTTAGGCTCTTCTCTTTGAAATATTTAACAAAATCGCGTCAAAAATTTCTCTCGCGCCAAGGCGCCAAGAGCGCAAAGAAATCCATAAATCCCTCTTTCCCCCTTTGTCAAAGGGGGAAAGAGGGGGATTTGAGAAACCTTGGCGTGATCTGCGACGTTGCTGCTGAGAACAGACTTTTGCCGCTGGCACTGCCCATCCGTTTCTATCAGCGAATCTTTCACCGACCATGTCAAATATATTTACGCTGGATAACGGTTGCTGTTTTCATCGTGGTTGTTTTTTCGCGAGGCGTTCTCCACGCGCAGACGCAAAAAATCCGCATCGCCTACTCGAGCCGCAGCAATACCATTACTCCCTTTTACGTCGCCGCGAGCAAAGGATTTTTCCGCGAGGAGGGGCTGGACGTGGAGCTGATCCAAGTTAGCCCGCGCCTCGGGGCGATGGCGGTCATGAATGGCGACGTCTCTTTTACCACGTCTTTTACTAGCACCTTTCGCGGTATTCTTCAGGGGCTTCCGTTAAAGCTGATCTTAGTCGCGCTCAAAAAGGGAATGTACTTTTTGGTTGTCCGTCCGGAAATCAAAGACGTACAGGATCTAAAGGGAAAGAAACTCGGAGTCGCCACAGTGCGAGGAACGGATCAGTTGGTCGCCGAGGAATTGCTGCGCTCGAAGGGATTCAATCCGGCCCTTGTACAACAGCTCGTTATCGGCGAGACGCCGCTAAGAGCACAGGCGCTTGTGGCCGGAGTCGTTCAGGTTGTCTCGTTGTCGCCGCCGCACGATCTGATTCTGCAACAGATGGGTTATAGAATTTTGGCGGGGCCGCCTGAGTTGGGTCTGCCGGCTTCGGGTTTGTTCACATCGGACCGCTTACTAAAGGAGAATCCGCAAGCCGTACGGCGCACGTTGCGCGCGCTCGTCAAAGCCAATCGCTTTATTACCGACAATCGCCAGGAGACAATCGCCGTGATGCTCAAGTGGCTGCCACAGTCGCGAGAAGTCGCCGGCCGCTCCTATGATGTTGAGCTCAAAGCTCTTACCAAGGATGGGCAGATGACGGAGGCTGAGTTGGAAAGTCTGATTGAAAGATTAGGCGAGAAAAAGCGGCCGCTGGATGAAGTGAGAGACTTTTTGCCGGTGCGACAGGCGTTGAAGGAGTTGGAAGGAAACAAATAAGTAGGGGCACGGCATGCCGTGCCCCTACAATCGATTCCAGATACAGGCGCTGCCATGCGAATCGATCTGATTCGATGCTGGGGAAGGGTTTTGCTCATTCTATTTGCGGTGCTGCTAGTCTCAGCCGAAGCGCTTCATGCTCAAATACAGAAAATCAGGATCTCGACTTCGAGCCGCAGCAACACGACAGTTGCCTATTATGTGGCGGTCAGTAAAGGTTTTTTCCGAGAAGAGGGGTTTGATGTCGAGCTCATTCAGGCGAACCCGCGGCTTGGCGCCATGGCTCTGATGAACGGCGACGTCGCCTTTACCGGCTCGTTTGTCAGTACGGTTCGCGGCATTCTTCAGGGACTGCCATTAAAAGTTGTTTTAGTTGCTCTGCCAAAGGGCGTTTACTACTTGCTTGCGCGCCCCGAAGTCAAAGACATTCAGGATTTGAAAGGCAAAAAGCTCGGGGTTTCCACCTTAAGGGGATCAGATCATTTAGTCGCCGAGGAATTGCTCCGCTCCAAAGGATTCAATCCCGCCTGGTTACAACCGATCGGTCTCGGAGACACTTCAGTAAGAGCCCAAGCCATCGCGACCGGAGTCGTGGACGTCGTTGCGCTGTCGCCGCCGCACGATCTCATCGCGCAGCAAATGGGAGCAAAGGTCCTAGCCGGGCCACCGGAAGTTGGAATGCCGGCTTCTGGGATGATCACCTCGGATCGGCTGCTCAAGGAAAACCCTCAAATGGTGAAGCGCGCGCTGAGAGCTTTGCTGAAGGCCAACCGTTTCGCCGAAGACAATCGCCAGGAAACCATTCGCGTATTGTTGCAATGGGTGAAACAATCACCGGAGATTGCCGCTCGCTCCTACGACCTCGAACTCAAAACCATCAGAAAAGACGGGCAGATGACCGACGCGGAGATGGAGAATTTCATTGAAAGATTGGGCGATAAAAAGAGACCGTTGGATGAAGTGAGAGATTTTTCACTTGTGCGGCAGGCGATCAAGGAGTTGGAAGGGAGTAAGTAAGAGCACGGAGCTCGGAGCGGGAGCAGGGAGTGTAGGGGGACCGGCCCTTCGACGATACTGGACAGGCCGGTCGCCCTCCGAGGAGCCCAGTGAAATCCCTGAAGGGTAATAGATGTCACAGGGGGCTGGAAGATTTGTCAGCTGACGCATTGACTTGATAGTCTCAGCCGGGTCCGACTGGCCACGCAGTACGCCAAAGGCGTACCTTTTGTCTTGGTTAACGGGGGAATTTCGTCAACGGCAATCACACCGGCGCGCGGCCGGGCAAAGTCATCTACGGCCCGGGAAAAACTGGCGCGACGCCGAAGGGTAAAGCCAACGGAGGAGTCTCCTGATTTCGACCTCTAGCGAGTGCGAAAGCTATCGAGATAGTCTTGGCGGCTGCGCTCGATTGGGGTCTGTGCGTTGCCGCTTGCGTGGTCGCCAGCCGCGCAGGCTAAGAGCTAGGAACATGAGTCCCGTCATGAGTAAACCTGAAGCGGTTTTCAAGAGAGGATTAGCGAGTAGATTGTCGTGACTCAGCACATCGGTCCATGCGAACGCGGCCCCGGTCAGGAATAAGAGCGCCAGAGCCATCGACACAACGCGGAAGATGGGTTTCACGGAATGACTTGTCTGCTTCTGTAGGCCTTCAGGTTTTCCTGTGGCTAACCCGGCACTGTCACATTGATTTCGGTCACCACGAAAATCACGAAGGACACGAAGGTTTCAGATATTTGAATCAAAACTTCGTTAACTTTTTTGTGGTGAATAGTTCCTCACAGGAAACACCCGAATAACCATTTCTTTCTTTCGGGCACTTGCTTATTGCTCTGTCAACTTTTTCACTCGCTCTATGACTTCGCGGGGTTGATTCATGACTTCGCGGATTTGTTTTTCCACTTCCAGACCGGGCAGAGTTTGCAGATCGAGATTGGTCTTTTTTGCTTCTTCGACGACTTCCGGCACTTTGAAGGTTTTTAAATAGGCCTCACGCAAAACTTTTACGCGATCGGCGGGTATGCCGGGCGGTGCGATCAAGGGACGGCCCAAAGTCGCCGACACCAGCAACGCGCGAGCCACACTGCGGCTGATATGCGGCGTTTTCTTTTTTTCCATTAGCTCGTGCAAAGTGGGGGCGTCCAAAAGTCGCGGGTCTTTTTTGGCTCCCGTCTGGACGAGATGGCGGTCAAAACCATTTTTGTGCCAGGTGAAATAGGGCTCACGAGCAAAATGTGTCGTGATTCCGGTGCCACGGCACTGGATCTCCCCCTTTTCGATGGCCAAGTCGATCTCAGCTCCACCGGGGTATCCTTTAATATTGTTGACCTTAAGGCCGAGGGTTTCTTCCAAAACATTGGCAACGATCGTAGTAAGATCCGAAGGTCCCGTTGCTCCACATCTAGGTAACTCGTTGCTGGATAGAATGTCATCCAACGATTTCCACGGGGCATCCGCTCTCATATAAAGCAACAGGTCTCGTTGATCGACGCTGCCGAGCCAGGTGAGCTTGCGAACGTCGAAGGTCGCTTCCTTGCGTTCCAACATCTGATCGACGTAAATGCCGCTTCCCGGCATTCCAAGCGTCAGGCCGTCGGGCTTGGCGACACTGTAGATATAATTGGTGGCAGTGAGGGAACCGGCGCCAGGCATATTCTGAACGATGATGGTAGGATTTCCCGGAATGTATTGGGGCATTTGCCGCGCCAAAATTCTTGCGTATTGGTCGTACAATCCCCCTGAAGTGAAGCCGACGATAATGCGAATCGTCTTGCCCTGAAAGAAAGGCCCGTTTTCAGCGATGACGTAGTAGGCTTGGCCGAGCAGTAATATGCAGCTCGTTATCGTCAGTGCGAGAAACTTTAAGCTGCCCGTTGCGAATCTGATCGCCATCACTCCTCCGAAATTTGCCGCGAAAGTAACGTCAGATGACATGACTCCGCTAAGATTGCAGTGTGACGGATTTCGGCGGCGCCAACTATCCCAAGGATCATAAGAACGACCACGGATCTTATTTCAAAATTCGGGTCCCGTGTAAATAGGCAATGGTAGGAATCAACGAGCAAGGTGCGCGGAGCATGGAGCAAAGAGTGCAGAGAGTTCCTATCGGCTGCGTTTTATGGCGCGCTGGCAACTAAAGTAGAGTTCACTGCATCTTTCACTCCGACAAAAGCGCCGAATTCGAACTAGTGATTTGCTAAAATGACACTCGGACTAACCAGTATTTTGTTGCGCTTCGCAGCCGCGACGGCACCGCGCTGATAATCGCTCCGCCGGCACAAACATTCAACCGAATAAAAAGGAAGCTTATGGCAGACAACCCCTTTTCTGACTGACGTGAAGACGCTACGCACGCGGGCCCGCCAGCACATCGAGCAGGGCGCGGTGACGCCGGGATACAGGGCGGATCGAGAAAAAGTGGTTCAGGTCCTCAACGAAGCCCCGATTCTTTAAGTCCTACTCCGTTCAAAGCGCCGGGCCACGTGGTTTGCGAGTAGTTCGTCAAAACGGTCAAGCAGTCTTCGCGGTTCTTTTTCCACAATAAGCAAGGATCGGTGCTTTGGCTTGAGAAAATCCTGCTCCACTGCGTAATCGAGAAATTGGATGAGATGCTGAAAATATCCGCCGACGTTTAGCAAGCCGCAAGGTTTGTTATGGATTCCAAGTTGCGCCCAACTGAGGACTTCGAAAAACTCTTCCATCGTTCCGATGCCGCCGGGCATTGCGATGAAACCGTCCGACAACTCGGCCATCAACGCTTTGCGCTCGTGCATGGACTGTACGACGCGCAAATCCGAAAGTCCTCGGTGCGCGACTTCCTTGCCAACCAACGAGTCTGGAATGACTCCGGTCACATGCCCCCGGAACTCCAGCGCCGTGTTCGCCACTACGTTCATGAGCCCGACGTTTCCGCCGCCATAGACAAGGCCGTAGCCGCGCTCTGCTAGCTCGCGGCCGATCTCCCGTGCGGCCTCGACGTACTCAGAGCGCGCACCGGTTCTAGATCCTGTGAAGATACAAACTCTTCGGTTCAACTGCCCCGGCCTCCAGAGGGTCAGCACGGGAGCTTGCCCCTCCATGCCGCCTGCTTTTTATGATTGCCACCCGATGAAGCTAATCTGGCGGCCCGTTGGAATGCCGTCTCGCCGGTAGGAAAAAAACTCGTCCTTCGCGCAGCTCGTGCAGGATCCCAATTGATGAATTTGATTCGACGGTATGCCCGTGTCTTCGAGGATCGCACGATTCAAGCGTCTGAGATCGACAAAAAACTTTCCGTCCCTAAGTTCGATACTTGCCTCGGCTAACGGTCCCCATTTTTGGCGCAGGGGCTCGGTAACGTCATTCTTCACTTCGTAGCAGCAAGACCCGATGGATGGTCCCAATGCCGCTTCGATTTCGTCGGCAGCCACGCCGAGTTGTTCTTTGAACCGGCGCACCATCTTCGGCGCAATTCCCGCCAGGGTTCCGCGCCACCCGGCGTGTACCGCCGCCACAATTTTGGATTTCGGAGCCACGAAGAGAATCGGCACACAGTCGGCTGTGAGCACGCTCAGGAAAGCTTCGGGTTTTTTCGTCACCATGCCGTCCGCCTCACCTGCTTCTTTTATATTTGTCTCCTCGACCTCGACGATGTGATCGCCATGCACTTGCTTCATGGTGATGATCCGACCGTCATGAATCCCCACCGCCAGCTTCATGTCGCAGACATTTTGACTCACGACCTTGTTATCGTCGCCGACACGATACGAGGTGTTTAAAGTGGCGTACGGACCAACGCTTTTTCCGCCGCGCCGCCCCATGAATCCGTGCAACAAGCCATGGTATTTTTCCCAGCGGGGAACTTTGAGCCAAGCTAATTCCATATAGGCATATTATTGTGATATCTGAGTTGTGATGCAAGCTCGCTTGAACGCTGGCTCGAGGCCTGGCTCCTCTACGAACTGCTACTGCCAGCCACCGCCGCGCGATAGTCATTCAGATTCAAATTAAAATGTTTGTAACACTCGCCCTTTAAAACCCATGGCATTGGAAACCATTGAAAATTTGTTTGGGGTCGCCGTTCTTGCATTACGCCCCCATTTCGCCGGAAAATAAGCTGACCGAGTAGCCAACTATGCCTACAGGCAAATACATCGATATTCTGAAGGACCGAGGATTCTTCTGTTTTTTCTGCACCCAGTTTCTAGGCGCCTTCAACGACAACCTCTACAAAATCATCGTCTCTTTCGTCGCTATCGACAGAGTCGCCGACTCGGGCAGCCGGAGCCTGTATCTTTCTCTGATCGCTTTTCTTTTTGTTCTTCCTTCCGCGCTCTTTTCCGCCTACGCCGGCCAGATCGCTGATCGTTATAGCAAGCGCAATGTTCTTGTGGCTGTGAAGATATTTGAAGTGCTGGTGATGAGCCTTGGGTTAGGCGCGTTTTTTTTGGAACGGATCGAGCCTATGTTGGCGATTGTCTTCCTCATGGGCCTTCACGCAACATTCTTTAGTCCCGCGAAGTACGGGATTCTACCGGAAATGCTTCCGGACAGAGATTTATCGCGCAGCAACGGCCTTCTGGAGATGAGCACGTTTCTCGCCATCATCTTGGGAACTTCCCTCGGCGGCGGCATTTACACCATTTGGAAAGGGCGCTTGGAGTTGATCGGTTTTGCTCTGCTTCTCATTGCCATAGCGGGAACTCTTACCAGCCTGGGCATTACAAAGGTGCCTCCGTCAGGCGCGACCAAGTCGTTCAGGATCGATCCTTGGACGGAAATCTGGGATGGTCTCAAGCGACTTCATGGTGAACGGTTGCTATGGCTCACCGTTGTCGGCATCTCGTTCTTCTGGTTTTTGGGAGTGCTCGTGCAAACGGATCTTTTGTTGTTTGGCAAAGAGATTCTCCGGCTCGACGAAGCACGCATTGGATTGCTGGGAACATTTCTGGCGGTGGGAATCGGCGTCGGCAGCCTCGCGGCGGGCCGGTTATCCGGCGACAAAATCGAACTTGGGCTGGTTCCGCTAGGTTCCGTAGCCATCGCCATCTCTGCCGTTCTGATCTTTGTGTCCATGCCTTCATATGCGCTGGTCGCCACCGGGTTGATACTGTTGGGATTTTCCGCAGGCCTGTTTATCGTCCCGTTGAACGCGCTCTTACAGCAGAGGAGCGGGCGGGAAGAAAAAGGACAATTGATCGCGACGAACAATTTTCTCAACACAGTCGGCATGCTGCTGGCCGCCGCGATGCTCGGGGTGATGAGTGATCTTCTGGGCATCCGCTCGGATCACATCATGATGATCGTTGCTCTGTTTACCCTTGCGGCCACAGCGTACATTATCTACGTATTGCCGGACGTTTTCGTTCGCTTTGTTCTGTGGGTTGTAACGCACTCACTCTTTCGCATTCGTATCGTCGGTCAGGAGAATATTCCCGAGCGCGGGCCGGCATTGTTAGTGTCGAATCATGTTTCCTTTGTCGACGCGTTCCTCATTGGCGCTTCGCTGCAGCGGTTTATCCGGTTCATGCTGCACCGCGACTATTACGACATTCGGTGGCTTAACGGTTTCTTCCGCCTCATGAAGGCAATTCCGGTTTCAGCGACCAACCGGCGCGATATCGTGGAATCGATCCGGCGCGCGCGCTCGGAGTTGGAAGCCGGACACGTCGTCTGCATCTTTGCCGAAGGTTCCATTAGCCGGACGGGGCACTTGCTGCCTTTCAAAAGAGGCTTCGAGAAAATTGTTGAGAAGGTCGATGTCCCCATTATTCCCGTGCATCTCGATCAGCTTTGGGGCAGCATATTCAGTTTCAAAGACGGCCGGTTTTTTTGGAAATGGCCGAAGCGTATTCCCTATCCGGTCACAGTCTCATTCGGAGCGCCACTGCCGGCGTCCACCGATGCCCAGACCATGCGACAGGCGGTCCTCGAGTTGGAGAGCGACGCCGCATTGTATCGGCCCAGCGCCGAGGATCTCCTCCACACCAAGTTTATTCGCACCGCCAAACGCCACTGGTTTTCCTTCTGTCTCGCCGATACTACCGGCATGCAGTTGTCGTTTGGGAAGGTTTTCATCGGGAGTTTGCTTCTTGCGCGCTGGATTCAGAAGCATTGTGCCAAGGAGTCGATGGTCGGGATCTTAATTCCCGCCTCCGTAGGCGGCGCTCTGGCGAACGTTGCTGTGCTGCTAGCCGGAAAGATTCCTGTGAACCTGAACTTCACAGCAGGGCGGGAGGCAATGAGCTCAGCCATCCAGCAATGCGGCATCGCGACGATCCTCACCTCACGGGTGTTTTTGTCCAAGGTCAACATCGACCACGCCCTAGGAATGGTATTCTTGGAAGACATTAACAAAACTTTTAGCTCGACCAGAAAACTTCTCACGGCGCTTGACGCCCTGGTGTTGCCAGCGTGGCTATCGGAACGGCGCTATAAGCGCAAGCAAAAACCTGAAGACCTAGCGACCGTGATCTTTTCCAGTGGCAGCACCGGCGCTCCAAAGGGGGTCATGCTCTCGCACCGCAATATTGTTTCCAACATCGAGAGTACCTGCCAGGTGATCCAGTTTGATTTCAGCGACCGGATCATGGGTGTGCTCCCGCTGTTCCACTCTTTTGGCTTTACCGTAACACTGTGGTTGCCGCTCATTGAGGGACTCGGCGCTGTCTACCATCCGAACCCGATCGATGCAAAAACCATCGGCGAGACC
>Ga0066395_10001034_pt1 | contig 10132 bp, 6 predicted proteins | sample PanSoiPlot1MoBio_FD_61218 | JGI IMG/M metagenome (GOLD analysis project Ga0066395, IMG submission 61218) | Tropical forest soil microbial communities from Panama analyzed to predict greenhouse gas emissions - Panama Soil Plot 1 MoBio | ecosystem: Environmental > Terrestrial > Soil > Tropical... | reverse complement strand
AACGCCCGCGACTTCGTTACCGGCAAGCACCAATTCACCACCGATCTACGCCCGGAAAATCTCCTCTATGCAAAGGTTTTGCGCCCGCCTTCTTTCGCCGCCACCCTCGCTTCTTGCGACCTCAAAACCGCCAGCGCGATGCCAGGCGTTGTTGCCGTTGTGGACGGCAACTTTGTTGGCGTCGCAGCAAGCAGCGAGGCCCAAGCCGAACGCGCTCTAGCTGGAATCCGCGCCGAGTGGAAAGAATCGCCGCAAGAAGTTTCCGACCGGGGAATTTTTGACTACCTCAAGAAAAACGCTTCAGCTGAATTGGACAGCCCTCGCGAAAAACAGCAAAAGGGCTCCATCCCCGAAGGTCTTTCGAAGGCCGCTCACAAACTTGGATCCTCTTACACCGTCGCGTATATCGCGCACGCTCCCCTCGAACCTCGTGCTGCCGTCGCCGACTGGCGCGACAATAAAATGACCGTTTGGACCGGCACGCAGCGTCCTTTCGCAGTGCGCACAGAAGTCGCCAACGCCCTTCACATCCCCGAAAGCAACGTGCGCGTCATCGTTCCGGACACTGGCTCAGCTTACGGTGGCAAGCACACGGGAGACGCTGCCGTCGAAGCCGCGCGCCTCTCTAAGGCGGCGAATCGCCCAGTCAAACTGGTCTGGACCCGCGAGGAAGAATTCACCTGGGCCTATTTTCGTCCCGCGGGTGTCATCGAAGTAAAAAGCGCTCTCGATAGCAACGGCAAACTCATCGTCTGGGAATTTCACAACTATCACTCCGGCTCGTCTGGCATCGAAACTCCCTACGATGTCGCCAACCAGCTCATCCAGTACCACTCCGTTCCGCTGGTGCTTCGCTGCGGCTCCTACCGGGGACTCGCGGCGACCGCCAACCACTTTGCCCGCGAATCTCACATGGACGAACTTGCTCGCACCACCAATCTCGATCCGCTAGAATTTCGTCTCCGCAATCTGTCCGACGAACGTCTGCGCGCCGTGCTTCATGCAGCCGCGCAAAAGTTTGGCTGGCCTCCCCAAAAATCCAAAGAAGGTGAGGGGTTCGGCATCGCGGCGGGCAATGAAAAGGGAAGTTACGTGGCAACCTGCGCCAAAGTCATCAGCAACCCCAAATCCAAACAGCTTCAAGTCGTTCGGTTGGTCACCGCGTTTGAATGCGGCGCAATTGTCAATCCCAATGGTCTCCGCAACCAGGTCGTCGGCGCAAACATTCAGGGACTCGGCGGAACCCTCTTTGAATCGATTCAGTTCGAAAACGGCCGCATCAAAAATCCGCGCTTCGCAACGTATCGCGTTCCGCGTTTTCGCGACTTGCCGCAAATCGAAGCTGTCCTCCTTGATCGCAAAGACATTCCCTCGGCTGGTGCAGGAGAAACTCCCATCATGGCCGTTGCGCCCGCCGTGGGCAACGCCCTTTTTGACGCAACCGGGGTTCGCCATCGCGCGATGCCCCTCACTCCCCAGTTTAATTAGCGTGTTGCGTCCAAACTGGCCGAATTTCCGATCGTAGCGGAGCAATGTGACTGCCCAAACCATCCGTGCATCGAACTGTTCGGCCCGCTTGTGGGTGTACACTCAACAAAACCGAGGTGAACTATGATCCGTTATGGTGGCAAAGAACTAGCCGATGCCTTCCGCACCGTCCGCAAAAACACCGTCCAGGTTGCCGAAGACATTCCCGAGTCCAAGTATGATTTCGTGGCTGCTCCCGAGGTCCGTCCCGTCGGCAAAATGCTCACTCACGTCGCCATCTCCACTCGCATTTGGGAAAAAGTTCACAGGGAGAAGCTCACCACGCTCGTCGGCTTCGACTTCTTTGCGCTCATGGACGAGTTCAATGCGGAAGAAAACAAGTCGCGCACGAAGGCCGAAATCGTTCAACTCCTCCGCAGCGAAGGAGAAAAGTTCGCGTCATGGGTCGAAACCCTGACGCCGGAATTTCTGGCTGAAATGGTGACGGAACCCGACGGCAAAGGACAGAAGTCTCGCTTCGAACGCTTCCTCAGCGCCAAGGAACACGAAATGCACCACCGCGCCCAGCTTATGCTCATAGAGCGGCAAATTGGTATCGTTCCTCACCTCACGCGGCAGTTCCAGGAACGTATGGCCCAAATGAAGGCCCAGCGCTCGGCCTCCGCCTGAAGCCACCCGCTTCTTGCCTCCCTCCTGCGGAAGAGGCACGATAGCTTTCGCCAGCCTCGTGCTTCTTTCAGGAGGAATCCATGCGACTCCGGACCCTCATTTTCAGCTTGCAAACTCTAGTCGTTCTCGTGCTCGCTGCGGCGCTTTCTCACCCACGTACCCCGGCCTCTCCCGCCGCAACACTCAACGTAACCATCCGCGAATGGGATGTTCCTACCAAAGGCGCCCACCCACACGATCCGGCCGTGGCGCCCGACGGCTCACTCTGGTTCACCGAACAAATGGTCAGCAAACTCGGCCGTCTTGACCCAGCCAGCGGAACATTCAAAGAATATCCGCTCAAAGGTTCGAACGACGGCCCGCACGGCCTGGTCGCCGACCGCGACGGCAACATCTGGTACACAGGAAATTTCGCCGCGCATATCGGAAAGCTCGATCCGCGTACTGGTCAAGTCACGCAATACAAAATGCCCGTGGCCAAAGCCGAAGACCCGCACACCGCGGTCTTCGACTCACAAGGAATCCTCTGGTTTACCGTCCAGGTCGGCAACATGGTAGGCCGCTTAGAACCTAAATCCGGCAGAGTGGAATTGAAAGAAGTTCCGACCAAAGACGCGCGGCCTTACGGCATTCAGATCAACAGCAAGGGCGTCCCGTTTTTCTGCGAATTCGGCACCAACAAGATGGCCAGCATCGATCCGCAGACTCTGCAAATTAAGGAATACCCCCTGCCGCACGGCGCTCGTCCTCGTCGCATGGCAATCGCACCCGATGACAAGGTCTATTTCACTGACTATGAAGGCGGAAATCTCGGCCGCCTCGATCCCACATCCGGCGCGGTAAAAATGTGGCCTTCGCCGGCAGGCTCCGGTTCAAATCCATACGGTATCGTCGTCTCTCCCGATGGCATGGTCTGGTACAGCGAATCTGGGGTAAAGCCGAACACGATCATCCGCTTCAATCCCAAAACGGAAGAGTTCGCCAGCGCCAACATTCCGTCCGGCGGCGGCACCGTTCGCAACATGGCCGCTACACCCGACGGCCGCATCTACCTAGCTTGTTCCGGCGTGAACAAAGTCGGCGTTGTCGAGCCTAGTCGCTGACCCTCACCCAAACTGCTAGACTTCCGTACTTGGCCGCCTGATGGGATTTTCTCTCGACTCTTCAGAAGGCCTTTATGCCTCTGCGCTTCATGTCTCCCGCAAATTCCAATTCGCTCGCGGAATCCGCCGCACTTCAAACAAATCGCCCGTCCGCGCATACCATCCCGTCCCATGCATGCGTCCGACGAGCTTCAGTCTCGGCGTGTCGATGTAGTGTTTCGCCGCGTCCAGCACCATTTCGTCCCGCACATGCATCGCAAGTACGCGACCCAGCACCAGCGCGTTGTCTGGTCCCAGCTCGACGACCTCTATTAGCTCGCATTCCATAGCCACCGGGCTGATCGCAATCCGTGGCGGTTTTACCTTCACCGATGGCAAGGTCTTCATACTTGCCTGCGCCAGTTCGTCCACTTCCTCCTCGAACTCGATTGCCGTGACGACCATCGCTTCTACGGTGTCTTCGGAAACTAAGTTCACCACGAATTCGCGCGTCTCGCTGATGTTTCGCCGTGTATCTTTCGGCCGCCCCGGTTCGTGGCTGCTCACTCCGATTCCGATAACTGGAGGCTCCCCCGAAAACGCGTTGAAAAAGGAAAATGGTGCAGCGTTCAGCCGCCCGTTCGCATTCTGCGTGACCACCCACGCGATCGGCCGCGGCGTGATCGTCGCCACCAGCAATTTGTACTGCTCGCGTCCAGAAAGTCCCGAGAAATCAAACAGCATCCATCCTCCTCCAACCCAATCCGATGTGACCTGAGGGCCAGATTTTCTGGCAAGTTATGTCCCATTCGCCCCAGAACGAAGCACTTCCCATTCTAAGTGCAACTCTGCTAAAGTGCGCGCTGATCCAGGAGAAAATTACAGATGACTTCGCGTGCCCTTCGCCATGCACACTCTTTGTCCTGCATAGTTTTGCTGCTCATCTCATCTGCTGCGCTGCGTGCCCAACAGTTGCAGCCCCTGCCCGCCAGCGGCCCGGCCACAATCGATATGACCGTTCTCAAACCCGAAACCGTCGGCTTCTCTTCCGAACGCCTCGAGCGCCTACACTCCCTCTTGCAACAAACTGTTGACCGCAAAGAGCTACCCGGAGCCGTCACCATTCTCGCCCGCCACGGCAAGATCATCGACTATCGCGTCTACGGAGTGAAAGATGTTGCCAGCAACGCGCCCCTCACGAAAGACGCCATCTTCCGCGCCTTCTCCATGACCAAGCCCATCACTGCAGTCGCGATGCTTCAGCTCTACGAACAGGGAAAATGGCTTCCGTCCGATCCTATCTCCAACTTCGTCCCTGAATTCGAACATCTCAAAGTTTTCAAAGGCGTGGATCCCACGGGCAACATGATTCTTGAAGATCCGGTCCACCCTCCCACCATGGCCGAGCTTATGACCCACACCGCCGGTTTCACCTATGGCTTTTTCGGCAGCACGCTCGTCGACAAGGAATATCAGAAAGCCAATCTTTTTCAGGCCAAATCTTCGCAGGAATTCATAGAAAAACTGGCTAAGCTTCCGCTCACCTATCAGCCGGGGACGCGCTGGTCCTACAGCGTCGCAATGGACGTCCAGGGTTACATCATCGAAAAGCTTTCCGGCCAGTCGCTCCCCGATTACATGCAGGAGCACATCTTCAAGCCGCTCGGCATGAAGGACACCGCCTTCTACGTTCCCACCGAAAAGCGCAGTCGCTTCGTCACCATGTATCGCGGCAACGAAAAAGGCGAAATGATTCCTGCTGACACGAGCACGGGTGGAGATTATTCCTCGCAACCCGCCATGCCGTCGGGTGGTGGCGGGTCAGTCTCCACCGCCGAAGACTACTACCGCTTCGCATCCATGCTTGCCAACGCTGGGGAACTGAATGGCGTCCGCATCCTTGCGCCCTCTTCCGTCCAGCTCATGAGCACCAACCACCTCGCTCCGCACTTGCTCACCGGCGAGTTCGGCATCGGCGTCCATAACATGCGTCCCGGCTTCGGCTACGGCTATAACTGCGCAGTCGAATATGATCCGCAGCTCGCCAATCTTCCCGACGGCAAAGGCACATTCTTTTGGGACGGCGCCGCCGGCACATGGTTCTGGATTGACCCTACCAACGACGTCGTGTTCGTCGCGATGATTCAGCGCCTGTGGGGGCCCGGCATGCCTATGGTTGAATACCAAAGCCGCTCCGCTGTGTACCAAGCCCTTGTGAACCCGAAAAAGTAACATTCTGGCTCATCCACTTCCATAGTGTCACTTTCGGGCAAGTAGACCTGCCCCTGCGCCTGGCTCGGTTAATAACTTCCAACACTCCTTTGCAATCGCCTAGTCTTCCTGCGCTTTGAGCACCACTACAGGCGTACGAGGGGTTGTCCGCCCCGCGGAAAGTTGCGAGCGCTTTGGCGGCATTTGCAAAGGGGGAGCGAATTGAATAGGGTGGAAGGCGCCTGTAAACGTTTACGCCGGGGTTCTTCACATGTTTTCCCGCCGCTTTATCGCTACCTCTGCTGTTTTTGTTCCGTTTCTCTTTACTGGTTCGGTTTCGGCGCAGGCCCCAGCCCCGATTCGATTCGTCGAAAAATCCAAAATTATTGTCCTTGATGCGGGAAGCAGCTCTTACGTTTTCGGCGTCAATGAACAAAACATGCTGCAGCACATTTATTGGGGTGGCCATGCGCGCGATGAAGATTTTGCCGCGGTGCGCAGCTTTCCCGAATGGGCTTCGTTCGATCTCGGGACGACCACCACGCCACAGGAATATCCCGGCTGGGGAGCGGGACTTTACGTCGAGCCGAGCCTCAAGGTCACGTTTCCTGATGGCAATCGAGATCTGGTCTTGCGTTACGTCGAGCATCGCATTGACGGAAACACGTTGACCGTCACGTTGAAGGACATCGATCGTGAATTGTTTGTCCAGCTTCGCTACACGGTTTACGCGAAGGCCGGAATCATTGGGCGGGAGGCAGTGGTCGAAAATCGCACCGACAAACCGGCTGTTGTTGAGAACGCGCAATCAGGAGCTTTTTATGTTCCGGACGGCGACTGCTACCGACTCCGCTACCTCAGCGGACGCTGGGCGGGCGAATGGCAGCTGAACGAGGAACCTGTGCACACGGGCATTAAAGTTCTGGAGAGCCGGCGAGGCAGCACCAGTCATCAGATGAATCCCTGGTTCGCACTGGATCGCGATGGCAGCAACGACCCCGAACACGGCAGCGTATGGTTCGGAGCTCTGGGCTGGAGCGGAAGTTGGCGGATCAGCGTGGAACAAACGCCGCACCAGCAGGTGCGCGTGACCGGCGGTTTCAATCCATTTGATTTTGGCTATACTCTGGCGCCCGGCGAAAAATTGGAAACCCCGGCATTTTACGCGGGCTACACAGATGGAGGAATCGGCGAAGCGTCACGCATATTGCACCGGTTCGAACAGACAGAGATTCTTCCAAACCACAGTGGCGCGCGCACGCGGCCGGTCCTTTACAACTCGTGGGAAGCGACCGAGTTCAATGTGGACGAACCCGGGCAGAAGGCGCTTGCCGAAAAAGCGGCCAGCCTGGGCGTTGAGCGATTCGTAATGGATGATGGCTGGTTTGGACAGCGGAACACGGATCACGCCGGATTGGGCGATTGGTATGTGAATCCCAGGAAGTTTCCCAACGGCTTGGGGCCGCTCATCGAGCGCGTGCACGAATTGGGAATGGACTTTGGTATCTGGGTCGAGCCGGAAATGGTAAATCCGGACAGCGATCTGTACCGCAAGCACCCGGATTGGGCAATGCACTTTGATGGACGTCCACGCACCGAGGCGCGTAACCAGTTACTACTAAACCTGGCGCGCGACGATGTCCGCGATTACGTTTTCCATTGGCTCGATGAGCTGGTGAGCAAGAACGATATCGCGTTTCTCAAGTGGGATTACAACAGGAACTTCAGCGAACCGGGCTGGCCGGAAGTCCCTTCCGACCAACAAAAGAAGATCTGGGTGAAGTTCACGCAGAATCTTTACGAAATTCTGGACCGGCTACGGAAGAACCATCCCAAACTCGAAATCGAATCGTGTTCTGGCGGCGGCGGGCGCGTAGACCTCGGCATTTTACGGCGGGTTGAGCAGGTTTGGCCCTCAGACAATACGGAGGCGTTCGACCGGCTGACCATTCAACAGGGCTTCACATATGCGTACACGCCGCACGTGATGATGGCGTGGGTGACCGACGTTCCGAATTTCAATGGACGCAGCGTGCCGCTGCAATTCCGCTTTTTGGTTGCGATGCAAGGATCGCTGGGAATCGGTTCGAACCTGAACAAATGGCAGCAGGAAGATTTCGCTCTGGCCAAGCAGATGGTCGGCTATTACAAATCGATTCGCGAGATGGTGCAGAATGGCGGGTTATATCGCCTGACTCCACCCGCGGACACTAACTTCAAGGCCTCGCAATATGTTTCGCCCGACAAATCACAATCGGTGGTCTTCGCATTTTTGCATTCGCAGCAGTTCGGGCGGACGCTGCCAGCCCTGAGACTAGAGGGATTGGACGAAAAGGCCAGCTATTCGGTGACAGTGTTTGACGGAAAATCTCGTCCGCACGCTGCAGCCCTTCCCGCTAGGCTAAGCGGAGCGTACCTGATGCATCAGGGGATCGCGCTTCCGCTCACTGGTGATTACGACGCAACCTCGATCAAGCTCGAGCGCGTCGCGGACTGATTCGTACCGCCGGGGTTGCTCACAGGGAATTGTGCGGAACACTTGCGTCAATCGTTCCTTGCCTGAGCGGCGCGAAAACCTCAAAATAGAGGTTCGCGATTAGGTCAAAACGAGTGGTGTGGAACGGCGCTGCTGGAAGATGCGCTCCGCATCGAGCGGAGTGAAACGTTCAAAAGAGGGAACAGTTGACAGCGACGAAGCGTCTGGTTGCCTATTTTTCCATGGAAATAGCTTTAGAGAACGACATGCCGAGCTACTCGGGCGGCCTGGGTGTGCTAGCGGGCGATACGGTGCGCGCTGCAGCGGACATTCGTCTGCCGATGGTCGCGGTTTCGCTGCTCTATCGCAAGGGCTACTTTACCCAGGTATTAGCCGATGACGGTTCACAGAGAGAGGAGCCCGTAGAGTGGAAAGTGGAAGCTTTTCTCTCTGAACAGCCAGCGCGTGTACAGGTCCCGCTGGAAAACCGCCGTGTGGAGCTGCGCGCGTGGCGCTACGACGTAAAAGGCGTTCGCGGCTACGACGTGCCCGTGTATTTTCTTGACGCCGATTTGCCTTCGAACGAAGAGCGCGACCGGAATCTGACGGGGAGCCTTTATGGGGGCGATCCGTATTACCGTTTGTGCCAGGAAGTTTTGCTTGGCATTGGCGGTGTACGAATGCTGCGGGCGCTCGGATATACCGAGCTCACCCGCTATCACATGAACGAGGGGCATGCGGCACTTTTGACGCTGGAACTGCTGGGTGAAGAAGCTGAGAAAGCTGGGCGCGAGTCCATTCGCGGTGAAGACATCGAGAAAGTTCGCAGTAAGTGCGTGTTCACCACGCACACGCCTGTGCCGGCCGGGCACGACCGATTTCCAATGGAGTTTCTGACGCGGGCGTTTCCCGAACAGAACGGTTTTCTGGATCTAAAAGATGCTTCTTCGGTGGAACTGCTGCGGCGCGTGCTGCAGGCGGAAACGAATTTTCCGGATTTGCAGGAAGCGGCCAAACGCGGTGCATCAGTGAACATGACGCATCTTGCGTTGCGCTTAAGTACTTATGTCAACGGTGTAGCCAAACTTCACGGCGAGGTTTCGCGACGCATGTTTCCCGGCGAACACATCGAGGCGATTACGAACGGCGTCCATGCCGCCACTTGGACTTGCCCGGCGCTGCAGGATGTTTTCGACCGCTACATTCCCACTTGGCGCGAGGACAATTTCAGCCTGCGTAATGCTCTTGGCCTTCCGCCGGAAGAAGTATGGTCCGCGCACTTGTTGGCCAAGCACGATCTTTTTGCGGAAGTGCAGAAGAAGACCGGGCTTCGTCTCGATCCCGATGTTTTCACCATCGGCTTCGCCCGCCGCGCCACGGGTTACAAGCGCGCCGATCTGATCCTGTCGGACCTCGATCGCCTGCGTGAAATTGCGCGCAGCGCGGGAAAGTTCCAGATTGTTTTTGCCGGGAAAGCGCATCCGAAAGACGGCGGAGGCAAGGAGCTCATTCGCAAAATCTTCCGCGCCAAGAAAGCGCTCAAGAAAGCGATTCAAGTGGTCTTTCTGGACAACTACAACATGGAAGTGGGCGGTAAGATCACCGCCGGCGCCGATTTGTGGCTGAATACGCCGCAATTTCCCCTGGAGGCTTCCGGTACCAGTGGCATGAAAGCAGCGATGAACGGCGTACCGAGCCTCAGCATTCTGGATGGCTGGTGGGTCGAGGGCTGCATCGAAGGCGTGACCGGCTGGGCGATCGGGGAATTACGGCACAGCGGCGATGAGCGGTTGGATAACGCGGCTGACGCAGAATCGCTCTACGACAAACTCGAGCATGTAATCCTGCCGCTCTATTACAACGATCGGAACAAGTACCTGAGCGTGATGCAGCACGCCATTGCAATCAATGGTTCGTTTTTCAACACGCAGCGCATGGTTTCGCAGTACGTCACCGACGCTTACCTGAGGCAGGGAAACAATCACGTGCAGGATTCAGCGGCGTGACCCGGTCTAGATGAGGTGCATCAAGCGGGAAGCTGTTCGGCGACAATCCGACCGTCGAACAGATGGATTGTTCGTTCCGCATGGTGCGCGTAACGCGGATCGTGTGTGACCATGCAGACGGTTGCACCGTTTTGATGCAAATCCCTCAACAGGTCCATTACAGCATCGCCATTCTTGGAGTCGAGATTGCCGGTCGGCTC
>Ga0066395_10001032_pt1 | contig 10136 bp, 9 predicted proteins | sample PanSoiPlot1MoBio_FD_61218 | JGI IMG/M metagenome (GOLD analysis project Ga0066395, IMG submission 61218) | Tropical forest soil microbial communities from Panama analyzed to predict greenhouse gas emissions - Panama Soil Plot 1 MoBio | ecosystem: Environmental > Terrestrial > Soil > Tropical... | reverse complement strand
CGCTGGCTCGACGTGCGTTGGGATGTCGACGATAAGGTGCCGCAGCGATTTCCGGCGCAGCTTGCCGTGCAGTCGGTCAACGAGCCGGGCACCCTTGCGCAAATCGCCCAGGTGATCGCCGAGCATGACGGTAACATCGACAATATTCGCATGACGCGCCAATCGCCCGACTTCACCGAATTGACGATCGATCTCGAAGTCTACAACCTCAAGCACCTCACCTCGATCATTTCGCAATTGCGGGCGAAAAAGGTGGTGGCTAATGCGGAGCGCGTGAATGGCTGACCGCCGAATGCCGCGCGCTCGCGTTGCCGTGAGCGGACCCGTCGCCTGACATGGCTGTCCTTCCCATTCGGCTCGGCGTCAACATCGATCACGTCGCTACCATCCGGAATGCGCGGGGCGGCCGCCATCCCGATCCGCTGCAGGCTGCCGAAGCGGCCATCGCCGCCGGCGCCGATGGCATTACCGCGCATCTGCGCGAAGATCGCCGCCACATCGTCGACGCCGATGTCGCCCGGCTCAAAGAGCGCATCACCAAGCCGTTGAACCTCGAAATGGCGGCCACGGCCGAAATGGTCGGCATTGCGCGGGCGGTCAAACCACACGCCGCCTGCATCGTCCCTGAACGCCGCCAAGAGCGGACGACGGAAGGAGGGCTCGATGCCGCGGGCCAGCGCGAGGTTTTGCGCGCCGCCGTTTGGGAATTGGTCGACGCCGGTATTCGTGTCTCGCTATTCATCGCCGCCGAGCCTGCCCAGATCGAGGCGGCGGCGGTCATCGGGGCGCCGGTGATCGAGATCCACACTGGGGCCTGGTGCGATGCGATCGCCGCAGGCGAGTTGGAAGCGGCAAAAGCGGAGTTCGATCGCATCGCGCGCGGCGCGGCTCTCGCCAAAGCCGCAGGGCTCGAAGTCCACGCCGGTCACGGTCTCGACTTTGCGACCGCAGAAAAAATTGCAGCTCTCGGCGAGGTGGTCGAGCTCAATATCGGACATTTCCTGATCGGCGAGGCGGTGTTCGCGGGATTGGGCGCGGTGGTGCGCCAAATACGGGCCGCCATGGACCGCGGCAGGGCGCGGCTCCATGGGCAAGGCAACCTTGGGCAAAGCGATCAGCGAACCAAGATACGATGATCATACGATGATCCTAGGGATCGGCTCCGATATCACCGATGCGCGGCGCATCGCCAAGGTCATCGAAAGGCACGGCGACCGCTTTCTCGATCGCGTCTTTACCCCGATTGAGCGTGCACGTGCCGATAAGCGGCGCAACCGGAACGAAACCTACGCCAAGCGGTTTGCCGCCAAGGAAGCCTGTGCCAAGGCGCTGGGAACGGGCCTGCGCGGTGGGGTGTGGTGGCGTGATATGGGCGTGGTGAATTTACCGGGCGGCCGCCCGACTATGGAATTGACCGGCGGCGCGCAACGGCGACTGCAAGCGATTACGCCGAAGGGCTATCAGCCACGAATTGATGTGACGATTACCGACGAGGGCCCGATGGCCCATGCATTTGTGGTCATCTCCGCAATCCCGATCGCGCCGGGCACGCAAAGCATAGGCGCTATACGCGAGCCGATTATGCAACGCTCCATGAAAGATTCGTCATAAATGGCAAGATCGTCTCATAACCAACTGGGAAGATTACATAAAATGTATCTCAACAAAACCGCGGCCAAATCCCGCGCGTAATTGCTTGTCGCTGCCCCAAACGCTACAAGACCGCGGCGGGCGCTTCCATGCGAGATGAGAGCTGATGAGTGTGCAGACCGGAACCAAGCAGAAAGAAGGTGGCTTTGCTGAAACAGTACGCGTGGTCTTTCATGCTCTGATCATCGCGCTGGTCATCCGCACCTTCCTGTTTCAGCCGTTCAACATCCCTTCCGGCTCGATGATTCCCACCCTTCTGGTCGGGGATTACCTCTTCGTGTCGAAGTTCTCCTACGGCTACACGCATTATTCTTTCCCGTTCTCGCCGCCGATCTTTTCCGGCCGCATTTTCAGCTCGCAGCCGCAGCGCGGCGACGTGGTCGTGTTTCGCCTGCCCAAGGACGACTCCGTCGATTACATCAAACGGATCGTCGGTCTGCCCGGCGATCGGATCCAGATGATCGATGGCGTCCTCAATATCAACGGCGTGCCGGTGCCCCGGCAGCGCGTCCAGGACATGGTCACGGACGAGGACGGCGTCGTTCAGCGGGTCAAGCAATATCGCGAAACATTGCCTAACGGGGTGAGCTACAACACTCTCGATCTCACGGACAACGGCTTCTACGACAATACACCCATCTATACGGTGCCGCCCGGCGACTATTTCATGATGGGCGACAATCGCGACAATTCTACCGATAGCCGCGTGCTTAGCCAGGTCGGCTATGTGCCGGGCGAGAACATCATCGGCCGGGCGCAAATAATCTTTTTCTCGATCCGTGACGACACCCATGCCTGGGAGGTGTGGCGTTGGCCCTGGTCGGTTCGATGGGACCGCCTATTCACAATTGTGCGATGAGCAGCCGGCGCAAGCGCAAACCTGCTGCAATTAGCGAACCGGCTGCCGACCAATCTCCTGCGCACTTTGTCTCTGCGCCTGCTGGCCAAAGCGATGGCAGCAAACCATCGCGCGCCAGCAAAGCACTGCACCGCCGCAAGCGCGCCGCCACGGCTCTCGAAGACCGCATCGGCTATCACTTCACCGACTCCTTAAAACTCGAAATTGCGCTCACGCATATTTCGGCGCTCAAGGGGGCGCGCAACCGTGTCGGCAGCTACCAGCGTTTGGAATTCCTGGGCGATCACGTGCTCGGCCTGGTTATTTCCGACATGCTGTACCGCACCTTTCCCAAGGCCGACGAAGGTGAACTGTCACGCCGGCTCGCCGATCTGGTGCGCAAGGAGACCTGCACCGAGATCGCGCTGCGCATCGATCTCGGCGCCGCCATCCGGGTTGGGTCGTCGGAACAAAATGCCGGCGCCCGTTCGCGGCCAGCAATTCTTGCGGATGTGTGTGAAGCGGTGATTGGCGCGGTTTATCTCGACGGTGGTTACAAGGCCGCCGAAGGTGTCGTCGAACGCCTTTGGCAAGTGCGCTTAAGCGCGACCGCTCAGCCGTTGCGCGATCCGAAGACGGTCCTCCAGGAATGGGCGCAGGCGCGCGGCTTGCCCACGCCGGCCTACCGCGAGGTCGCGCGCTCGGGACCGGACCACAGTCCAGAATTCCGCGTTGCGGTGCAGCTTCCTGCCTTTGCGCCGGCCGAAGGACTTGGCCGCTCCAAGCGAGCCGCCGAACAGGCTGCGGCCGCCGCCATGCTGGCGCGCGAGGGCGTCCAGCCGACGCGTCGTAATGGCTGAGGCGGAGCAAGCGGCGCGCCGCTGCGGTTTCGCGGCGCTGATTGGGGCGCCGAATGTCGGAAAATCCACGCTGATTAATGCGCTGGTCGGCTCAAAAGTCTCGATCGTCACGCCCAAGGTACAAACGACACGCAACCTCATTCGCGGCATTGCCATCGAGGCGGAGAGCCAAGTGATCCTGGTCGACACGCCCGGCATCTTTTCGCCGCGGCGGCGATTGGATCGGGCCATGATCGACAGTGCTTGGGGTAGCGCACAAGAAGCCGACATCGTCGCGGCGCTCCTGGATTCACGCCGGGGCTTCGCCACCGACGACGAGAAAGTTATCGACGGGCTCGCCGACCTGCGCGCGCCAAAGGTCCTCGTGCTCAACAAGATCGATCTGGTCGACAAGCCGGCATTATTGGCGCTGACGCGGGCGGCCAATCAGCGCGCCAATTTTGCAGCGACCTTTATGATTTCAGCGCTTTCGGGCGATGGCGTTCCCGATCTCAAAACTTGGTTCGCCGCACACATGCCGGAGGGGCCATGGCTCTATCCGGACGATCAGATTTCCGACGCGCCGCTGCACCAACTCGCGGCGGAAATCACGCGGGAAAAGCTTTATCTGCGCCTGCACCAGGAGTTGCCCTACCAATCGACAGTCGAGACCGAAGTGTGGAAGGAGCTCAGGGACGGCTCGGTGCGCATCGTGCAAAGCCTCTATGTCGAGCGCGAGAGCCAACGCAAGATCGTCCTGGGAAAAGGCGGCCAAACGCTCAAGGCGATCGGCGCCGCGGCGCGCGGCGAAATCGCCGCGGCGATCGAGCAGCCGGTGCACCTTTTTCTTCACGTTAAGGTACGCGAAGGCTGGGCGGAAGACCCCGAGCGCTACCGCGCGATGGATCTGGAATTCCCCAAGGAGTAGAGCACAGAGATCGGCCGGCCGTGCAGCCGCCGGCATCAAACGCTATGTAAACGCTGCCATGGAATGGATCGACGACGGTATCGTGCTCGGGGTGAAGCGCCACGGCGAGAGTAGCGTCATTCTCGAATTGATGACGCATGCGCATGGCCGGCATCTGGGGCTTGTGCGCAGCGGATCGGGCGCGCGGTTGCGAGGCATTCTCCAGCTCGGCAATGCGGTGCGCGCGACCTGGCGGGCGCGGCTGGATGAACATCTCGGGCTCTATTTGGTCGAGGGGACGACGCTGCGCGCCGCACGCTTCATGACGGCGGCGCATGCCCTCCATGGTGTCACCCATCTCGCGGCTCTGTGCCGGCTTTTGGCCGAGCGCGAGCCGCATGCCGGCATCTATGAGGACCTGCAAGCCATCCTGGAGCGGCTCGACGATGCGCCGGTGGCGGCGCCCATGATCGCCAGGTTTGAACTCGATTTCCTGGCGGAGCTCGGCTTCGGCCTCGATCTGGCGGCCTGCGCCGCGACAGGGGCGAAGGAAGAACTCGTTTATGTGTCGCCCCGCTCGGGCCGCGCCGTATCGCGCGTGGCGGGTGAAGCCTACCGCGACAGACTGATGCGCCTGCCGGCCTTTCTGCGCGACGCGGACGTGGCGCCGGCAGCGGCGGATCTGGCCGACGCCTTCGCGCTCACCGGGTTCTTTCTAGACCGGCATGCCTTCGCGCCGCGCGGGCTCTCGCTCCCGGAAGCCCGCACGCAATTCGTCACGGCACTCAGCCGCGCCGTGCAGTCGTAAGCCCGCCTTACCACCAGCCGCGGCGCCAGCCCCACCCAGCACCGCGCCATCCCCACCCGGGACCGCGCCAGCCCCACCCGGGACCACCCCATCCCCACCCGGAAGCGCCCCACCAGTAACGACGGCGCCAGCCCCAATACGGATAGGGCCGGTACACGCCCCAGACTGGACGCTAGCGGCAGCCCCAGGGCCCACAAACGACGACAGTGTTCGTCACAGGTCCGGCCCCCAGCCCGAGCTGGTTGGGGCTTGGGGCGGGCATAGCCCCGGCCTGTTTCGCCGGGGCTCCAATTAAGAGAACGACCGCGATTGCGGCAGTGGCAGCAATCGACTTACGCATGGATTTTCCTCGTCTATCAAAGGCAAATCGATAGGTGCGTCGGGATACGCACCTATCCTAACGCACTCGGTTCCAATTCGCAGGGATCGCTTGGGCAGATTGAAAAAAGTTTTGTCGCCCGTGTTCATCACTTGTTCGGTCGGGGCAACCGCGCTAGCGCTGGCTGGCCATGAGCAAGAAAGTGATTCCCCCGCAGCCAAGCGAGGTTCACGAAATCCCGCTTCGCGAGGCGCTTGAGGAGCGCTATCTCGCTTATGCGCTTTCCACGATCATGCACCGCGCTTTGCCGGACGCCCGCGACGGGCTCAAGCCGGTGCATCGGCGCATCCTTTACGGCATGCGGCTGTTGCGCCTCGATCCCGGCGCGCAGTTCAAAAAGTCGGCCAAGATCGTCGGCGACGTCATGGGCAATTTTCATCCTCATGGCGACCAGGCCATCTATGACGCGCTGGTGCGGCTCGCGCAGGATTTTTCCTCGCGCTATCCGCTGGTCGACGGCCAGGGCAATTTCGGCAATATCGATGGCGATAACGCCGCCGCGTATCGGTATACCGAGGCGCGGCTGACCGAGGTCGCGCGACTTCTGCTCGAGGGCATCGACGAAGACGCCGTCGATTTTCGCCCGAGCTATGACGGGGTGATGCAGGAGCCCGTCGTCCTGCCGGCTGCGTTCCCGAATTTATTGGCTAATGGCGCGCAGGGCATCGCGGTCGGAATGGCGACTTCGATACCGCCGCACAACGTCGCCGAATTGTGTGACGCGGCGCTTTATCTGATCGAACAGCCAAAGGCGCGCACGCGCACGCTCCTCAAATTCGTGCTCGGACCCGATTTTCCGACCGGCGGCGTGATTGTCGATCCGCCCGACGTGATCGCCGAGGCCTATGCCACCGGCCGCGGATCGTTCCGGGTGCGGGCGCGCTGGAAAAGCGAGGATACCGGCCGCGGCACATATCAGATCGTGGTCACCGAAATTCCCTGGCAGGTGCAGAAGATGCGGCTGGTCGAGCGCATCGCCGAGCTGATCAACGAACGAAAATTGCCGCTTCTTGCCGATATGCGCGACGAATCCGCGGAAGACGTGCGCATTGTTCTGGAGCCGCGCTCACGCTCGGTCGATCCGACGCTTCTGATGGAGAGCCTTTTCAAGCTCACCGAATTGGAAGCCCGCGTGCCGCTGAACATGAATGTGCTGCTGCGCGGCCGAATTCCGAAGGTGGTGGGTTTGGCCGAGGTGCTCGGGGAATGGCTCACGCATCGCCGTGAAGTTCTGCTGCGGCGCTCGCGTCATCGGCTAGCGGAGATCGAACACCGGCTTGAAGTGTTGGGCGGATATCTCGTCGCCTATCTTAATATTGATAAGGTCATCAAAATCATCCGTAAGGAGGACGAGCCCAAGCCCGCTCTGATGAAGACATTCAAATTGTCGGATATTCAGGCCGACGCCATTCTCAACATGCGGCTGCGCAATTTGCGGCGCCTGGAGGAAATGGAGATCCGTCAGGAAGACAAGACGCTGCGCGCAGAGAAGAAGGGAATCGAGGAATTGCTGCGTTCCGAAAAACAGCAATGGCAGAGGATCGCCGAACAGGTGCGCAAGGTCCGCGACATGTTCGGCGGCAAGACGCAGGTCGGCAAGCGGCGCACCAGTTTTGCGCAAGCGCCCGCTCACGACGAAGCGGCAATCGAAGAGGCACTGGTCGAGCGCGAGCCGGTCACGATTGTCGTATCGGAAAAGGGCTGGATTCGCGCTTTGCGCGGCCAAATCGCGGACCTCGCGGGACTGTCGTTCAAGGCCGGCGACAGTTTGAAACTCGCCTTCTTTGCCGAGACCACGTCGAAACTTCTGATTTTCGCCACGAACGGGCGCTTCTACACGATCGAGGCGGCGAAGCTGCCGGGTGGCCGCGGCCACGGCGAACCAATCAGGCTGTTCATCGATCTCGAACAGGAGGGAGATGTCGTATCGGTGTTCCGTTACGAAGGCGGCCGCAAGCTGATCGTCGCCAGCCGGCAGGGCAGGGGCTTCATTGCTCCTGAGGACGAGTGCCTCGCCAATACGCGCAAGGGCAAACAGGTCCTCAATGTACGGCCGCCCGATCAGGCGCGCGCCATCGCGCCGCTCGAAGGGGATCTTGTCGCCGCGATCGGCGAGAATCGAAAGATGGTGATTTTCCCAATCGACCAAGTGCCGGAAATGGCCAGGGGTCGCGGCGTGCGCCTGCAACGATACAAGAACGGCGGGCTGTCGGACATCAAGACCTTCGAAGTCGAGAAGGGTCTGAGCTGGACCGATTCCGCCGGCCGGATTTTCACGTTGTCGCTCAAGGAGCTTGCCGATTGGCGCGGCAGCCGCGCCGATGCGGGGCGCCTCGCGCCCAAGGGCTTTCCGAAGACCAATACTTTCGGCAATGCCCAAGCGCGGGCCGGTAATGGCAACGGCAATGGAGACCGCGACTGATCGTTACGCGGCGGTGCGCAAAAGCACTTGGGTTTATGGACCTCGCTTAAAGCTTCTCGTCTGCCGGCGGCCGGTGCATCAACTAAAGGCTCAGGAATATTGGGGCGGGCAGCACGGTCATTTAGGGCGTTCTAAACCGTTCAGCGCCACAGCCGGCGAGGCCAATGACTACAAATCATCCGCATTTTCGCGTCTGGCGAGCCCGGCTGCGGCTCATTAGCGGGCTTGTCATGCTCGCTTTTGTGATCTGTCACCTGACCGCGCATTGCTTTTTGCTGATCTCGGTCGAAGACGCCGAGAGCGTCCTGACCGCTTTGATGTATCCGTGGCGGACCTTGCTCGGCACCGGGATTCTCGTGGCCGCGTTCGTCGTCCACTACAGCAATGGCCTGTGGTCGATCTATATCCGCCGCTCACTGCGACTCAATCGCTGGGAATTGGCGCAGCTCTCGCTCGGCCTGTGCATTCCGTTTTTGCTGATGATCCATGTCGTCGGAACGCGCATCGCCGAAAGCACGCTCGACGTCACGATCTACTACAACACGGTTTTCATCGGCCAATGGCTGCATCGGTCTTGGCTCGCCACCGTGCAAGTCATCGCGCTGGTAACGGTATGGATCCATGCTTGCATCGGCATTCATTACTGGCTGCGCACCAAGCCGTGGTATCCGAGCTGGCGCCCGGCTTTCTTCATTTACGGCTTGCTGCTGCCGACTTTGGCCGTCGCCGGCTATATCAGCGGCGGCAATCAGGTGGTGCGCGAGGCGAAAGCCGATCCGGATTTCGTAAGAAACTCGGCGGAGGATTCCAATATCACGCCGGGAGCCGCCGAGGCGGTGGATCATATGGTCGCCGCCGGTCTGGCCTTAAGTTTCGGTTTGACGCTGGTGCCTTTCGCGGCGCGCGCGGTACGCGAATTCTCCTATCGTCGCCGCAAGCCGCCTGTCCTGTCGCACGCCAATGGCCGCAGCATGCCGATGCTCCCAGGAGCGACGGTGTTGGAGACGCTGCGCGCCAACGGCATTTCGCACGCTTCGGTCTGCGGCGGACGCGCCCGCTGTACTACTTGCCGCGTTCTCGTGACCAAAGGATTGGAGCAATTGCCGGCACCGGGCGGTCTCGAAGCCAAGGCGCTCGAGCGCATCGGCGCCACGCCGGGCATGCGGCTTGCCTGCCAGATCCGGCCGACCGCCGACGTCGCCGTGCTGCCGCTTCTGGCCGCTGATGCGAACGCCGCCGACGGCGCCATTCGCGGCGGTCTCGAAGGCAGCGAGCGGCTGATCACCATCGTCTTTGTCGATTTGCGCGGGTCGACGAGCCTGGCGGAAGCCAAGCTGCCGTACGACACGCTGTTCATTCTCAACCAGTTCTTTCACGAGATGACGCAGGCGCTTCTCGCCACCAACGGCCACTACTCGCAGTTCACCGGCGACGGACTGATGGCGCTTTACGGCCTCTACGCCGCCGATCCGAAGATCGGCCCCGCGGACGCCGTGCGCGGCGCCCGCGAAATGCTGGAGCGGCTCGAGCAATTAAATTACCGGCTGCGCGGCGACCTGCGCGAGCCGTTGCGTATCGGCATCGGCATTCATCACAGCGAAGCGATCGTCGGGGCCATGGGTCCGCCGCGGTCGCAAGTGATTACCGCGATCGGCGACGCGGTGAATACGTGCGCGCGGTTGGAGAGCCTGACCAAAGAATATGGCTGCTCGGTCGTGATCTCACGCCAGGCCGCCGTCGCTGCCGGCCTCAACCTGACCGATCACAAAATGCACGAAGCGCCGGTAAAGGGCCGGCGCGAACCGGTCCAGTTCTATGCATTGCAAACGCCTGCCGAGCTGCAAATCTGACAGATCAGGACGGCAAACCAATCGCCGGCGTTCCCAAGCATCATATAGAGCCGGGTGGCGACGCTCGTTTGATTGCTTGCCGCATGGTGCGGAACAACCGCAAAGGTCGCGGCTCTCACGAACGAGCATCGCCGACGAAATGCGGGAAGAACATCGTCGTCGCGTGCTGGGCGACGAATGACAGTGTATTTGGGCGGGCGGTTTTTAGTCGTACCCTTTGGGATGTGATTCTTGAGGGGGCCGGATATGGTGAGGGAAGAGGCAAGGCGCACGCTACTTAGGGAATACGACAAGTGGGCCAAGGATCACCCCGATGATGCCACCAAGAGGAGCGGCGTGGTCTTTTTCACCTATTTGCAAAAGGAAAGAACGGACCTTCTGGATTTCCATGCCGTTGGCGGCGACAAGTGGGCAACCGTCCACGGCTGGCTTTATCGTACAGG
>Ga0066395_10001024_pt1 | contig 10187 bp, 5 predicted proteins | sample PanSoiPlot1MoBio_FD_61218 | JGI IMG/M metagenome (GOLD analysis project Ga0066395, IMG submission 61218) | Tropical forest soil microbial communities from Panama analyzed to predict greenhouse gas emissions - Panama Soil Plot 1 MoBio | ecosystem: Environmental > Terrestrial > Soil > Tropical... | reverse complement strand
GCGCGTGGCCTTCATGGCCAGGGCGCAACCGTCGCCATCTCGGGAACGCGGCGCGAGGTGCTCGATCGGCTCGCCGCCGAACTTGGCGGCCGCGTGCATATCCTACCCGCCAATCTCGCCGATCCTGCCGAGACCGACGCGCTGGTGCCGCGGGCGGAGGAGGCGATGGGGCAGCTCGACATTCTTGTCGCCAATGCGGGTATCACGCGAGACAACCTGCTTGTGCAATTGCGCGACGAAGATTGGGAGCAGGTCATCGCCGTCAACCTGTCCGCCACCTTCCGGCTGTCGCGCGCCGCGGTTCGCGGAATGATGCGGCGCCGGTTTGGACGCGTCATTGCGATCACGTCTGTGGTCGGCATAACCGGCAATCCCGGGCAGGCCAATTATGTTGCCGCCAAAGCCGGCATTACCGGCATGATCAAAGCCCTGGCACAGGAATATGCCAAGCGCGGCGTCACCGCCAATTGCGTTGCGCCCGGATTCATCGTCACGCCGATGACCGACAGACTGAACGACAAGCAGCGCGAAACCATCGTTGCAAAAATTCCGGCAAGCCGCGCCGGGACCCCCGCCGAAGTGGCTGCGGCAGTCGTTTTTCTCGCTTCGAACGAGGCCGGCTACATGACTGGGCAGACATTGCATGTGAATGGCGGAATGGCCATGATTTGAACGCGATAACAGATAGTGAGGACGTCGTGCCGGCGCGCTGGTCAACCGTTTTGAAGTGTGGTAACCGAACCGAACTCGGGCTGGGGGAGCCGCAATCCCGGAGCGCCGGGCGCTTGTCCGCCTCTGACTCGGTGTCGACCCACGGCTGTCGGCAAGTTCAATGACGTAGTTGGACAGAATCAAAGCGAGCTTGACGGGTCGCGTTGGCAAGATGAGGTTGGAACGATGAGTGATATTGGCGAGCGCGTGAAGAAAATCGTCGTGGAACATCTCGGCGTCGAGCCCGACAAGGTGACCGAGAACGCCAGCTTCATCGATGACCTTGGCGCCGACAGTCTCGACACTGTCGAACTGGTCATGGCTTTTGAGGAAGAGTTCGGCTGCGAAATTCCCGACGATGCCGCCGAGACCATTTTGACGGTCGGCGACGCCATCAAATTTCTCGAAAAAAACGCAAAGAGCTAACCGGTCACCGGCCGGCATTTTTGCATGAGGGACGTGGAGTGCCGTGACCGCCGCATATCTTTATATGCGGCGGGACGATATTCGGGCTGCGTTCGCCGGGAGTATCCGCGATGAGACGCGTAGTAGTCACAGGGCTTGGGCTAGTGACGCCGCTCGCCAGCGGGACCGAACAAACGTGGCAGCGGCTGCGATCCGGCACTAGCGGCATCAAACGCATCGACAAGTTCGATGTTTCCGATATCCCCTGCAAGATTGCCGGGCAGGTGCCGCGTGGCGACGGCGCAGACGGAAGCTTCAATCCCGACGAGTGGATGGAGCCGAAGGAGCAGCGCAAGGTCGACGATTTCATCCTCTTTGCCGTGGCTGCGGCAACGCAGGCGCTTAACGACGCCGGCTGGCAGCCGCGGCAATATGAGGATCAGATCACGACCGGTGTCTTGATCGGCTCGGGGATCGGCGGCGTCGAGGGAATCGCGGAAACCGCGCTGTTGTTGCGCGACCGCGGCCCGCGGCGGGTGTCGCCGTTCTTCATACCGGGCCGGTTGATCAATCTCGCATCCGGTTATGTATCGATCGCGCATTCGCTCAAGGGTCCCAATCATGCCGTGGTCACGGCCTGTTCGACCGGCGCTCATGCGATTGGCGACGCCGGCCGGTTGATTGCGCTTGGCGATGCCGACGTGATGGTGGCCGGCGGTACGGAGTCGCCCGTCAATCGGATTTCGCTCGCCGGCTTTGCAGCCTGCCGCGCGCTTTCGACCGGGTTTAACGATACGCCTGAGCGTGCTTCGCGTCCGTACGATCGCGATCGCGATGGCTTTGTCATGGGGGAGGGCGCCGGCGCCGTTGTGCTCGAGGAATATGAGCATGCGCAACGGCGTGCCGCGCGTATCTACGGCGAACTTATTGGCTACGGTCTATCGGGCGATGCCTACCACATTACCGCACCGGCCGAGGACGGCGATGGCGCGTTCCGCTGCATGAGTGCCGCAATTCGCCGCGCCGGCATCTCGCCGTCCGATATCGACTACATCAATGCGCACGGCACTTCGACGCCGCTTGGTGACGAGATCGAGCTTAAAGCCGTCGAACGGCTTGTCGGTAATGCCGCCGGCAGTATCGCAATGTCCTCGACCAAATCCTCAATCGGCCACCTTCTCGGCGCCGCTGGAGCGGTGGAGGCGATTTTCTGCCTGCTGGCGCTGCGCGATGGCGTGGTGCCGCCGACGCTTAATCTCGACAACCCGTCGATCGCGACGTCGATCGATCTTGTACCGCATAAAGCGCGCCAGCGGCCGGTCGAGGTCGCGCTTTCCAATTCATTCGGATTCGGCGGCACCAATGCCTCGCTGATCTTCCGCAAAATGGCGCAATAGTGCGATGCTTTTGCGGACCGCCACATTTGTTCCGCACTCCCCTGCGATTCACGGCCGATCTTGGCTGTCGTGGCCTCAAGCCGGATACGGCCGGATTGCCGAACAAGCCGGAATCGATCTTCGTGCTATCAGCACAAACTCGGTCGTGCGGATCGTAGGACTGGATGTGCGGCGGTGACAGGAGCTAACCCCCCGAACGATCCGGCGGCGCGGGCCAGTCCCGGGCGATCGCCGTCCTCAATCCCCGACAATTCGGGAAATGGTTCGCGAACCGTGAGCGCCGGCAACATGGCAGCTGCCGGCTCCAATAGAAGCGAGCCCAAGCGCATGCCGCGCAGTCCAAGAGCGGCGATCGAACCCGACAAAGTTGATTTGCCGGCGCGACGCTCGGCCAGCGCGCGGCATCCGCTGGTCGTTATCGGCAATGCCGTCATCAGCGCCTTTGTTCTTGTGGCCTTGGCCGTCGGTATCGCGCTGTTCTTCGGCAAGCAGCGCTTCGAGGCCGCGGGTCCGCTGCGGGGTGACCGCATCGTCAACATTCCGCGTGGCTCCGGGATGCGCGACATCGCCGATATCCTGTCGCGCGAAGGCGTCATCGATCAGCCATGGCTGTTCATGGGCGGTGTGCTCGTGCTCAAGGCGCGCGAAGATCTCAAGGCCGGCGAGTACGAATTTAAGGCGCATTCCAGTATGCGCGACGTGGTCGCTACCATCGTCGAAGGCAAAGTGGTGGCGCATCAGGTCAGCATTCCGGAAGGGCTCACGTCACAGCAGATCGTTGCGCGCCTGTTGCAGGACGATGTATTGGCCGGCGACATCAAGGAGATTCCGCGCGAGGGCACCTTGCTGCCGGATACCTATAACTTCGCGCGAGGGATAACCCGCGAGCAGATGATTGGGCGCATGCAGCAAGCGGAGCAGCGCCTGTTGCACGAAATCTGGGAGCATCGCGCTCCCTATCTGCCGCTTAGAACCCCGGAGCAGCTGGTCGCTCTCGCATCGCTTGTGGAGAAAGAGACCGGCAAACCGGAGGAGCGTACGCGCGTCGCCGCTGTTTTCGTCAATCGGCTCAAGCAAAAGATGAAGTTGCAGTCTGATCCGACGATCATCTACGGGCTGGTCGGCGGCAAAGGCACGCTTGGGCGCCCGATCATGAAAAGCGAAATTGAACAGCCGACGCCATACAACACCTACATCATCGACGGATTGCCGCCTGGACCGATCGCCAATCCGGGCCGTGCCTCGCTCGAGGCGGCGGCAAATCCGGCGCGCACCCGCGAATTATATTTCGTCGCAGACGGCACCGGCGGCCATGCCTTCGCAGAAACCTACGAGCAGCATCAGAAAAACGTCGCCCGGCTGCGATCGATCGAATCCGATCAGAAGGATCAGGTCCCGATCGGCGACCAGCCGGCGCCGCCAGCCGCCCAAGCCGCACCGACGCCTGCGGCTGGTGCGCCGGCGGTTGCGGCACCACGCGCCGGCGCCAAGCCCCGCGCGACCGCACCCCATTAATCGCACGCGCTTCGATTTCGAGCGCTGAGCTTGTGACCGGCATTCGCCGCCGGTAAGTTCGGGTGCATTCGAGGCTGGCGGAGTCCTATGGCACTTTCGAGCATGACCGGGTTTGCTCGCGGCCATGGCGTATCCGGACCCTACGCCTGGACCTGGGAAATAAAATCGGTCAACGGCAAGGGGTTGGATGTGCGGCTGCGCACGCCTGCCGGCTGGGACGCGATGGAGCTTCCGGTGCGCGCGCGCGCCGCCGAAACTCTGAGCCGCGGTTCGGTGCAGGCCAATCTCAGCGTCGACCGCAGCGGCGCGGCACCCACCGTGCGTGTCAATGCGCCGGTTCTCGACGCCATCTTGTCGGCGGTGCGCGATTTTGGCGCCAAGATCAAAGCATCGCCGCCCTCGCTCGATGGGCTGTTGGGGTTGAAAGGCGTCATCGAAATCGCCGATGCCGAGGAGAACGAAGCCGAGCGGCGCAGCGCCGAAGCGGCGGTGATTGCCGGTTTTGCCGCCGTGCTGGCCTCGCTTGCCGAAATGCGCCGCGGCGAGGGCGCTGCGCTCGGTCGCGTTTTGGCGGCCCGTCTCGACGAAATCGCAATGCTGGTCGAACGCGCGGAGCAGGCGCCGGGCCGCCGGCCCGAGGTCATTCGCGCCCGGCTTGCCGAGCAAGTTGCCGCGCTGCTCGCGCAGTCGGAGCGCTTCGATCCCGACCGGCTGCACCAGGAAGCGATCATGATCGCGACCAGGGCCGACGTGCGCGAGGAGCTCGATCGCCTCACGGCGCATGTGGCGCAGGCGCGACGGCTGATCGGGGAAGGCGGTCCGATCGGCCGCAGACTCGATTTTCTCGCCCAGGAGCTCAACCGCGAAGCCAACACGCTTTGCGCCAAAGCTAATGATGTCGAGCTCACGAATATCGGCTTGGAGCTCAAGGCAGCAGTCGAGCAATTTCGCGAACAGGTTCAGAACGTCGAATAACATGGCGCAGGCGCGGCGAACCCATCACAACATCGCCCGTCGCGGCCTGATGCTGGTACTGTCCTCGCCATCGGGCGCGGGGAAAACCACGCTGTCACGCTTGTTGTTGCGAGCCGACCGCAAAGTCGAGCTGTCGATATCGGTGACCACGCGGCCCAAGCGCCGCGGTGAGATCAATGGGCGCGACTATCATTTTATCGATCGCGCGCGCTTCGATGACATGGTTGCCCGCGGCGAGCTTCTGGAATGGGCGGAAGTGTTTGAGCATCGCTACGGCACCCCGCGCCAACCGGTCACCGAGGCATTGCAGGCGGGTCGTGACGTTCTGTTCGACATCGATTGGCAGGGCACGCAGCAGCTGCGCGAGAAAGCGCGCACCGATCTGGTCAGCGTTTTCATCCTGCCGCCGACAGCAAAAGAGCTTGAGAGCCGGCTCAAACAGCGCGCGCAAGATAGCAAATCGGTGATCGGGTCGCGCATGGCGAAGGCCGCCGACGAAATGAGTCATTGGCCTGAATACGATTACGTCATCGTCAATCGCGATAGACGGCAGGCCTTTACCGAATTGCGCGCCATCCTCGCGGCAGAACGACTAAAACGCGAGCGGCAAATCGGCCTGTCCGACTTCGTGCGCCGGCTGCAAGCACGACTTTGAAATCATCGTCGGCGAGGATTTTTTACGCAGTATTCGGTTGCTCTCTTTGCAATGACAATTGAGGGTCCTTTAGGTGTAGATTGATTACTCTAACGGCTTGCTCGAAGCCTCAGGACTGCGATGACACGGCGCTCCAAAGTGAGTGGTAAATTGCCGAAGGCGCGCCGCCAAGCAGCGGCAAAGCGCGACAGTGCGCCAACGCGCCGCCGCCGCTCATCAGGCGGCGATCAAAAAAACAAAATTACCCAGGTCAACCGTGAGCGTGACGAAGCGCTGGAGCAGCTTTCGGCTGCCTCCGAGGTTCTTAAAGTCATCAGCTCTTCAGCTGGTGACCTGAAGCCGGTTTTCGATACCATCCTGGAAAATGCGACGCGCCTCTGCGAGGCCAAATTCGGTAATCTGTGGCTTCGCGAGAATGCCAAATTTCGCATCGTGGCAGTACACGGTGGGTCACCTGAATACCGCGAATATCTATTTGACGAGCCCCTTGTCGCACCCGATCCGGAAAGCGCTATGGCTCGCATCGCCGGCAAAAAGGAGGTGGTCCAAATTGATGACGTAAGTACGGCGCCGACTTATGGCATGAGAATGCGCATCGCGACAATCAAGATTGCGAAAGCTCGTAGCCTGGTTGGAGTACCGATGCTACGGGATAACGAGGTAGTCGGTATTGTTGCGGTTTACCGACAAGAAGTCCGGCCATTTACGGACAGACAGATTGCGCTACTGCGGAACTTTGCCGATCAGGCCGTCATCGCTATCGAGAACGCGCGACTGTTGAGCGAATTGCGAGAATCCCTTCAGCAGCAAACAGCAACGTCCGAAGTATTGCGGGTTATCTCCAGTTCGCCTAGCGACCTCGCCCCAGTATTTCAGACTATGTTGGCGAATGCGACCCGACTTTGCGACGCCAACTTCGGATTGTTGCTCCTTTACGATGGCGATTGGCGCTTTCGCGTCGTGGCAATGAGCAATGTGCCGCCTGCTTTTGCTGAGCTTCGTCGACGCGAGCCAATATTTGAAGCAAGCCCCGAAACGGGCCTTGGGCGTGCAGTTGCCAGCAAAGATGTGGTCCACATCGCCGACTATGCGGACGAGGCGATTTACAAGGAGCAGCGTCACCCGGCAGCAGTCGCTCTCGGCGATCTTGGAGGCGCTAGGACGTATCTCGTCGTTCCGATGCTCAAGGACAAACAAATATCCGGGGCCATCGCCATCTATCGACAACAGGTACGACCGTTCGCCGACAAACAAATCGAGCTGGTTAAGAGTTTCGCCAGCCAAGCGGTTATCGCCATTGAGAACACGCGGCTGCTCAACGAACTGCGCGAGTCACTACGGCAGCAAACCGCAACGGCCGATGTGCTCAAGACCATCAGCCGCTCCACATTCGATTTGCGGCGCGTGCTCGACACGCTCACAGAATCGGCGGCCGTATTGTGTGAGGCGGACATGGCTTCCATGGTGCGGCCTGAAGGCGACCACTTCGTGTTGTTGTCGAACTACCGGTTCCCGCAGGCGTTCGTCGATCTCGTACGCACAATGCCGGTCAGGGCCGATCGCGGTTCGCTGGCCGGCCGCGTCTTGGCGGAACGCGGCGCTGTCCACATACCCGATGTCCTGGCAGACCCGGATTATGAGTTCGGCGAAGGTCAGAAAGCCGCGGCTTTCCGGTCCATGTTGGGAATGCCGCTGCTGCGCGACGGCGCGGTGCTTGGCATCATCATCTTGACGCGCTTGCAAGCGCGCCCATACACGGAAAAGCAGATCGAGCTGGCCACTACCTTCGCCGACCAGGCGGTCATTGCCATCGAGAATGTCCGATTGTTCGAGGCCGAGCAAGAACGCAGCCGCGAGCTTTCGGAATCGCTGGAGCAACAGACCGCGACGTCAGAGGTGCTTAAGGTCATCAGCGCGTCGCCTGGCGAACTAGAGCCCGTGTTCCAAGCTATCCTGGAGAATGCAGTTCATATATGCGATGCAAGCTTCGGCAATTTGTTGCTCTATGAAGGCGATGCGTTCCGGCATGTCGCCTTGCACAATGCACCACAAGCCTGGGCTGCCGAGCAGAAACGCGATCCGATTGCTCCGCGCCGCTCGGCACGTTTCCTTTATCGCGTGGCAGATACAAAGCAGATTGTTCACATTGCCGACGTTGCTGCGGAAAATCCGCACGAGCCGATCGCAAAAGTTGCTGGCGCTCGAACTCTTCTGATCGTGCCGATGCTTAAAGAGAGCGACCTGATCGGTGTCATCGCGATCTATCGCCAAGAAGTCCGCCCTTTCGGTGAGAAACAGATCGAGTTAGTAGAAAACTTCGCGGCGCAGGCCGTCATCGCCATCGAGAATGCGCGGCTGCTAAACGAGCTGCGACAGCGCACTGCCGATCTCACCGAGTCATTGGAGCAACAGACCGCGACTTCGGAGGTGCTCAAGGTCATCAGCGCGTCTCCCGGCGAATTAGAGCCGGTGTTCGAGGCTATGCTGCAAAATTCAGTCAGGATCTGCGAAGCCGGATTTGGCCAAATGTTTCTGCGCGAGGGCGATAATGTTCGCTTAGTGGCGGCTATCGGTGTGTCAGCGGCCCTGGTCGAATTCGACAAGCGACGCGGCGCTTTTCAGCCATCAAGCGGCGGCGGCTTAGAACAAGTCATGCGAACAAAACAGGTGGCACATATCGCTGATTTGGCCTCAGAACACGCCTCCTATCCGCCAGCTAAGCTCGGCGGCGCGCGGTCATATGTCGCCGTGCCGATGCTCAGGGAAGGACAACTGGTTGGCGCGTTCGCTATCTACCGGCAAGAAGTTCGCCCCTTCACCGATAAACAAGTTGCGCTGGTGCAAAACTTTGCCGCCCAGGCGGTCATTGCCATTGAGAACGCCCGATTGCTGAATGAACTTCGTGAATCGCTTCAGCAACAAACCGCAACCGCCGAGGTGTTGCAGGTCATCAATTCGTCCGCCGGCTCGCTCGCTCCGGTATTCGAAGCGATGCTTGATAGGGCAATGCATCTTTGCGAAGCGGCGTTCGGCGGCATCTGGACGCTTGACGGTGACCGTTACACGGCAGTCGCTTTGCAGGGTGTTCCGGAGCGTTACGCGAAGTTCGTAAGTGGACTGACTCTCTTTCCTGGCCCAGGCACCGCGCCGTACCGGATCATGCATGGCGAGGCCTTCGTCCATAACGTCGACCTTAAAGCAGAGGAGCCGTATCAAAGGGGCGATCCGCAGCGTCGCGCCTTGGTCGATCTCGGCGGTGCGCGCACGGCGCTGCAAGCGGCGTTGCGAAAAGATGATGCCGTGCTTGGTATCATTACGATCTATCGGCAGGAGGTTCGGCCCTATACCGAGAAGCAAATCGAACTGCTGCAGAACTTTGCCGCACAAGCTGTCGTTGCCATGGAGAATGCGCGGCTGCTCAATGAGCTGCGGCAATCGTTGCAGCAGCAAACCGCGACCGCCGACGTGCTCAAAGTTATCAGTCGTTCGACTTTCGATCTGCAGGCGGTGCTAAATACCCTCGCTGAATCTGCGGTGCAGCTGTGCGAAGCTGATATCGCCTCGATCCATCGGCAACGGGGCAACGATTATCAGACGATAGCGATTCACGGTGCTGTGCCCGAGCAAATAACGGAATTGGAGTTGCGAAATGTTCCGTTCACCGCGGGACGGGGCAGTGTTCTGGGCCGCACGGTTGCCGAACGCCGACCGATTCAAATTTCTGATGTGCTGGCCGATCCGGATTATTCGCTCCTCGACATACAACGGAAGGTCGGTTTCCGTACGATCATGGGTGTGCCCATCCTGCGCGAAGGCAATCCAATAGGCGTCGTCGTGCTGATGCGGGTTACAGTGCGGCCGTTTTCCAAAAAGCAGATCGAATTGGCGACGACCTTCGCCGACCAGGCGGGCATCGCCATCGAGAATGTGCGGCTCTTTGACGAAATCCAAGATAAGAGCCGCCAGCTTGAAGAGGCGAGCAAGCACAAATCGCAATTCCTCGCCAATATGAGCCACGAGCTGCGCACGCCGCTCAACGCCATCCTGGGCTACACCGAATTGATGGCGGACGGCGCCTATGGCGAGCCATCGGAAAAGATGGGCGCCGTGCTCAAGCGCCTGGAAAGCAATGGGCGCCACCTTTTGGGTCTGATCAACGACGTGCTCGATTTGTCGAAGATCGAGGCCGGCCAGCTCGTGCTCGATCTTAACGATTACTCGCTGCAAGGCGTCACGCAGACGGTTTATAGCGCCGTCGAACCGCTGGCAGCGGACAAAAAGCTTGGCTTCAAAGTCGAACTTACTCCCGATCTGCCGCCAGGACGCGGTGACGAGCGTCGGCTCACCCAGGTGCTGCTCAATCTCGTCGGCAATGCGATTAAATTCACCGACTCGGGGGAAGTCTGCATTAATGTCGGCGTTGCTGACGGCGCATTCAAAGTTGCGGTCCGCGATACCGGCCCGGGAATCTCCGCGGCCGACCAAGCCAAATTGTTTCAGGAGTTTCAACAGGCCGACAATTCGATCAC
>Ga0066395_10001023_pt1 | contig 10199 bp, 12 predicted proteins | sample PanSoiPlot1MoBio_FD_61218 | JGI IMG/M metagenome (GOLD analysis project Ga0066395, IMG submission 61218) | Tropical forest soil microbial communities from Panama analyzed to predict greenhouse gas emissions - Panama Soil Plot 1 MoBio | ecosystem: Environmental > Terrestrial > Soil > Tropical... | reverse complement strand
TGGAAATTTCGCGGTCTCCGAGTCAAACTTGGTCGTCGAACTCTCGCTAACGAAAAAATGGTGAACCGAGTAGGCCGTCATAAGTGCGGAGTAACCCTCTGGCAGATGTGATTGCCGCCACGCGTCGCCAAACGCCACCTTGACTGCGTCGAGGTCCCGCCAGACGGACTCGAACACAACTTCGGCTGTCAACGCGTCTATTGGCTCGAGAATTCGATATTTAAGGCACCCTACCTTGCTGTTGACCAGAGCCGCAGATGAGGAGTGAAATCTTTGGAGCAGTTCATCTCGGCATCCCGGCGCAGCAGTTGCCCGAAACACCCGCGCAATTGGTCGAGACCTACTACGGACCGTCATGACACTCCTCAATGCTGGTGTGCCGCAATTTACGATATTTAGATCGACGCGACTCACCCTTGTGAGACAAAGCGCGTTGCTTCAGATCCTCAAATCGATAACCAATTCCTTGAGTGTCTCTAATCGGATTTGCCTTACACGGAGGGAATGATCTCTCCAAGAAGTTCGAGCGCGCGCGTGGCGAAGGCCTCCATATTCTGACACCGCCCCGGGTTGCCGGTGCGCAGCGTGATTGCCCGCTCGGTCGGACCGGCGACTGCAATGCATGTGTGTCCCGCCGGATCACCGTGCCGATTGCCGGTCGGTCCAGTTGCGCCGGTCTCGCCGACGCCCCAAACCGCGGCATGCCGATCGCGCACGCGCCGCGCCAGGAGCAGCGCGTAGGTCTCGGTCGCCGAGCGCAAGCCCTGCATCTCGGCATCGCCGATGCCGAGCAGCGTCGCGCGCGCCAATTCTGTGTACACCACCGCGCCGCCGAGAAAGTACGCCGAGGCGCCGGGCACTGCCAATAATGCCGCGGCGATGAGCCCGCCAGTCGACGATTCGGCGGTGGCGATAGTCTCATGGCGGGCGATCAGACGCTTGGCGATCGTTTCCGCCGCAGGGAGCAATGCGTTCACGGCGCTCCCCGGCCTGTTCGTGTGATGGTCATAATGAAACTTTTCAGTTTTCCAAGTGTGAAGAGCCATTCAATCATCTTGCCGGGGCCTCGTTATTGGAGTTCCGAACCAAAGCCACGTTAGGCAGCGAGGGTCGCACATCTCAGAAATAGCCATGCCCGCTCATGATGTCGCCAATTAGCTCTCGCGGTCGAATCGCACCAACGACGTCCTTCATAAGGCGCCACAATCTTATTTTCTGCGCTGCCACGCCGAAGCGAGCGCTGCTTGTTGCGGTGTTCCAAATAATAATGAATTCGTTTGATCATTCCTATCCCGACGGTGTGGGTTTCATCACCTGAACAGACGTGCAGTACTTTCATAGCGGTATCTCTCCTGCATGTTGGCGGCGCGTTGCTTAGATGATCGGCAGGACCAATTACGCACGCCAAAATGGCTTACTTGCCTCGTAAGTCGCGTCATAGGAGGTGAGGCCGACATCCCGAAGTGAGCGGTCGGACATCGCCGCGAGCTCGCGTTGGTCACGCGAGCGGCGACGCCATTCGGCCACCTCTGAGCCTATTCTCGCTAATGCGTGATGCAGAACACCTGTGCGATCGCGGTCTGGCTTCTCTTTTTGCTTGCGCGCGAGTGGTCGCAAAATTGAAGCGGCGAACATCGGTCGGCCTATCGGATCAGGGGACGGTCACGTAGAGCGAGCCAATCTCAGCAATGCCCGGTGCCGCGAGTGCAATGATCGACAATTCGACAATTGCCACCGCAAGATAAAGCGCGGCCGCAAAGATAAGCCCTTGGTTGAATCCCGAGTTTCTACGGACAGTGCCGCGCTCGAATAACTGACGTGACAAAGTCGTTGCGGGGATCGCGGTCATTTCATCCTCCTCAGATCTACATCATTGAACAAACAAGCTCCGTTAGCGTCATGCGGCGTCAAACTGTATGTGTGGGATTTACTGCTTCGGCGCCTTGAGATTAATCGGACCGGCGGTAATATGATTCATCACTGTGGGTGATAGAATATGCAGGACCTGCGCACATTGGCGATCTTTGTGAAGGTGGCGGAGCGGCGAAGCTTTGTGCGAGCCGCTAGTGATCTTGGCATTACGCAGTCCGGCGTGAGCAACGCTATCAGCCGACTCGAGCAGCAAGTCGGTACGCGACTCCTTGCTAGGACCACACGCCGCGTGAGCCTGACCGATCATGGAGCGGCATACTTCGAGCGCTGCCGTCGGGCTTTGGCCGAACTTGAAGAGGCCGAGTTGGTACTCAAGGATTCCCAGCTCGAGCCCTCCGGCAACCTGCGCATTGATATGCTGGTATCGTTTGGCGTCTCAAAGTTGTGCCCTTACTTGGTCCGTTTCAGGCGGAATATCCGAATATCAAACTTCGTGTCACGTTCACTGATCGCTACATCGATCTGATTGAAGAGGGCGTCGACGTCTGCATGCGGCTCGGCCCGTTGCATGACTCAAGCCTGATCGCACGCCGGCTGAGTGGAGCGGGATTCAAAATCGTTGGTTCGCCCCGTTACTTTGCTAAATTCGCTAAACCGAGGCGGATCGAAGATTTGACCGACCACAATTGTCTGGCGTTTACGTTTCGCGAAACGCGCCTCGCGAGGGCATGGCGTTTCATGCAAGAAGGCGTTGAAAAAAGCCTCACACCCAAAGGTAATATGAGTTTCAGCGACGGGGCGGCAGCCTGTGACGCCGCTTGCGCCGGTTACGGACTTGCACAACTGCAAGATTATTTTGCCGACACCGCAATCGCGCAAGGAAAGCTCGTTTCGGTGTTGGACAGATTTAAGCCGAAAATCGAACCAATCTGGCTCGTCTATCCGCAGACGCGGCACCTGACGCCGACGGTGCGCGCTTTGGTTGACTTTATGGCTACGCAGTTTCGGTCACGACAAACGAAGTCCTAGAACGCATCGCTCGATACGGCGATCGAAACACCACCCGCTTTCATCCCAGGGGTAGCCTTCCTGAAAGTCCGCTTCTGGCATTTAACGGACATCCCAATGTTGCTCAGCCGATGTCTGCTTTCCGAGGTAAAGCAGACATCACGCGTACTTGCTGCGATGTCCGCTATTGACCCAAAGCGGAGATGAGCGGCTCAGGATCGTTGCCGTGCAAACTGATAACTGAACCCCATTCCGCTGGCAGCAAATCCTTGCTGTAATCGCCTCCTAATCGGCGTAGTCCCGGCCTTGGGCAAGGCATGCGACGGCGCGATTTCATTAAAGTAGTTGTTGGATCAGCCGCCAGTGACAGGAAAATTGATATTTGGTTTTTGGCGGCGTATTTGCTGCAATTTTTCGTAAACTTCTCTGTCCTAAGCCCGACTCAAGGAACGAATTATGAAACATCGAACGAAATGCGTCGACGCCACCTTTCGTTCAGGATTGTGTTAGAGTTAAAAGCCCGCGTTTCTCGGCGTTAAGCCTATGAACATTGGATTCAGGCAAAGTAAGAGGTAGGCGTTGAGCGATTACGCCTTGCAATTTGGCTTCGCCCTTATTGTGCTGACTGTCGCCTCCGCGGCGGTAATCATGTCGCGCCGGAATTATATCAAATCCGCTGATTTCGAGCGGAGCATTGACGCTCTTAGACTCGAGTTCAGGCGTTCAATCGATGCTGCGCAAGCGGCGACGATCAAAAGCGCCAGAACAATCAGCGAGAATGTTGTTTCAGTTATAGAGCCAATCGATTCGAGGGTGACGGATTTGACTCGCCGCCTTACGAGATTAGAACAGCACGCTGATGCAACTGCGACTTACATGGCAGGAACCCAGAAGCAATCTTTAGAAGAGAATGAGCGGATCGCGGGCCAACTGGCCGCACTTGAGCAAAACTTAAAGGCACTAAGGGATGAGTGTTCGTTGTTCAAGCAAACGATTGAGCAAGAGATCAATAATTTATTCGAAGCCATCAACTCGCGTCTCATCAATACCCAGAAACAAATGGATGAATTACTTCCGCGTCTGGTCCTTGGAGAAAAAGCACGCAAGGATTTAGGGAGCCTAATCAACTTGTTTGTCAAACGGCTCAAAAAGGCGAACGCAAACACAGCAGAGATAGCCCTGCGTCTTGACGATCTTGAGAGTCACTTCCGTTCAAAACTGAGACAACTTGAGGAGCGTCACGGTTCAATTTTCGAACGGGAGGACTGTTCAACAATCAAAACAGAGGATCTGGTTGATGACGCCACACCGAAAGCGGCCGATGGGGCGGTGCCAATTGAGACAAATACCGACACCGAAAATGCTGGGGCTTTCGAACGACCAGTTACACCAGTCGAAGAGTCGTCGAATGAAGAGAGCGGTGAGGGGGAAGGCCGCTCTGGTAATGGCCGCGCCGACGCGCATGCAACGTGAAGAGCTTTCGTTCTCGGACGAGGGCGCGGACGACGGAACCCGGCGCGGTATTCGGCGAGATCTCAGCGCCTAGCCTTTAGCCATTGAGGCTTTGCAGGCGACTTGGCCCCTGCAAGCATTAGTCCACCATGCAGGATTTGATCCCGGCCTTTGTTACTCCGCCGCCTTGATACCCGTGAGTTCGATAACCTTTGCCCATTTCTCGGTTTCAGCGGCGATAAGTTTTCCCCCATGGAGCGGCGGGAATCGCAACAAAACCGATGTCCGCTTTTGGGGTAAAGCGGACATCGATCAGACTAGTCCAAACGTCCGCTTTTGACCCATATCGACCGTTTGCCTTGAGGCCTCGGTGCGATGCAGCTATCCCGATCATTTACTCAATCACCCTGTCGGCGTTCGCGCGCACCCTCACCCGCCGCCCAGCCGCTGCGCCATCAGCACAATGGTCTTGCGGTAGACCTCGGAGTGATTCCACTCACGCATCGCCACCTCGAAATTCGGCGTGCCCGCGGTAAACGGCGCGCCCGCCTGCCAGCCATTGGTCTTGAGCAGATTGGCGGTCGAGGCCAGCACATCTGGAACGGAATGGCGCAGATCGACATGGCCGTTGCCGTCGTAGTCGACGCCGTACTTGATGTACGACGAAGGCAGAAACTGTGTCTGGCCGATCTCGCCGGCATAGGCGCCGATGAGATCGCGCAACGGCAGATCGCCGCGCTGGACGATCTGCAAGGCGGCGATAAGCTCGCGCTGGAACAGCTCGGTGCGGCGGCAGTCATGCGCCAGCGTCGCCACCGTGCGGATCACCGGCAGCTTGCCCATGTCGCCGGTGCCGTTATCGCTTTCGAGCGTCCAGACCGCCACGATCACCGGCGCGGGCACGCCGAATTGCCGCTCGATGCGCCCGAGCAGCGCGGCGTGCACCTGCATCAGTTTCCTGGCGCGGCTGATGCGGGCCGGGATGACCCGGGTGGCGGCGTATTCCTCGAAGCTCTTGGCGTGGAACATGCCGCGCTGGCGGCGGTCGAAGGCGAGGACGGCGGGGTCGGGCGTCAGGCCGGCGAAGGCCTGGTCGATGACCGCGCGCGAGACGCCCCGGCCTTGCGCGTCGCGCGCGATCGCGGCCAGGAACGCGTTGAAGTCGCCGCCGCATGGCGCGGCGAGCGCGGGGGCGGCGAGGAGCAGCAGGACGAGGGAAAGGAGGAGGCGGCAGGACTTCCCCATCCGCGTATCCTATCCCGCAAAGACCCAACCCGTCACCAGCCAGCCCCTAAGGTTGGCGTTACGTGTGTGGCACAAAGCGGACATCTAGTTCTTTGCGCCTAGTCTCATGCGAAAGAGGGTGTAATGGACTCGGCTTTCTCAGTTTCGCCACGGTATCTAGCAATCACATCTTGGAATTCTGGCCTTTCTTTCCACTTCAACGCATTGTGCTGACATGGGGCTGTGGGGGATTCGGGGGATGCGACCTTCGTCGTTGACTTACGTTCTCCTTGGCGTCCTGGTAACCGTGGCGAACAATGTCCGCTTTCGGGGGTAAAGCAGACATCGGGTGGAGGGCGTGTCTGCTTCTGACCCTAACTTCCATTGTGTGGAGTGTTAAACCTCGGCTCCGTTCCCGCCAACCATCAGGAGGGAAAAATGGAGCTCGTGACTCATAAAAAGTTGAAGGGCGGCCGTCTGATGCTTTGGGGGAAGGCACAGTGGTCACTGGGGCAAAAGGATTTGTCTTCCTGGCTGGCAACACCGCAACCACTGACGACTACGAGCCCTTCAAAAAGGGCGGTGGTGCCGTAGGAGACGCGGCAACGCAGTGGCGCAACATTCTTACAAATATCAAATCCGACTTGGAGGAACTTGGCACCTCGCTAGACCACCTGATCAAGCTTACGTTTTTCGTGAAAGGACCCTATGGTGGCGTATTGAGTTCTTCCAACTTCCGTCAGGACGTGATGGACGAGTTCTTTGCTCAGCACTGCCCAAAGCACTGCAGCTACAACAATCCTCCACCGTCGGAGCTAATCGGGGTTGCTGCGCTCGCGCATCCCAACCTCGCAGTTGAAATAGTAGCGGTCGCGGCACTGCCTGATTAGCTTCGTCCCCGTGTGAGGATCAGTGAATGTCCGCTTTGGCACAAAGCGGACATCACGGCCGTGCTGATCCATGTCCCTTTTGGGGGTAAAGCGGACATCAGTCGCACCTTCCCCAATGTCTGCTTTTGACCCAAAGCGGACATCGGCGAGGGCCGAAAAAACGGGGACAGGCTTGGCCTGCCCCCGTTAGTCGCCTCAGTACCCAAACGGCCTTGCCGATAGGCTGCGGGTGCCTCCTACGCATTACCAAGAGGCAGAGCGACAAACCGCGTGGCATCGCCCATCTTCACGCGCATCAAGACTTGATTCTTCCCCTGCGATTTCGCCTCGCTCAGTGCATTTCGCACATCGCCGGCACTAGCAACCGGCTTTCCACCGACCTCGAGGATAACGTTCCCGGCCTGAAAGCCTTGCTCGGCTGCTGGACCATCTGGTTCCACCGCGGTGACCACAACGCCCTTGTCGCCAGCGCCAGACACTTCACCCGCCGGCGCTAGTTTCAGTCCGAGATGCGGCACGCCGCTGGTGGGCTTAGCGCTGTCTCTGCCGGCGCTTGCCTGCTGTTCATTCGGCACCCCCGCCAATGTCACCGTGACGCTCTTTGGCTCGCCGTTTCGAACAATATCGAGTTTGACTGAACTATCAGGCGCCATCATGCCGATGGTGCGAGCGAGCTCGCGGGCATCCTTCACCTGCGTGCCATTGACCGCAGTGATCACGTCGCCGGATTCGATCCCAGCTTTCGCAGCCGGGCTACCGCTTTGCGGCTCAGCAACCATCGCGCCTGCTGCTTTCTTCAAGCCGAGGCTCTCGGCGATCTCGGCAGTCACTGGCTGGATTTGCACGCCGAGCCAGCCGCGCGTGACATGGCCGTTCTCCTTGAGCTGCGCCACGACCGTCTTCGCAGTATCCGCTGGAATGTCGAAGCCAATGCCGACCGAGCCACCCGACGGTGAAAAGATCGCAGTGTTGACGCCGATCACGTTGCCGTTGACGTCAAAGGCTGGTCCGCCCGAATTTCCTTTGTTGATAGGCGCGTCGATCTGTAGATAGTCGCCGTACGATGCTCCACCGATATCGCGGCCGCGCGCTGAGACGATGCCAGCCGTGACTGTGCCGCCGAGCCCGAACGGATTCCCGACTGCGACCACCCAATCGCCCACATGCGGTGCATGCTCGGCGAATTTCACAAAGGCGAAGTCCTTCTTGCCGTCGACCTTAATCAAGGCGAGATCGGTCTTGGGATCAGTGCCGACCACTTTGGCGGCGTAGACTGTGCCGTCGTCGGTAGTGACCTGAACTGATGTGGCGTGATCGACCACGTGGTTGTTCGTCACCGCATAGCCATCTGCAGTGATAAAGAAGCCAGAGCCTTCTCCGGTAACGCCATGTCGCCGCGGCGCCTGAGGCCCGAACTGGCGGCCGAATTGCTGACCGAACTGGTCGCCGAATTGTTGGAAATATCGATCGAGCGGCGCGCCGGGCTGAACCGGATTTTGCTGCTCTTCATCATCGCCCTCGTCCTGCGACAACGCTGGTTTCGCCGAACCGGATACTTTTACCCGCACTGAGATCACTGCGGGCTTCACCTTGGCGACGATGTCGGCAAAACCGGCCGGACGCTGCATGTCGGATTCGGCAGCGTTTGCTCGCAGCGCACCTGTTGCAGGCTGCCAATAACTCGCCGGTCCGGCCAGCAGTACTGTGGCACCAAGCGCGCCAACCGATGCCAGCAGTGTCAGCCGGCGGGCAGTAAGATGCCGAAATTTCCGGCTATCTGAGTCAGTCTGATTCATTACCTTCTCCATCAAGCAATAAGTCCAGCGGACCTTGCGTGACGCACACATGGCGATGGCTCACTTACGAGAACATGGAGAGTGCATTAATTCGCGGAAAGTATTTTGGATGAGGTCTTTTGTTGCCAAGAATTAATCCGGACGCCACGTCCGGGTAATTCTCTTACTTCTATTTGTCGCGGCGCTGTCGCGTTGCGCGATTTATCCAAGCTCAATGTGACAAATTGACACCGAAGCCGCCGCGTTGTCCAAACTGCGCGCAGCCGATGCGACTCGTTCGAAGAGCACTACGGTTTTGCGGCTTACCGGAGCTTTTACGTTTGAATGCCCGACATGTGGGATGTCTCACACCGACGGCGGTCACCACAATGCTACTGGGATTTGACCCAGCTGACTATTCGTTCGTCGTGAAGCGGCGAGGGAATCCGCAGAAGCCGTGGCGGTGGGAAATTTATTGTGCCGGCAAGTCGGCGCCGGTAAAACGCTCGCCGATCCTTTTCGAGAGCATGGCAGAAGCAGCCAAAGAAGGGAAAAAGGCCCTTAGACACTTCCTAGTCAAACAGGCGGCCTGAGATCGTCGGGCGTTTTGGCTTATCCTGCTGACCATCAGAAATGGTTCGTGGGGCACGATCACCCAATATCAAGGACGATATTGCCCAACACTTCGCCGCGCTCACTGAGTTCATGTCCTAGGGCGACGTCACGCAATGGCAAGCGTCGGCCCACCGTGTGGATCAGTCGGTTGCTTTGGAGGACCCCGTTCAGCTCGGCAAGGCAGGCGTCGCGATCGGCAGCACTGAGGTCGTAGACAAGAAAAAGCCGAAGCGTGATCGAGTTGCGCATCAGCCACAGCGTCGGCAACGTCGATTCGTTTGACGACATGCCGTAAACAACCACGGTTGCGTGCGGCCGCAAGATATTTGGATAGTCTTTGCCGTTCGTGGAGAGATCGAGCTCGATTATTGCATCGACCCCGAGTCCATTGGTCAAGGTCTTGACGCGCTGACCGACATTTTCGGTTCGATAATTGATGACCTCGTCAGCGCCCGCCCTAAGGGCATGTGCCGCCTTCTCAGGTCCGCTGACGGTCGTGATCACACGCGCGCCGCGCATCTTCGCGAACTGGATGGCGTAGTGCGCGACTGAACCCGCACCGCCAACGATCACCACAGTTGAGGCTGGGCTGAGCTCGGCAAGGCGGACTGCTTGAACGGCGGTGAGTGCCGGGATGCCGAAACAGGCTCCTTCGGCATAGCCGACGCGTTCGGGCAGCAGCACAGCTTGCGCCGACGGCAACACAATATATTCGGCGGCCGTGCCGTGTGGCCGACGCCATTGCCCATTCCAAATCCAGACCCGCTCGCCAACGCGATTGGCAACGCCCGGCCCGACCCTCTCAATATCGCCCGCACCGTCGCTATGGGGAATGATCAGTGGTGCCGACATCGGCGCCGTGCGGCCGCTGCGAGACTTCCAATCGGACGGATTCACCCCTGAGGTCTTCAGATGCACACGCACCTCGCCGGGCCCGGGTTCGGGCGTCGGCTGCTCACCAACTTGCAGGACCTCGCGCGCCGATCCCTGCTTCACATAAAACGCGGCCTGCATTTGACTCTCCAAAGTGACTTCCCGCGCAAGGATTTCCCAAATGACCCTCACACCCGATAGTTCGCAGGTATTGGGCTAGACTTGATGCGTGTTTCGGGTCGTCAGAACGTATCTTCGCGCGGCCGCTCGGACCTTCCACCTTCACAATCATACTCACGGGTCGCACATTGCCGCATCGGCCCAGGCCGTGTACCCCAGTTACGGCAACGGACCTCCGCTGTACAATTATGCTGGTCCAGCCATGGCGGCACCGGTCCATGCGGCACCGCATGGGTACCGGCCACTGATTTACACACCACAACTCTACACACCGACTCCTGCCTTCCCAGCACCGCCGGCGGAGCCCGGC
>Ga0066395_10001016_pt1 | contig 10247 bp, 7 predicted proteins | sample PanSoiPlot1MoBio_FD_61218 | JGI IMG/M metagenome (GOLD analysis project Ga0066395, IMG submission 61218) | Tropical forest soil microbial communities from Panama analyzed to predict greenhouse gas emissions - Panama Soil Plot 1 MoBio | ecosystem: Environmental > Terrestrial > Soil > Tropical... | reverse complement strand
CAGAAACATGAGCCTTGCTTGCAATCCACTCACCGAACCTTGGCCCAACGATCATCACTGAGTGTGCCACGAACATTAAGAATCCTACCGTGAATGCCAGCCCGACCGATAAGAAACGGATTTTCCAGAAGGGACGGTCATCGCAAACGCCGTATGCGATGTTCAGCGCCTCGATAGTTGCAGTAAGAGCACTTGAACTGGTCCACAGAGTAGCCACTATCCCGATAGAAAGAAGGGTTGCGCGATTGACTGTGATTACGTCAACCAAAACTTTGTCAACCAATCCCCTGCTGTCGCTTGGCAATAAATGCGCCAACAAAGGAAAAGCTTGATTGAGCAGATCGGGTAGTGACAAATACGCCATGATTGCTGACAACAAAATGAATGTCGGAAATAGGGATAGCAAAAAGTAATACGAGAGCGCCGCCGCCATGAAGAATGTGTGATTCCGGGCTACGTTGTCGTACGTCTGAAGGAGCACACGTCTGACAATGACTGAATTGATGCGAGCACGGCGTTTCAAGAAGATTCTGCTCGGCCGATGAGAGCGTTCCATCTGAGGAATTGTTAGCACGACCGATACGTGATGGCTACTGCTTAAAGACCAGGGTGTACGGTACGTTCGAATGCGTCTGGTCCAAGAAATTTCATCTCCCATCCCCCGCTTACTCCCGAGCCGACGCTGAGAACACTCCAATCCGCCATCCCGCCGGAAGTGCGTGCTCAACGAGCGCGACCACGCCCCGCCGGAGATTTCCCATGCGAGTGGTCGTGGAAATGCACCATATCGGCGATCCGGCCAAGTGTGCGATCTCCCTCTGCCCATGAGTCAATCAGTGTTACGGCGATGTTACGCCAGCCACCGACTAACCTTTGCTTTGGGTCATCGTGGTACACTGCGCCGTTCTCGGGAGGGACCTTGGCCTTTGTCCGCGTGCTTGGCCGTTGGACGATGACGGCTCTCATGGTCAACACCGTGATAGGTAGCGGTATTTTCGGTTTGCCCTCGGAACTCACTCGCCTGCTCGGTCGCTCCAGTCCAGTCGCGATGGTGATTGGCGCTCTGGTTATGGCAATCCCCATCTTGTGCATAGCTGAGGTCGCCTCTCAATTTCCTGAGGCCGGTGGAGCATACCTTTTTGTCCGCACCGCATTCGGACGGTTTCCAAGTATCCAGGTTGGATGGTTTCACCTCCTGACCAGCGCCAGCGGCGGCGCGGCGAATGCAGCCATTTTCATGACATATCTGGCAGCAATGATGCCTTGGACGGGCCGGGGCTGGACTCGTGCCATCCTGCTGATTGTTCTGATTGGAATTCCGACCGTGGCGAACTGTGTCGGAGTTCGCAGCGGAGCCGGCATGAATAACCTACTCACTGTTTCAAAGCTGCTTCCCTTGGCTCTGGTCATTGTCTTGGGGTTCATTCGCTTCAGTCACCATCCTGTACTTCTCCAGTCAGAGATAGCTGTCCCCGGCCTTGGTTCATGGGTGACAGCTATGTTGCTGCTTGTTTATTTCTACTCCGGGGCAGAGGATGTTGTTCTACCCACAGCAGAAGTGAAAGAGCCTCGTCGCACAGTTCCGTTTGCTTTGCTTGCAGGATTGACGGTGTGCATGATTGTGTACGCATCCTTGCAGTTTGTTACGGTGACTGTTATTGGAACCAGTCCCACCGACCACCCGATAGCCGACACCGCATCGATCTTGATCGGACGCGGTGGCGAAATGTTTGTAGCAATCGCGGCCATGATTGCTACCTATGGCTCCATTTCAGGAGTGATATTGAACCTCCCGCGACTGGCATCTTCCCTTGCGTCACACGGCGATTTTCCAGAATTCCTCGCAAGGTTACATCCACGATTCAACACGCCCGCAATAGCGGTCGTGTTGTTCGCGACAGCTGTCTATCTGATGGCTGTCAGTGGAACCTTCCTCTGGGCGGTTGCTGTTTCTGGAGCTGCGACGATTGTCATCTACAGCGGAATCTGTGCCACTCTCATAAAACTCCGTCGTCAGCAGCCACAAGCCGACGCACTCCGAGTCCCCTACGGTTGCATGTTGGCCGTTGTTAGCATTTTGATCATGCTTGCTTTGCTCACACGCCTAAGCACCCGTGAAGCATTGGCTATGGGAATCACTGCGCTGCTTGCCACCGTGAACTGGTGGTGGGCAAGGAAACGGGAAAGTCGAAAAAACGCAGCCAAAACGCCGGCACTTGTTGTCCAGTGATGAACCTCTGGTGAGTCTGTTGTGACCAGGCATCAATTACACGCATTGACCCAGGGTCGTGTTCTGATCGTCGCAAATAATCGGCGCTGACCAGAGCCAAGCCGCTTGGGAAGGATGTCGGAGCCAAACGTGCGAGGTCGCGACGCGCCCCTCTATTTGTCCTGTTTGAGAAAACCAAGGGTGGGCTCGCCGTCGCATGATGGGGTGCCCGTGAACGTGCTATGTCCAATTTTGGACGAACACGTGGGAGTTCACTGTCCCGAACAGTGTCCCGAAACTGCCGAATGAGGTCACATGGGGTGACGTTTGGCGCTTGGCGACAACTATAAGTGATTGGGATTGCATGGTGTCACATCGATGGAGAGAATTGCTAAACCGTTATACGGGCTAACACCTGTATCGAGGGTTCGAATCCCTCCCTCTCCGCCAGTCAGCCTCTAAGCTCTCGTTCGAGGGTAAATGGGAGCAACAATCTGATCCCAAGCCAGAATTCGTCGTCGCCAGCTGCTAGTTCTTTACGGTCATAGTGTCGGAATTCATCGCTTTCTTGCCTGATACTCCCTCCAGTGCCGCTAGCACTCCTCGATAGTCATTCTTGTCGCATTGAATCGCTAACCCGCCCTTTTTCTCTCTGTCCGCCTACGTCAGGCCAACGTAATGTTTCTTGGACTTGGTCAATGCCATCAATGCTCCGATTCCGAAGCTGACGACCGCGATACCAATGGCAGCACCAACCCGGCGATGCACATCTTGGCCATAGCTGATCTCGGTTATCGCCGTGGCTGGGATATTGGCGGCCTCAGTCTTGTCCTTGATGAACTTGATGTGATCACCAACGATAATGAGTCTCATGCCAGTACCGACTTTCGTATCGGGGAGCGATCCACCGTCGTAGATGACCTTGTAACCACTTGTCGCATCCGCAGCGAACGTAGATCCAGGAATCACGAAACACAGCAACACGGCAACACAAAGACGTACAACTTTCATTTTGTTGTTTTCCTCCTGTGTAGCGTCCAAGGGGGCCGCGGAAATGCTAGGTCGCTTTCGGCGTGAAAATCCGTGACGTAGGTCACCTTACAAAGTGAAATTGGTTCCCTAGTGTGAGTTCAAACGATTGAGACGAGCCTTCTGAACCTCAACGCGACTGATAGAGCTTGCCAGGTGATCGATCCACCCTTTCCAATCGAGTCGCCCTGGCTTCAACAAAATTAAGCATCTTGGAGTTTCGCTAAGAATTTTCATTGACAATAAGTAACCACTAATATAAGTTAGTACTAATGAATCTGGACGCCACCTTTTCCGCTCTGGCTGACCCAACGCGCCGCGCGATCCTTTCGCGTCTCGCCAAAGGCGAGGCCACGGTTATGGAATTGGCCAAGCCCTTCGAAATGACGCAGCCCGCCATCTCTCAACATCTCAAGGTGCTCGAAGATGCGGGACTGATTGTTCGTCGAATTGACGGCACCAGGCGTCCTCGCCGCTTGGCGAAGGCGGGCATCGATGCGATGGACCAGTGGCTTGCCATGCTGCGAAAAGCCCTCGAGAAAAATTACAGCCGGCTCGATAACGTTCTGGCCGCGATGGAGCACAACGAGAAAGGAAAATCCCAATGAGCAAAATGACACTGAAGACCGAAGGCGACACACACATCATCGTGACCAGACGATTTGCCGCACCTCCCGAAGCTGTGTATCGCGCGCACACCGATCCGAAATTGATTCAGCAGTGGGTGCTCGGTCCCGAAGGCTGGACGATGCCCGTCTGCATCAATGAGGCACGGCCCGGCGGAAAAATCCGCTACCAATGGAAACATGAAAAAGGTCAGGGATTTTATCTAACCGGCGAATTTGTATCGCTCGAGCCCTACAGCAGGATTGTCCACATTGAGCGGATGCATCTACCCGATCCCACGCCGGACAATTATGTCGAAACTCGATTCGATCCGGATGGCAGCAGTACATTAATGACCATGCGTATGACCCTGCCGGACGCGAAGACGCGCGCGGCCATGCTTGCTACGAATATGGAGCAAGGAATGGAAGCAAGCTACAAGCGGTTGGACTCTTTGCTATAGGTTAGTCAGTGTCTGCTTGGATCGCAGGAATTCCCGGCCGCAAAATCCTGGGGCGAGGCTAGAGGCGGGACGGAACCGATGCAGTGGTCCGAATCCCGCCTCTTCGAATCAGCGCCTTCGCCTGCGCCGGCCGCCCATCAATTGCCAGGAGACGGGGCAATTTGCCTGCGGCAGTCGAAGACTCTTCTTTTCGTGATTCGATCAGCGCCTCAACTTAGTCCTGCAAGTCGTTGAAGCTTTCGCAAGACACGTTAGGATGCCAGTTCACGAAAGCACCGTTCGGATTGTCCTTCCACGCCCAGACGTGCAGGGTATAGAACGACGGCAGTCCAAAACGATTGGGCGCTTCAAACAGATGGAAGAGTTGCCCCATCAGTTGAGGCGGGCCGGAGTGCTTCGCATCCCACTTCTTGGCGAAAACAAGGAAGTCCGCTCCAATGAGCTTCAGGCTTCCATCGGGCTGAGCTTCGTAGATCACGATCTGTGGGTGAGTAGGATCAAGGACACCGCTGTTCACCAGCGCGCCGTTTACGAAGTGAAGGCCCATGGCTCCCGAGCTATCGCCGCTAACACATCCGAATTGCAGCGCATAACCTTCGCTCTGCGCCACGGCTACATCCTTGAAGCGCTCAGTCGCCTGCCGTACGGTCCCGAGCAGGATGTTTGCTCTGCTCTGTTGTTCCGCCGTCATTTCTTGTTGGGTTGACATCGTGTGCGAGTGAGCTTCTTGCGCGAACACGCAAGGACTAACGCTCATAAGAACGAGAGCGACGATGCGCGACGCGAATCTTGCAACTTTCATCGTAAAAAACCCTCCTGAAATGGTGAAACATGCTCGGGTGCGACCGGCGTGAGACACGAGTGGCGTCAGATCGGCACGGTCGATCCTCTTTCAGGAGAATCGGGAAGTGAAAAGAAAAGACGACAGGCATTCGACTTCTGCTGCGATTTTCGCTGCGCAATTCCTTGCAGGGCGCATCGAAGATCTTGCGTATCAGCGCCTTGAAAAGCGCGGTCTTTGTGCGAGTAAAAGTTCGTAAACCCTAAGGATTCATCGAGTTCCCGATGCTACATTTAGATATGCGTTACATTTTCAAGTGGCGGCGCAGGGTCGTTATCTTGACCGCGATTCTCGCTATCAGCGCTGCTCCATCGGCTTTCGCGCAATCAACGGCAGACACTGCAGCCAGCGATGTCAAAGTCTCTCGCGCAGTCGGAACCATCAAACAGGTTCAATCGGATTCGCTCACCGTCACTCCTGATTCCGGTCCTGAAGTTACTGCTCGAATGAGCCCGGCTACGCGCATCCTCCGCGTCCCGCCCGGAGAAAAGGATCTTAAGAACGCAACTCCGATTCAGGTCAAAGACCTTCAGGCGGGAGATCGGGTGCTTGTTCGCGGTCAGGAATCATCGGTTGACCATTCCATCTCGGCGCTCGCCATCATTGTCATGAAGCAAGCGGATGTCTCGGCCAAGCAGGAGCGCGAAAAGGAAGACTGGCAGAAACGGGGCGTTGGCGGTCTTGTCGAAGCCGTCGACGCGACCTCCGGTAATGTGACCATCTCTTCAACCGGCTTCGGCGGGAAGAAAACGATCGTCATTCATACCACGAAAGACACCGTTGCTCGTCGCTACGCGGCCGGATCGGTGAAGTTTGACGATGCTCGTCCCGCGCCGCTAGCCGAGATCAAAGCAGGAGATCAGTTGCGTGCGCGCGGCAACAAGAGCGCGGATGGCAGCGAATTTACCGCGGATGAGATCGTCTCCGGCACATTCCGCAACATAGCGGGAACGATTACTGCTGTTGATGCCGCATCCGGCTCTGTCACCGTACAGGACGTCATTCGCAAAGGTCCGGTTGTGATCAAGCTGTCGGCGGATTCGCAGGTGAAGAAAATCCCTCCCGAAATGGCGCAACGGATCGCGATGCGATTGAAAGCGGCTGCTGGTGAAGGCGGCGCCGAAGCCGGGCATTCATCCGGCTCTGGCTCGGCTGCGCCATCCGGGAACGCTCAGTTTCCACGTGGCGGGTCAGGCATGACAGGCGAGCGCAGTGCTGGCGCCCCGGATTTGCAGCGGTTTCTGGGTCGGCTGCCGTCCAGCAAACTTTCGGATCTGCAGAAGGGTGACGCGGTCATGATTGTCTCAACCGAGGGCAAAGATTCTGGCGAAGTCACCGCGATCACCATGCTGGCGGGTGTCGAGCCAATCCTCACCGCATCGTCCCCCAGAAACGCAGCCATGATGCTCTCTCCCTGGACGCTCGGTGAATCGAGTGGCGAAGGAGAATCTGCTCAATAGTCATGCTCGTGCAACCTGCCTGGAAGGGAATCGGTGTAAGTTGAATCGACGAGCTTTGGGAAAATCGCTGGTTCTGATTCTGCTGGCGTTTTCGTCGCTGGCGTACGCGCAGTCCACCACGCTTCGTGGGCAGGTCACCGATCCGTCGGGCGCCGTCGTTACGAATGCTACCGTCACTGCTGCTGTTCCCGGAGGTCAGTCGCACTCGGCGACTACCAACCAGTCCGGCAATTATGAAATCGGCAACCTTCCGCCCGGCAAATACACCGTAACCGTCAACGCCAACGGATTTGCGCCCTATGGTCAGACCGATGTCGAAGTCAGTCCTAGTCCCAGACAATTCAATATCGCGCTTGAAATTGAGGTGAAGCAGGAGAACGTCGAGGTGCAAGACGAAGGCACACATGTTCAGGTGAGTCCATCGAACAATGCCAGCGCGATCGTACTGAAAGGCGAAGATCTCGAAGCGCTTCCCGATGATCCGGACGAGCTTGAACAAGACTTGATGGCGCTTGCCGGACCCTCCGCCGGGCCCAACGGTGGCCAAATTTACATCGATGGATTTACCGGAGGGCAGTTGCCGCCCAAGTCATCGATTCGCGAGATTCGCATCAACCAGAATCCATTCTCGGCAGAGTACGACAAGCTCGGCTACGGAAGAATCGAAGTCTTCACGAAACCCGGAACGGACAAGTTCCACGGACAGATTTCGGTGATGGGCAACAGTTCGGCATTCAATGCCCGCAACCCGTTTCTTGCCCCGGATGAGTTTCAGCCTTACGACTCCGAGCAGTACATGGCCAACATTGGCGGCCCGCTTGGCAAGAAGGCGTCATTCTTCTTTGACTTTCAACGGCGCAACATCAATGAAGTCGCGGTGGTGAACACGCCCGCGTTGAGCGCCGATCTTAGCCAGCAGATTATCTTGAGCGAGAGCGTGCCGAACCCGCGAACCCGCACCAACCTCGGCCCGCGTTTCGATTATCAGATCACTCCCAACAACACGCTGACTGCCCGCTATCAGTACTATCACGACACGCAGGACAATGCAGGCATTGGCCAATTCAACCTTCCTTCTACTGGCTACGACTCGGCCTCTACTGAACACACGGTCCAGATCAGCGACACCCAGGTTCTGGGAACGAAGGCAGTGAACGAGACCCGCTTCCAGTACATCCGCGAGAACAGCAACCAGACTCCGTTCAGTACTCAGCCCACGATCAACGTGATCGGCGCTTTTACCGGCGGTGGCAGCAGCGCCGGATTCCTGACGGATCACGTTGATCGCTACGAGTTGCAGAACTACACCTCGATCTCGATGGGTACGCACTTTCTGAAATTTGGTGGGCGATTGCGCATTGCGCACGAGGTGAGCACTTCCGGCGCGGGATTCAATGGCGCATTTGTTTTCCCGGATCTCGACACTTATCAGGCTGCGGCGCAGATGATCGCTGGTGGTGCTCCCACCGCGCCCGGAGCGATTCAGTTCTCGCTGAACGCGTCTCCACAGGGAACTGTTCCTACCGTTCCAGTGACTGTAGCCGATGCGGGTCTGTATGTTCAGGATGAATGGCGGGTGCGACCGAATATTACTTTGAGTTACGGCCTGCGGTTCGAGACCCAGAATGCGATTCACGATCATGCGGACTGGGCGCCACGAATTGCGTTCGCGTGGGGCATCGGTGGCGGGGGCAAGAGTGCACCGAAGACTGTCCTGCGCGCAGGCTACGGCATCTTCTACGATCGCTTCGGCGAGGACCTGGTTCTCAATACTGATCGCCTGAACGGCGTCACCCAGCAGCAGTTCCTTGTTTCAACCTCGCAAGGCGCGGAGGTCAACTTCTTTCCTCAGGTTCCTCCCGTGAACGAACTACCCCCCGAGACCAAACCGACGGTCTACCAGATCGGCCCGAGCCTTCGCGCGCCTTATGTAATGCAGGCAGCTGTCAGCGTGGAGCGGCAAGTTACCAAGATCGCGAATGTCACTGTTTCGTATCTCAATTCGCGGGGTGTGCATCAATTCACTTCTATCAACGCCAATGGGCCGTTTCCGGGGACGCCATTCTCCGATGGTCCAGTTCCGTTTCCCGGCGCCGGCAATATTTACCAATACATTTCCGAAGGAATTTTTAAACAGAACCAGTTGATTGCGAATTTCAACGTTCGGGCAGGCGCCAGGCTTTCTTTATTCGGCTACTATTCTCTGAATTACGCCAATAGCGACGTTGCCGGGGCGTCGAGCTTTCCTTCGAACCAGTACGACCTTAGCGTTGATTATGGCCGCGCGGCTTTTGCCGTCCGAAACCGAGTGTTCTTTGGCGGATCGATCGCTTTGCCATACGGTTTTCGTCTGAGCCCATTCATGATTTTCAATTCGGGCTCTCCCTACAACGTAACGGTTGGTGAGGATCTGAGCGGGGATTCGCTCTTTAATGACCGGCCGGCATTTGCCGTTAACCCAACGGGTTCTTGCCTCTCGCCGACTGAGGCCTGTCACTACGTAGTTCCGAGTGCTTCCTACACACCTATTCCGGTGAATTTTCTTGTCGGACCCGATCACTTCACCCTAAATTTGCGGCTGGCGAAGACTTTCGGTTTCGGACCAGAACGATCTGGGGGAGGAGGCAACGACCATCCCGGCGGTCCTGGTGGCCATGGTGGGATGGGCGGAGGACCGCGCGGCGGGGGTCCTGGTGGTGGTTTTGGACGCGGAGGGGGTGGCGGTTTCAACCTTGGCGGAAGCAATCGCCGCTACAGCCTGACTTTCAGTGTGAATGCGCGCAATGTGCTCAACCGCGTGAATCTGGCAACGCCAGTTGGAAATCTCAGCTCTCCGCTCTTTGGGCAATCGAATGCGCTTGCGGGCGGGCCCTTTTCGAGTTCCGCATCAAATCGCAGAATCGAGTTGCAGGCTTCGTTCAGCTTCTGATGGACGGAGACTTTGGAGACTAGATCGCAAATTGCGATCGCTCGTTAGGAATCATGCCTGCTCGGCGAATGCGCGTACGAGCCAAAGGTCACTCCAGCCATCAACGCCGATGCTGGAATCGTCACGATCCAGGCCCAAACGATGCGGCGTGCCACTCCCCAGCGGACCGCTGAGAAGCGATGTACCGCCCCTACGCCAACGATAGCTCCTGTGATCGCGTGCGTCGTCGAAACGGGGATGCCAGCCCACGCTGTCCCAAACAAAGTCAGTGCACCTGCGCTTTCGGCGCAGAACCCGCCGACCGGCTTGAGCTTGGTGATCTTCTGTCCCATGGTGCGCACAATTCTCCATCCTCCAGAGTAGGTCCCCGCCGCAATTGCCGCGTGCGCCGCTAGGATGATGGGCCAACGGAAGTGTCCCCACGTACCGAGCACGTCCTCCTTGCTCATGAACCCAGCGGTATAGCGCCCCTGCGACGACGCCCATTGTTTTCTGTGCGTCATTGCCGCCATGCCCCAGGCTGTAGCAGGCAGCCGAAAATAACTGCGCCTTGCGAAACCATTTGTCGATCTGCCGTGGAGGCCTTCTTTGAAAAATCCGATAGACGCTCGTCATGAACACCAGTCCCAAAACCATCCCCAACACTGGCGCGACCACAATAAATAGAAGTGTCTTGTACCAACCTGAGGAAATGATCACGCCCAGCGAAG
>Ga0066395_10001010_pt1 | contig 10274 bp, 9 predicted proteins | sample PanSoiPlot1MoBio_FD_61218 | JGI IMG/M metagenome (GOLD analysis project Ga0066395, IMG submission 61218) | Tropical forest soil microbial communities from Panama analyzed to predict greenhouse gas emissions - Panama Soil Plot 1 MoBio | ecosystem: Environmental > Terrestrial > Soil > Tropical... | reverse complement strand
ATCCTACCCGCACCGGCACCGACCGCCACGACTCCCTCCCTTATTTCTCTCAGGAACCCGAGCGGCCCCTGCCCCTACCGGCCGAACGGCCCCCCAGTGCCACCCTGCAGTCCGGTGCCTCGATGACCCGTGCCGGCAACAGTGCGACCGTGCCCAGGTCACCACGCAGCACCTCCTCGAGGCGCGGCACGGCGTGATCGCGCAGGTAGGCCTCGCTCAGGTCAATACCAATGCAGCGGCGGCCGCTCCGCACGCACACCTCCGCCGTGGTCCCGGACCCGACGAAGGGATCGAGCACCGTGCAGGGGACGAAGGCAGCGTTGCAGCGGCAGGTGGGCTCCCACCCGACCGTGCGCGTAGCAACACCGGCCACGTCGTTCGGGCAGTAGCTGCCAGTGCCTTCGACGCCGCTACGCTTCGTCAGGGAGTTGGGGCGCGGCCGTCGCAGCCCGACCGTCTCCACTATGCGCTGGCGGGGGCTGCCACAGGCGCCGCAGCAGCCCTGCGCCGCAGTAGCGGCCAGTACGGCAGGCTCGATGAGGGCGGGCGGGTAGGTCGCGTAGTGAACGCCCGGGTAGCCACCATTGCCACCGACACGCCACACGTCGGTCAGGCAGGCTATTTCTCCCAGGAACTCCTGCAGGGCATCTGGGTAGCGCTCGGCCAGCCAGTCGCGAAGGGCAGTGGCATCGTCCACAGACCACACGGAGCGGCGGTTGGAGGTAGCTCCGAATGGCAGCGGCCGGCCGTGGCCCTGGTTGCCCGAGAGGGCGCGACCCTTTAGCACCGAGGCGTGCATGTAACCACGGGACGACGTCTTGGCTCTCCGCTCACCCACCGTCGGCGTCTTGATCGCCTCCGTGTCATAGTAATAATCGGTCGCTTTAGCAAACAGAAAGATGTACTCGTGCGACTTGGTGCAGCGGTTCGCAACGCTCTCCGGCATAGGGGCGGGCTTCGACCAGACGATGTCCTGGCGGAGGACCCAGCCGTCCTGCTGCAGGGCGAAGGCGACCCGCCAGGGAACCCCCACGAGGTTGCCGGGGGGCAGTCCGCTCTTACCTCCCTGACCGCCCTTCGGCCAGGCGGCCGCGGACTCTCCCTGCCTGTCGGTGGCGAAGGAGGGGCCGAAGTAGCGCTCGTTGACGTCACCGCCACTACCGTAGGTGTCCCCCAGATTCAGCCAGAGCGTGCCGTCCTCGCGCAGGACGCGCCTCACTTCCCGGAAGGCCGCTACTATCCCGCAGACGTAGCAGGCCCCGCACTGGGACTGTCCCCGGCTGCCACAGTCGGGCGAGGGCTCGGTCCCAATCTCCAGGTGCTTGCGGTCGTGCCCGTCATGCAGGTAAGCACGCTGGCCCCAGTAGGGCGGCGACGTCACCACGGCCTGCACGGAGCGGGGCGGCAGGCATCGCAGCACCCGTAGGGCATCACCGAGGTAATAGCGCACGGCGACGCCGTCGGCCGTGGTCCAGTAGGGAGTCAGCTCCGGCAGGTCCGCATCCGCGTCCGCCCGCAGGCGCCGCAGGCGGTTGGGTAGTGGCATTTAGTGGTCCTCCGCCCCCTTCGCCCTCGTTCCCTTCGTCTCCCCCTTCGCCTCTGCCCTCGTTCCCTTCGTCTCCCCCTTCGCCTCTGCCCTCGTTCCCTTCGTCTCCCCCTTCGCCTCTGCCCTCGTTCCCTTCGCCTTCCTGCGTCGCTCCCGCACCACCATCTTCGTCCCGCAAGCGCAGGTGGGCGCACCCACCTCCGTGAACCACCTGCCGGACATTACCACCAGGCAGCCGCAGCCAGGACACCCCAGGCGAACGTCGGCGGACGGCTTCACCAGCTTCATCCGTGGCACGATGGCGTCGTGCGGGTACTCGCCGAGGGCAAGCACGTGGCGCCGGAGGACGGCGTTCAAGGCATCGCCCGGCATGGCCGTGCTAGGCTTGCCGTCCGTGAGTCCCACGCCCCGGCAGACCTTCATGAAGCGGGGGCCGTGCTGCGCCTCGACGCCGGCAGCCACGTGGGCCATCTCGTGACAGACCGTGCCGGCCGCCTCCAGCGACCCGTCGATCAGGGGACTGACGAAGATCTCGTGGAAGCCCGCTTTGCTAGACTCCGCCCCGAAGCACTGCCCTAGTATAAGCCGTCGGCCGGTGCCGCCCCGACTCGGCCAGCCGCAGGTTACCCGGAACCGGCCCATGTCCCACCCCCGGAAGAGGGGCAGGATACAGTGCCCCATCTCCGTCAGCCAGGCCTCCCGGTTGCGACGGCCAGGGCCAGGGCCATCGGCAGGCCCGGAACGATTGCTACTCTTCATGGCTCCCACCTCCCCGTCTTACAGCTCCCCGACCGGCCGGCCCTCGTAGGCGGTCTCATACAGACCCCTCATCCGCCCCGTCAGGCGCCAGCGCCGTCGGGCCGACCGGACGATGCGGCCGTTGTCCGGCAGGAAGGCTTCGACGACACCAATCCGCGCCAGGAACTGCATCAAGGGCCGCTGCCGGTCTTCCGTGTCACCGGACATCAGGGCGACGGCCATCGGGTCGGCGCCGGTGGGGCCCAGCCTGTGCAGGTACTGAACGATCTGGAGGGTCTTGCCCCGTGCCGTATCCAGGGCCACCTGCCGGACGCGCCGCATGACCTCCTCGTCCACGCTGGGGCGCTGCAGGACGACGGCCAGACAGCCGGCCAGCAGGGTGAGCTGGTTCGCCAGGCGGGCGCTCATCTCCCGCTCCGTGACCTCGTCCTGCTTGCGGGACGGGCGGGCACGGATGTGAGAAACGAAGGTCCCCATCTCCACGCAGGCCTCGACGGCCTCGTCGCTCATCTGCACCTGCCGCATCAGGCCGGCGGCGTCCTCACGCAGATGGCAGACGTAGCCGGCCGTGAGGCGCTTCGCCGCCACCATCTCCCTTGTGTCCGAGGTCTCCCCGTCGCCGTTGACCATGAGCCCGAAGGAGTTCCGCACCAGGTAGGCCGAGCGCCGTCCGATATCACGCTCCAGCTCCGGGTCGATCGTCTCCATGATGTAGCAGGAGAGGAACCGCTCCCCAAGCTCACTGGCGTCGAGGAGGCGCAGGGAGCCGGTACCACACAGGATCCAGGTGACGGAGAGGTTTTCGTAGCGCCGCGCCAGGCCGTGCCGGTAGTGGGCCCTGCTGACGCGGTCGTACAGGTCCCGTCCCTCGCTGAGCACCTGGTCCCGGTTGGGGGTCGTCAGCAGCGTGTCACCGTCCTTCGTCACCAGGGTCTTGTTGGCGATGCGGACGATGAGGCTATGGTCCTCCTCGCCGGCCTTGTCGGTCTTCACGCCAGAATGAAAGCCCCGGATCGACGACCACGGCTCCACCCAGCGCCGCGCCACGCTCAGCGCCTCGCATAGCTTGGACTTGCCGGTGCTGGCCGGCGACATGATCTTCACCCAGAGCTGGTCGCCGACGTGGCCGGTCGAGGCGACGGCCGCCAACATGACGCTCAAGGCCCGGTCCAGGCCCTCCGTCCACTTCAGTGCCTTCCGCCAGGCCGTCCGCAATGCCTCCCAGGAGGTGCACTCCTCCGGCTCCAGCAGGACGGCACCGGCGGAGACGGCCCGACCGCTTCGACCCTTCACCCAGTCCGCCGGGACCGGCCGCGTCTTAGCCAGAAGGCCCTCCAGCGCCCGTAGCCGGCCGTCGATGTCCGCGTGCTCCGTCAGCAGGTCCCGGACGTCGTAGCCGCCGGCCAGGGCGGGGTCGTGGTTGCTGCCGTCGCCCATCCAGTCCAGGTAGTACACCTCCGAGGGCGGCCTCTCCGCGGACGCCAGGACGCCGGCAGCCCGCATCATGCCGGTCCAGGCGGCCGGCGCCACCGAACTGTCACCGGTCGGGGCACCGCAGCCGGGGCAACGGCCAGGCAGCGGCCCCGGGCCGGCGCAAGGGTGGCTACGTCTACAGGCCCTGCACCAGAGACGGGGGTAGTCGTTGTCGTAGAGGAGATGCACGCGGGCGTCGGGAAACAGGGAGGCCCAGGACTCAGCGAAGGCACCGCAGCCTGGCACCGCCACCACGGAGGCATCTTCCAGCAGGGAAGCCGACGGCGAGGCGGTGTGCAGTAGCTCGCGTACCCCCGGCCCCCACTTCCCCATACGCATCGTTTCCCAGAGGACCATGCCGTCCCACGGCCCCTCGCAGACGTAGACCTCCGGCCGCTTCGGGCTGTAATGATCCAGGCCGAACAGCGTCACCGGCAGGCCGGGGGTAGCCAGCAAGAGACGACGGTGGCCCGGCCGCGGGTCGGTGTAGCGATACAGGTTGCATAGCTTGCCGGCGGGGTTATAGCCGGGTAGCAACCACTCGTCGGTGAGAAGGGACTTCGCCAGCCCCCACAGCACCGGCGTACTCGTATCAAGCAGGCCCCGGTCCGCCGCCAGCATCTCGTAAGCGTGACCCGGCGTCTGCTCGTAGGAGTGCTCGTGCAGCAGCCGAAGGAATGTGAGGAGGTTGCCGCCACCACGCTCCGAGCCGGCGGCACAGGTAAGGCACCGCCACAGGCCGTCGCTCTCGACGTTGATACTGAACTTGCCTTCCCGCCCGCAGAAGGGGCAAGTGCCGACCGCCTCGTGACTACGTATCTCGAACGACACGCCATGGAACACGAACGGCCGCAGGGCCGCCGGGACCTTACTCACTTCTGGCATCGTTCCCTCCGCTGCCGTGAGTGGGTGCGCCCGAAGACGCGTCGCCGGCCGAAGTCGGCGGCGCGGCCGGGCACGGGGACACGCCGCTGGACAGGTGCCGGTAGGCACCGCATCGAACGCAGGTGGTCTGGGAGGCGCTCGGGTCCTTCCAGGAGTGGCTCGGGTGGGCAAGGTCATGGGGCGTGGAGGAGTGGGGGTGAGCACCGGCACCCGACTCCGGCGCAGGCGCAGGCACCAGCACGGCCAGGTCACGGGCATGGTGCTTCAGCTCGAGGGCATCGCACGCAGCGGCGGTCTCCCGGGCCTTGTCGGCCTCGTAGGTGGAGCGGCAGCGGCGCCGGACAACGGACCAGGCCTGGTTGAGGACCGTGGTCAGGTCGATACTCTCCCTGGTAGCGTAGTCGCACATGAAGATGAGCAGGTCGGCGAGGGCGTCCTTCTTGTCCTCGCGCAGGCGGGACATCCCGTCCGGCTCCAGGTACTTGCGGCCCTGCATACGCTTGAGGACGGCCTGGGTTAGCTCCCCCAGTTCGCCGATCATGCCGAGCAGAGGCGCCAGGGAGCCCACGGGGTAGCTGTAGTGAGCACCACCAGGGTCGTCGGAGATGTTGTCGCCGAATTCGGAGCGAGCCCAGCGGCCGACCTCGCCCTGGATGTCCTGCAAGGTTAACACGTAAGGTCTCCTGAAGAAAGTACCGACACAAGACATTCAACACCGGCAATGGGTGATACGGTTGCGTCGCTGTTTACGCCAGCACGGGCACCCCAGCGGTGACAGATGGCAGCACACCGGCATCCACCGAAACGGTTACAGTTGTGGGAACGCCGGCTAGTAGCTCCTGACCTCCCAGATGACGGTGTTGAACCCCGACAGCGTCCCCCACTCTACGCTGAAAGCGCTGAATTCGACAACGTGGTCGGGGTAGCGGTCCAGCAACACCCCCAGCCAATCCTGGCTGTTCGGGCAGAGGGCGCCACGCAGGATCTCCAAGGCAATTATACCCGATGCTGAACGGGCGGACCGCAGTGCCTGTCGCATCGGGGCAGGCACCGTAGAGTAGTAGAGGTAGAGGCCACCGGGCAGACGCTGCACCTCCCCCTGGAGGAGCGTGCGCTCGTGCGGGGCCATGGCGCTGACGTACCAGGCGGACGGATCGGCTTGAGAGTGCCATAGTATAAAGGCGTCGATCCACGACAGGTCGTAGTACGAGTCGCCACCGGCGATGCGGGCATTGCGGAGGTGGTAGCGACCGTAGTCGGAGCCGACGGCGCGGCCGTGTTCGCAGAGCGCCTCCGGGGTATCCCAGGACGGGCTGGCGTTGCCGAACTCGCCGGCCCGGTAGCGGCGGGCGCCGTCGGCCTTGGTCAGGACGGGGCGGTGGCTAGCGGGCAGCATGGTGGGCCCTCCTGGCTAACCAGGTGCGGGCCGCGACCTCCCAATCAGGGGAGCCGACCGCGCCGACCCAGCGATGCACGTCCTCCCACGGGGGCTCGCTCCTCGTCCGCCGTGCCTCCTTGTAGAGACGGAACGCCGAGAGGAGAGGGGCCGCAACGGTAGCAAGGAAGGGGCTCCTCCAGGAGGGCACGCTCCTCCAAGGGTCCTCCGCCCCACTGAAGGCGGCGGCGAAGTCGTCGACCTCGGCAGCGAAGACACTGGGGCTCTCGGCGAGAGGCACGCCGCCATCCGGGTAGTGGGGAACGGGCTCCGCCAGCCACTCCCGTGGACGCCAGCGGTTCACGTAGGCGTGCAGGTTGTTGCTGAAGTGACGGTAGCTGCCAACGTCAAGGCCAAGGCGGGCCGCCAGGTACTCCTGGAGGAAAGTGAAGTGTACGTAGTTCGCGCCGAACAGGCCCCAGAGCAGGTCGTTGCTGCGGTTACAGACGGTCATGTTGAGGGAGCGCGGCTGGTCGTTGGGCAGGCCGCCGCAGGCCGGGCAGGGCAGGCGCTGCATCGTTCGGGAGTGAAAGCTGCCGTCGACGGCCCGGCCCAGGTCGCTAACCTCTTGCCAGCCGCTGCCGTCGCAGACACGGCAGGGACCGAAGCCGACGTCGAAGTAGGCGTGCGTGTTGCAGCAGACGTCCTTGGAGGCCGGCTCGTGCACCCAGCCGCTGCGGGCGCAGCGGCGGCAGTCGACGCTTTCGTCCTTGTCGTCGCGAACGCCACCGGTGCCGTGGCAGTTCGGGCAGCGTATCCGCCGCCCGATGCCGCCGACCTGCAGCAGGTCGTCGTCCACCGTCCACATGCCCAGCACGGCGCGGCGTGAGTGCGGTTGCGACGTGAGATGGGCGACGACGGTTTCGAGCTGGTCTACCTCAGCGCGGCCGTCGTCGGTGGAGGGGTCGCGGCCGGCGACCGCGTGCCGCCAGCGGTAGCCGTAGGCGCCGTTGGCGTTGGGGTCGTCGCCGTCCTGAACCTGGGTCGCGTAGTTGGAGGAGTAGTAGGCCAGCGGGGCGATGTCACGGCGGCCCGCCAGCATCCAGATGGCTTCGTAGAGATGGAAGAACGGGTTGGCGTCGCGGGCGACGTTGAGTAGCACCCTCTCCCGCGGGTGGGTGTAGTGGACGAGCACGGGCTCCGGGATGCGCATCACCTCACCGACACGGCTGGGCTCCGTGACCGTGGGGATGCGATTGGTATGGATGCCCTCGATCAGGCCGCGGAACGCGTCGTTGACGTTGCGGAAACGGAATTCCATCGGACTACCTCCCGTCGGATCGGGGTGAGGCTCTGCGCATCGAGCCCAGCGTCGACCGGATGAACGCCATCGGGTCGCCCTTGTGGCGATGCAGACGGTTGTGATGAGCAGGGAATGTCAGCGCCTCACCACCATGCTCGACGAAGGACGAACAGTTGGCGTCGTAGTCGTCGATGAGCAGGACGCCCGGCTTGGCGAGCAGGTGCTTGTAGGGCGTCGGCACCAGCTGGTCAAAGTGCGAGACGCCGAAGAACTCCCGGCACCAGCGCTGCTTGCCGGCCAGGGAGTGGACGCAACGGGAGGGGGCGGTGACGACCCACCAGTCGTCGGTGAGGGAACGGACCAGGGCGATGAGGTCGAGGGCCCATGGCAGGGGCTCCAAGTGCTCCCAGAACTCGGCCGTCCCGTTGATGCGGCTCCACCACTCCGCCTCCGTCATCGTGCCGGGCGGGTCGCGGCCGGCCAGGGCGCAGACGACGCAGCCAGGCGGGCAGGCAGGCGGGCAGGCAGCGCCCCGCAGGCGCAGCAGGGCACGGCCGGTCGGGACGTGCATCCCGTAGGTGCCGGCCGGCCATTCCTCCATCAGGTCCTTGATCGTGAGGCCCCAGGCAGCGGCGGCGCCGGCGACGAAGTCGGCTAGCACACAGTCGAGATCGACGAGGATACGCATATGCATCGGCCCCCTGATTCTACCACCATCCCAGGGAGGTGGCCCCCGAATTACTGGTTACCACTGGCCGCAGCAGCGCCGGCCCCCGCTACAATAGGGGGACGGGAGGGCGAGCGAGCGGGCGCCGGGGCGCCCCCTCTTAAGGCCGGCCCCGGGCCGCGGCCCCGGCCCCCTATAGAAGAAGGAGGGGCACCGGGGCCGATCCCTCAGATCCGCTAGAGGGACATCCGCGGCCGATACCATGGACTCCACCACCGAAAAATCGTCGGAGCGGTGCAACACTGGAAATTACATTACCCCAGAACCGAACGCCCCCGGCCTCGCCTATTATAACCGTAACCAATGGCGGCGACAGCGGATAAAAATTCGTGTAATTCTGCATAACCTCCCTAGATTTTCGTTCGCTTTTGACCTATGATACTAGTAGAGGGAAAGACGGACGGACAAAAGGGCCCCCTAACGTAAGGGCGGCCGGCCGATCCCGAAAGCCCCGCGGCGCCGGCCCGCGAAGCCGGCAACGGAGTTCCAGACCATGGCGAAGACCACCAAGACCACCGTCAAGGCCCCCAAGGCGAAGGCCCCCAAGGCGAAGGCCCAGGCCGCCAACGCGGCCGCGGCCCCCAAGGCCAAGGCCCCGGCCCCCAAGGCCAAGGCCCCGGCCGGCAACGGCCGCACGACGATCACCGAGGTCCTCACGCTCATCTCCGACCTCATCGGTAAGGGGAAAGAGGTAGACATCCAGGACGTCATCGGGGCGGCCGGCAAGCGCGGCCTCAACCCGGACCGCATCCCGGGGCACGTCTTCAAGGCGCGGGCGAAGGTCGACCCGCCCCTGCTGGTCAGCCGCAAGGTCCAGGAGGACGAGGGGCCCAAGACCGAGTACCTCAGCCTCACGGCCGCGGGCCGCACGGCCGTCAAGGACGCGGCCGGCAAGTAACACCCCCCGCCATCGCCCCGAAGACCCCCGCGGCTAACCCCGCGGGGGTTTCTCTTTTCCCCCGCCATCCTCACCCCCCGGAGCCGAACCGTGACCGAACCCCTGTGGGCCGTGCGGGAGATCGCCACCGGCGAAATCCACGTCATGGCCGAAAGCGACCCCCGCATCCGTGGCAGCCGCTGGCCGAAATGGAAAACCGGTTTCAAGACCATCACCGAGGTGCGGCGGGTCCGCCGGCTGCCGGACGGCCGCGTGCTTTACCGCAGCAAAGTCGATCCGCTCGCCTACTACACCGCCTAGCGCAGATCCCCGAAAAGCCCCCCGGCCCGCTAAAGGCCGGGGGGCTTTTCTCATTTCCCCCCATCACGCCCGCGGCCCGCCCGCGGCCCCGGCCACCGCAGCCGGCCCTTTCCCCAGCGGCCCCCCGGCCGATCCCTCTAGAGCACCCTCCGACCAGGCAACGGCCCTCTTTCCGACCCCCGGCCCGGCCCCTTTCCCGGCCCCGGCTCGCCCAGCGCTCGGCGCCCGCCGGCGCCCGCGCCGCGCCGGCGCAGCCCTTCCGCGCCCCTTCCGCGGCGCGGTCGGCTGGCGGCCGCGGCGGCAGCCGACCCCCGCCCCCGTAGACGGGGCGACCCCCTAGAGCAAAGGGCGGCCCTTTGCCGGCCCGGCGGCCGGCCGCGGCAGCGGCGTTAATTCCTTTAGCCAGCGGCCCGCCACGGCGGCGCCGCCGTGGCCCGCCATCAAGCCCCGTAAGTTCAGCCGCACCCGGCCGGCCAAGCGCCGCAAGGCAGCCCGGCCGGCCCGGAATTCCCTTAGCAGGTCCGCCAGCTCCGCCCCGTTCTCGACCGCCAGGCAGTTCCATCCCGGCACGATCACGCCGCCCGGCCGCAGCCAGCCGCGGTTAACGACCAGGCAGGAGCCCCCGTCGGCCGCTTCCAGGAAGGAATACTGCGTACCGCCCCCGTCCCCTTTCAGCGTGCTAAGGTCTACCGTGAACACGGAGCGGCCGGTGATGTTTCGCACGGCGAAGCCGAACTCACGGGGAAAGGAGTCACGCGGCGGGGACACGTACTCCGGGTAGCGGGGCCGCAGGTAGAAGTGGACGTAGCTAGAGTGCTCGGCGCCGAACAGCACGATGCGGTCGCGGGCATCCAGCAGGCGGTTGGCGTCCAGCACGATATCGATGTGCTTGTTGGACGTGATGCGGCAGCACGTCACCCCCGGCAGCGGCCGGCCTGCTAGAGGGGAAGGGGGCGACAGGCCGCACGGGTCGTACGGGTGCGGGAGGAACACGCCATCCTGCAGATG
>Ga0066395_10001002_pt1 | contig 10326 bp, 8 predicted proteins | sample PanSoiPlot1MoBio_FD_61218 | JGI IMG/M metagenome (GOLD analysis project Ga0066395, IMG submission 61218) | Tropical forest soil microbial communities from Panama analyzed to predict greenhouse gas emissions - Panama Soil Plot 1 MoBio | ecosystem: Environmental > Terrestrial > Soil > Tropical... | reverse complement strand
GTTCGGCCATTCAACTTCGGACAGAACCGACAGATACATTTTTTCGACGTCTGCCGGGGGCGGCCCGTCGCTGCCGTAAAGCCATACGTAAACGCTCGGATGATTACGCAGCCTTCGCGCCTGATCGGCCATGGAAGCCGCCGCAATCTTACGCGTTTCATCGGTCCAGGCTTTCCACTCCTCCCACATGTCGCAACACGTCCAACCGGGCATTACGAGAATCCCCATTTCGTCCGTCTTGTTGAAGAGCTCATCGCGGTCAATCCGCCCTTCCAGACGAATCGTGTTCAATCCCATGTGTTTCACGTAGCGCAGATCGGCATCCAGTTTCCTGGGCATGGGACGCAGGAACATGTCCGGAGCCCAAGCGGCGCCGCGAATCAGGATTCGACGCCCGTTGATCTTAAAAAGGCGATGGCCCTTGTCGGTGAGTTCGCTGGTGACCTGGCGGATTCCGAAGGCAATGGTCGCGCTGTCCGAGACTTCACCTGCCGACTCGAAATGAAGCTTCGCTTTGTAAAGATAAGGCGCGCCGATGGTATAGGGCCACCAAAGTTTTGGCCGCGACAATTTAAGCTCGGCGAACTGATTTGGGTCAAAGTGTATGCTCTTGTTTTCGCCTGCAGCGAGTTCGACTGGATGTCTAATCGTTTTGCCATCGAACTCCGCAATGAGTGTTCCCTTGGTCGCGGCACCTGAATCATTTCGCAGATCGGCCGAGATCGTTAGATCCGCTGCCGTAAAGTCGGCATTCAGTTGTGTTTTCACGAATGCGTTGCGAATCGCCACCGGCCCGTAAGCTGCCAAAGTGACTTCCTTCCAAATACCCATGTCTTTATCGGCGGGCGTCGGGTTCCAATCCACCCAAGTGATGCCCAGATCGTTTTTTGCCGGCGCGCTGATTTCGAGCGCGATCACATTCTTGGTGCCGGGTTTCGCCAGCTTGGTCAAATCGAATTCGAAGATGCGATATGTTCCCGCAATCTCTTGTGAGTCGCCGATTTTTTGTCCGTTGAACCAAACGTTCGCGCGGTAATTGATGCCTGGAAAATGGATCGAAACGTTCTTTTTGGCGAAAGCCCCAGGAATGACAAATTCATTGCGCCACCACCAGGAACACTTGAACGGGCTGCCGTCGGGCATGTCCTGATTAGCGAAAAACGTCGCGGCCGAGTAGTTCATGCCCGGCAGATTCTTCATATTCGTGCCGTAGGTTGGGTCGGGATAGGTCTTGTCGTCCACCAGTGTGCCTACCACCGTATTGGGCACAGTCGTCTTGTGCCATCCGGTTGTGGAAAAGCCGGTTTGCGACACTTGGTCGCCGGTGACCTTCACTTCGCATGAGGACTGAATCTCCCACCCGCGCGGTAGCTCGATGGATTTTGCGTCCTTAGGAGCGGTCTCGACCGCTGCTAACGACGACGTCAAATTCAAAGCTGTCAAGACAGCGGCAAGGCCAATGCGGCGCATGAGTCCTCGTTCTTCGCGTCTGGAAATAAAAGGCGGTGTCATATTAAACCGATTCAAATGAGCACGAAACAATTTTTCCGCCGGCGTTTTCAGGAGCGTACAGATATTACGAAGGCCGTGTGCCAGTTTCAAGGATGGCCTCCATCACCAACTTACCCGCAGAATCCAAAATAGCGACGGAGGTCGTTGCTTGCGCCGCTGGTGGGATTAAGTCCGGAACTAAGCAAAGATCACGGACTTCCACTGGCACGACCTGCGGCACACGTTCGCGTCTAGTCTGGTAATTTCTATTGTATATATAACACGGGTAAACAAGCTGCTGCACCACGCGACCCTGAACGTGACGATGGTATGCGCACCTCTCGCGTGGGCATTTGCACGCAGCTGTCGACCGGCTGGTGGGAAGTGTCCAAACGCCGGAGGCCGTTTCGGCACGCCCGAATTAAGTTGTTTAGTTTGTTGGTGCCGGAGAAAGGAGTCGAACCTTCACGACCTTGCGGTCAGCGGATTTTGAGTCCGCCGCGTCTGCCATTCCGCCACTCCGGCGTGCTGTTTAAAAATAACATGAACCATATGAATCATCCACAGGCCGGCGGAATCTCGGGCTCTCCTCTGGACGACACCTGCGCCAAGCGCTAGGCTATATTTCCCGCACTCACAGGGGCCGGACCGACTTCGGCAGGTGCGATTCGATTGACCATGGCTTTTGCTGTTGCTATTCCTACCCGTGCTCTTCCAGAGCACCGCGATCTTGCGTTCTGGATGAAACGAACGCTCGAAGAACTGGCACAACTCCGTTCAAATCCCTCGGCGGACGCCGTCCACGATTTTCGCGTGGCGATTCGCCGTTGCCGCTCCGTGGCTGCCGCCATAGCCGAAATAGATCCACATCCGGACTGGCAAGAGCTGCGCGGCTGCGTGCGGAAGGTTTTTCGATCCATGGGTGAGCTTCGCGATGCGCAAATTATGGAAGCATGGCTTCGCGATCTCCGGCCGCACGATGACCCTCTCAAGTCCCGGCTCATCGAGGCGCTTCAATGCGAGCAGGAGGCCGCGCAGGGCAAAGCGCTGCATCTGGCCATCAGGTTTGACGAAAAGCGCTGGACAGAACTGGCTCGAGTATTGCACGCTCGCCTGAAAAAAATTCCTGCTGATGGCGATGCCGCGCGTTGTCTCGCGCTGGAACGACTTGAGGAAGCCAAGGAATTGCACCGGCGCGCGCTGAGAACGGAAAGCCCCGGTCCTTGGCATGAACTGCGCATCGGCATCAAACGCTTTCGTTACACGCTCGAATTGCTCGTACCGACACTCCACGTAAAGTGGATCGATTCCCTGAAGCGGGTGCAGGATGTTCTCGGTGACGTCCACGACCTGGACATGCTGCTCGAAAAAATGGACGAGTGCAAAGCCGAGTGTGACGCCGAACTGATGAGCGCTTGGCAGGACTGCGTCGCGGCGATGCGACAGGAAAAACTGCAGACCTATCGCCAATTTGCGTTAGGCGGCGCAAGCATATGGCAAAACTGGCTCACGAGCTTTCCGCGGCAAGACTGGCCGATGTACTCAAGCGCAAGGATTACAGCGACCCGCAAAGCCATGGATCCGAGGCCCGCTAGGAGCCTTGCCGTTTCGCGAGTCGCGCGGAAGCTGTGGACTCAGCTGCGCGTTTCAGGTGCGGACGCTTTCGCCGATGCGAACGAGCGGCGCGTGCTGGAGGTCGCCGCACGCCTGAGCGGCATAAGGCAGGCTTCCGGTAAGAAGTCCCGCATAAAGTCGGCGCGCACTTTTCTTTTGAACACACCTCTGCCTCCGGGCTGGAGCTTTGCCGATTGGGAACGCATCGCTTGGACTATCCGCTTTCAGCGCGGAAGGTATCCCGGGCCCGCCAACAAGAGATTTTCAAGATTAGCCGTTGAACAGCAGGCGAAGATCGGCTTGCTGGCGGGAATCTTGCGTCTTGCGGTAACAGCGCAGCGCAGCGGCGTGACGTCTGGCGCCGCAGTCAAGGTCGAGTCTTTGCCGCAAGGTTTGCTGCTAAGTATCAAAGGCGTGGAGGAAACTCCAGAGATCGCAGCCCGCTTTACCGAGGCTAAACACCCGCTTGAACACGCGCTAGGTAAAACAATACTGATTCAGTTCAGCAGCCAAAATTCCGCTGAGACGCCGCACGAGGCTGCAGCTCTTCCGGCGGTCACCGCTATTCGCCCGAGCTAACTCTTCTTGGAGATTTTGCGGAAGAGTTTCGGTGTGCTCAACCAAGATAACGACCCGGCCGGTGGGTGAATTCGTGTGAGTTCCAGGCATGCGGCGCCGGCCTTCTTCAGTTGCGTCACATCCTTCTTTGAGCCCAAGGCAAATGCAATCAATTCGTCCAGCTGCGGTGCATGGCCGAAGCAAATCGCCGATTCTTCCGATCGTGCAATACGCAGCAATTCACGAAAGAACGCTGCGGGCTCAGCGCCGGGCAGTAGAAGATTGGTCTGCCTTATCTTGGATTTAGAGAATTTGACCTCTTCAGCGAAGATCTCCGCGGTCTGCATGGCGCGAACATACGGGCTCGAAAGAAACACATCCGGCGAAATCTTCAGCGAAGCAAATCCGCGCGCAACTTCGCGCGTTTTCTTGAGGCCTTCCGGCGTCAAATAGCGCTCCGGGTCGGAAGGACTCTTCGGATCCTCCCGGTCAATCGCGATTCCATGTCGCACGATGTACAGCTGCATTTAGGACGCTCCCTCGATTCGTGCATCTTCCGAGATTAGTTTAGTCGTTCAGCGGCCTGAAGTAGAGCTTGGTGTGAAATTCTTTTTCGAAAAGTTCAGCGCTGCGGCTGGCGTCGCGAATGTCTTCGCTTGCGTCGCCGCGCGCCTGCACGTGCAGCCCCACCGCTCCTCGCTGAAAGGCCGCCCGGATAGAGCTGATGCGCTGCCGATGCGAGTGATCCAGCCCTTCAGCAACGCGAACAAGTGACGCCAGCCTTCGGGCCAGCCTCCGGTCGCTGGTATTGAGCGCCGCATAAGAAATATGGTGGTCCGCGGGATCTGCTTTGCGATTGTGATAACGAACCACCGCGGCTGCCAGGGCCCGTTCACGTCCTTCCAAGCCGGGAATGTCGCCGTTCATCGTCAAATATTCTCCGTGCTTATGATGGCCCTTATGGCTAACGGTGTGCCCAATGTCGTGCAACAGGGCGCCGGTTTCTAAAATTATGCGGGCTTCGGGCGGTAAGTGATGTAATGGCTGCAACTGATCGAAGAGTTGCAGGCTTAACTCGCGCACGTGCTCGGCGTGCCGCTGGTCGCGTTCCAGCCGGCGAGAAAAGCTGCGCGCGCCCATTAAGATTTGCCGCGCGATGGCCGTATACCGATGCGGCTCTTTTCGCGAAAAAGCTGCGGTCGCGATCTCGTGAATCAGGCCCTCCCGAATTCCGACGGCCGGGATCGCCAGCGCTCTCACGTTTAGATAGCGGCCCAGCGTCACAAAAATAATTCCGGCGATTCCCATGACATCGGCCCGGTCACGCCGCACTCCGTAAGCCTTCATCCGCTCGCGCACGTCCATCCGCAGCATTTCCGGCAGCCGCTCGCGCAAAAGTGAAAGCTCCAGCGTGGTCAGGCCATGGTGTCGCGGGCCCGGCGCCACGTTCGCCAGAGTTTCCGCATTTCCACCAAGGGCCACAGTAAGCCCGTCCGCCAGGTTCGGGCAGGAAGACAGCTTCGATTCGAGGAGCGCGCGAACGTATTTGCGCACCTGTTCGGCCTGTGTCGGCCGAATCTCTCCGTTCAGGTTGAGAGTGGTCATCAGACGCACGGTGCCGAGCGGCAACTGAGCTGTCTTCTGCACCCTGTGATTGTGCAGAACACTGATTTCCAGGCTCCCGCCGCCGAGATCTGCAATACACCGCGCCTGGCAATCCGGCCCCAGGGCTGCAAACACCGCTTCCCTGCCGAGCCGCGATTCTTCGACAGCGCTGACCACTTCCAGCTTGATCCCCGCCTTCTGCCGTATTCGGTTAATGAATGATTGCCGATTGCCCGCTTCGCGCGAAGCGCTGGTCGCAACCGCGCGATAATGGGTCACTGCAAACTCGTCCAAAACGTCGCGAAAATGGCAAAATGCCTTGACCGACCTCTTGAAAACGTCCTCGCTGAAGCGGTTGCGCACAAACACGCTTTCGCCTAGTCTCAGCGGATATCGCTCGTTGTGCAGCGGCTCGATATCGAGGGCGGAAAACGCGCGCACCACGGACAAGCGGACCGCGTTAGAACCGGCATCTATCGCGGCGATGTGAACCGGGTCAGGCATGCGTAGGTACAGCGGCTAGCGCCAAAGGTGCGCCAATGCCGAAGAAGGAGTGTACTTCGTCGCCCGAATTCCCAGCTGTTCAGCGATGCGCTGTCTCAACAGTTTGTTCACGATTGGCACGGGTGCTTCTCCGTCGAGCTCCAGAAAGTCATGCCTTTTGGCGAAAGCCTCGAATTCGCGCTTGATCATTGTCTGGTAGCGGATGAAGGACCAATACAGGTCATGGGAAAGCGACATGTCGCGACCGGCTTCCCAGTAGCTGATCGCCTGCGCCTTCCGAAATTCCCGGCCAAATGCCGTTTCGGGCCTTACGTTCAGCCAGAAGGTGAGGTGGGGGCGCAGAGCCATGGCGTACAGACCGCTCAAATAGTCGCGATTGATGCCGCGTACGACGCTGCGTGCAATCAGCGTAAAAATATAACGGTCCGCCAGAACGATCGTCCCCGACTTTAACGCCGGAACGATGCGATGCTCGAGTTGATCGAAGAAGTCCGTGCAGTACATCAGCGCCAAGGTCAACCGCGTTACGGCATTCTTCGCCAGCAATTCGTCGATATCACGGCCAACCAGCGTTGAACGTCGCAAGCCGCTGGTCTGGACGGCAAAGCCCTCGGACTCGAGCCATTCCTGCAACAAACTGATCTGCGTGGAGCGGCCTGAGCCGTCCATGCCTTCGATAACAATCAGGGTGCCAGTAATTTCATGCGGATCAAATCCCACCAGGGGTTCGCCAAAAAAGTGCCTTGACGATTCATCGTCGGAGGCGACCGGCAATCTGCCTGGTACCTGCTCAGGGTGCTCCACCGGCATCGTCACCTTTTCTTTTTCCTGGAGCTTTTCTCTTTCTTGGTCGGGCATCTATTCGGCCTCTGCCGCGCGCGGCGCAAAACGCTTCAGATCGATTTTCGATGCCACAATTTCGCGCATTTGCCTTTGTAGTCTGTTCACCGGCAGCGTTCCGTCGAGCACTACGAAATTGTCCGACTCCACCATCTTGTCGTATCCATCCATGATCCGCGCCTGGAACAACCGGAAACTCTCCGGTCGGTCGTAGGACAATCCCAGATCCATTCCCGCCTCGTAGTATTTCAGTTTTGGCCGGCCACTCAGGATGCGCTGCACCGCCACATCGAGCGGCGCGCGGAAATAGAACGTAATGTCCGGCACGGGCGCAAACCGATAAAGATTCCGCAGCCACTTTTCCGGGCAGCCTCGCGCTCCATCTCGCGCAAACGCTGTATAAATATACCGGTCGGCCAGCACCAAATAGTCGCCCTGCAGCAGCGGCATGATCTGCCGTTCGCAGCGGTCAGCGAAATCCGCTGCATGCAGGAGCGAAAAAGTCGACGGTGTCAGCAGCCGTCGCTGCTTCCCACGCCGGGTTGCGGACTTGACCAGCGGCGACGAATTCCATTCGGTAAAATGCAGCCGGTAGCCGCCGATCTCGAGCCAGCGCTTCAATAAATAAAGTTGCGTGCTCTTGCCGGAGCCGTCCGTCCCTTCCACCACAATCAGCGCTCCGGGATAAGCCCGGTTCGGCACGGGCCTCCCCGGCTGCGGCAGGGTGGATTTAATTGCTTCGGGCCGCGTTTGTTTTACTGAACCTTCTAAATTTTCCATGATCAAATCTGGCTTCGATTGTATTCACGCTATCGCGCGATTGTTACAAGCGGATTACATCATATGACGGCGTGCGGCGCAAAAGTCCGCCGCCGGCCTAGAACAGCGCCACCTTGATCCGCAAGAACTTCTTGGGATTCTGCCGGAAATCTCCGACTAACAGCCTCAAATCGCCGGTCAGGCCGGTCAGGTTGTCGTAGAGCTTCGGGTCGGAGAAAAGTTTACCCGCCGTGGTTGTGTTGTCGTTCAGTTTTGCCGTCGCAGAAGCCAGGTTCGAACTCGTGTCTCGCAATTTGTTGTACAACTCGTCGTCGGTTGCCAGTTTGCCGAGCGATCCTTTGCCCGCGCGAACGTCGGAAATCATCGCGTTGCCGTTCGTCAACGCCTTCTTCGCTTCATCGTACAAAGAAGGATCGTACAAAAGCCTGCCTATCGTCCCCTTTTGCGAGCGAACATCGGTCACAACTCCATTCACGTTATCCAGCGCGGAATTCACCTTGCCGTACAGCTCATCCGATGAGACCAGCTTGCCAAGCGTTCCCTGGCCCTTCTGAACACTTGTGACTACCTGATCGCTGTGCGCCAGCAAACTGTTCAGGTGTTTGTAGGCTTCATCATCGGTCATCAATTTGCCGATCGTTCCCTTGCCCTCTTGAATGCTGGTGATCAGGCCGTGGATGTCCACGGTGAGTCCTTGCATGCTGGCCATCACGTCGGAAAGCGATTTCTCTGCGGTGCCGGCCACTTCCTGGCCCTCCTTGAGCGGCACACCGGTAAAGCCACGCGCAATATTCACGTAACGGTTGCCCAGCAATCCTTCGGTCACTAGAGTTGCCGTCGAGTCCGTCAAAATATCGTCCTGAAAGCGCTTGTCCAGCCTCATCATCACTTCAATGTTACGGCCCTTGTCAGGAGATTTTCTCTGTACGCGCGGGACCAGCCGGATCGCTTCCACATTTCCGATATCGACGCCGTCCAGTCGCACCGGCGCTCCATTCGACACGCCCGCAACTTCCGGGAAATAGGTGCGCAGCCTGTATTTGGGCCCGAGAAATCCCGGCCCTGTCACATAAAAAATTCCCACACCAAGCACAAACAACGCCACGAGTACGAACAACCCAACGCGCAGTTCCGTCCAGGTGAGTTGTCTTCGCTGCGCCATGTTTCTTGGCTCCTTTTACTTTCGCTCGAGCGTACCTTACTTTCACACCAGAAACCGTTTCAAATAAGGGTCTTTTGCAGCCGCAAGGTCCTCCGTACTGCCTTCAAAAAACACTTTCCCATCTCTCAATACGACAAAGCGCGTATTCGAATCCATCTCAGCTCGGGGCTGCGGCTTCTTCTCGTTCGGCAGGACGCGATTACTTTCTGCGTCGAAGAAGAAATTTGCCAGCGCGAATCCGTCCTGCAAACGGTGCGTCGCCAGGAGCGCGGTCACTCCATATGTGTCGCGCAATCTTAAGATCAGCGCGATGATGGTCTGCGAAGTCACCGGATCCAGTCCCGCCGTCGGCGAATCGTAGAGCACGATCGGTGGCCGCGTAATCAGCGCTCGGGCGATCGAAACACGGCGACGCATCCCTCCCGATAGCTCCGCGGGCACCTGATCAATCGCGTGCTCCAATTCCACAAAGCGCAGCGCCTCGCGTACTCTTGGCTCAATCTTGTCCTCGTCTACACGCTCCTCGCGCAGGCGGTAAGCCACGTTCTCCTCAACCGTCATCGAATCAAACAGCGCGCCTTCCTGAAAGACAAATCCAATCTGACGCCGGAACTTGAGCAGTTCTTTTTCTGACATCTGCGAGACTTTGCAGCCGAGTACGTTCACTTCACCCTGTTGTGGCCGTAGCAGCCCCGCCGCCATTTTCAGACTCAACGTTTTTCCGGTGCCGGTCTCGCCAAGGAGCACCAGCGTTTCTCGTGGATACACTTCGAACGAGAGCGCATGCACGATGTCGCCTTCTTCGAAGCCTAATCGGACGTCGCTAAAGGAAATCGTCGCTTCGATTGTCGAAGAAGTGTTCAAAATAGTTTGTCCGCCAGATACAGCGCGAGTTTGGTCAAGAATGTATCGGCTACAATGATCATCACCGAAGAAATCACCACCGCTTGTGTTGTGGATCTTCCCACTCCCTGCGTTCCGCCGCGCACCGTCAAACCCTTGTAGCAACCTACGGATGCCAAAATGAACGCAAACACGATGGATTTCAGTCCACCTTGCAAAATATCCGATAACTCCAGCGCATCAATCGCTCGCGTCCAAAACTGCACAACGCCCAGCCTCAGCGAAAACACCGCGGCCACGCAGCCTCCAACCAATCCGATAAAGTCGGACATAACCGTCAGCAGCGGCACCACCAGCACGGTCGCCAGCACCCGCGGCGTCACCAGCTTGCGGCTCGGATCGGTGCCCATCGCACGCATGGCATCCACTTGCTCCGTCACCAGCATCGAACCAAGCTCCGAAGCGATACCCGAGGCGCAGCGGCCCGTCACCAACAAACTGGTCAAGGTCGGACCTAGTTCGCGCACCAATGCCAAAGAAACCGCGTCACCTGTCAGTGAAGTCTGTCCGAATCGCACGAACTGCGATGCGGTTTGCAACACCATCACCGCACCAATGAAAAATCCAGTCAGTAGGACGATCGGTATGGAACCGACACCGATGCTGTCCATTTGGTCGAGCAGGTCCTGCCCGTAAAATGGCCTCGTGAAAATATTGGTGAGTGATTGCAGTGCGAGATACGAGTATTCCTGCACCCGCAACACGTTTTCTTTCGCGCTGCCGATCAGGATTTCGGAAATCGAGGATTCACGAACCACCTCAGTCGGTGGGGGTTCCTTGCCAATACCCTGGAGAGGTGGGGAGTCTGCCACTTTCGCCTGTTCCGCGGCCTGTCTTCGGCAAAGGGAATCCAGGTCCTTGCCGGCTGT
>Ga0066395_10001000_pt1 | contig 10336 bp, 9 predicted proteins | sample PanSoiPlot1MoBio_FD_61218 | JGI IMG/M metagenome (GOLD analysis project Ga0066395, IMG submission 61218) | Tropical forest soil microbial communities from Panama analyzed to predict greenhouse gas emissions - Panama Soil Plot 1 MoBio | ecosystem: Environmental > Terrestrial > Soil > Tropical... | reverse complement strand
AGACGCAAATGATTCAGACACACGGGTCGGCATCTATGTCCGTTCCAAACATAACCAGGCGGACAATGCGCGCCCGTGCCCCGGCACGCGGCTGGCTTATAACGATCGGCGTGGCGTTCTGGATTTGCGCATGAAAGCCTGCGCCGAACCCTTGGGTCTGGGCGTTGGCCGTCCACATCATCGACCCGAGTATCATCGCGTCGCTGCCAAAACCGTCGCAAATCTAGTCATAGTGAGTTGCCTCCGTTTGCTCGAACGTAATTCGACAACCTCGATTATGAGCGCACGTCGCTGTCAGTCGCTCAGCGGCCTTGCGCTTCGACCACGTCGTCGAAATTGCGCAGGCCTTGGCGCGGCGTATTGACCAGCACCGCCATATTGCCGGGCTTATGGCGATTGGTGCGCATCAGTTCATGGGCGTAGGGAATCTTCTCCCACGCAAACACGTCGCTCATGCAAGGGTCGACGCGCCGGTCGATGACGAACTGATTGGCGGCGCTGGCTTGCTTGAGATGCGCGAAGTGCGAACCTTGCACACGCTTTTGCCGCATCCAGACGTAGCGCGCATCGAAAGTGATATTGTAGCCGGACGTGCCGGCGCAGAACACGACCATGCCGCCGCGCTTGACCACGAGGCATGACACCGGAAAAGTCGCTTCGCCGGGATGTTCGAACACGATATCGACGTCGCGTTTGCCGGTGACATCCCAGATCGCCTTGCCGAAGCGACGCGCCTCTTTCACCCAGGTGTCGTATTCCGGCGCGCCGACCTTGGGCATCGCGCCCCAGCATTTGAATTCGCTGCGATTGATGACGCCCTTGGCGCCGAGATCGAGCACGTATTGCACTTTGGACGGATCGGACACGATGCCGATGGCGTTGGCACCGGAAGCCGCGACAAGCTGAACGCCGAACACGCCAAGCCCGCCGGACGCGCCCCACACCAGCACGTTGTCGCTTGGTTTGAGCGTGTGCGGCGGATGGCCGAACAACATGCGATAGGCGGTCGCCAGCGTGAGCGTATAACAGGCCGACTCTTCCCAGGTGAGATGCGCCGGCTTTTGCATCAATTGCCGCGATTGCACGCGGCAGAATTGAGCGAAGGAGCCGTCGGGTGTTTCGTAGCCCCAGATCCGCTGCGACGGCGACAAGAGCGGATCGCCGCCATTGCACTCCTCATCGTCGCCGTCGTCTTGATTGCAATGGACGATGACCTCGTCGCCGACTTTCCAGCGTTTGACCTTGGGGCCGACCGCCCAGACAACGCCGGACGCATCCGAGCCGGCAATGTGAAAGGGATGCTTGTGCCCGTCCAACGGCGACACCGGCACGCCAAGCCCGGCCCAAACGCCGTTGTAGTTGACGCCGCCGGCCATGACATAGACCAGCACCTCCTCCTCAGCGATCGACCAGGTCGGGACGACCTCGCATTGCATCGCCGATTCCGGCGGTCCGTGCCGTTCCTTGCGGATCGCCCAGGCATACATTTTCGGTGGGACGTGACCGAGTGGCGGCACCTCACCGATCTCGTAAAGATCCTTAACGGGCGCGGCGGGCGGAATTTTCTGGGCGACGGCCATAGCGGGGCTCCCCGGTTGCACCGGCATGCGCTTGCCGACCAGAAAATCGGCAAAAAAACGCGGGCCCGGTTGCAACGATAACACTTTGCCGCAGTTTATGTTGCATTGCAACAAGAAGGGCGTCACACTTTCCGATGTTCCGTGCGAGCAAGGCGCGATCAGGCAATGCGCGATAATGAGCCGGGTGACTCTGCGACCGGCGCCAAAGCCGGCGCGTCGCGGGAGAGGCCCATGCCCGAAACCCTGCCCGACAAACCCTGGATATTCCGCACCTATGCCGGGCATTCCACGGCCACGGCTTCGAACGCGCTCTATCGCACCAATCTGAGCAAAGGCCAGACCGGTCTCTCGGTCGCCTTCGATCTGCCGACCCAGACCGGTTACGACAGCGACCATCCGCTCGCCAAAGGCGAGGTCGGCAAAGTCGGCGTGCCGATCTGCCATCTCGGCGACATGCGCGCCTTGTTCGAGAGCATCCCGCTCGGCGAGATGAATACCTCGATGACCATCAACGCTACCGCCGCCTGGCTGCTTGCACTCTATATAGCGGTTGCCGACGAACAAAATGTGCCGCGCGCAAAGCTGCAAGGCACGACGCAGAACGACATCATCAAGGAATATCTGTCGCGCGGCACTTATGTGTTTCCGCCGGCGCCATCGATGCGGCTAACCAAGGATGTGATCCTGTTCACGACCAAGGAAATGCCGAAATGGAATCCAATCAACGTCTGCTCCTATCATCTCCAGGAAGCCGGCGCGACGCCGGTGCAGGAACTCGCCTTCGCGCTCGCCACCGCCATCGGCGTTCTCGACGCGGTCAAGGCTTCTCGTCAATGCGCCGATGAGGAATTCGGCGACGTAGTCGGGCGCATTTCGTTTTTCGTCAATGCCGGGCTGCGCTTTGTCACTGAAGTCTGCAAGATGCGCGCCTTCACCGAACTGTGGAATCAAATCACCCGTGAGCGCTACGGCGTGCGCGATGCCAAGCAGCGGCTGTTTCGTTATGGCGTCCAGGTCAATTCGCTCGGCCTGACCGAGCAGCAGCCGGAAAACAATGTTGCGCGCATTCTGATCGAGATGCTCGCAGTAACGTTGTCGAAGGATGCTCGCGCGCGGGCCGTGCAATTGCCGGCTTGGAACGAGGCGCTAGGCCTGCCGCGGCCATGGGATCAGCAATGGTCGCTGCGCATGCAGCAAATCCTCGCTTTCGAAACGGATCTGTTGGAATACGGCGATATTTTCAAAGGCTCGCCAGCGATCGCCGCCAAAGTCGATGAATTGAAATCGGCCGCGCGCGAGGAGCTCAACCATATCGAAGCGCTCGGCGGCACAGTCGCGGCGGTCGAATCCGGCTATCTCAAGGCGCAGCTCGTGGAGTCGAATTCCCGCCGCGTCGAAGCGATCGAGCGCGGCGAACAGACCGTGGTCGGCGTCAACCGATTCATCCAAACCGAGCCATCGCCGCTCGCCGCCGCTGCCGGGGCGGTGCTTACCGTCTCCGACGAAGCGGAAACCGATCAGGTGGCCCGGTTGCAAGCGTGGCGCGACCAGCGCGACGGCAAAGCGGTCGCCGCCGCGCTGGAAAAACTGCGCCAAGCAGCAAAGAGCGGCGCCAACATCATGCCGGCTTCGATCACTTGCGCCAAAGCCGGCGTCACCACCGGCGAATGGGGGGCGGCGCTGCGCGCCGCATTCGGCGAATATCGCGCGCCGACCGGGGTCGGCGCCGCCATGCGTAACGACGCCGAGGGACTCGATGGCATCCGCGCCGAGGTCGATCGCGTGTCGAAAAAGCTCGGCCGCCGGCTGAAGCTCCTGGTCGGCAAGCCCGGGCTCGACGGCCATTCCAACGGCGCCGAACAGATCGCGGCGCGCGCCCGCGATGCCGGTATGGACGTCGTCTATGACGGCATTCGCCTCACCGCCGACGCCATCGCTACAGCAGCCGTCGAAAAAAACGTGCACGTCGTCGGGCTCTCCATCCTGTCAGGTTCGCATTTGCCCTTGGTGCAGGAGGTGATGGCGCGGCTGAGGGAAAATGGCGTGACGCGTTTGCCGGTCGTCGTCGGCGGCATCATTCCGCCGCAGGATGCTCGCGCGCTCAAAGAGGCCGGCGTTGCCGAAGTCTATACGCCCAAGGATTTCGCGCTCAATCGCATCATGGCCGATCTCGTCCGCATCGTCGAAGGCGCGGCGGATCGCGACTAGTCTTCCGCGATTGGCAGCACAGCCGTGAACTGAAAAACCGAACCGCGTCCCCCCATGCTGGCGACCGTCAGATCGCCGCCCATGCGTTCGGCCAGCGTTTTGACGATGCTCAGACCAAGGCCTGCGCCGCCATAGCGGCGGGCGATATCGGGGTTGGCTTGGGCGAACGGTCGGAACAGCCGCTTTATTTCCGCCGGCGTCAGGCCAATGCCGCTGTCGCGCACAATGAAATCGAGCCGCACGCGTCCGCGCGCGAGGCGCTTGGCGCGCGCTTCCAATACCACCGCGCCTTGCTCGGTAAATTTCACGGCATTGTCGAGAAGACTTTCCAACGCCGCCCGCAGCCGAACGGGATCGCCAATCAACCATTCCCGCAGATCGGCCGCGATCTTTACCGAGGCGGTCAGACCTTTGGCCTCGGCTCGGGCGGCGAGAGTCGCGCCCAATGCTTTGAGCAAGTCGCGCGGGCAAAATTTATCCTCTTGCAAAGTTAAGGAATGGGCGCCGGCTTTGGCGGCATCGACCACCAAAGTGGTGAGCGCCGCAAGATGCTCGGCACTGGTTTTGATGTCCGCCGCCCACTGCCGTTCGCGCGCGCCGAGATCGGAACTTGCCAAGAGTTCGCCGAGCGCCAGGACGCCGGTGAGCGAGGTGCGCACCTCATGCGCGAACACTGGCAGCGCGCCGGCGCTTGCCATGTGCGCCCGGCGTCGTACTGGCCTGCGTTTTTGTTTGGTCCTCGACCGCGCCATGCAACTCCTCGGCGCCCGCTTTAATCGGCACGCACCATGCTGTACTCGCTACGCGTGCTCACCATGCCTTACTCACCATGCCACGGGCAAAGCTGCGCACAAAACGATTAAGACGCGACCGGGCGCGACCTTGGCACGTCCCAGGCCACATTGCGCGCAATCATCCCCCGTTTACCGCTTAGCGCCCGAGCCCGACCATGCGCCTAATCTCGAACGGCTGCACGCCTGCCGCGCGCAATTCGCGCAAACCCGTGGCGCTAGTCGATTTCGAAAGCTTCTGACCCGCCTCGTCGAGAATGAGCTTGTGATGGTGGTAGGTCGGCTCGGGCAAGCCGAGCAGCACTTGCAACAGCCGGTGGATGCTGGTCGCCCAGAACAGATCCCGACCGCGCACGATATCGGTGACGCCTTGCAAGGCGTCATCGATGACGACGGCGAGATGGTAACTCGCCGGCGAATCTTTGCGCGCCAAAACGACATCGCCCCACATCTGCGGCGCCGCGGTGATGAGCCCGCTCTGCCCAGCCGGCCCCGCGCCGGTCTCCGTCCAGGTCAGCACCCCGGCGCGGGCTACCGCGCGGTCCATGGCGAGGCGGAGCGCATAGGGCTCGCTGGCCTCACGGCGGCGCTTGCGTTCCGCTGCAGATAATTTGCGGCCGCGGCCGGGATAAATCGGCACACCATCGGGATCGCGCGGCCAGCCGCCTTGCCGGTCGAGCTCGGCCGCCAGCGCGGCGAGCTCGCGGCGGCTCTCGAAGCTCGGATAGAGCAAGCCCTCCGCCTCAAGCCGGTCGATCGCCATCTCGTAATCGGTGAACTGCGCGGTTTGGCGGCGAACCGGCTCCTCCCAGCGCAGGCCGAGCCAGCGCAGGTCCTCGTAGATTGCCTCTTCGTATTCGGAACGGCAGCGCTCGGCATCGATATCCTCGATTCGCAACAATAGCCGCCCGCCAAATTCGCGCGTCATGTCGAAACTGAGCAATGCGGAATAGGCATGGCCCAGGTGCAGATAACCGTTGGGACTGGGCGCGAAGCGCAAAACCCGGCTGTACATCGGCGCGATGCTACTCGACCTTGACGGACAGGAATTGGGCGGACAGGAATTCCAATGCAGTCTAACATGCTCACCCATATTCGCACTGAAAACGATCTCGACGCGGCGCTCGCGGCATTGACCCGCGCCGACTCCCGTTTCGGCGCATTGCTGGCGAGCTCTGGGCGCCCGTCGCTGCGACGACGACCGGACGGATTTGCCGGCCTTGCCTCGATTGTGGTGTCGCAGCAGCTTTCGACCGCCAGCGCCGGCGCGATCTGGGCGCGGCTCGCCGCCGCGTTCGATCCGTTCGAGCCGGACGCCATCATGCGGGCACGCCAGCCACGGCTGGCGCGGCTCGGTCTATCAGCACCGAAAATTCGCGCACTCAAGGCGATCGCGCGCGCCGTGGTAAAAGGCCAGATCGCCCTTGCCGCGCTTCCCGATGCCGCCGCCGACGATGCCCATGCAGCGCTGACCGCGATCCATGGCATCGGCCCGTGGACCGCGGACATTTACCTCTTGACCTGCCTCGGTCACGCCGACGCCTGGCCAGCGGGCGACCTCGCGCTGCAAGAGGCCGCACGGCTTGCCTTCGCGCTGCCGGCGCGGCCGAACGTCAAGGAGATGCTTGCACTTGCGGAAAGCTGGCGGCCGCTGCGCGCGATCGCGGCACGCGTGCTATGGACCTACTATCGCGCGCAAAAAGGCCGCGACGGCGCGCCGAACCTGCCTAAACCTTCGCCGAAACCGAAACGGGGCCGCAATGGCCGCTGAGATCGCGCCGCGAACCCGAAGTTCGCACACAGTTGCGGAACCCTCCGATGCGAACTTCGGGTTCAAAAGCGGCACGACAAGAATAAACTTGCTAGTGTCCTTATCGATTCCGAAGTTCGTACGAGCGCGGTGCAAATGGTGACGAACTTCGGAATCGGGACACTAGATGGCCCGCGGCTGGCACCGCGCTCCGGGCCTGCCCAACAGCTCGTCGTGTTCCTGCACGGCTATGGCGCCGACGGCAATGACCTCATCGAGATCGGTCGCGCCTGGCAGCAATTGCTGCCTTCCGCCGCCTTCGTGTCACCGCACGCGCCCGAGCCGTGCGGCCAGGCGCCGGTCGGCCGGCAATGGTTCGCGCTCACTTTCCGCGATCCGAACGAACGCTGGCTCGGCGTCAACAAGGCGGCGCCGCAGCTCGAACACTTTCTCGAGGCCGAACTTGCCCGCCATAAGCTTTCCCCATCCACGCTGGCGCTGGTCGGCTTCAGCCAGGGCACGATGATGGCGCTGCATGTCGGGTTGCGCCGACCCGTCGCCCCGGCAGCGATTGTCGGCTATTCCGGGCTGCTCGTTCTGCCGCCTGAATTGACTAATCCCGAAGCCTTTGCCGCCGAGATCAAATCGCGGCCGCCGATCTTCTTGGCGCATGGCGATCGTGACGACCTCATTCCGGCGCAGGCTTTGTTCCAGGCGGCGCAGGGCCTCGCCGCGCTGGACGTTCCGGTGGAGTGGCACCTCTCCGCCGGCATCGGCCATGGCATCGATGGCGATGCCCTGCGCCAGGGCGGCGAATTCCTGGCGCGGCGCTTTGCGGCGAAGCGGTAGCATCGTCAGGCCTGAAGATTTCAACAGGGGAGGGAAACTCTAGAACATCGAAAAATCGATCGGCTTGTTCCGATCGAGCGTGCGGTGGATCGGCGGCAATGGATATTTGAGACCGGTCGCGCAATTAAACAGGATGGCCTGTTCGCTGCGCTTCAGGCGGCCGTCGGCGAGGCTTTGCTTATACGCGGCATAAGTCGCGGCGCCTTCCGGGCAGAGCAAAAAGCCTTCCTCGCGCGCGGCCTCTTGCAGCGCGTCGGCGATCGCCTCATCGGAGACCGCAATGGCGAAACCGCCGCTCTCGCGCACGGCGCGCAGAATCAAAAAGTCCCCGATTGCCTGCGGCACGCGAATGCCGGACGCGATCGTATGCGCATTCTCCCAGCGGGCTGCGTGTTCGACACCGGCCTCATAGGCGCGCACCATCGGCGCGCAACCGGACGCCTGCACCGCGACCATGCGCGGCCGCTTGGCGCCCATGAAGCCGATCGCTTCGAGTTCGGCAAACGCCTTCCACATTCCGATCAGTCCGGTGCCGCCGCCGGTCGGATAGAAGATGACATCGGGCACCGACCAGCCGAGCTGTTCGGCGAGTTCGAGGCCCATCGTCTTCTTGCCCTCGATGCGATACGGCTCTTTGAGCGTCGAGACGTCGAACCAGCCCACTTTCTCCCTGCCCTCGCCGACGATCTTGCCGCAATCGTCGATCAAGCCGTTGACGCGGTACACCGCCGCGCCTTGCAGGCCGATTTCGCTGACATTCACTTCCGGCGTGTCTTCGGGGCAGAAGATCGTCGTCTTGATCCCGGCGTGGCTCGCATAGGCGGCGAGCGCGGCGCCGGCATTGCCATTGGTCGGCATCGCCATGTGCTTGATGCCGAGCGCTTTGGCCATCGACACCGCCATGACCAGCCCGCGCGCTTTGAACGAGCCGGTCGGCAGGCGGCCTTCGTCCTTCACAAGGAGCTCGCTGCCGCCGACTTTGGCCGCGAGCTTCGGCAGCGGCACGATCGGCGTCATCGCCTCGCCCAGGCTGACGATGTCGGCAGTGCGCCGCACCGGCAACAGTTCGCGGTAGCGCCACAGATCCGGCGCGCGACGCGCTAGCGCCTCCTTGCTCAAGGCCTTGCGGACACCAGCGAGGTCGTAGCGCACCAGCAGCGGCTTGCCGGCGCGCGAGAGATTGTGAATGGCGTCGGCGGGATGGTGCTCGCCAGTGGCTGCGCATTCCAGATGGGTGACAAAAGTCTGCCGCTCGGTCGTCAGATTGTCATCGTGGCGCAAGCATGGTCTCCGGGAGGTGCGACAGTGGTTTTCGGGCGGCGGAACAGGCGGTCCGCTTACCAACCCCGGCACGGCTTCACAATCCCGTCATGCCTGCCTATAAACTAGCGCCGAACGCCGCATGGACGGCAACTGAGTCGAGGTGGGAGCGTCGGCTTGAACGCTCATGTATCGCAAACCGGCTGGCCGGCTTTGGTCTTGAATGCGGATTTCCGGCCGCTGTCCTACTACCCGCTGTCGCTGTGGTCGTGGCAGGACGCGATCAAGGCGGTGTTTCTCGAACGGGTCAATATCGTCGCCAATTACGATCGCGCGGTGCGCAGCCCGAGCTTCGAGATGAAGCTGCCCAGCGTGGTATCGCTCAAGACCTTCGTCAAACCGTCGACCCATCCGGCCTTCACCCGCTTTAACGTCTTTCTGCGCGATCGCTTCTCCTGCCAATATTGCGGCGCGCGCGACGATCTCACCTTCGATCATCTGTTGCCGCGCTCGCGCGGCGGACACACGGTCTGGAACAATGTCGTCGCCGCGTGCTCGCCATGCAATCTGCGCAAAGGCAATATGACGCCTGAGGAAAGCAAGATGTGGCCGTCGCAGCGGCCGTTCCAGCCGAGCGTTCAGCATCTGCACCGCAATGGCCGCCTGTTCCCGCCGAACTATCTGCACGATAGCTGGCTCGATTATCTCTACTGGGATACCGAGCTCGATCCGTAAGCCCCGAGACGATTCGAAAGCCGTCATGCCCGCGCTCGTCGCGGGCGCCAGGTAAGGTGCGGACGGCCGGAACAAGTCCGGCCATCACGAACCAATGTCAGCGCCCGCTTCAACCGATCGCGGGGCTCGCCTTCGCCTCGTTTTCCGGCGCGCCGTTAAGCTTGCGGACGGAGTCGCTGCCTGAGCCAGAACTCGCGGTCGCACGTGCTACCGCCAGGCGCGGCTTGTCGCCGAGATTATCATCGCGCCGCGAGGTTCCTTCGAACCGCGCATTTTCTTCTATCGCCAGCGAACGATGGAAGATGTCGCCTTCGACGCTCGCCGTGCTGACGAGCTTGACCCGGTTGGCGCGGATCGTTCCCTTGACCCGGCCACCCACGGTCAATTCCTCGGCGACGACGTCGCCTTCGACTTCGGCGCCGTCGGCGATCAACACACTCGAGGCATGCAGTTCGCCCTGCACGCGGCCGAGAATTTTGACCGCTCCTGACCCGGAGATTTTGCCGACGATCGTCACGCCTTTGCTGATCGACGAAGCGTCGTTGTTTGACTGTGGCTCTGCTGCCGGCGCGGCCGGCATGCGGAATGGCTGCACTGGCGCCGGCGCTTTAAGCTCTTCCGGCAATCCGTCTTTGGTCTTTCCAAACATCTGATACTCCTCCGTTTACTCTCAGTTAGAAGTCTCTCTGGTTTCAAGTGGCGTAGTAGACACGGTGGAAGCGGCGGCCGAGTCGCGCCAGAATCTCGCGTCCGGCCGTGCCGCTTGCAGCGGCAAGCTCATCAAGGCCGATGCCGTCGCCCATCAGCGTCGCCAAAGCGCCAAACCTCGCCGTGCTGCGGTCCGGTAGGTCTGTAATGTCGATCGGCAACAGCTCCATCATCGGCGGCGCTACAACTGGGCAACGATGGTGGCCGATCATGACATGCAATTGTTTTGTGGATCCCGCCGCAAGCCGCGGGTAACCGTCGGCATAGCCGAGCGAAACGAAGGCAACTTGCATCCGCCGCTTCGCCACAGCGGCACCCTTGCCGACTGGCATTCGCGCAGGAAGCGATTGCCCTGGCGCAAATTCGCGGACCTGCACGATGCGCGCGGCAAGCTCGACGACCGGCAGCATCGGATTGGCAGCACCAGGCGTGGGATTGACGCCGTAGAGCGCGCT
>Ga0066395_10000995_pt1 | contig 10385 bp, 19 predicted proteins | sample PanSoiPlot1MoBio_FD_61218 | JGI IMG/M metagenome (GOLD analysis project Ga0066395, IMG submission 61218) | Tropical forest soil microbial communities from Panama analyzed to predict greenhouse gas emissions - Panama Soil Plot 1 MoBio | ecosystem: Environmental > Terrestrial > Soil > Tropical... | reverse complement strand
CTTCGCCCTCGCCCTTGCGGACGATGGCGCACGGCTCAGGGCCGATGTGGGTCGCTACTCCTTCACCGTAAGGGACTTGCACCCTCTACTCCTTGCCGGTCTCCCGGCGCACTCCGAAAACCTTCACATTTCCGAAAACCTTCACATTCCGAAAACCTTCACATTTCCTTTGTTTGTGCCAGCAGGCTGTTCCTTCGTCCTGGCCTGCACGTTGTGCGGGGCATCGCGCGCAGGGACTGTCAAGGCTGGCCGTCGCGGTTGCCTCGGTTCCTAGCTTCAGCGTTTGCAAGCCACGCCTTGACGGTCCCGAGCACGGTGTCACGCTTACGCAGATTGGGACGAAGGCGCAGTTGTCCTCGTGACCTCGAAGTTGCGCTCCTTGTTGAGAACCGCCCAGGCGATGCGGGCGAGCTTGTTGGTCCTCCGGGATGAGCTGATGTACCATGAGAGCATCGCTTCGCGAGCGGCCGATGCGATGTGCTGTCATTCGTCGCTCAGGAAATAGCTTCTGTATGCGGCACGCCGCATGTCCATTGCTTCCTGGAACGCATCGATAATTGCGAGCAAGAAGCCAAGCGCTTTCCCGCGAACACCTGCTGAACTTGGAATGACGACCGTGGATGTGGATGGGGAGTAAGTGCAGGGCATATCTCATCTCCGTTTTTCAGAGCGAGACAACGCTTGGCTGCACGACAGCTGACCGGGCGGTTGTCGAAAGCCCGCAACATTTAGTTTCTCTGGTCGTTTACAGGCCCTTCGTCACCCCAAACGCACTTTGGGTCGATGTGCGTAGTATCTGGGATGGCATCCTGATTGATCTTTTTTGAATTGGGTTCGAAAGTAACCCGTCGATACCCTCGCCCTTGAAAGAACATTTGTCTGTATGTGTCACCCGTAGTCGCCGAACTGACGACGGTTGAGGAGCTAGTTCTGGTAGCACAAGACATATCTCATCTCCTTTGGGAGTGAGACAACGCTTGGCTGTTCAACAGCTAACCGGGCGGTTGCCGAAAGCCCGGAACGTACAGCGTAACGTCTCCGACAAAGGCCAGTCGTTCCGCCCATGGGACGTTACCTCTAAAGCCGCTGCCGAACGAAAACTTTGGGAAGATTGGACATTCGCCAAAAGCCCTCGCCGCGCGAACAGGCGGAGTGCAGTACTTGGGCGATATGCCTTGGATAAGCCGGGCGACTGCAATGTTGCCCGACAACCGCTATGTGGTGAAAGCCCAAACAAAAGTCAAGAGTGCGGATAAGCGACCGAGTTTACTCTCTTATGGCGAGCGCAGCACGCGCGTTGCTGCAGGTTTGCAGCTCGGACTTCCCGTTCGCCGAGGGTTTGGGGCCCCGACATCAGGCTCACGTGCACCCAAACCATCATGCAAGGCGCGAGCCACTGTGATTTTCGCTACAAGCGGCAAAAAGACTGACGGGTTTCAATCGGCCCCCAAAGATTGCACACCGAATAGCCGCCCTTATTTGCTTCTACGGGCTTTTCGCACCGAGGGGCACGCCGAAGGAGATCATCGACCGGCTCAATGCGGCCGCGGCCGAGGCACTGGCCGATCCGGTCGTACAATCTCGTTTCGCCGGCCTCGGATTCGAGATTTACCCGCGCGAGCAGCAGACGCCGGAGGCGCTCGGCGCGATGCAGAAGGCCATGATCGAGAAATGATGGCCGGCCATCAGGGAGTTGGGAATCAAAGTGGAATGAGGAAGCGTCTTTCGGGACGCCGAAGCTCCCGTTTCGCGAGTCCGGTTGTGGGCCCATGGCCGACTCCATGCATGCGGTCCGGAGCGAGTCCCTACTGGGGCACACCGACCGCATGCGAGGTGGGCTGTCGAGGGGATCGGTCCTCTCACAGTGCGGCTCTACAGCCGCAACGCCAATGACTGGACCGCGAGACTGCCGGCGATCGCCGCGGCTGCCGAGCGCATCAAGGCCAAGAGCTTCACGATCGACGGCGAGGCGGTTGTGCTGGGGGCCGACGGTTGCTCGACCGCAAAGCCGCGCTGGCGCGGCTGCTGCGCGATACCGACGCCGGCATCCTGCTCAACGAACGCATCGCTGGGGACGGTCAGAGCACGATCTAGGTGGTGACTTCGTCGTAGAGAATGTGGATCAGATAAAGGACCTTACCTAGCCTGATCGTCGCCGAGCGCGGAGAAGCGGCACGAGTTCTTGGACAACGGGACGATAGCTCTCGAGACGTGGAGCGTGGGCAGATGAGACTGTCCGTTCTTCGATGTCCGGGGCCGCCCCCGGTTGTGGCGTGCTATCGGTAGAATCTCGAACTCAAGCCAGTGTACTCGTCGTAGCTCACCCATTTTGCGACGAGTTTTTTGAGGAGCCGAAACGTTTGGGCCCGACGCATTCCTTACCGGAAGATGGCTGGGTGGCCTCTTCCCGAAAGCAACTGCCAGCCGGGGTCACGCGATGGGCCTGCCGGCACGGCAGCGCTCATTTCGCCGACCCGCAGGTCTGCTTACGAAGGGAGACCCGCCGCGCTGGCGACGTGCTGCGGAGGATTGGCGGCCATGCAAATTCGTTCATTGACGCAACCTGGAGCTTTCGGACCTGAGGCGATTGCGGCGATGGGTGACGCTCTCGATGCTGCGCTCAAAGAGCGTCAAGACATCGGGTAGTCTGACGTGCAGTCCGACTCGGTGCGCGAGACCATCGCCGGACGAATTATCGGCGCGGCAAGACTAGGCGAGCGTGACCCGGCTCGCTTGCGGGCGGCGGCACTTTCCAAGGTGACAGGCAGACGAGACTAAATCTCTCGTCCCTCTATCGCAGCAGCACTCGCCAACGCCGCAGCACGAAGCGGAGCACCCTGAACAGCGAGGACATCACGTAGATGGCGACGAACATGCGAAACATCAGTGTGTAGTAGAGAAAGGCTGTGGCGCTCCGATTGATCGCAATTGGCGAGATTGATTGACGCGTATGTTCCATGAAATCGAATAGCGCTCCGCGGAGCATCAGATCGAGCTGATAGAGAGCAATGCTCGTCGGCGAAACGGCCGCTTGACCGAAAAACACCGACTCGCTCACGCGCGACCAAGCGAGAACGCTGATGTAAAAGCAAATTGCGGTAAGGACGAAGAGAGCGCCGAGCTGCGATAAGAATCGCAAGAGCAGGCGGCGGTAGAGGCGCACTTTGATCTCCGGCGCAAAATACATGAAGATCAAACGCGACACGATGGGAGCCGAAATGCTGCCCAGCGGGACCGTATGCGACACGATTTCGGTCAAGGGTGCAAGCAGATCGCGACGGCTTTTCTCGATCTGATCGACCGCAGCTGAGATGTTCGGCTTGGGAAATGCCAGTGCGCCGCCGGCATTGATGTCGATCCAGTAAGACTTTTCGATCGCGCTGACCGCCATAACTCTGCTGCCCTCCATCGCCTTGTTGAGCAGCTCCCTGGCGCGACCAAGCAAGGTGCCATCATTTCCGCTTTCTCTAGACTTTGATTTTAACGCCGCAATCTGTGAATCGATTTTACTTTCAAGCTTGAAGAACAAGCGATCGAGATCCCACAGACAGACAATCCAGCCGCAGATTCCGATCATGATCGCTGTCAAGAGCGAGAACACAATGAGAAGCAAGAACTGGTATGTGTGCGTGACAGAAGGCGATACTGGAGCGCCCAATAGCCAGCCCATGATCTCGGCAACCACAACGACAGCGGCCAGCCCAGGTGCAACGTACTGCGTCAGAAATCGAATAAGGCGCAGCCAATCCATGTCGAAGTCCGTGGGATACGCCTCCACCGCCCGTGGAAGGCCAAACGGCTCCCGAGCAGATGTGTTTATCCCAGCGCATGCGCGACGCCAACCTACCGCCGACATGACGGGACAAAGCGCTTGTTGAGCCGGCCGTGGCGCAATTTGGTTGCAAACGAGCCGCGCGGTCGTCGGAGCCGGCGACTGTCCGCGTTCATGGCGGGTATCGGAGGATAACCGGACGTGGCGTTGACGCGACCAAAACGACGCGAATGACCCGATTCGGCCATTCGCGCGAGGGTCGAGTTGGAATCGTAAGTCTTCGGACTTTATGCGACTCGATGACCTCGTCCGCCCGTCCAGTTAGGGTAATCGGAACTATGAGACGAGGGACTTCGCAGTCTTCAAGTTGATGATCCCGTTCCGTCTGGTGGCCTGTTTGATTGGCGGGTCGGATGCCATTTCGCCCATGAGGATGCGCTATAGAGGGGAAACTATCATGGGGCGCGCCCTACGGCTCTAAGCCAAGCGTTCTCTTGGAGATACCGAAGATTTGGTGGTCCGGGCAACGCGTCATGTGGCACAGCAGCTCCTGTCCGCGCACGTGATTGCGCCACCCCTCGTGAGCGTGCCTCTCCCACTCGGCCGCTGCGCGGGCAGGCGCTGCTGCGGCGTGCCACGGCTCGACGGGTGCCGCGGCCGCGCCGTCTTCGCCGCAGCGTGTGGGCCGATCGGCGGTGCCCGGGACGCGACAGGTGCGGGTCGTGGTGTGGCCGTGCCGGGTTCCCCCCGCGGTCGGGACCGCCATACGCTGCCACGTCATTGGCTTGGCTCGACAAACGCCGGGCCTCAGCAAGGGCGAGTAGGTTGCGCATAATGAGCGTCGCCTCGATCTCGGACAACTCGGCCAGCCTGAAGAGGTCCTTCGCCAAGTCAGGATCCGGTCCCCTGGCCGCAAGGCGCGCAGTTCTCCTGATGACCACCGCTCACAGCCTGAAAACGTACAGCACGGTGGCCTGGCGCTGGTCCTTGAACTCGTCGCCCAAGTCGTCTTCGGCAACTTCTGCCGTCGTGTCGATGGCTCCCTGACTGCCAGCCAGATGGTTGCGGAGATCAAGCGCGCGCCCTGTCAGTTTGAGGTCGATCGAATGCCAACTCTCCTTCTCCTCGCAGGCAAGTCCCGTAACGTCCGACTCCGGGCTGGATACTGATCGTCTGGGCCCTGCTGCGCGTTCGAAATTGTCTGCGATGCTTGGGAGAGTCATCTATCGCGCGGCAAGTGGATGACAGAAAGTGGCTATCGACATCTGCTTCGCCGCGCCGTTCACTGACGTAGCGTAGGCATTTGGACAGCGCCTACATCATTCTGCCGTCTTCCGCCGGCAGCGAACGGCATGGCTTTCGTCGCTGCGGTGCGCCGGCAGATTATCTGCTGCGGATAATCTTGTTTTGCGGTGCGAATATCTTTTTCTATCTAATTGGGAAAGCGTTACAATTATCCAGGTATCCGAGATCGCATAACAATTAACCAGCGCGCCTTCTCCGAATCCTGGAACTATCGCCAAGCGACAGACGTTAGCTCCAAACAAAAATGGAGAGCGGCATGCATGTTGATCTCCGCAGACGGCGCACCAGGACAGATCTCCTTCTCTTGACCTGCCGAGCTATTGGCCCCGCACTTGTGACAGCGATGACTGCAGTGAGCTGTTCAGGGCCTGCCGCTGATATGCCAGAACGGCGCCAGGGAGTTGTAGCGCGTGAGCCGTCGCTCACCAGCCGTGCGGCTCCTGATGAAAACCGAGCCGTGGTCCAACGCAAGTCCGAGACTCAACAGACCCCTGCGAGAGAGGCACATGGAAGCGAGCCGCAGCGCCATGTCGCGAAAGTAAGTTTACCCTATACGAACGGCGTATCTCCTTCACTACTCCCACGCCGTTCAGAAAAATCTAACACGGCGCCATTCACGCAGGCAAAAAAAGAGCAATTATTCCGCGAATTTTTGCAATGGCGGAAACAGAGAGAAATGCCGTAGGGAGAATGCGTGACTTGCGGGCGGTGTTGCAATGAGTGTGGCGTCGGCCTGAACCGACCTAACCCTCTCAGATGTGCAAATGTGCAAAACAATATTAGTGCCTGTGGATAACTTTTTGAAAATTACCACACGAGTATTTTTTGGTTTAGGCAAAAAAAGAAAGCATCAAGGCGCTCAAGGACTCCCCCAAAGCTCACTACTGCCACGCGACCTGGAACTGCGTCCTACGCCTGCTCACTTTCGCCGGGAGACGCCCCATCAAGTGTGCGGTACCGAACTTGATGTCCCCGTCAGCCCCGCAATGGCTGACATTGATTCGCAAACTGGTCACAGATCTGACATGAACACCGAGATGCCCCCGAGGTTACCGAAGCCCGAGCATAAGCCTCTTGATGAGATAGCAACGCTGGTCCAGAGTCTGACCTATGGCGAGATGATGGAGCTCTCCGAAACCATCTGGCAAAGTCAACCGGAGGGGTCACCTGTGACACAGGCAGATCTTCCGGCACTGCTGCATCGCTGGGCGATGTCTCGTGCGGGAACAGCTCGTGATGATTCGGACGAATAGCTCTCCGCGTCCTTGGTGATCTATTATCACTGCCCCGGGAGGAACTCCACACGCGAGACCGCGTTTGGTGCATATGAATGCGCGGCGGGAGGACTTCAAGCACAGCTACTACATGCGTGCCATTCGCACCAGCATCGGCGCAGCGCTGCGAAATCACTACGCTCCAATTGAGCCGCTCCCCGACCGACTTGAGAAGTTACTGGGGGAACTGGACCAGGTGGAGAACGGAACCGCATCCAAAGCGACTCCCGAAAATATGCCCAATCAATCGACATTCAACGCGAAACCCGCCCCACGTAGACGCTAAATAGCTATGTAGTCAGGGAAATGTGAAGCTTTTCGGGGCGGCTCAATTTCCCGTGTAGACCATGCATCGCGCGGGCGCGCTCACTGTTTTTCACGGTGCAGCGGGCTCGAAGAGGCTACCGATAGAACGGATTATTTCACGCAAGCGTTGCGCATCAATGCAGTGTCATCAGATATGTTCTCGGGAGGCCACATTCCTCACATTCAAATGTACGTTTTTCCTTCTCTGAGAAAGTAGGATGAGGTTCTACCAACCTGATGTACATTGCTTGACCGCATTGAGGGCAGGCTGGCGAGGTTTCCCTGAGGGTCGGCAATTTCTGGTTCGTCCGGAGCATGCCACTTTCCTTTCGCCTGAGGCCAAAAATCGGACAAAGAGAACACCCTCAATATACATATGTTGGACAAGTTTGATTGTCCGCGACTTTGATTGATCGGATGTCACATCATTGACTGCAATTGAGTCGATTCTGAGCACTGCAAGCGCAAACTTGGTGGTGGTTGTGTGAACGCTACGACCATTCAGCGCATGGTCTTCGATACGGGCTCTTTAGCATTGCAGATGTTCGTGACCGACACCCGACCCAACTGCGGCGACGTGCTGCGTCGGGATCATCATGAGCTCCGCCCGACCACTACTGGCTCCCACTAGCGGCGCTGGCACAATTCTGCGTACGCTCTCAACGCACGGGGCCGCAGCTAGCAGCAAGATACGCGCGCGATTGGCTGCGACCAGCGCGGCGCGCATGCTTTGCCGCCAGAAGGCACGGTTAGCGAAGTTCGGATTGCCCTTCCACCCCATCTCGGCATCTGGGAACCATGACTCCAGTGCCGCCTCGATCTCCGCCGGGCTCGGCTCATAATCTGACATGTGCGCCCCTCCTAAGGACCTCAGAAACCTCGATCAAGGCGTTCCGAATTTAGGCGTGTGAAGCGGTGTGATTGGCTTTGCTGGCCCAATCCTGCCCTCAGCGCACCGGTGGCACCGGGGACGGTGATGGCACGGGCTTGCGTACGGGAGCGGCCGCTGGCTGCGGAGGCACAGCAATCTTCTGAAGGATGTCCTGCTCCGTTGCCTGCAGCTTAGTGATTTCCCGCATCATCTGCTCGTGGCTGGCGACCACTTGAGCCGCGACCTGGTCGACGCTTTGCCTCATCACCGCCAAACCGAGCGACATCGCTTTGAGCTGCTCCAGATCAGCGGCGGCCGACGCGGCCATGTCATTGGTGGCGGTCTGCGCAACTGCCGGCGCCTGCGGTGCCAACCAGCCTGGCTGCGGGTACGAGCTCACTATCATCTCTCTTGCCGTGTCGCCATAAGACTGCCAGGTCAGCGTTGCAACAACACCCATGCAAAACGTGATCAGAAAACGGGCGAGGGCGCGCAATGCTCGTCTGCCGAGCGATGGCCGCTCGCTCGGCAACCTATCCAGGTCGGCCGGATGAAGAGACGTCTCAGCAGATACTTTGGGTAACGGGATTGGTGAGAATTCGGATTCTCTGAGCCTCAGCGTGGAACTCATTCGGCACCTCACAGGATCCGGCTGAATCGGTGCGAATAGGCCATCATCCTGTGACCGGAGCAAGACGGGATGAGAGCAGCTACGCGACGGAAATGCGCAATCTTGCGAAACTTTCGTCAGTTACGCCTTATCAAATGGAAGGTGCATGTGCAGTGTCCGTCCCTCTTTCCATCCGCCGTGCAGCAACCATCGCGCATCGGAGGCGACGCAAACGATAGTCTGAGAATACCTCCGCATGCAAAATCAATTTCCGCTCTCCGTGCTCAGGATCAGCGAAGGCCGCAACGAAACAACCCCAAATGCGCATCCGATATGATAGAGTTGCCTGGGGCACTCATGTTCTGGATGGTGCAGTGGTTGAAACTGCAACTGATCTGGGATCAAGTGCACCTCGGCTGCGCTTGGAGGCGCCGATTTTCCGAGCGTTTGGAACTCGGTGTTGAAGGGACACCCGCTTGTCGTCAGCGAGCCGATTCAAACTTTTACAGATGATCTGCGTTCGCAGCTAGAGATCCGGCTTATCAATGGTCAGCGACTTGTCTATGATTCGGCGTCCCACCAATACTCCGCTTCTTGGGCGCCGATCCGTCGGCCATTTTAGATCACATCCAAGTGAATGACTGCGAAAACTGGTACCGTGCCTCCTTCCGAGCACGTTGACCCTCACCGCGGCATAAAACGGTTTGCGAGTCAAAACACGACGCAACCGTGGATAACTTTTGGATAACCTTTTCAGCGCGAGGCGCGCCCCGTGGCATTCAGTACCGGAGGTTCAACGATGACATCCTGCAATTCGATGCGCAGACTGCCCTTTCTTTCAGCCGTTTTTCTGATGACCTTTTCGATTTTGATATTTCAGATTGCGCAGACTCGCATCCTGTCCGTCATCACCTGGTATCACTTAGCGTTCTTCGCGAATAGCGTCGCAATGCTCGGCATGACGGTAGGCGCCGTCTGGCTTTATCTGTGGCGCGAACGATTCGAGCGGTCATCGCTGGCCGTCATCCTGTCCAATTTCGCACTCGCCACCGCGGTGGCGATGCCGGCGTCAATTATGGTGCAGTTTTGCCTGGTCACGCCGGTTTCACTTTCGCTCACCACGGTAGCTTCGTGGAGTTTGCTGCTGATTGCCATGGCAGTGCCGTATGTATTTTCCGGCGTCGTCGTCAGTCTGGCGCTAACGCGTAGTCCATTTGCGACCGGCTTGGTATACGGCGTGGATCTCCTGGGTGCAGCTTTGGGATGCGTGGCAGTGATTGGACTACTGAATGTCGTGGACGGCCCCACCAGTATTGTTTTGTCTGGGGCGATGTCAGGGCTGTCAGCGATGGCTTTTGCCGCCAGTGCCAGTTCGGAAGATAAAAAAAAGTTGAATTCACGTTCTTGGTGGCAGAGGCCAGCGCCGGTCGTGATTGCGTTGATAGCATTTGCGCTCCTCAATTCATTGGCGCCAGTCGGCGATGCACCCTATGCGCCCAATCCTTGTCAAGAATAATATCGAGGGAGCAGGGAGCGCAGACGATGCAGTGTATGAGAGGTGGAATTCCTATTCGCGCATTGTCGCGATGCCCGCGTACATTCAATTCCCTATTATGTGGGGCGCCTCTCCCAAATTACCGTCCGACACGCGCGTCTCCGAGATTGATCTGAATATCGATGGCATGGCGGGAACCGCCATGTTCCATTATGACGGCACCCGCGACTCTATTTCGTTTCTTCAGTACGATCTAGTTAATCTGGCCTATCGTCTTCCCGGCATCCACAAGTCCGCGGTAATCGGCGTCGGAGGTGGGCGTGACCTTATGTCTGCATATCTGCTCGGAGTGTCTGACATCACGGGTGTGGAGCTGAATCCCATCTTCATAAATCTGCATACCCACGATTTGTTTTATTCTGACTTTTCTAATCTAGTGACCCTACCAAATCTGAAATTGCATGTGGATGACGCCCGCAGCTGGTTTGCGAGCACGACGGAAAAGTTTGATCTCGTGCAGATGAGCATGATTGACACGTGGGCGGCAACGGGCGCGGGTGCATTCAGTCTGAGTGAGAACGGCCTTTACACGCTGGAGGGATGGCGCGCCTTCCTTAGGGCCATCAACGATCCTGGTATATTTACCGTGAGTCGCTGGTACGCCCCCGATGACGTCAACGAGACAGGACGTATGATCGGGTTGGCAACGGCCGCCTTGCTGGATACGGGCGTAAAGGATGTGCGCCCACATC
>Ga0066395_10000991_pt1 | contig 10407 bp, 22 predicted proteins | sample PanSoiPlot1MoBio_FD_61218 | JGI IMG/M metagenome (GOLD analysis project Ga0066395, IMG submission 61218) | Tropical forest soil microbial communities from Panama analyzed to predict greenhouse gas emissions - Panama Soil Plot 1 MoBio | ecosystem: Environmental > Terrestrial > Soil > Tropical... | reverse complement strand
TGGACCACGTGGAGGGTCTTGGAGCGCCCGGTGTTGACGTTCTTGGCGGTGGAGATCTTCATCGACGAGTGGGTCTCGGTCCATGCCAGCTCGTTGCGGGACCGGTACTTGGGGGTGTAGGCCCGCTGGTACGGATACGTCTCCCAGTAGGTCTGGGTCATGCCCAGGAGGTGCTGGGCGGAGTCGTTCTCGTGGGCGATCACGAGCCCCTGGATGTTGTCGAACACGAAGCACCACAGGAAGGCGACGGCCTCGGTCAAGGTGGACACGCCCAGTTGGCGGGCCTTGAGCACGATGATGCGGATGAGCTTGCGGCGCTCGTACTGGCGCTGCACCTCGGCCAGATACTCCTGCTGCGCCCAGTTCAATCGAAATGGTATGAGATGGGCGCGAGTGTCGATAATGCTGAGTTGTTCGAGCGCCGGAGTGAGGTTCATTGAGAAGCGCTTGTTATAAGAGCGCTAACACAATACGATCGCATCAGCGCTAAGACGAGACTCTGTCAGAGCGGTAAGACAGTACTTCTGTCAGAGCGCTGCTACCATGCGTTGCGAATGGAGGCTCTCCAACGATGTTGCCACCTACCCGTCCTCGGATCCGAGTCACAACCGCCACCGGGGATGACGCCCGGCACTGGGTCACCCTCATCGGGACTCAGCGGACACTCAGACCCCTCTACGTCGAGAACCTGGCCCGGGCGATGGTGCGCGACGAATGGCGCGACTCCAACGACATGATCTGCTTCACCGGCAAGCTCGGTGATCCGGGCTGTCATCAAGTGAACGGCCAGCACCGGAGCTTCGCGCTCATCCGAGCTGACGAGCTGGCTCCTGGGATCGAAGTTCCTGTCATTGTCGCCGACGGCTTCACCGACGACGCCGCCCAGACCTTCGACCTCGGACGACAACGGTCACTGGCCGACACCCTCGACTTCCTCGAAGGACCGACCCAGAATCCCGGGCACCGCGACCTCGCCGCGCTGGCAAACCTCGCGTGGCACATCAGGGCGGAGACATGGGCCAACCGCATACCTGCCCCGACCCGGATCCAGATGCTCCAGTTCATCAAAGAGAATGTCGATCTGCTGGACGCGACGCCCTATGCCCGCCGAATGAGCTTCGGCAAGGGCAAGATCGCGGGCTGTGGCACCGCCGTTTGGCTCATGTCGCACGGCAGCCACGTCGACCGCATCAACCAGTATGTCGACCAAGTCGCGACCGGCGAGATGCTGCATCAAAGCGATCCGGCCTATGTCGTGCGAGAGACGATCCTGCGAGCACTGGATGTCCGCAGAGCCGGAGGAGAACGGTTTGTGCGCTCATGGTGGCTGGCCGCCATTCTCGTCAAGGGCTGGAACGCGCACATCTCCGCTAACCCGTTGACGCGACTGAGCTTCCGGCGGAGCGAGCAGTTCCCGGAGGCTCTGTGAAAGAGGACGAAGCCCTCATCGGTTCGACCGAGGCTGCTGCGCTCGCCCATGTCCATCGACAGACGATCCACTACTGGACCCGTAAACGTTTGCTTCCCGTTGCTGGCTTTCGCGACTACAAGAACCGCGCGTGCCAGCTCTATCGGCCGAGCGATGTTCTGGCCGCAGCGGATATCGCCCGCCAGTCACCCGCAGCCCAACTAGCACGACTCCGATGGGAGAAGCAGCCGCGTCCAGCGGAGAGTGGAGGCTCAGACGCTGGACACGACCACGATGAACCTGACTAGCACGGATCGGCTGTTCAGGAGGCATCGAGCATCGACTGTTGCAGCGACCGCAACTGCCCCCTCAGTTCGCCCATCTCCTCGTCCTCCGCCTGGGCCGACAGGGCGCGGCCGATGGCCGGTAACAGCGACGCCACGATGCGCAACTGCGTCTGGGGAGGACCGTTGTCCAACATGTCCTGGGCTACCGCCATGGCGGTGGAGGCGAGAGCGCGCGCCGTGCGTCCCAGTTCCTCGTCGGAGGTGACGGCCTCGGCGACGGCGATGGAGGCGACGTCCTTACGAGGCATCGTCGTGGTTCACCGGATCGGGGGACTTCGTCAGCGCGAGAAGGAACTGATAGGCGCTACCGGGTGGATCGTCCTCGGGGTTCGGCACATTTCCACCCGTAGCCATCCCCTCGTTCCCGACCCAGTAGTGAGGCGCCACACGTCGAGCCATGGCCGCGTCCCGCTCCGCATCTTGGAAGCAGATGTCAAGGAGATACTTGCTGAGCGCGATAAGAGCCTGCGCCTCGGCCTCGGCACTGGTCATCACCATCCCGACTTCGGCAGCTGATCCTTGGGCACCCGCACGAACGTCACCTCCCACATCACCCCCATGGTCTGGCGGAGCAGGTCCATGGCGTGAGGAATCTGACCGTGAGGGACCCCGAGCGACAGCTTCATCTCCCCGCCGGGGGTGATGTTCGACGAGTGGACGTAGGCGGCGAACTGGGCCACCTGGCCGTACTCGATGGCCTTGGTCGGCTTGGGGACGACCTCCACGGCGCGATGCTCGCTCGCGAGCACAGGGCCGTCAATCGGGACGGTCCCAGCCGCCCTTCTTCAACCGATCGATCTGCTCCCACATGTTGGTGTGGGGGTCGTTCCACATCTGCCGCCACTCCCGCTCGTCGGCATGAGTGGCGCCCCGCACCGTCTGGGCGATCAGCACCCACACCACGAAGCCGACCACAACGGCGGCAATCACGGCACCCATGATTCTTCTCCTTACTGACAGTGAACGTAGAGTGCCACAATCGGCACCGAAAGTGAAGACCTAAGGATCACCCGTTACTTGTCGCGTCCGAAGTGGACTTTGCCGTCGTCGATAGTGATGAAACACGGACACGACATGGCGCGAGGGCAAAGCAGGAACTTGCCCGACAGGCCCTTGAACATCGGGGCACCACAACGCGGACAGGGCACCGCGGGCACCGAGTCTTGGTGGGTGTTCTCTGTCAGTGGCACGGAACCTCGGTTACTCGTCGCGCTCATCGCGCAGCGTCTCCAAGATGCCCACGAACGTCGCATAGATCACGGGGTCCGGTGGCCGCGTCAGCTTCAACAGGAAATCGAACGCTGAACCGGGCGGTTCATCCTCGGGGTTGCTGCCATCCATAGGAACCTCGGTTCTACCGCCTACGGGACCAGCCCCTCACCGGGACGGACCATCACCGCCCGATGCTCATTCCCCTCCGGCTCGATGTGAGGCAACGGCATGTCCGTATCCGTGGGGTCTATTCCGAGCCCCGTGTAGTCCCACTCGTCGTCGGGCTGCCACCGCACCCGCGCATCCAGAGACGGACTGTCCACCGTGAACGGCTCACCGGACACGCTCTGGGGACCGGCCACCGCGTCCATGGTGCGCTCCAGCAGCGCCGTCTGCGACGCCGCCAACCGATCCGAGATCGCCTCCAACGCGCTCATGGCGTCGGCGAAGGCACGAGCCTGGGACCGATCCAACTCCACCGCATACTGACGACGCTCCACCTGAAAGCCCGCCAGCATCTGCCGCACCACCGCAGCGAAGCGCAACACGGTGAGGGTGGTCAACGTGGCGAACACCACCGCCAGGATCACCACGGCGACGATCACGAGGCCACAGGATCAGCCAGACGCCAGTGGTTCCCTTCGAGCAGCACATCGGAGCCCACGTCGAGGGCGGTGCACAGCAGCACCAGATCCTTCATCGTCGGCTGACGACGAGGAGCCAGATAGTCGCTGAGGATCCGGTAGCTGATCCCGGTCTCGATCATCATGCGATGACAGTTGTAGCCCTGCTGGACCATCAACTGGCCGAGAACCGTCTTCGTTGAGATCTGACGGCCCCACGTAGCCACGCCCACACCTTATTCAGAGCTTTCATGGTCCGGTTCAGACCGTGTTGGCTGCGAGTTGCGCTTCGAGGGTCGAGGCGGGGTCGCCTGGGCAAGCCGGGATAGCGCTGGGCGGTCGGGCGGGCGGATGGTGCGTGGCGATTGCGCGAGGGATCTCCTTGCCAGCTGGCGCGACCATCCGGCGCGGCCGCGCCGATGCGACTGGGGTTGAATGCACGGGAGGGGGGTAGTGTGACGTATGTCACGCTCATGGTGATGGTGGTATCTGCCGAAGGTGTGAGATCATCTACTAGTCAGACCTAAACCAAGGAGAAGAACCCATGACCAAGTACGCCGATCTCACGGCCGAGGAGCTAATGGCGGCGATCGCTCACGAGCGCAAGGCCATCGCTCACGCCGAGGACACGCGAGGACCGATCTCGGCCCGTCGCTACGTCGCGCGCCATATCGAGCCGCACCTAGCTGAGCTCCTGGCCGAGAAGCGACGGCGAATGGAAGCTCGTAAGCACGTCTAGCGCGGTCTCGGGCGCACCTGCTCTGTAGGTGCGTTCCGTGTCCTCACTGGACAGTCACACACAAGGAGAAGAACCAATGGCCACCAAAATCCGTTTCGAGCGGAGCGGCATGATGAGCGCGGCACATCTGAGCGAAGACGACACGGACGGAACCGCTTTCGTGTTCTGCGCGATCCCGGGCGGGACGCCTCAGTTTCAAGTCTCGCGGGAAAGCCGATATGCGACGCCAGTCGCCAACGCGCCACAGTGCGAGACGCACAAGGATTTCGTCCGTTTCGTGCGAGAGCGGTTCGCGAACGACGCCTAGCACTCACACACACACAAGGAGAACGAACCCATGAACGAAGTTGCGAAGCGCATCGTGGTTGAGCGCGCTGTGTTCTCTGGCGCGGAGGCTGGCAAGCACGCGGGCTCATGGGTGATCGATGGCAACACGACGGAGGAGACAGCGCGCCGAATCCTGCGCGGCATCGATGATGGCGACCCGGAGATCCTGGACATGCAGCCCGCGCCGCTATCTGGCGAGTGGGCGGGTGAGTCCATTCCGGAGTTGTCGGAGCAGTACGGGATCCCGTTGGACGACGATGATGTTGCGACCGCGTTCGAGACCGCGTTCTCCGATGCCTACTGGGCCGAGGTGGAGGACTGCGCTCGCGTCAAGGTGGAGGACGCCTAGCACGTTCACACTGCCAGCCGACCCGGTTCGGCTGGTAGGTGTGTCGGTACTGGGCCGACAGTCACAAAGGAGAATGAACCATGATCGGACATACGAACGCTTGGACCTACGGGTACAAGAGTCAGAGCGCACGCGACGCGAAGGCGGGCGGGCATCGTCGCGAGTACTGCGATTACTTGGAAGCGCACGCGCTGGAGCTGTGCGCGCGCTTCACCTTGCGCGACGACTACGCGACTGCGAAGGACATGCTGACGCAATCGCTCGGAGCATCGTTGATCGGTAACGACGGAGACTGACCTAGCTCAGGGTCGGACGTACCCGCTCCGCGCGGGTGCGTTCCGTCCTCGCACTAGGCGTGGAGCACACACAAGGAGTAGAGAACCATGACCGATTTCCCTCTTGACTGGGGCGACTGGCGCGCCCAGTGGAACGACTGGCGCGCCGCGCACGCGGGCAGGATGGGGGAGCGGATCCCCAAGGCGTTCCCTGGACAGAATCTGCTCGCTGACGAGATTCTCGGGACTTGGCGGATCGCGGGGCGGGTTGTTGAGCTGTCAGAGGTGACGTTCCCTGATCTGCGGCGCGATCCCGTGACGGGTCGCTTGCCTTACTCGAATCGGCGCGGTATCGGTCTCACGTTCGGGACAGGGACCGATCCTGAAGCATCATCGGGGAAGGTCGTCTGGTCGTTCGATGAGCTGGAAGACGCGCTGGGGATCGGGGGCGCGTCATGAGCACTCCGACCACACGCGAGATCTCGCAAGCGATCGATGAGCTTGAGTCAGTGGGCGCGAACTACCGCGAGGGTGGACCGTGGCGGCTCTTTCTCGATCTCATCGGCTACGAGAACGACGAAGATGCCATCGGCTATCTGGAAGCGGGGACGCTGGGGCGCGCGCTCGCGGCATGGGCGCGTAACCCGCTGCAAGTGCGTTCGTACATCGAGAACTGGAAGGAGCGCGAGGAGTAGTCAGCGCGTTCTGGCCCGTACCGGTTCAGCCGACCCGGTACGCGGCCTGTCCGTACTGGCGGGCAATCACAACCAAGGAGAAGAACCAATGTGGATACGAGACGAGTACCGGCCGCGATTCGGTCGGCAGGAGTTGACGCTGTGGTCTGGCTCATTCGCCAGCGAGTACGAAGGGACGGCGCTGGAGCTACCGGGCCACGACGGGTACATGGTGACCACATGGACCGGAGCGAAGGTTCGTGTGCGGTGCGAGTCGCCGCGCACGGATGCGAACTACGATCGCGTAGACGCTGCTCTGAGCGCGGCCTTTGCGGAGGTGCACGCGTGATGTACGTCTACCTACGCAGTGAGTCCACGCTGTGGACGGTCGGCTACTACGCGCCCAATGGATCATGGGAACCGGAAAGCGACCACGCGAGCGCAGAGGACGCGGCCGCTCGTGTCCATTGGTTGAACGGTGGCAAGGAGACGGACGCGTGAGCGAGATCGTGCACGAGCCGTCGCCTACTCGCTGGCATGGCCATTGGTCGTGTGACTGCGGTTATGTCGGCACCGAGGAGATGATGGGCGCGCACATGCACCGCGAGGGCTGGTGCTCGGAGTGTTGGGGATCGGGTGCGGACGCGTATCCCAGCTTGGGGATCTGCCGGGAATGCGGCGGTACTGGTGAAGTGCATTGAGCGCGGATGACCAAACGCAAGAAGCAGAACCGATGAGCGCGACCGACTCGCTGGCCCAGGTGCGACGCACTCGTTTGGTGGTCCATGACGCCATAGAACGAGCAGGTATCGGGTACTGAGTGGTCCGTCGTGAGGCGTAGCCGAACGCGGACGCGTCCCGCCCGCCGCAGTCGCCGTGTGCGACCCGGCTCGCCGGAGCACCGAACTTCTAGCACGGAGGCCACCCTCGCGGTGGCCTTCGCCGCGCCTGTCGTCAGCCGACCCGGTTCACGTTGGGGAGGGTGCCAGCAGACCGTCAGCCGACCCGGTTCGTGGGCTCTGACCTGCCCATATGCCGCTAGTTGAACGCAGATTTGTACCCCCCCGGCCTATTTGCCATTCGACTGTCTGGCGTGTACCCTCCCTAACAACAGGAAACACCTTTCAAGGAGAACAAACAATGAGCGCCACCGAGCTGGCCGCGATCGTGGCGATCGTCGCCGGTTACGCCTCCAGCGTCTATTTCATCGTGGGCCGTCTGGAGGGCCGTCTCGATCGCATCGAGCAGCGTCTCGAACGCGTCGAAGACCGCTTGACGGTCCTGGAAGTGACCGTCGCTCGCATCGGCCAACACCTCGACGATCACATCGTCGACCATCCCGGTGCAGCCCGATGAGTGCATCGAACAAAGCCCAGGCCGAGGCGGTGGCCATCGTGCGCGCCGCGCTGAGCGAGCACGGCTACACCGACCACGCCAACGGCAACGGCACCACCGTCGCCTACGTGCGCATGTCAGAAGATCTCAAGCGCGACGCCAAGGGTGTGTCTCGCGACGCGGTGGCGATCGTGCGTTACGCCATCGACCACAAGATCGCGCTGACACCGGATCCCATGACGGGATTGCCGGTGTTCGTGGACAACAGCATCTCGGCGTCGAAGTTCTCGCGCACGGGGAAGCTGAAGGACGATAACCAGCGCAAGCGTCCCGCCTATGCGCGCATCTTGGCGGAGCTGCGGACAGGACAGCGACAAGGACTGCTGACCCCGCATCTTGATCGGTTATACCGCCGCAACCGTGAGCTTGACGATCTGGTCGATCTGGTCGAGGACGTCGACGATCGAGGGACACGGGTGGTCATCACCACGCTCAAGGGAGGCAACTATGACCTCACGGACGCCAACGACGTTGCTCGGGCTCACGTCGAGACGTCGTTCGCGGCACAGCAGTCGGCTCGTACCCACGAGCGCGTGTTGAACGACAACGAGGAGGTTCGCCAGCGGGGATGGTGGGTCGGTTCGCGCGCCCCGATGGGCTATGTGCGCACCAAGGAGCCGCCGTTCCTGGCCATTGATCCCGACGTGGCCGCGATCGTGCGCAAGGCCATCGTGGACATCGTGGCGGGAGTGACGATCGCCGACGTGGCCCGGCGATGGAATGCGATGGGATTCGGGCGGGCGCGCTCGGGACGTCCGTGGACGACGATGTTGGTGCGCCAGGCGCTGGATCGTCCCGCGCTGGCGGGGATCGTGACTCACAAGCCGCTACCGGCGCGTGACGGCACGGAGAAGCCGGTGCGGGTGCTCGATGAGATCACCGCGGGGTGGGAGCCGATCGTGGACCGTCCCACGTGGGACGCGTTCCAGGGGCGGCTGTCACTGAACCGGAACCGGTACACGAGCGTGCCCCGACGACGGGGGGCGTTCACCGGGGTGTTCTTCTGCTCGGTCTGTCACCATGCCCTGTACCGCCAGAAGCACAACGACTCGTGGTCGTGGACGTGTCTGCGGCGCGAGCACGGGGAGCTGGAGCCGCCCGGTTGCGGTGGGGTGTCGGTCATGGGACCGCAGGCGGAGGCGGAGATCCGTGCCCGCGTGGAACGTGCGCTGGCTGACGGGAAGGCCGTGGATCATGCGTTGAACCTGGACGATGGCAGCGCGGTGGCCGACGCCCAGGCGGAGGTGGCTCGCATCGACGGGATCCTCATGGACTATCAGGCGGGGATGGCCGAGGATCCGCCCCGGTTCAAGCTCCCGGAGTACTACTCGCTGCGTGACCCGTGGTTGAAGCGCCGCGAGCGCGCGGAGAAGGCGCTGGTGGACGCGCAGGCGGCGGCGTTGCGCTTCGCCACGTCGGAGATCAACGCCGAGGGGCTGCTGTCGTTCGCGTGGGATCGGGAGTCGGATGATCAGCGGCGGCGGGTGATCGGCTACGTGTTCCCCTTCGGGGTCGAGGTGCGCGCCGGGTACGGGCGCAAGGAGCTGGCGGCGCGGTTGGTGGCGTTGGAGGTGCCCGCGGCGTCGTTGCGTCGCCGTCCTAGCTGACAAGGACAGTCACCGCAGCATCACTCTCTAGGACGGTTGATCCGTTCCAAATGGTCGACGAGGGCGACGATGACCTCGCGATCGGCGTCGGTGAGCAGATGGAGGACTGGTCGATGCCGGTGCGACGGGCCAGCTCCGAGCCCGACCATCCGCGCCGCTCCCGTTGCGGTAGGGGCAAAGGCCCCTAAGTCCGCTTCGTCCTACCTGTTGCTTTCTCCGGTAAACGCCGCGACAATCCACAGCCGCCAACCGGTTGCGTACGCAGACAGCCGGTAAACGCCAAGTTTCCGGGGGGGAACGGCACGGCCTAAATCCACTGCGTACGCACTAGAACTCCACAAGTGCGGGGGCGTAACCCAAACGCCCATGGTGACGGTTATGCCCGATGCGCGCTATCGAGGTCTGGGGGACCGCATCCGTACGGCCCGTGTGGCGCTCGGGTTGCGGGAGGCGGACGTGGCCGACGACGTCCGCATCCTGGTCCCGCAACAGACCGTGTCACGCTGGGAGCGGGGGCAGAGCCAGCCTCACGGGGTGGTGCGGGAGGCCCTGGCCGAGGTGTTGCGGATCGAGTACCACCGGCTGTTCGTCCCCGAGGACGTGGCCGCTCAGGTCGGTGACGAGGCCCGCCGTCACCTGTTGACGGCTCGGCGGATTTCCCGGGGTGGGCCGGGGAAATGGATCAGCGACGAGTCGGTGGCCGAGCATCGCACCGCCCAGGAGTTGGCCATGTTGTGGCTCGTCGCTCCCGATCATCGCCCCCGGGTGTGGAAGGTGACGTACTCGGGGGACGAGGTGCTGCAGATCTTCCAGTGGGAAGGGCAGTGAAGCCGCTCAAGGACCGTCCCGCCGATCTGGCCGGGGCGGTGGGGGTGTTGGGCGAGGTGTTCGCTGCCCACCGCGACGACGTGTTGGGGTTCCTGGACGACGGGCTCACGGTGGTGGAGCACGGGCGGGGCCGGTGGAAGACGTGGGACGTGATGTGCGCGGCGTGCGGGGCGCGGCTGGTGTTGACCGACAACCCTGACTCAGGACGCGCCCTGGCGGCGCGCAACGCGGCCCGGAACCCGTGCTGTGACCGGTGGCGGGCTGATGCCCGGTGACGGCTGTGTCGTGCCCTGGTACGAGACCAGGCTGCGCCGTCAGGTGGACGAGCTGTTCGTGGGTGTGTCCCGCCAGGCCCGCGACGACTACCGGGCGGCCATCACTGCGCTGATCACTCGCGATCGGTACAACGCGTCGCCCACGGCCCGGTCGTGCGAACTGGACGACGCCGAGCGGATGGGGTTCACGGCGGTGCTCAACGGCATCGCCCACGGTGCCTGTCTGATCCGGCGGGTGCAACGGGGGGTGGTGGAGATCGAGCGCATGGGGACGGTGTACCGGGTGACGTTGGATCCGTTGTGGGTGGAGGACGTGTCGTGAACGCGGCGGTGGAGCGGGGCAAGCGG
>Ga0066395_10000987_pt1 | contig 10428 bp, 21 predicted proteins | sample PanSoiPlot1MoBio_FD_61218 | JGI IMG/M metagenome (GOLD analysis project Ga0066395, IMG submission 61218) | Tropical forest soil microbial communities from Panama analyzed to predict greenhouse gas emissions - Panama Soil Plot 1 MoBio | ecosystem: Environmental > Terrestrial > Soil > Tropical... | reverse complement strand
GATAGCCGAGTCGCGGTCGTTCAATCATCCGTCGTCGTGGCATCAGTCCTTCTCCACCAGCAACTGGCAGTAGGCGTGCACGGCCACGGCCATGCGCAGCGCTTCGTCGAAGCTCAGTGCATCCGCCGTGTGGCTGATGGCGCGCGCCAGGGTGGCCTGTTTTCTCAAGTAGTCCTCGAGTTCGCCGAGCGGCCGCGAGATCTCCTCGAATTCAGCCGGCGTCATCAGAGCGGCCACCAGCCACGTCGGCGCTCGAGCAGGCGGCGGATCTCAGCCACGTTATCGCTTAGTTCGGTGAAGTCCTGCCGTAGCCCGGCAACGGTCTCGCTCAGACTCGCGAAGTCCTGTCTGAGTCCGCTGATGTCGGCGCGGATCGCGCGCACGTCGTCACCGATGCCCTTGGCGAGGTTGGCAATATCGCGACTCAGCTCGAGGCGCGCTTCGGCCAGGTCGGCTTTCGTCGCTGGCCTGGTCACGGTTGCTGCTCCACCCACGCCAGAATACGGTCCGCGATCTGATCGAAGTGCTCGACGCGCGCCGACTCGCGGCTTTGCAGTGCCGCGGCCAGCACCACGCCGGCAATCTTGCCGACGGCCAGTCGCGTGATCCGCTCGTCGCGTTCGCCGACTCCCGAAGTTTTGCGCTCGGGCTCACCGAGCACCTCGAGCGTCTTGATAAAACCCTTCGAGTCGACCTGCAGGCGCACGTGCGCGCCGGCTTCGGGCAACTCCACGGGGTGATATTGGCTGACGTTCAACCAAGCACCGCCCAGCTTCAATCCCTTGATGTTCACGGCCTCAACCGTGCCCTCAACGTCTTGCGTCTGTACGCGTCCGTTCATCAGAACGCCACCCGACATTCGTCTTCGTCGTCGTCGAGCCAGGCCTCGGGCGCTGGGCGGGTGTCCATGGCGCGGCTTTCGTCCTCGACGCGGCCATCCTCCAGCAGCACCAGGAGTTGCGCGAGTTGTGGCACGAGCTCGGCCACGCGAGAGGAGTTGCGCAACGCGGCGCGACCACCGGCCAGCCAGGCGGCACCCCACACGGCGCGCGGATCCTCGGCCTGACGCGGGTGAAAGTGCTTCCATTGGAAGTATTCGCTGGCGGCGTCGGCGACCATCATGACCGCACCTCGGCGAGCGGCTTGACCTGCGCGACGACGGGCACGGTGCAGCCGCAGAAGCGCTTGGTAAAGGCGTCCCAGGCGATGCACCACGTCTCGCGCAGCAGGTAGCCGTGCAGGGCGGCGCGATGCCCGCAGGCTGGGCACGGTATTTGTTGCGGGTTCATCGGACGTCCGCCCAGGTGATGCCGCGCGTCGGCACTCGCTTGGCTTTCGCACAGGTGATGCACTCGATCTGGGTGTAGGCGGCGATTTGCTCGGCCGCCAGGATGGGGTCGAGCGCCAGATAGACGGGGCTGCTGTGGCCGCAACCCCAGACGAGCGGGGTCGGCTCGCTTTGGCGCGGGCTCATCGGAAGCGATTCCAGAACGTGCCATTGGCGACTTCGGCGTCCATCTTCTCGCGCGAGGCGCGGATCTGCAGGCAGAGTGGGCAGTCGACGCTGGCGCGGTTGGTGCTGACGGCCATCTTGCGCAGGCGGCGCGGGGTGATGTCCAGGCAGCACAGGGTCTTGGTCGAGGCGCCGTAGCGCTCGTCGGTCTGGTGTACGGTGGTCAAGGTCAGTGCCCTCGCATTCAGGGTGTTGATCACGAGCAGGTCGGCGTTCACGTCGCTGGCCTGCTCTCTTTTGGTCACGTCCACACTATACTAGACGCGCTACGTCTATGCAAGTATAATGCGAGCCATGCAAGACGAAACTGAGTCCTTTGGCCAGCGCGTGCGCCGCTTGCGCCTGCGGCACGCCTACTCCCAGCGCGACCTGGCCGCGCGCGCCGGCGTCAGCGAGGCGGCCATCATCCGCATTGAGCGCGAAACGCATACCGCGCGACCGAGTACCGTACGCAAGATCGCGCACGCGCTCGGCGTTCCCCCCGTCCAGCTCACCGCACCATAAAAGTGCCCCGCGCTGCCGAGTCAGAGCAGCCGGGGCCATGGCAGATCAAAGGTTTGGAAAAGGACTGACCTGCAATGACAAGTGTAGAAGATCGATATCGACGCCATGCCGCGCAGATTGCCAAGCTCGAGGCTTTCCTTCAGCACTGTGCAGCTCCTGACAAATGGTTCGCCATGCGTTTGCTGCCGCCCAGCCAGTTGGAACAAATGCGCAAAGAGGCTGAGGAGGAACTGCGGTCTCTCCATGAATACTGCCGAGAAGGACCGGTGAAACCTGCGAAAACTGAGCCGCCCGATCCGAAAGACGCGCGCGAAGCGGCGCTGGATGAGCTGGCGATGCTGTTTGCCGAAGCCGCGCGCAAGCAGATACGGCGGGAGCGCGAGGCGTGAAGCGCGCGGCGTTCCTGGAGCGTGTTTCCAATGACGAGCTCGCCGACCGGCACACGATCCGCAACCAGGACATCTCGCTGCACAAGACGTACGACTGGCATTTCGCTCCGGACTCGACCGAGCCGTGGGAGTTCGTCGGTACCTTCGTTGACGAGGCGGTCTCGGGCACCATCCCGCTCGACCAGCGTCCTGATGGTGGCCGCCTCATGGCGCTTATTCGGCGTGACGAGGTGGACATTGTCTGCGTGAGAAGCGCCGACCGGCTCGCGCGCGATCGCGGTGTAGCCGAGGTCATCGCTGAGGAGTTCTGGGGTCGCGACGTCAGAATCGAATCGGTCAACGAGCACATCGACTTGACCACGCCAGCCGGCCGGCTGCAGTTTGCGCTGCTGTGCGCGTTCTCGCACTACGAGCGTGAAATCATCCGCGATCGGACCATGAACGGGCGCGCGCGCGTCGCCGGCGAGGGCAGTTTCATCAATGGGCCGATCCCATTCGGCTATGACGTGTTTGGTCAGGTGATGGTGCCATCCAACCATGCGCTCGACGGACTGGGATGCACCGAAGCAGAGTTCGTCAGGCAGATGTACGAGCGCGTCGCTGCTGGCGAGAGCGCGCGCTCGGTCTGGTCGTGGATGGTCGCCGCGGGCATTCCTTCGGTGCATCGCTACTACAACAAAAAAGCGCAACGGCACAGCGTGAAATCGCATCCGCAATGGGAATACGCACGCGTGCGCGAGATCTTGCGCAGCACCACCTACTACGGCCGGCGGGTCCTGAAATATAGCCGGCCAGATGGCGTCGGCCGTCTGAAGAACAAGGGACCAGCCCTTGAACCAGTCACTCAGAACGTGCCAGCGCTGGTAAGCAGGGAACTCTGGGAGCGTGTCGAGCGGGCCATGCAGGGCCACACGTCGAATTTCAACCGTGGCCAAGACGACCGTTTCATTTATCTGCTCAGCGGCAAGATGGTGTGTGGTTACTGCGGTTTCAAGATCGGCGGCAATTACATCAAACGGGCCAGTGGCGCCGAGTATCTCTACTACTGCTGCACGCTGAAGTCGCCGGGCAAGATGAACGCGCGTCGGGTTGGCAAAACGTGTACGGACGCGCCGCGACTGAACGGATTCGCCCTCGAGGAGCGGATGCTCGAAATGATCGATGACATGCTGGCTCATCCCGACCAGGTGCTCGAGGCGCTTGCTGCGCGGCAGCGCGCTCAGCATGGCGTCGTCGACCGCCAGTCCAGCCGCATGCGCGCCCTACAGCAGCGCATCGCCAAGCTGCAGCGTGGGCGCGCCGAGCTGCTGCGAAGCCTGCGCAATGGCGATATCACCGCGGACGAATTTCGCGAGCAATCGTCAGCGACAACGACTGACCTGGCTGAGGCACAGCGCGAGATCGCTGAACTCGAGGCGGAGGGCAGTCTGGCACACACGCTGGACGAGCAGATCGCCCAGGCCCACGACGTGATCGACATCCTGGCTGAGGAATGGCCGAAGGCGCGCGCTGAGCACGACCGTATCGGCTTGCGCAAGATGCTCCAGCCACTGGTCCAGAAGATCACGGTATGGAAGGACCGCTACGAGTACCGCATGCTGTTCCACAATTCAAGCGATTGTGGCCAGTCCTGCGATTGCCCACTAATCACTCAGACGCTGAGCCTTGGTGGCCTCACGCGCGCGGCGTAGCAGGCGCCAGCGTACGAACTCGAGCACGGCCTCGGCGATCGCGTCGTTGTCGGGCGTCGAGATGATCACCTCCTCAGGCTCGCGCTCGGCGTCCAGAAGCCGTGGTTTTGACTGGGGCTCGGGCACGCCACTCAGTCTGCGGCACGTGCGTCGTCAGTGACACGCCAACAGGCGACACATTGGCCAATGTGTCCAATTACTGTAGTTCGGCGGGTTTGACGCCCAGCGCCGCGGCCAGTTTTCTCACCGTCGATGGCCACGCGTCGCGACCCGCCTCGAGCTTGATGATCGTGCTGCGGGCCACGCCTGAACGCTCGGCCAGTTCCTCCTGGGACAGGGCGAAGCGATGGCGAACGTCACGTAGGCGCGGCACACGCACGTCACTGGATAATCGTGGACGCGACACAGACTGAACAGACTCGCTCACGTCTTGCACAGGCACTGTACGGGTAGCGGTATGGTAGCGCGTGGAGCTTAGCCGGCATGCGCCGTTTACGTCGCGCCTATGACGCGCTAAAGTGCTCATTTAGACAATCTTCACGGTCTGGCGCAGTCCGCGGCAGTTGCGCTGGCCCCCGACGCCCCGCACCCATCGGACGCGTGAGCCCTCAGCCGTAGAACTGGCGTTCTATACTCCGTACTACGCGTGGGGGCGATTCGGGGATGGCGACTCATTCCACTGCCGGCAAGAGGCGACACCACAGGACACGTTTTCAATGTGGCGTCTCTTGTCGTGCCGGCGGGCATGTCGGTGGCTAACGATGACTACCAACCCATGCTGCCGGAGATCGCCGCGCTGCTCGAGATCGCCAAGCTCAAGACCGAACGGCAACGCCTGAAACTGCAGCGCAAGCAGCTCAAGCACGCCAGTGCGCCGCCCGCGAAAGTCCGCAAGGCGGCCAACCATCGCCTGCCCTCGAACTCGAAATGGCGTACCTGGCGTGGTTTTGTGCTCGATCTGCAGCGCTTGGAAGGCCTGCTCAGCTCGACCGCGAGGCACTCTAAAGAGAACCTGGCCATGCTTGGGCCCGACTCGGCCAGGACCATCACGCGGGTCATGGAAGGCTACGGTCTGAACCCGCGCGACTGGCCGCCGTCGCGCTGGAACCCGGACGAACAGCGGGTCTACAGGCCAAAGACGCCACATTGACCAATGTGTCCAGCATTGTCGTGTCACTGCACCTGCAGGTGATGCAGGCTAGGAGGCGTGCTGAGCATGCAGGTCAAGCTGGAGGACGGCGATGAGGAGCCCCTGCGCGCGCTCGCCATCGCCAACCACCGCTCGTTTCGCGAGCAGGGCTCCTTCCTCCTGCACCTGAAGATCCGCGAGGAATACGCCAAGTACCTGGCGGCCATTGACGAAACCGAGGCCGAGGTCGCCTGATGACCGACAGCGCCTCGCGCAAAGCGTTTTTTATGTGGCTGGCGCGGCATCCGAGTGAAGCCGCGGCGCTGCGCGAGGTGCCGCCTGAGGTGCTCGGCTACCTGTGGGCGGACGCCTGGCAGGCCGGCGCGTGGGACGCCATCAGATCGAACACGGACCTCGGGCTGATGCTGGCGCAGGTGGTCGAACGGCTTGAGCACAACATTCACCTGTACCGCACCGCCGAGATCGAGCGCGAAGCCGAGCAGGGCTCGCCACTCTGGGCCGCAGAGCCGTTGCCCTTCTGAGGAGGACGAATGGACAGTGAGCAGTACGTCACCTTCCGCAAGCAGGTCTCCGACGGCAACTACGGTTCGGAGGTCGCCGAGGCGACTGTGTTTGTCGACGACGTGACAGATGACGCGATCGCCGCGGCGCTGGCCATGGCCCGGCGCCTGGTGTTCGATGAGCTGCGCAAGTCGCCGTCGTCGAACGTCAGACGCGCGCTCGAATATCCCAAGCCAGCAGTGAGCGACGAGGCGTGGGCTGCGGCTGAGCGGAGCGCCGAATACGAGCTGCAGGCCGGGCTGCGCGACAACGCGCGCGGCGAGGACGACCAGGAAGGGCTTCCGTTCTAGTGGCGCGGCACGTGGTCGCCGCGGGCATGCTCATCTCCAGCGTGTTCGGACTCGCCAAACCAGCGCAGGCGCAACCGCTTGACGGCATCGCGGAGGACACCATCATCGCGGCCAACGAAGCCAACGTGAACGTGGTCGATCTGCTGGGCGCGACCGCCAGCACGGGGCTGACCGGTCGCCAGTATCTGCTCAGCGTCGGCGAGCTCGAGACCGCCCAGCCACCGCCGGCGCCGGTGCTCAATGCGTCCGTAGAACGACGGCTCGACTGCATCCAGGCGTACGAGTCGCGCGGCTACGCCAGTGCGGTGAACCGCTCGAGCGGCGCCAGCGGCTTGTTTCAATTTTTACCCTCGACCTGGATTACTACGCCGCAGGGTAAAGCCGGACTCTCGGTGTTCGATCCGGTGGCCGCTCGCAATGCGGCTCGCTGGATGCTCGAGCAGGGGCGCGCGCGCGAGTGGGTGCCCGTTTTGAGGGGCTTGTGTTAGTGCTCGGAGAGATTCTTTTGATCTGGATTTTGTTCGGGTTGCTGTGCGCCTTGCTGTTTGGCGCGGCGATTCGCTTCGGAGCCGCTGACGAATGAGACTCGACGGCTTGTATCTGGACAGTCAGTTTCCGCGGCGACGACGATCGTTCCTGTACTGGCTGGCCAGATTACGGCGCTGGCTACGCAGGGGAGACATTTATCTATGAGTGAACCCAACGGCACGAGCGCGCTGGCGCGGATGGACCCACCAGCGCTCACGGACCAGCAGTTGCGGCGCCGACTGCAGGTCGCGCACTCGAAGGGCTTCGGCCTGCAGGACGCCACGAACGAGCAGCTCGAGCAGGTGTACCTGTTGTGCCAGCGCTACCGGCTCGACCCCGAGCTCCACCTGACGTTGTTTCGCGGCCGACCGTGGGTCACGATCGATGGCCGTGTCGAACTGGCCAAGCGTAATGCGGACTATCTGGACTTCCGGGTGCGGCCGCTCACCAAAGACGAAAAGGACGCCTGGGATTACGCGCGGGATGACCTGGTCGTGGAATGCACCATTCGCTGCCGGAGTGGAGCAACGTTCATGGCGAATGGCAAAGTCACGGCGACCGAGCGCAAAGGTCAGACGCCGGCGGCGACGCACCCGCAAGAGATGGCGGTCAAACGCGCATTTGCGAGGACAGCCCGCCTGGCGTTCGGACAGTCGGCCTACCTCGATGACGAGGACATCGATGAGGCTGCCGACCCGGAGGAGCAAGCGCGTCTAGTCCAGCGCTACGACGAGATTTTCTCAGAACCCGAGCCCGAAGAGAAACCGAAACCGAAAGGAATTCCGGACGAAGCCCAGCGCAAGTTCGAGATGGCCGAGTTCGACCGCCAGCGCCGCGAGGAGGGACTCAAGTAGCGTGACCCAGCCGAGCACGGTCTGTCCAGTGCATCTGTTCTCGCGGCAGCAGTGCTCATATACGTGTGCCTGGCAGCGTCGCGAGTTGAAAAAACTCGGCAATGCGTACCGTCAGTATTTTTATGACAGGCGGCATGGGGTGAAACCGATGTCAGCCTTCCAATATCAACTCCGCTATGGACCATTTGCGAATGCTGATCGGTGATGAAAGCGAAAGCCATTTCATGAATCGCATTCGACGCCGTGCGAAATTACTCGGATGGGAGGATTTTCATCAGCAGGATTCGATGGGTACGCGCGCAGGCCTGCCGGACCTCATCCTGGTGCGGCCGCCGCGGGTGATCTTTGCGGAACTGAAGTCGGAGCATGGGCGATTGACGCCGGCCCAGCGTCACACGCTCGCGAAGTTGATGGGCTGCCCCGGGGTGGAGACGTACATCTGGCGGCCGCAGGACATGCAAGATATCTGGACGATTTTATCAACTGGTAAGGGGAAGCTGGTGGCCGTGACGGGCGGATATCAGGATGCGACCGGAGAATGATGGCAATGGCCCGTCTTGATACGGGCTGGCACGCGCATCCGAAGGTGTTGGGGCTGGGTCTGCAAGCTATGGGGCTGCACGCATGGTCGATTAGCTACTGCGACTCGACGGTCTCGGATGGTTTTATTCCGATGGGAGCCTGGCCGTCGCTGCCGGGTGTACGCGCGGCGGTTCAGCGGCTAGTGGCGGTTGGCTTATGGACCGTCGTTGACGATCCAGCCGGCTATCACTTGCACGACTATTTGGACTACAACCGCTCGCGCGCGCAGATCGAAGCAGACAAGGCGGCTGTAACGGAGCGTGTAACGCGTTACAGGGACCGTAAAAATGGCGTTACCCTCGCGCGCGCCGGCGCGCCCGGTCCCGGTCCCGGTCCCGGAGCGCCCTTACAGGGCGCTTCCCCTTCCCTAAACCCCTTCCCCCACGGCCCGCCTGATGAGACTTCGTCTCGGCGGGCCGACGCACAAGTGTGCCCCATCTGCTCGCGGACGTTCCTGGGCCTGTACGCCGAGCACCAGTGCGCGCAGGTGCAGCGCCCAAAACGTCGCCCCGGCCTCGGCCGGTTGCTGCCCGCCGAAGCCCGCCAACCCACGCCGCCAGAGGCCCTGGCTGAACTCGAAATGCTCGAGCGAACTCGTGCCGATCGCCAGGCCGAAGCTGCCCGTCTCGCCCAGGAGCAGGCGTGACTGACCTGGCCTGGCGTAACAGAATCGTGGGCTACGCTGAGGTCGATCCGCACACGCTGGCGGCCAACCCTGGCAACTGGCGCACCCATCCCGAGCATCAGCGCATGGCCCTTCAGGGCGTGCTCAGCGAGGTCGGCTGGGTCGCCGACATCCTCGTCAACCAGCGCACCGGTTTTCTCATTGACGGCCATCTGCGCGTCGCGGCGGCGCTTGCTCGTCACGAGTCCAGCGTCCCGGTGCGCTACGTCGACCTCGAGCCGGACGAGGAGCGTCTTGTCTTAGCCACACTGGACCCCATCACCGCGCTCGCCTCATCGGACTCTGAGAAACTGGCGGCTCTCTTAGATGGACTCCAGCCGGCGGATGCGGCGGTGGCGGAATTGCTGCGCGAGCTCGCGCCACCACGCCACAAACAATTGAATCCGGATGATGCGGACCTCACACCACCGGATAGTCCCATCACAAAACCGGGCGATTTGTGGCTGCTCGGCGAACACCGGCTATTGTGTGGTGATGCTGCAAATGCACAGGATGTGCTCCGCCTGCTCGACGGCGAGCGCGCCTCGTTGCTGATGACTGATCCGCCGTACGGCGTCGAATACTCCGAGATCGTGGAGTCCCGCGAAAACCAGAAAGCCGGCGGTTGGGCCCCACTACAAGGCGACATCGCGACTAATCTCAAGGATTGGCTACCGTCCGCGTTTCAACTCGCCGCTGCTCATGCAGTAGAGCCTGATGCGGCGTGGTTTTGTTGGCACCCGGCGGGTGCCAACGCAGCGCTGTTCCGCACCGCACTGGAGTGCGCCGGCGTGGGTGTCCACAAGCAGATCATCTGGAGCAAGCCGCACTTCGTCTTCGGTCGCTGGGAGTATCACTGGCAACATGAGCCCGCGATGTACGGCTGGCGCCAGCACCCGCCGTTTTATGGTGATCGTTCAGAAAGCACCGTGTGGGAAGTCGAGCATGAGGGTGGCATCAAGACTCGGAATGGCCCAGCGATGGCATCGCTGGGCCTGGGTGAGCATCCGACTCAGAAGCCGCCAGAGCTCTGGGCCCGCGCATTGCGCAACCACACGCGCCCAGGTGAGCTCGTGTATGACCCCTTCGCAGGCTCCGGCCCCTGCGTCACTGCCGCTGAACAATTGGATCGTCGCGCTCGAGTGATGGACATCGAGCCGGCCTATTGCGACGTGATTGTGCGTCGTTGGGAGCGTGTGACCGGTGGGCAGGCCGTCCAAACGCACGCCTGAACGCGAGGCGCGCCTGCTCAGCGCCCTCGCCGCCGGCAACACGATTGCGCACGCCTGCCGATACGCGGACATCTCCGATGTGACCTTCGATAACTGGCGAAAAAACTTGGCTTTCTTGGCCGCGGTGAAAAAAGCCGAGGCTGATGCCATCGTGCGCCACGTTGCCAACATCGCCAAGGCCGCCCAGGATGGGCAGTGGCAGGCCTCCGCGTGGTGGCTCGAGCGGCGTTATCCAGCGGAGTACGGACGTCGTTTCGATCCGGAGTCCGCGTCGCTCACTGCAATGCAAGTAACCGTTGTGTTCGACCATGCCAACTCTGAACAAAGCACGACGCTCAGCCTCCCAGCCGACACGGATTGAGTTCGTCCGGCCGAAGCTGTATCCCAAGCAACAGCAGGCAATCTATGCGCTCGAGCGCTACTCGGTCATCGAAGCCTCGACCAAGTCCGGTAAGACCGTCGGTTGCATG
>Ga0066395_10000986_pt1 | contig 10430 bp, 10 predicted proteins | sample PanSoiPlot1MoBio_FD_61218 | JGI IMG/M metagenome (GOLD analysis project Ga0066395, IMG submission 61218) | Tropical forest soil microbial communities from Panama analyzed to predict greenhouse gas emissions - Panama Soil Plot 1 MoBio | ecosystem: Environmental > Terrestrial > Soil > Tropical... | reverse complement strand
CAATAAAATATTTTACGCCCATAGTCCGCGGCCCTCGCTTTCACTCGTAAGCATCGAAAGGCACCGTTAAGAATTCCACCGTAAAGCCCACGGCCGCGCCGGTGATCTCGAAACTCTCTTTCGGAATGATGAAGCCGTCCTCGTCGGGCTTCGTATCGACGGCCACGCCGCCGAAACTGGCGTCGCGCTCGCCCGTGGTTTCGTCCTCGATCACGGCCCGAATTACATCGGCCATCATGACGCGCAATGTGGCGGGCGTGGTCTCGCGCGAGTGAAAGATCCGGACCTGTAACGGCAACACGTTCGCGATCTTTTTCTCTTCCGGATATTCCTGAAAGCTTTTGTTGGTGAGATCAAAAACGCCGAGGCGCGTCGCTTCTCTCACTTCGTCCTGACTGTAACGCGTGGGCCAATCCTCGGCCGGTTCTGTGCCGATATCCGTCGCGAAGCCGTTGGCGATCTGAATGCGCGCGAGGCGGGCGATCACCCGGTTCACGATTTCCTGACGCTTTGTGATCGGCGTTGACATAGCATCGGCCCCCTTAGCGAACGCCACGCCCGCGCCGAAACAAAGCGCCAGCAAAACGGAAGCGAGCAACGAAAAAAACCTTTTCATAAATCAAAGGGCCCTCAAAAAGATCCGCGTGCTTTGTACGCCTGCGGGCGCGAGGCGCTCGATCTTGTAGGTGACGCCGAAGCCGTCCTCGTGCGCTTCGAGATCCGGCATTGTGAGCGCCATGCCTTTCTTAACTCCCGCAAGCTCGGCCGTGACGCACTCGAAAACGGGCTCGTCAGTATCGACGCCGGTCTCGGCGTACACGCTCACGTCCTGCCACCCGAGATCAAAGACGCCGTTTATGTCGAGCGTGAAAGGTGGCGGGCCGGGACCGGTGATGCGCCCGAGCACGCCCACGCCGTCCACCTCAAAGAACGATTCGAGATCCTCTTTCTCGTATCCACTCGGCACATTACTTGCGCCCCTTCGTCGCGGTCTTTTTCGCCGGGGCCGTGCGGCCGATCGTCTCGTCGATCTCGGCCTCGTCCGGGCCATCGTCGATCAACTCGGCGCGGCCATCGTTGACGAGCTCAAACGCAAAATTGAGCGGGACCTCGGCCTCGTCCTCGTCATAGTCCGGACCGTAATCGGTGCCCGCATAGCAGACGTTGGTCCGAAAGCGCACCCGGCGCGTTTTATCCTGACGGCCAAAGCCTACGGGTGGCATGTTTTGTCTTTGCCTCCAATATCGCCGCTCGAAGAATCCGCGGCGACTAATCATCGCGCCCGAGCTCCCGCGCCCTCACTCGCTCGCTTAGGTGTTAGTGAGGCCGGTGCCCTTCGAGAAGGCCTTGGCGTGCCGGGCGTTAACGTCAACCATCACAAAGCTTGTTACTTCGATCATGCCTTGTTTTTTCAGGCGATAGGGATCCGTGATGATTTCGAGTGCGCCCCACTCACCGATCAAGAGCTCAGACCACACGCCGAAAATGATCCCGTGCTCGTTGGTGCCCGCGCCGAGGGTTTTGCTCACTTGGTTGGACACCTCGGCCCGGTATCCGTTCATCTCGCCGTTAGCGAAGATCGGAAGGGCGATCACGTTCGCCATGACCGGCGCTTGTTTCGCCTTGCCGCCGATCTCGGGCGTGGTCAAGTAAGCCATCGTCCCGACGTCCGCGTTGTTGGCTTCGATCACGGTTTCCATATCGACCACCTTGGCGAAAGTGATCGCGCCACCCATCGCCACGGCGTTGACGCCGGTCAACGAATAGAGGCCGGTCGGTGCAGGCGCGCCGCCGCCGTGAATCGCCGCCAGATCGATCGCCAAGGCGTTGATCTGGACAAGATCGTTTTGCACGAGGCCGTCGACGTTGGCGACGCCCTGTTGCAGTAATTGCCGCGAATAGCTCGTCGAGCTTTGCCCGGTCTTAGGCGAGAGGACCACCTGATCGAGTAACAGATTGGAATCGGCAACGTCCGCGCCCGGATTCTCACCCACCCACACGAAGGTCCCCGCGCCGGTCTGCCGCGGAAAAGCGACGTTGCCGGTCAAGCCCGGAAGGACCGTCGCGCCAAGGAGCATCACCTTAGCTTTGTTGCGTAACATTTCGATGAAGGATCCGGGCTCAGTAAAGACGAGCTCTTGGCCCTTCGTCGCCGTTTTCGTGTCGAGGCCTGCGCGCTCAAGCTCAAGCCCGCGCGAAAGCGCGATCCCGGTTGGCATGTAAAACCCGCCGTGCTTTTTCGCGCCCGGTGCGTCGAGCTTGCGTTCGATCTCTTCCGAGATCTCAAGCTCAAAGCATTTGGTCTCGCCGCGGTAATCACGATCGCGCGCGTTGGCATCGCTGAGGATCGCCCGTGCGATTGAATAGCGTTTGCGCTCGCCGTCCGTGAGTGTCACGAGCGGGGCCGCAGGCGGCGGCGGCGCGGTGGCCCACGCGGATCGCTTCTCGTTGAGCGCGGCAAAGAATTCCGTCTCGGTCTTGTTGGTGAGCGCAAACTCGCGGGCCATCTCCGTGAGCTCGGCCTTGCGCTCGTCCGTCGAGCCGAAGCCCACGGCGAACGTGACGAAAGAGTTGGTCCGCTCTGTCATAGCGACGAAGGGATTCGGTTGCGTTGCAGGCGGCGGCGTTTGCGTTGTTTCCATAATTGACCTCACTTGCGTCGTTGATTTGGCGGCGCGGCGCGCGCGCTCTGCGGTTTCCTCTTCGTCCGTTGGATTGTCTTTGGGATCGGCCTCGGGATCGTCCTCTTCCCCGTCGCCCTCGGCGCGTAGGGTGCGGCCTATGCCGACGCTGATATCGCGCGGCACCGCGGCGATCGAAGCCTCAAGGGGTTCCCAATCTTTTGACCGGTAGGTGCTCGGGCCCTTGTCGCTCTTTTGTTCAAGATCGAGCTCGTGAAGGATGAAGCCCGCCGAGGTGTTACGGCGGATCCCGTCCTGAATATCGCGGAAGATCTCTTCGGCAAGTTGCGAGCGCGAGAAGCGCGCGGTCGCACGTAGCTTGCCGCCTTCGAGCCGGGCGTTTTCGAGGACGCCGATCTGTTGGTCCACTGAGTGATTAAGAAGTAAGGGCGCGCCCGATTTCATCCGATCGAGGCGGACGGATCCTTTGCCGTGATCGAGAATGATCCGGCCGAACCAATGATCGATCGGTTGATCGGAAGAGATCGAAAGCTCGACGGTGCGTTTTTCCGTGTCTATTTCGGCGGCGCGATCGATCTCGATCGGCATCTCATAGACCCGGTTGAGGACCTCGGCGAAGGGACGGCCGTTACCATTTGGGAAACGCTTCGGCATCGGCCGCGGATTGAACCACAAGATCTCGTGGGTTTGTCGCGCCGGGTGTCACTCTATTGTGTGCGGGTGCTCGGGAGCAAAACGGATTCGAAGATCGGGAGCACGCGATCGGCGTTCTCGCCGTCGCCCTCTTGCCCCTTGTCCGCGCCCTCGCCTGCGGCCGGTTGCTCTTTTTCCGTTTTAGGTTTTGGCTCGGGCTTGGCCGAGAGTTGCACCGGAAGGCCCGCCGCTTCGAGCAATTTATTTTCCGCCGCGAGCTTCGCCACGTTATCAACGAAATCGTCGCCGCGTTGATCGCAGTAGTCCGTCCGGGATTCGAGCCCGTTCATGATCGCGAGGATCGCCGCTTGGATATCTTTGAGCGGATCCACCCAATCCCACCCGCGCGGCCGCCACGTATCGCGGACCCGTTCATAGTCGCGCAGGGAAAGATCGATCGCCCCGGTGAGCATCGCGGACCGCAACCAATTTTTGAAAACGCGCGAGCAAAAATGTTGAATCATGAAGATCTGCAACATGCGCCAAAGGTCCCGCTCTTCGAGAAGCCCGGCGCGGATCGACGAGTAGTTGACACCCTCGCGATCGTTTGCCAGCGATTCATAAGAGACCTCAAGCCCCGAGGCGATATCGCGCTTGACCTCTTTGATAAAGTCCGGGACGTTGGCGTTCGGGTGTTTCGGATCGTTGCTCTTTGCTTCCCACCCGGCGGGCAAGACCATTGCGATTCCGGGTTCAAGCTCGCGGATCGCGCCCGCCTCGAAATCGCTCGGCATCGCCTCGGGCGCGTCGCCTTGATCTTCATCTTTCGGCGGCATCAAGTAATCGGTCACGCACGCCCCGGCGCGCGCGGCGGCGAGCTCGGCGTCGATCATGCCGCCTAACGTGTGAATATCGTCCATCGCCGCGTGCACCCACGGCACCCCGCGTGTTTGGATCTCGTCCTCAGTGACTAGAAACTTGTGGATCACCTGATCGGCCGGGAGTGGAAAACGGATCCGCGCCTCGGGCCCATACTCGGCCGCCATGTAATCCGAGGTTGGCCGCGTGAGGTAGTAGCGCACCGGGCGATCGTTTTCGTCGAGCTCGACGGACATAAGCACCCGGTGGCCGTTTGGCAAGAGTTGCGAGAAGGTTTCGTCGAGCCACGCCGGATCGCGGAAGTTGAGCGCGTAACCAAATCGATTCGGCGCGCCCGTAACCTCGCGGCATAGGAACTCGCCGTCGCGGGCCATCGAGCGCAGGGCGTAACACTGTTGTCCGATAAACGAAAGCTTGCCCGAGGTGCTCGCGGTCTCGGGCGCGCCCCACTCTTTGAACGCGTCCTCGATCATCAGGGCGATCGCTTTGTCGCGCTCCGTGGTCGAATTGCCGTGCGGATCAAATTGCACCCGCAACACGATCCCGTCCGGCCCGATCACGTTCGCCGAGATCATCGAAAGAAATTTTTTCATGACGCCCTTATTGCGGTAGAGCTCGCGGGAGCGGGCGCGCAGATTTCGCAACGAGCGGCGGATCTCCATGTTGGCCGAGGTTTGCGCCACGGACCAATCGGCCGTCAGGTTTGAAGGGATGGCCGCCTTGTAGGTGCGCCGGTGATAACTCGCCGGGGCCGCAGGCCTGCCGATCTCAATGCCGATCGCTTTCAGGAATCGCCGGATCTTCGGGTGCATCGCTTCGCCCCTTAGCAGTCAACAAAGCGCGTGCGGATCGTGGTCATAAAGGATCCGCCCTGCGCGACGCGCTCGGCGCGCTTGGCGTCGTTGTAAAGTTGCTGGAATCGCGTCTCGGCCTTCATCAATTCCTCGACGCTCATCCACTCGATCGTTTTATCGCCGATCTGACGGCGCAATTGACCGCGCGTGGCCGTCTTTGCGATCGCCGCCCGGATGGCGTCGAGGGTTGCCTTGTACTCGGCGGCGTTGGCGCTAAAGCTCGCGGAGTCCCGGACCGGGATCACGAGCGCGCGGCGGCGCGCCTCGCCGGAGTCCGTTGTGATCTCGTTATAGCAAGAGTAGTTCACGCCGATCGCGGCGTTGGCAAAATCGATCTTGATCGTGGCCGAGGTATCGTCGAAGGCCTCGCTCATTACTGTGAGACCATCGGGCACGGACCACGCCGAAGCGACGATCTTTTCCGTGGCTGAGATCTCGCCTAAGAGCGCGGTGTAATCCTGCGTAAATGTTTTCTTGTCGCCGGGATCGACGGGATCGGCCGTGGTCTCGCTCATAACGAGCGGGAGACTACACGAAGGCGGCGGCGCTTTGTGGCCGCGCGTGTCACTTGCGGAAAAACCAATAGAGAGCGGCGGCGAGGGCCGCGAGGATCACGAGCCAGATCGACCACACAAACCAAAACGCGAGGCGCTCTTGCTTCATACAAAAAGGCCGGGCCGGTAACAGGGCAACCGGTCCGGCCCTCCCCTATCCTGAAAAGCCCACACCCTTCAGGAAATTTGGATCAAGCGACAATTGGCAACCGGGGAGATCATACACCCGCGCGACGCGGCGTGCGGGCCGGTGCGTTTTTTTTTCAGGGCGCGATCCACTTCGCGATCGAAAACCAAAAAGCGATCGTGGGTTTCAGGATCGGCGCACACATGATCACGCGCCCGCGTTCGATCACGAACCCGGCGCAAAGATATCGCGTGGTCACCTGATAAAGACCGTCCGGCCCTTTTACCGGGCGCAACGTTCCGCTTCGAGGCGCTTGATCGATTCGCGTTTGCCGGTGAGAAGTGTCCACGTCCCGCAATGATCCCAAGGTTGGACCGCGGCGATTAGATGTTTGTCGATCCATTTTTGTGAATAGAGTTTGCAGGCGATCGCCTTCTCGTCGCCCGAGCTTTCACAATTTAGATAGAGGTGAAGATCCTTAGACTCGGCGTCGAAAAATTCAAACGCCGTCGCGGGCTCGTTGGCGTGCATCGATTCGGCGAGCGCGATCAAGCACTCGCGCGAAAGCTTCGCCGGGACCGTGATCGCTTTCCATTGCCGCCCGGCGAAGCGATAGGCGGCCACCTCTTTGACGCTTATGTTTGCGGGCTCGCAGGCCTGCGGCGCGCCGAGGCCGCCGAGGGCGACGAGGATCAATACTGTGATCGTTTTCATTGTGTGGGCTTTCCTTTCCTCGGGGACCATTATGCCGGACCGATCACCAATTGTGCACGAATCCGCCGCGCCTTCGCGGCATTCTGAAAGGCCGCCCGGCCGGTGCTCGTGGTCCACTCGTGGGCCCTTCGTCGCCGCCCCGGTCCTCGCCCTCGCCCGGTCCGCGCTCGGGCTTCGGCGGCCCTTGCCCCGTTTTCGCCGCCTCGGCGCGCTCAAGCAAGAGCTCGCGATAGTGTTTCAAGTTTGGTTTTAGGATCTCTTTTGCCGCGAGGTTGTAAACGAGATCGTCCCATGCTTCGTTACGCGCGCCGGGCTTAAGCTCCCACCGCTTGACCGGGAATCCCCGGTGATAAGTTTGCACGGCGCGCTCGCTCGTCAATTGATCGAAATAGTCCGCCGTGTAGTGCGCCGGAAAATGGTAAGAGGCGGGCCCGCCGATCCACTCGCGGTCTTTGGACCATCCGGATTTCAGCGTCGCCGCGATCCGGGCCTTGGCCGCCTCCGTGCCGATCGTTCGCAAGGCCACATTCTCCCGGCCCACTCGCGAGGGTTTTTTGGGCGCGATCGGTTTGCCCGGTATCGACGATCCTTTGACGGCCCACCAAAGCTTACGCCGCCCGGCCGCGCGCTTACAGAACTTATAAACGGCGTCGGTATAAGCGCCGCCCGAATCGATGCACCCGCACCGCACCCGCATCGCGACGCCGAGCTCGTGCCGCCAGTCCCGCTCAAGATAGCGCGTGAGCTCGTCCCACACGGTGATCTCACCCTCGGCCGAGACGCGCGCCGGATCACCGCGCAAGATCTGATAGTCGATCGACCACCGTTCATCGCCCACGCCCCACCCGGCGATCTCCACTTCGAGCCGATCGATCTGTACGTCAACGGCGAAGGTTAAGAGGACCACGCCCGCCGGGACCTCGGCCTTATATTCCTCTTGCCGGAATTCTAGATCCTCTTTGTCGATCTCTTCCCACGGTTCCCAAAGCTCGCCGAGCGTCGTGTTTACAAAGACCTGTTTTTGCGTGAGCGAGTGCTCGTGGGCCGCGCGCGTCACCTCTTCGGCCATCTCACCCCACGAGACCCACGGCGAGACCGTGCCCGGCAATTTGAAACCGGCGACGCCCGCGAGCTCGCGCTCGGCGATCCACGCGTAGCGCTTGGTCAATTCCTCTTTGTCCTCGTCGCGGATCTGCGCTTCGCACTCCGGGCAAACATAGACGGCGTCGGCCGGGGCCAGATCGAGATCGGACCATTTGACGTTCTGCCAGAGTGGCTCCTGCCACGCATCGCAGGCCGGACACTGAACAAAAAGACGGCGGCGATCGCTGGCATCATAGGCGCGGGCGATCCGTGACTGTCCGGCGATCGTGGGCGAGCTCGTCATGACCACGAGGGCGTCGAGCATGGCGGCAAAGTTGCGCGTCCGGACCCGAGCGAGGGCCACCGGATCACCCTCGGCCCCGGCGCTTTGCGGAAAGCGATCCACCTCGTCGAGCAATAGGACCCGGATATCTTCCGAGGCGAGGCCCACCGGTGAGTTAGCACCCACGATCGAAATGTGCCCGCCGCGGAACGTTTTATGAAGTAGCGTGTTGCCCGAGTCTCGCGCGCGCGGATCCTCGACGAGATCGCGAAGCACCGGCGTCTCGCGGATCAAAGAGGTGAGGCGATCGCGCGAATACTTCTCGGCCATATCAAGCGTCGGTTGGACCATCATGATCGGACACGGATCCGTGTGCATGAAAAAGCCCACAAGGTTGTTAAGCACACCCTCGGTCTTGCCCACGCGCGACGAGGACCAAAGCACGATCTCGCGCACCCGGCGATCGGTGGCGCATTCGAGGATCTCGCGCAGGAAAGGCACCCGCGAGGTTTGCCACCGTGCGCCCACCTCGGGGCCCTGACTAACGACGCGATATGTATCGGCCCACTCGTTGACCGTGAGGCGCGCGTCCGGGATCGCCGCGACGATCGCTTCGCGGAAAAGAGATTCGATCGTGAGCGTGGCCGCGGGTGTCACTGTCCGCCGTTAGCGATCGCTGAGTTGAAAGCCATCCGGGCCTCGCTGAGTTTGCGGAAGGCAAGCGTCTTGCCGGGACCGTCCGGCGTTAGATCCCACAAGGTGTCGGCCGCATTGATGAAGAGATCGGTCACGGTCTCGAAGCGTGGCCGGGTTTCGTCCGTGGGCGCTTTATAACGAAAGTGATCGAGGGTTTCCTCTTTGGTTCGCATCGTTGGTTTTTTCCTCCATCAAAAGATCTGCGGATAGTCTCGTTTGAGCTCTTCAAAGATAAGCGAGAGATCGATCTCGATCGTGTGGGCAAGGTCCGCGGCGCTGCGGCACCGGCGCAGGCGCTTGGCATTCTCGCGGGGATAGCGGCGGGCGATCCTCGTGTGCATCGCCTTTACGAATTGAAAGAGGTGCTCGCGCACTTCATTCAGGGCCACGAGATCGCCGCGCTCGCGTTGTAGCTTGAGGGTGATCCGCGCGGCCTCGGCGATCGTTTTCTTGCGGCGCGCTTCATTCAGGCCCGAAGGCTCGCGCCCGTTGCCGAGGGCCGCGGCCGCGCGCTCTTCGTCGTAAAGCTTCTCGCGCGGGCGATCGATCTTTGGTTTGATCCCGGCCGCGTCGAGACGCTCGGCGATCGTGGCGCGTGATAAACCGGTCCGCCGGTGCAGGGCCGAGATCGAGGCCGTTGGTGCTCTTTTTGCCGCCATGCTTCATTTTTGCCGGATCGGCCAAAAAACGTCGCGCATAATCGCCCTGTGACGCGTTTTTCCGAGGCGGGCAAGGCGATAGCATGGACCTTTTTTGGTCGTTTTCACCTCTTCATCAATTCAGGCTTGAGACCGGCCAAGGTGAGGCGCTCAAGCGTAACGGCGCAGAACTTCGGATCGAGATCCATCGCAAAGCCGGTCCGGTGCATCGCCTCGCAAGCGATCAACGTTGGACCACTCCCGCAGAACGGATCGTAAATCGTGCGCGCGATATCCGTGACGGATAAAAGCGTCTTGATTAACTCGACGGGTTTTTCCGTGGGGTGATTCACGTTGCCGGTGCGCGCGATCTGGACGACGTTGCCCTGCGCCTTGTGGGGATCGAAAGGTTGGACCACCCGCATCGCGCACAAGATCAATTCATGTTGAGAGCGCCACCCTTGGCCCATACCGGGCGTCCCCTTGTCCCACACGATCATGTTTCGCACGCCGTAGCCCGAGCTCTCGGCCACGTCGAAGAGATTGATCCACATGCGCCAGTCCGTGAAAATGTAGAGCACGCCCGCGCCCACATTGCTCAAGACCGTTTTCAAAAGCGCGATATAGCCACGGGTGGAAAGCGTGTCGTTTGCGATCCGGTGTTTACCGCGGCGGCCGATCGATCCCGAGGCCTTGCCCGCCTCTTGAAACCCGCCCGAGCAATACGGCGGATCCGTGATCACGGCGTCGATCGGGCCGTCGAATAAAAGAGCGATGTCGCGCCGGTCCGTGGCATCGCCGCAGGCGAGCCGGTGATCGCCGATCGCCCAAACTTGCCCGCGCTTAACTTTCCATTTTTTGTTGAGCTCGGCCGCGCGATCGATCAACTCCGCGGCCGGGGCGTCCTCGCCGGTGGCCGGGGCCTCGACGCTCGCGAGCTCGTCGAGCTCGGCCGCGGTGAACATTTGATCGAGGTTGACGCCCTCTTGTTGTAGCACGTCGAGGATCTCGGGATCCCACTCAAGCCCGAGCTCGCCGCCGCGGTTGTCTGCAATCGCCAACTCGCGCGCCGCGGGATCCCGGTCCATATCGAGATCGGTGCGTTGCACGACCACGAGTTGATCGCCGCGTGTCGGGACCACGAGGATCTCAAGGCCGCGCGCGCGGGCTTGCTCGCCGATCTTGTTTCCGGCAATCAATTTGCCGCGCCGGTCCGTGAGCACCGATCGGCCTGCGCCGTAACGATCGAGCGAGTGACCGGCGAAGGCCCGGCCGCGATCGGTGCCGCGGTTGGCGTTCTTATCGTCGAAGCTCAGATCCTCGATCG
>Ga0066395_10000981_pt1 | contig 10446 bp, 10 predicted proteins | sample PanSoiPlot1MoBio_FD_61218 | JGI IMG/M metagenome (GOLD analysis project Ga0066395, IMG submission 61218) | Tropical forest soil microbial communities from Panama analyzed to predict greenhouse gas emissions - Panama Soil Plot 1 MoBio | ecosystem: Environmental > Terrestrial > Soil > Tropical... | reverse complement strand
GCGCTGGCGCTCCTGGGCGGCACGCTGTTCGTCCCGTACGGCGGCTTCGGCGGCGACTGCGGCCTCTACCACGGCTGGATCGTCGCGATCTCGACGGCGGACCCGACGCGCGTCAGCGCGTGGGCGACGCGCGCGAACGGTGGCGGCGTCTGGGCGCCGGGCGGCATCTCGTCGGACGGAACGTCGATCTACTTCGCGACCGGCAACACCGCGTTGCCCGCGACCTGGCTCGACGGCGAGGCCGTCTTCAAGCTGTCGCCCACGCTGGAACCGACCGCCGACCCGACCGACTACTTCGCGCCCGCGAACTGGTTCGCACTCGACGCCGCCGACGCCGATCTGGGCGGCACGGCGCCCGTCCTCGTCGACATGCCCGGCGCCCCGATCCCGCGGCTGGTGGTCCTGTTCGGCAAGGACACGAACATGTACGTGCTCGATCGCGACAATCTCGGAGGGATGGGCGCGCCGCTCGTCCAGAGCCCGGTCCTCTGGTGGAGCATCATGAGCGCGCACGCCGCCTACACGACGCGTACCGGGACGTACGTCATCAGCCGGGGCCCCGTCTATGGATGCATCTCGAGACCCGCGAGCGGCTATCTCTTCGCCGCGAAGATCGAGGCCACCTCGCCGCCGACGGTGACCGTTCCATGGTGCGCCGTCGGCCTCGCGGAAGCGGGCGTGCCGGCGGTGAGCATGATCGACAGCGACGGGACAGACGTGGTCGTGTGGCTCGCCGACGAATTCGGCGAGCTGTTCGCCATCGACGGCGAAACCGCCACCTACGTTCGCCAGTTCCCGGCCGGCACCATCGCCGACCTGACCCGTCACCAGTCGCCGATCTTCTCCAAGGGTCGCGTCTTCGTCGCCGGAAACAGCCGCATCTACATGTTCAGGCCCGGCACGCCCTGAGCGCGGAGACCTGGCGCGCTGGCGTTGGACTATGATTGCGGCGTTTCCGGCGAGGTGGATCATGAAGGCGACTAGACTTGCTTTTGTTGTGGCGGCCGGTGCGGCGGGGCTCGGGTGCGGCGGCAGCGGCGGCGGTGGCGCGGGCCCGGCGGACAACCCCGCGACCCTGCGCGACGTCAGCGACACGGTGTTCGGCTGGGACTGCAAGTCGAACGGCTGCCAGATCGCGTCCGTCGCCGAGACACCGCCGCCCGATCCGTGCGGCGGCGGCGAGCGCGCCGCATACAGCTACGCGTGGGGCCGATTCTTCGACGTCTGCAGCGTCTGCGTCTCGGCGGACGGCACGTCCTGGGGCACCACGCCGGGACAGTGCCGCATGCTCGCGTGCGACACCGACGCGGACTGCCCGGTCATCTACGTCTACTCGCCGGTCGACGTCTACGAATGTGTGAACGGCGCGTGCGAGAACGCCGACCAGACCCGGCGCCCGCGCACGCCGCTCACCCGCACCGACGCGCAGGACCTCTGCTTCGCGGTCTACCCGCGCGCGGACACGAACAATCCGTTCGGCACGATCCCGATGCAGGTCCAGGCCGAGCTCGACGCCAACTGCACCGGCACCGATCCGATGGACAGCTGTACGCTCCCGGCCGACTGCCGCGCGCCCTGATCGTCCGAGGCCACGGTCCGGGCGCGTAACGGGCCGGCACGCTTGATGCTAGGTGATTCCTGATGCGCGGACCCGCAACCCGAGAGGAACCACCATGCGCACACCCGTAGAAGAGCTTCTTCGCCGCCTGATCATGCTCGGCCTGCCGCTGACCATCGGCTGCAGCTCGTCGAGCCTGGGCGGGCCCAATGTGCCACCCACGGGATGCCAGTCCACACACACGTTCGATCAGGTGCTCGTCGTGTCACGGCCGGCTCAGAATCCTGACGGGGGCTTTGGGCCGACCATCGAAGATTGGGACGCGTGCGCGCAGACCATGAATTGCTTGCCGCTTTGCGGAGAGATCACGCAGTTCGGATTCCAGCCTCAAATTACGGGCTGCACCGTCGTGGGCGACGCGGGCGCGGACGGCGCGGCGGGCGACCCCGACGCCGCGGCCGAGCCCGCGCTGGACATCCACCTCACGTACACGTACATCGATTGCACTGGACGCCGGCCCGCCGGCTTCTTACGGCGGCGGCGTTGCGCGCGCGGATCGAAAGTCGGCCGCTGGTTCGCGGACGCGTCCGTGCTGGAGGCGGCCTCCGTCCCCGCGTTCCGCCGCCTGGTTGCGGAGCTGCGGGCGCATGGCGCGCCCGCGCCCCTTCTGCGCGCGGCGCGGCGGGCGATCGCCGACGAGGTCCGCCACCACCGCCTGACCGCCGCAATCGCCCGCGAAAACGGCGCCGCCGCCGCGCCCCGGCACATCCGCCCTGCGGCGGTGCGCGGGCTCTACGCGATGGCGGCGGAGAACGCGCGCGAAGGCTGCGTGCGCGAAACCTTCGGCGCCGCGACCGCCGCGTTCCAGGCCCGCCACGCCGCCGATCCGCGGCTGCGCGCCGTGATGGCGTCGATCGCGCGCGACGAAGCAAGGCACGCGCTGCTGGCGTGGGAGATCGACGCCTGGGCGCGCGCGGTCCAGCCGTCCAGCGCGCGCCGCCTGACGGCCGAACGCGACGCCGCGGCCCGGACGCTCGAGGCGGAGATCGCTTCGACCTCGCCGCCCGCAACGCTGTCCGATCGATCGCTGGCGCGCGCGCTCGGGTTGCCGCCGCCGCCGGTCCTGCGCCGCCTGGTCGCCGACGCGCGCGGCCTGCTCTGGAACGCGGTCGGCTGACGATCCGCGCGCGCGGCGGGCTAGACTGCGGCCGGACGCCGCGCGATGAGCCTTCGGGAAATCCCTCTCCGGATCTTCGAATGGTTTTCGCGCCGCGCGGCGCTGCGCGAGGCGCGGGCCGCGCTCGCCGGCGTCGGCGACAAACGCGAGGCGGCCGCCCGCCAGGCGCGGTTGCTCTTCGAAGTGGCGGAGGAGACCTCGGCGCCGGGCGAGGACCTGCCGCAGGGCTCACGCCAGGCGGCGGCGCTGTCGCTCTACCGGCAGGCGACCGAATGGGCGCGCCAGGCGAGCCGCGCCGGCACCGGAGACGCGAACCCGCCAGGCGGCCAGGCCGCGCCCGGGACGCTCGACGCCGGAGACGACGACGTCGCACGCGCCCGCGCCGCCGCCGAACCGTTGATCCGCGAGCTGGACGCCCCGCGCCTCCGGATCGAACGCCTGCTGATCCAACGCTGGTCGCGCCTGGCGCTGCTCGGCGCCGCCGCGCTGCTGCTGGTGATCGGCGGCCGCATCCTGACCCTCGGGCCGGATCTGGCGGCCGGACGGCCGTTCCGCCTCAGCTCACGCTGGTCGGGCTTCGACGCCTGCGTCGCGCGCAACGGATGCAACGGCCTCGCGTACTACACCGAGACCGAGGACAACCCGTGGGTCGAGATCGATCTCGGGGCGCCGCGGCGCGTGCGGCGCATCGACGTCTTGAACCGCGACAACGGCGCCGCCGACCAGGCGACGCCGCTGGTCGCGGAGCTGAGCACCGATCGCGCCGCGTGGACAGAGGTGGCGCGCAGCGACCGCAACTTCGGAAGCTGGAAGGCCAGCTTCCCCGCCCGGACGGCCCGGTTCGTCCGCCTCCGGGTGCCGAGGCGGAGCGTGCTCCACCTGCAGTCGATCGCGGTCCGCTAGCGACGCCGCCGGCGTACGAGCGCCAGCGCGAGCAGCAACGCCGAGCCCGCCGCACCGAGAGCCGACGGGGTGCCGGCCACGCTACAGCCACCGCCGCCGCCACCGCTGCCTCCGCTGGTGCCGCCCGTGCCAGTCGCGCTGCCGCCCGTCCCGGTCCCGCTGCCGCCCTTCCCGCTCCCGCCCGTCCCGGTGCTGCCTCCCGAACCGCCGCCGCCGCCGGTGCCGGTCGCGCCGCCGTCGGGCGGGATCGTGAACGTGCAATAGAACCCGTTGCAGGTCGCGCCCAGCGAATGGCACTTGCAGTTGGTGTCGGTCGGCGTGCCGTCGGCGGCGGCACACCAGCCGTCGTCGATGCCCGAGGCGTGCGACGTGTTCGGATCGGCGCACATCGCGCCGCCGGAGCTCTTGACGCAGACCTGACCGCCGCAGCCGGTGCCGGGGCAGTCGAGGTCGGTGGCGCAGGGTGTCGTCTGCGCGTACGCGCGACCCGCGGCCAGCACGCCGGCGAGCCCCAAGAGGACGATCCATCGAGTCTTCGGTGCGCGTACGGTCATTTTGTAAACCTCCTTTATCCGCGCGAGACTAGCAAGTCAACCCGCGCCCGCCAAGCAAAGGACGCAGGCGAGCGCCAGCGATTATGATGGTCCGCGAAGGCGACGCCATGACCGGTCTCTCCCTGCTGGTGCCCTGCTTGAACGAGGCCGACAACCTGCCGGATTTCGTGGCCCGCGCGCGCGCCGCGCTGGGCGGCGCCACCGCGGCCGGCGACCGCGCCTGGGAGATCGTCCTCGTCGACGACGGCTCGACCGACGCGACGTGGAGCTGCCTCCAGCGCATGCAGTCGCGGCATCCCGAGCTGCGTGCGGTCCGTCACCCGCGGACCGGCGGGATTCCGGCGGCCTGGCGGACCGGCCTCGCCCACGCCCGCGGCGATCACATCTGCGTCATCGACGCCGACCTGCAATACGATCCGGCCGACATCCCGCGGCTCCGCCGGGCCATCGACGCGACCGGCGCCGACATCGTCCAGGGCGTGCGCGCGGCGAGCGACCGGCCGCGCGACCCGCGCTACGTCCTGTCGCGCGGCCTGTCCGCCGTCCTCAACTTCGCGTTCGGCATGGCGGCGCGCGACAACAAGTCGGGGTTCTTCGCCTGCCGCCGCGGCGTGCTCGATGATCTGCTGCGGTTCAGCGGACATTATCGGCACTGGCAGTGCTTCGTGATGGTGGCGGCCCACCACCGCGGCTACCGCATCCACGAGATCGAGACGACGTTCCGCCCGCGCCGGTCCGGCCGGTCCGCGTTCGGCGCGCTGGCGCTGGGCCCCGCGCTGGGCGTCGCGCTGGATCTGCCGACCGCGTGGCGCGAGTACCGGCCGGTGCGTCGATGACCGCCGCCCCGGCGCTGGGCGCGATCGATTCCGGGCATCTGGCGCTCGTCGCGCGGACGCTGCAGATCGCGCCCGAGATCTGGCAGGCGACGCTGGCGGCGTTCGAGGCGCGACTTCCGCCGGCGCCGCGGGGCGAGACCGCGGACGACGAGACCGACCGCTGCCTCCTGGCGCTGGCGGCCGCCTATCGCCCTCTGTCGCCTCACGAGGCCCCGCCGCTGCCAGCCGCTCCCCCGCGACCGTGCGCCGCCTGCGCCCGGGTCGCCGTCGTCCCGTTGCTCACCCGTCGATCGCCGCCGCCCGCCGGGGATCTGGTGTATGGACGTTGCGATCATTGCGGTCACGGCGCGCTGCTGAGCGATCCGGGCGACGCGGCGTCGCGCGCCCGCTACGCGGGCGACGACTACTTTCGTGTTCGCGATGCCGCCGGGGCCGGCTACGACGGGTACGCCGACGAGGAGGCGTACCGCGTGCGCAAGGGCGCGCGGTTGATCGAGCGCCTGCGCCGCGCATCGGCGACGCCGGTCGGCACGCTGCTCGAGATCGGCAGCGGCTTCGGCTACACGCGCGTCGCCGCCGAGCGCGCCGGGCTGCGCACGGCCGGCGTCGACGTCAGCGCGCAGGCCGTCCGGGAGGCGGCGCGGCGCCACGGTCTTGCCACCTTCCACGGCACGCTGGCCGAGGCGCTGTCGTCGCCGCGATCGGGCGTCGGGCGGGGCGCCTTCGACGCCGTGCTGTACCAGTTCGTGCTGGAGCACGTCGTCGATCCGGTCGGCGAGCTGGCGCTCGCCCGCGAGGCGCTCGCGCCCCACGGCTGCCTCGTCTTGCTGGTTCCCAGCATGGAGGCCACCGAGATCGCCGCCTTCGGCGCGTCGTATCGTTCGTTCCGCGCCGACCACCTGCATCTGTTCAGCCGCGCCTCGCTGGCCGCCGTCCTCGCGCGCGCCGGCTTCGCCGTGCGCGAGCTGGAGAGTCACTGCAACATCCACCTGCTGCGCGGAGTGCTGACGGCGCCCGCCCTCGATCGCCTGTACGCGAGCGGCCGCGGCCCCGACCTCTTCGTGCTGGCCGGAAGGTCGCCATGAAGTTTCCGTTCCTCGTGCAGGCGAACCTGACGGAACGGCAGCTGGACCGCTACCACCGGCACATCGATTCGGACGAGAGCGGTTGGCATCGCCGGTTCACCGAATCGATCTGGCGCCGCCACCAGCATCCGTCGAACGCGCGCCTTTCGGGGTGGCGGGATCCCACCGATCGAAAGAAGCGGCTCATTCACTTCTACGACGAGTACGGGGTCGACGGCCGCCACTTCGTCCTGCGCAACGCCTACCTGCACCTGGTGCTGGGCCTGCCCGCCGCGCACATCGACGAATACCAGGCGGCCGTCACCGGCGGCCTGCGCGATGGCGGCTGGCGGCGCGAAGGCACCGGCTCGCACGAGCGCTGGCGGCGCGGCGATCTGACGGCGGTCGTGCGGCGTGCGCGGACGCACCCCGAGGATCTGGCGCGCGCGCCCGGCGATCTTCCTCCGACCGATTACGAGAGCCTGGACATCGTCGTGCGCAGCGACGGCTTCGATCTGCCGGCCGACTGGGAGCGGCGCCCCTGGGAGGTGTTTTATCGCGTCGGCCTGCGCAAGCGGCTCGCGCGCGAGGAGCCGCGCGTGGTCGACGCCGCGACGCTGGCCGATCACCTACCCGCGCAGCTCGAGCTCGGCTGCGGGCCGTCGATCGAGGCGGGCATCCCGCACCTCTCGACGCTGCATCGGATCTACGGCGTCTCGCGCCCCGACTACAGCTTCGTGTTCCGGGCCGCCGACGACGGGTTACTCGACCTGTTTCGCGATCCGGAGCGGAAGCTGCGCGAGATGACCGAGATCCACCGCGCCTGCCTGATCGCCGAGCCGACGCCGTTCTACCGGCGCCTCCTGGACCTGTGGCAGCGGGGCCTGCTGGTCGGCCCCGTCATCACCAACAACTTCGACTGCCAATGTGCCGACCTGGGCTTGCCCGAGATCTCCCTGCGCCGCTACGACTGGGGGCCGTACTACCCCACCATCGATCACGATCCGCGGGCGCGTTCGCTGCTTGTCATCGGCGTGCACGCCGATCGCCGCCTGGTGCAGATGCGCGCGCGCGAGCGCGGGCTCCGCGTGCTGTTCATCGACCCGGAGGCGTACGTCGGCCCGGACGGCCAGCCGATCCCGTATCCCGTCGAGGCGCCGCAGCGCGACGATCTGTTCGTCCGCGCCACCGCCCACGACGCGTTCGAGATCCTGCACCGCGAGGTCACGCCAGCGGCGCGGGTGGCCCGGGCGCGATGAAAGCCGCGCCTCCCTGGATCTGGCGCTAAAATGACGGGCGTGTCCGGCGTCGAGCGAATCGCGCGACTGATCGTGGCGGCGCTGATCATCGGCGTCTTACCGCTCGTCGCCTGGAGCGGCGGCTGCAGCCGAACGCTCGCCCAACCGGACGCCTCCGCCGGCGGAAGCGGCGGAACGAGCGGCGTGGGCGGAACCACGGGCGTGGGCGGAACCACGGGCGTGGGCGGAACCACCGGCGTGGGCGGAACCACCGGCGTCGGTGGGACGACCGGCGGCACCGGTGGTCAGTCGGGTGGTGGTGCTGGCGGTACTTCCGACGGTGGGATCCAATGCTGCACGCCCCACCTCCCCAGTTGCACGGCGGACGGGCGTCAACTCTCGATGTGCAACTTGGGTGGATCCAACGGGTGCGGCGCACCGGGTTACAGCTATGTGCTGTCTCTCGTCGATTGCCCCAACGGCTGCGTCGTGTCCGACGCGGGCGCCGGCACGAGCGACTACTGTCGAATCGCATGCTGCACCCCGGGCACGCCCAGTCGTTGCTGGACGGATCAGCGCCAACTGGCGCAGTGCCAACCCTACGGCGGATATGGGACGTGCCCTCCAAACCAAGGCTATGCCTACATAATCTCCTTGGTAAACTGCGCGAACGGCTGCGCCGCCACTGACGCCGGCGCCGACGCGAGCGACTACTGTCGCTGATCCGCCGCGCGAGGCGGCGTCGCCCTGTGCCGGATATGCCGTCGCCCTTGACATCGGTGTGCGCAATGGCACGCTCGCGTCCTCGGCTCGACCTAGAGGAGGATCCCCCGTGCGGACGACAACCTGCGTAGTTCTGATGCTGGCCCTGACGACAGCGGCCGTCTCATCTTCCTGCATCAAGAAGGAAGCGAATGAAGACGACAACAAGGGCGGCCCGCCGCCGCCCCCGCCCCCGCCGCCGCCCGAGCCCGCACGCTCGGCGATGGCGATCAACAAGGACGTGAAGTACACGGTCGTCGCGGCCGCCTCGGGCAAGTGCGTGCAGTTCGCCGGCCGCGGCATGAACGAACAGGCCGTCGCGGAGATCGCGGCTTGCGACAAGTCGCCCGCCCAGCAGTTCAAGCTGGACCCGGCCGCCGGCAATTACTGGCGCCTCATGAGCGCGCTCTCCGGCAAGTGCCTGGACGTGCAGGCGATCTCGAACGACGACGGCGCGGTGATCCAGCAGTTCAGCTGCAACGGCGGGCCGAACCAGGACTGGATCGTCGCCGACGGAGGCGCGCCCGGGACGGTCCGGCTGGTGGCGCGCAACAGCGGGAAGTCCCTGGACGTGAAGGGCTCGGCCACGGCGGACGGCACTCCGCTTCAGCAGTTTCTCTGGCGCACGGGAGCGAACCAGCAGTTCAAGCTGGTGGCCGCCGATGCGACGCCCGAGAAGGCGCCTCCCGCCGGCGGCGGCGGCGCCAGCGGTGGCAAGCCGAAGAAGGAAAAGGGCGCCAAGAGCAAGACCTGAAGTTTTGGTGACCCCCGAGCGCATCCTTCTCAACGACTTCAAGCGGCAGTGGTCGGACGTCGGGCCCGACGTCCTCGCCGCCGTCGAGCGGGTGGGTGCCAGCGGCTGGTACGTGCTGGGCCAGGCGGTCGCGAGCTTCGAGCGCGCGCTGGCCGGCCGGATGGAGCGTCGGTTCGCGGTCGGCTGCGCGAGCGGCCTGGATGCGATCGAGATCGGCCTGCGGGCGCTGGGACTGCCCGCGGGCGCGCGGGTTCTGACGACGCCGTTGTCCGCCTTCGCGACGACGCTGGCGATCGTCCGGGCGGGTGGCCTGCCGGTGTTCGCGGACGTCGACCCGCACGGCAACCTGGATCTCGAGATCTGCGGCCGCGTCCTGGCGGATCGTTCGGACATCCGCGCCATGGTGCCGGTCCACCTGTACGGCCAGCCGATGGATCTGGACGCGCTGGCCGAGCTCCGGCAGCGGTTCGGGCTGCGCATCGTGGAGGACTGCGCCCAGTCGATCGACGCGCGTTTCCGCGGTCGGGCCGCGGGCAGCGTCGGCGATCTCGCGGCGACCAGCTTCTACCCGACCAAGAACCTCGGCGCGCTCGGCGACGGCGGCGCGGTGCTGGCGGACGACGAGGCGCTGCAGGGCGCGGCCGCGGCGCTTCGCAACTACGGCCAGTCGCGCCGCTACGTGCACGATCGCCTCGGCCTCAACAGCCGGCTCGACGAGCTGCACGCCGCGATCCTGGAGAGCGCGTTCCTGCCCCGGCTCGGCGGATGGACGGCCCGCCGCCAGGCGATCGCCACGCGCTATCTCGCCGGAATCCGCCACGCCGAGGTCCGCCTGCCGACGCCCGCCCCGGACGCCGCGCCGGTCTGGCATCTGTTCCCGGTCGTGGTCGCCCCGCCGCGGCGCGAGTCGCTGCAGAGCCACCTGGCGACCGCCGGCGTCGAGACCGCCGTTCATTACCCGCGGCTGATCCCGGACCAGGAGGCGCTGGCCGGCGTCGCCTTCGAGGTGATCGGCGATCTTGCGCGGGCCCGCTCCTTCGCGGACGGCGAGGTGTCGCTCCCCATCCATCCATTCCTGTCCGACCCCGAGGTTGATCGCGTGATCGCCGCCGTCGGCGGCTGGGGGCCGCGGTGATCTCCGTCGTCATTCCCGTGTTCAAGAACAGCGAGACGATCGCGCCGCTGCTGGCGTCGCTGGCGGAGCTCGCCGGCCGACTGGACGACGCGCTGGAGGTGGTGTTCGTCGTGGACGGCAGCCCCGACGATTCCTACGAACGGCTGCGCGCCGGCTTGCCCGGCAAGCCGTTCCAGTCGCAGCTGCTGGCGCTGTCGCGGAACTTCGGGTCTTTCGCCGCCATTCGCGCCGGGCTGGAGGCGGCGAAGGGCGACACGTTCGCCGTTCTCGCCGCCGATCTCCAGGAGCCGCCGGACTTGGTCCTCGAGTTCCACCGCCGGCTGCGCGCGGGCGGCACCGACATCGTGGTCGGCACCCGCGTCAGCCGCGCCGATCCGCTTCTGTCACGGGTCGGCTCGAACCTGTTCTGGTGGGCCTATCGGCGCTTCGTGCAGCGCGATATCCCGCCCGGCGGCGTCGACGTCT